>Ga0172371_10012776_pt1 | contig 11015 bp, 14 predicted proteins | sample Lak12m_FD_114543 | JGI IMG/M metagenome (GOLD analysis project Ga0172371, IMG submission 114543) | Freshwater microbial communities from Kabuno Bay, South-Kivu, Congo - kab_022012_12m | ecosystem: Environmental > Aquatic > Freshwater > Lake | place: Democratic Republic of the Congo: South-Kivu... | reverse complement strand
GGAAATTCACCCCTGGAGATTGCCGGAGTATACCTACCTAAGTATTACAACTTTATTAGATTTCTTCGTCAAGAACTTAAGCTCTCCTATTAACTAAAATCAACCGTTTGGATTACCAGCGCCTAAGTTTGTTATAAATAGGAGCTTTTTTGTTGCTCCAGAAAGGGAAAATATGGCATATTCACTCATCCCGTTAGGAGATAAGGCGCCAGAAGTCATCAACGCAGTACAAAAAATTGGAGAACAAGTGGGTAAAGGTTGGTTGACTTCTTTTATAATCACTTGCATAGATTTACGTATATACCTATGCAAAATAAACTAATTTCAATCGGTGAAGCAGCTCGTTTACTTGGAGTGTCTATTGATACTCTTCGAAGGTGGGATGCAGCGGGTCATTTACCTTCTATACGCGTAGGGCTTCGAGGCCACAGGTTTTATCGATACTCTGAAATAACACACTACCTTCAGTCGCTGGAAGTAACGGCTAGAGAATGGGTAGAATCTGAAAACCCAATAGAATCAAGCCCTGATGTTTATTGCAGAACAATGAATATCGCACTAAAAAAATTCGGGACAACGCTTGTTTCTCGGCCGGCCGGGAAAGAAGCTTGGCTGGCTTTTCAGCCAGTCTTAAAAGAGGTCACGGAAAACGAGCAGATTATCGTTGATTTCAAGGATGTTGTTGTCCTAACCCCCTCGTGGGCTGATGAATTTTTGACTCCTTTGAAAAAAAATATGGCAACAATGTCGAGCTTGTTAATACCGGCAATCCTTCGGTCAAAGCGACTTTGGAAATATTAAATAAGCAAACATGAAAAAAACGAAGAAGTTCAAAAGTTTAGGAATCGGTTAACTTTTTTGTTTATAAATCTTGGATATTGCCGCAATGATAATCGAACTGTTATACTTTTAATATCATGGCGGAACTTTCAGCGAGAGAAAAATGGTTTAATCGGCTTTTTGCCGTCTTACTGGCTTTATTCACCCTAACACTTCTTCTAAATATTTTTACCCTCCCAACAGTCCTCCTTTTTATGGTTTTCGCTTTCTTTCTTTGGTTTGGTAAAAAATACCACTTGTTTGTTAATATTATTTTCTTGCTTTTTGCCTTAGGTGTTTATTTTATTTCAATTCCACCTATCGCCTGGGGGCTTTTTCGCAGTTTAAAAGAACTTCGACTTAGTGGTTTTAATTTTCAATTAAATCAGATCTTTCTTATCCCCCTAGTCATCTTTGTGTCGTTATCGGTGAGAAATGTTATTGGGAATATTTTTGCTTATTTTACGAATTCGCGTAAGGTTTTTTTTATTTCCTTATTTATGGTTTTTGTGACAGTCGTTTCTTATCCGTTTTTAGATAAGATAAGGCTGCGCCACCGGACAGAGAATGTGAATACCGCGGTAGGTGGAGATTTATCTAACGTTTATACGCGGCAGTCTCCCACTTTTTTAGACCGTTATACTATGGCGGGTGATTTTACTGCGGACTTTGATTCATTAAGCAAAAAATATATCTATCATTTACGATTGGATGAGCCGCTAAGTAAAGACATTCAGTTTACAAAAGTTGAAGCTGATGATAAGAAAATTAATTTTATAACTGATAGTTGGGTAAAATGTTTGAATTGTCAAAAAAATATACTTAATCCCTATGGATTAATTTTTCCGTCGGGAAAGAACATTGATTTTATTATCTAAAACGACCAGTTAATTAAGGTAATTACATTTACTGAGTCGGAGGGCAAAGCGACTGAATTTATTTTTTGGAAATAAAGAGTTATCATTAGACAACCTTTTAATAGATTATGAAAAAAGTCCCGCGAAATGTCCTTGTCCTCGGACTGGTTAGTTTTTTTAATGACTTGGCTTCGGAGATGATCTACCCGATTGTGCCGATTTTCCTAACGACGGTTTTAAAAACTTCGGTGCCGGTCATCGGACTTATCGAGGGAATTGCTGAGGCGACCGCCAGCGTAGGCAAATACGTTTTTGGTGCCTTATCCGACTACTTCCAAAAAAGAAAAATTTTTGTCATTGTTGGCTATTCTTTTGCTGCTGCCTCAAAAGCATTAATTGGTTTGGCAAAAAGTTGGCCGTTTGTTTTGTTTGCTCGGTTCATTGACAGGGCTGGAAAAGGTTTGCGGACCGCTCCTCGCGACAGCATTCTTTTAGAAAACGTTTCCGGCAACAACCGCGGCTTTATCTTCGGATTCCACCGGGCTTTGGATAGCGCTGGAGCCGTCTTCGGCCCGATTTTGGCCTTGGTATTTTTATATCTTTTAAAAGACAATCTCCGGTTGGTTTTTTTTATTGCCTTTATTCCAGGAGTACTGGCCGTAACTTTATTAGTGTTAGCGATCAAGGAAAAGAAACAGCCTGAAAAGGAAAAAAAGAGTTTTGTTAAAATTAGTTTCCGTTCCATCAGTCCGCCTCTGAAACTATTTTTATTAATCAGTTTTATTTTTAGTTTAGGAAACAGTTCTGATGTTTTTCTCCTTTTGCGGGCGCAGAATCTTGGATTGACAACAATCCTTGTCACCTTTACCTATGTTCTTTACAATGTTTCCCAGACTCTTTTTGCCGCGCCGGCCGGCAGCCTAGCCGATAAAATCGGCGCGAAAAAAGTGTTTGCCTGGGGACTTTTTATCTATTCAGCGGTTTATTTAATGTTTGCTATCATAAAAAACCCGATTTTCATTTGGGTTATTTTTCCTATCTATGGTGTTTATATTGCTTTTACTGATGGAGTTTCTAAAGCCTATGTTTCTGAGTTTATCAAAAAAGAAGAGTCAGGTAGTTTTTTTGGTTTGCATCAGACGATTTTAGCAGTCGGTGGATTTTTAGCGTCGGTTATTGGTGGCGCACTATGGAACAAAATCAGTCCAGTAGCGACTTTTTACTTCGGTAGCCTAATGGCTCTTTTAGCCCTTATTATTTTTCTTTTTGGAAGAAGAGCATTAAAGAAAATATAGTGTATAATTAAAAAATAATTTTATGATAGAAAGCGTTCTTGAAAGGTTGACTAAAGTTCATCCGGATATGGAAATCTGGTGGGACTCTTCGCCTTTAGTTTTCAAATCTTGGGTAAAAAAAATGGTCGCGGAGGCGCCGACCTCTGAAAAGAAAACTCTTGAGGAGCAGCTTAACCGCATCTTTGTCATCGCTAATCCAGCCAAAAGCTTGGTCCGCGGCTGTACCACTAATCCACCCCTCTCCTTAACCGCTGTAAAAAATGATCTTCCTTTTTGGAATCACTGGGTTGATAATTTAATCAGGACTAATAAAGGACTAAGCCGCTATGAATACTTTTGGTTAACCTATAAAGAGGTGATTAGACGTGGAGCTCAGATGATGATGCCTATCTGGAAAGCCTCAAGCGGCCGTTATGGTTATATATCCGGCCAGCTCGACCCTCGTCTTCTGACCGAAACTGAGAAGATGATCAAAACCGCCAAAGAAATTCACGCCATCTGTCCTAACGTAATGATCAAAGTGCCGGCCAGCACCCAAGGAGTTGAAGTGGTTCGAGCTTTAACCTCAATGGCAATTCCCACCAACGTTACCACCTGTTTTACTTTGCCCCAGATCTGGGCAGTGGCTAAAGCGGCGAAAGAAGGTTTAGCGACTGCTCTTAAAAATAAGGTTGATATGACTAAGTGGCGGGCGGTGATTACAATGATGATCGGCCGACTGACAGAAAATCCAGTTCTTGATCAACAGGCAGAGAGACGGGGAATTGAGCTTTCCTGGAGTGATAAACATTGGTTAGGCGTCTATGTTTTTCGCAAAGCCTTTAAGCTCTTAAAAGATAATGGTATGCCGAGTAAGATGCTTGCCTGTTCAATGCGCGACGGTCCTTTGGTTTGTGGCAAGTATCATTTCTGGGATGTGGAAAAGATTGCTGGCAATATCGTCTATACGATGCCACCCTATGTTTTAGAACCGCTTTTTAATCGCTGTCGCGATCTTCAGTTTAAAGAAGAGATTCTGCTTGATGATGTTCCTAAAGAGGTGTTGATGAAGATGAGTGAGATTCCCTATGTGTTGCAGTCATGGGATGAGAACGGAATGGAAGAAAATCAATTTAATCAGCATCCGGCGACGATTGCGACAGCCGAGGCCTTTTCCCAGGCCTCAGCTGGTTTGGAAGCTTATGTTGGTGAGCGGATGTCATTATTAAAAGTTAGAGGAGGAAAAAAACATGAAAAAAACCATTGATGACTATTTTGTTCCCTGGATTAAACCATTAAAGATGTATGTTTCCAGTCACATAGATTTAGCTTGGAAGAAACCATCACTTCATCGGATGATGTCTAACGAAAATCCAATTCCACCGTCGGCAAAAGTTCTAAAAACCATTACTAAATACGCTGCCATCGCCAACCGCTATCCAGATCAAGGGCTGGTGATCCGGAGCAAGTTGGCGAAGATGAACGGATTGACTAGTCCAGAGAATGTTGTTTTAGGAAACGGATCAAGTGAAATTTTTGATATGATCTATCGCGCTTTTTTAGCACCGGGTGATGAAGTGATCCAGCAGACGCCGTGTTTTGGGATATATAAACTCCGTTGTGATCTATCCGGAGGAAAAATTATTTCTGTACCAATGATCTATCAAGACAAAAAAATGCTCTATGATGTTGATGGAATTATTAAGGCCGTAACTGATAAAACAAAGATTATTGTTATTGCCAATCCTAATAATCCCACTGGTAATTTTATGGATGGTAAAGACTTTGTCCGGATCGCTGAATTAGGGATTCCTTTTATTATCGATGAGGCCTATATTGAATATTCTGGCTTACAAAAATCTCAAGTTAAGTTAATAAAAAAATATAAAAATGTTATTATCTCACGGACTTTATCGAAAGCCTACGGATTAGCTGGACTACGATTTGGTTATCTTTTAGCCGATAGAGAAGTAGCGATGAAGATAGCGGCCACTTTATTACCATGGAATGTAGGAACGATTACCATGTGGGCGGCTTTAACCGCACTTAATGATCAAAAAAGTTTGGTAAAGCGGGTAAAGTTTAATAACGAACAGACAGCTTTTATTGAAAAATCTTTAACTAGTATTCCAGGGCTGGTGATCTTTCCAACGAAAGCTAACTATATTCTATTTGATGCTGGTCCAACCGGAAAAAAAGGCGATGATGTCATTAAATATGCTCAAAAGAGAGGGATTATCCTTCGCGGTGAAAAAGCCAAATATGGAAGTGAAGGTTGGTTTAGGGTGACGGTTGGCAGTAAAAACGAGAATAAACTATTTATTAAAGTAATAAAAGAATTTTTTTCTAAGTAAGTTTTCTTACGATCTGGGTTTTTTTTAGGTGAGAGCGAATATCTTTTTGGAGATAAACGTCTTCGATATTTTTATAATCTCCTATTTTGCCAAGAGCGATAACGACAAAAGGTTGTTGATCTTTATCCAGGTTAAATATTTTTTTCAGTTTTTCTGTGTCGCAGTTACCTATCTGTCTGGCATAGTATCCTAGATTTTGTGCTTGTAGAATAAGAGACATCACTGAGGCGCCAAGATCATAAAGGGCATAACGGTCAGGCGCTCCATCAATTACTGGTAGATAACAGGCAATGATAAAAACTGCAGCTGTTTTTGCCCAGTAGTTTGACTGAGGAAAACAAGAAACAATTTTATTAAAAGCCGATGAATTATTTTCTGTCCAGTAGAAAAACCAAGGTTGATAGTTGTGACCAGAAGGAGCCAGGCGAGCCGCTTCGAAAATAGAGTTAAGATCTCTTTGAGGGATTTTTTTACGGGAAAAATGACGAGGACTAAAACGGTTGGCAATCGGTTTGATGACTGGATAACGAGGTTGAGGCTTACGAATTCTAATAATGTCTTGAGCGGAAATTTTCATAAGATATAATATTATATAATAAATTAAATATGATTTTTCTTGCCTTAAAGACATACAGGCAGACGACCGGTGCTGAAGCAATAAAAATTTTGTCTTCGGTAAAAAAAATTAGTGAAGAATATAAGGTTCCAATTATTGCCGTTGCTCAACCAGTTGATATTTATAGAATAAAAAAGGAATTAGATATTGAAGTTTGGGCTCAGCATGTTGACCCAATCGACCCAGGTAAAAATACTGGCTGGATTTCTCCATATAGTGTTAAAAACGTTGGTGCCACAGGAACATTAATTAACCACTCAGAGCATAAAATTTCTGACGACCTAGTTAATAAGACTAATCAAAAGGCTAAAAATTATGGCTTAAAAACCTTGGTGATTGGTCATACGGCTGAAGAGGTAATAAACTATGATTCGCTTGACTGCGATCTTTTAGGCTATGAAAAAGAAGATCTAATTGCTTCTCCAGTATCAATGATTGATCAGCAAGAAGAAAGTATTAAAGAAGTTTTAAAAAAAATCAGAAAACCCTTAATTATTGGTGCAGGGATTAATGATGGAGAAGATGTCAGAAAATCAGTTGCGGTGGGAGCGGTTGGAGTGATTCTGGCGACGGCTTTTGTTTCCGCTCCTAACCCAGAAGAAAAACTGCGTGAGTTAGCCGAAGGATTTATAAAATGAAAAAAATTATTTTATCATCGGTGGTCCGGAGGATGACTGGATTTGTGTCAAGGGCGAGTGGGTAAAGCACGGAAATCCCTCGGCGCCTAAACCAACAGGAAGTTGCAGAGCGGTAACTAAATAAATTATGCGCTAGATATCTTTATTCTCTCCGTCAGCCAAAGACGGACCAAAGATGATACCTTTAAGCCTTTTTCTTTTGCGATTTTATCCAGTTTATTTTTGAGACCTCTCTGGATTCGTAAAATCAAAGTTTCTTCTTTTGGTTTATGAAGATTGATAAATAAATCAATATCTTTGAAACTATCCCAATGATCAACCAAACTGTTTTTATCCCAATATTCAGCCTCTTCTTTTAGAGATTTAAATTTTGGAATTGTTTTTTTCTTTTTCATATGCTCAATATTCCAATCATCCCAAACAAGTTGATTTAAAAAAACCTTAATCATATTTTAATATAAATGTATTACATTTGTCAATACATAAATTAGTTCATCAAATTTGTCAAGTTTTTCAAGTTATAAAGAATTTTTTCTTGATGAACTTGATAAACTTTATAACTTTACAACTAATTTGTCCACGGACTATAGTCTACAAAAGTTATAGGAGCTTCAATACCGGCTCTTCGCCGTCGGGGACCTTGAATTTATCCTGATCGAAGAGTTTGATTTTTTTCGGAGTCAGGCGATACATCCTGCCCTTATATAATCCTTTTTTCATGTTTTCAAAAGTAATATCAGGCCGTTCCACGCTTAAAAAATCTTTCCAAAGTCTTATCGCATAACGAATTTTATTAATTCCAGCAATTCTTTCCACTGTCCCAAAAATTTGTAACCCTTTTTTAACATCAGAGGGTTTTTGGTGAGAGTCGGCGATGGCCGCCGCCACCTGATTGTTTTTTTCCATTTGTTTGCCATGAAGAGTTGAAGGAGCGCTAATAAAATAGATATTTAAATCGTTATCAAAACAATAAAAAACCCAGGCAGTCCAGGGATGTTTACCAGAAGTCGCCAGACACATTAATTTATGAAGTTTTAAAAAATCAAGAACGTCTTTTTTAGTTAAAACCAATTTATTATTCATATTTATAAATATTACTGATTTTTTAACTTTTAACTCCAGATTAACCCTAGACTCGTTTTCTGTCAATATAAATATTGGGAATTTCTATTATCTTTGGTAGTTCAAGTATGTAAACCAATACTTTGGCATATTCGTCGGGTGAGATTTGAATTGATTCATCTCTATTTATCTTTTTCCCAGTCATGTTTTTATATATATTACTAGCAAAAGCACCAGGACAAAATTCAATAACTCTACATTTAGTATTTTTTAACTGTTTCTGTAAGTCCTTAGTAAATCTTTGAATTGCCGCTTTTGCCGATGAGTATTCAGCAAAAGCAGGATAATAATCTATTAATGCACTTGAGGTAATATTAACTATATCTGCAGAGTTTTCTTTAATCAAAGGAAGTAATTTTGATTCAAGTAACATTGGAGCAAAAACAATTATTTTATAAAGTTTTTCCATCTCATTATAGTCTAATTTGTCGATATCGTGTGCTGTTAAAATCCCGGAGCAATATACGATAGAATTAAATTGAGAATATTTTTTACTAATGATTGAGGCAGCAGTTATAACGTCGTTCTTTTTTAGAAGATCAACTTGAATATTGACTAATTTTTTTGACTTTAGTTTACTCCTTGATCTAGCCAGTCCAATAACATAATAGTTTTTATTTAATAATTCTTCTGTAACAGCATAACCTAATCCTGATGTGTGTCCACAAACTATTGCTGTTTTCATTAATTATGATTATAGTCTATATAATAATGAAATCAACTTTTGAGAAAACTTAATCTTTTCTTTTCATTAAACTTTTCAATCGCATATCGTAGCATGGTTCGGGGCATTGATTTTATATTTTCGTTTAAAAAGTCTTCCAGTAATTTTTCGTCTTTTTTTCCCAATTCGCGAAGCGCCCAGCCGACTGCCTTGTGGATTAAGTCGTGTTTATCTTTAAGAAGAATCTTGGACACCCTAAGGGTGTCCTGAAGCTGGTTTTTTCTAATGAAAGCAAAGGTGGAGATTATACTTATTCGTCTTTCCCAAAGATCTTTTGAGCGAGCTAGTTTGTATAAAATTTTTCTGTCTTTATCTAAAAGATATTCACCAATGATGTCTCGGCAGCTTAGGTCGACCAAATCCCAATTATTAATGAAGGCAGTATTTTTTAGATAAAAATCAAAAAAGTTTTTTTTCTTAGCTTCGTCAACTTTTTTCAGTTGATAAATTAAAATCAGTAAAGCGGTTAAGCGGTGTTCGTGGATTTTCGAGTGGAGAAGTTTTTCAATAGTTTTTAAATCAGCGGTTTTATATTTTTTAGCAACCAATCTCTGATGGGGGACGATTACTCCAATAAAGACATCACCTTCGCCGTATTCACCCTTGCCCGTTTTGAAAAAGCGGGAGAGAAGTTTGGCTTTTTCCGGATTGGCATATTTTTGTAAATCGTTAACTATTTGTGGATACATATTGTATTTAATAAACCAATCCTTCGGTTCGATATGACGTTTTGAAATTTTTGTAGGAACACCCCTCCAAACTCATCGGCTCCTTAAAAAAATTTCAGAAACGCATATCTCGCCTCGGATTTGTTCGCTTTTTATCTTGATTATATAAACAAAAAAGAAAAAAAAGCGGTTGCTAGTCCCAACAAACTTCCGCCTATAACATCTGACAACCAGTGTTCCCCAAGGCTTATCCGGGAAACAAGCATTAAAATCAAAGTAATAAAAACCGCCGAATTTAATAAAAACTTCAAAACAGATTTTATTTTTAGTTTATTAATTAAATAGACAATAATCGTTGCTAGAAAAGCGGCTCTGAGGCTGTGGCCTGAGGGGTAGGAGTAGCCTGGTTTGACATAAGATGAAGGAAAAAGAAAGTCATAGCTGTAGCGGAAAAACATAAATGGCGGGCCAGGGTGACGAAGAAGAGCTTTACTAACAGTTTCTATGATATGAGCGCCTAAAAAAGGAATAAAAACAAGAAAGGAGATGATTTTTTTTCTCATTAAAACTAAAAATAAAACAATTAAGGTTAAGATTTCAAAACTACCAATGAGACTTAAAGCGGAAAGATATCCGTCATATTTTTTCGGCAGATGGTTTTGTAGTTTAACGGTAAAATCAAAATCAAGTTGTTGGAAAACTTCCTTTTTAACCAGGTAGGAAAAAAAGACAAAGAAGAAGAAAAAGATTAGAGATAGAAAAATATAAAATAGTTTTTTTTTCATTTAAGATTTAATTTTATCAAAAACCTCTACTATGATAAAATATAAATAACGGAGCGTAGTTCAGATGGTTTAGAACGTGCGGTTTGGGACCGCAAGGTCGCCGGTTCAAGTCCGGCCGCTCCGACTTGAAAAAACTCCTAATCGGAATTTTAATTTTATTTATTGCTCTTTTCTTATACTTTTCTTTCACTAAGAAATCTGCCTACATAGAATATAAACTTAACAACAAAACCTACAAACTCCTGACAGCAAAAAATTCTAGCGAGTGGGAGAGAGGACTGATGTTTTATAAAAATAAGAAAGAACTCAAAAACGCCGACGGAATGATCTTTATTTTCCCTGATAAAAAGACGAGAACTTTTTGGAATAAAAATACCTATTTAAACCTGGATGTTTATTGGCTTGACGACGAGAAAGTAGTCGGAAAAAGTTTTTTACCATCAATATTAAAATCTAAAGAAATTATTACGATTAATTCTTCAGGGAAAGTCAATAAAGTAATTGAGCTAGCGCTTTAATGCTTCTATCCCCGGCAGCGTTCCTTTCTCAATATATTCAAGCATCGCGCCGCCGCCGGTGGAAAGGTGAGTGATTTTGTCTAGATACTCTTTTTTGGAAATGGCCGCCAAGGTATCACCACCACCAACAATTGAGGTTGCTTGATTATTATGAGCGATTGAATAATAAACAAAATCGGTTCCCCGTCTAAAAACGGGATTTTCAAAGTAGCCAACCGGCCCGTTCCAAATAATTGTTTTTGCCTTAGCAATAATTCCTCCGATTTGTGCTTTAGTCTCCGGACCGATATCAAATATAGATTTATTAGAAGGAATTTTGTCTATTTTTACCACTTCGCTTATTTTATCTTCTTTAGTCGTGGCGACGACCGCATCAACCGGCAGAATAATTAAGGCGCGATTTTTTTTAGATAAAGATAAAAGTTTTCTTGCCTGCTGGACCAGTTCGTATTCACAAAAACTGGTGCCAACTTCCTTACCTTGAGCACAGACAAAGGTATTAGCTAATCCACCGCCAACAATCAGATAGTTGACTAACCTTGCTAGTTTTTCTAGCAAACCAATCTTTGTGGAAACCTTGGCGCCGCCGATTATAGCCACAATCGGTTTTTTAGGATTTTTAATAACTTTATCCAACATC
>Ga0172371_10012774_pt1 | contig 11016 bp, 3 predicted proteins | sample Lak12m_FD_114543 | JGI IMG/M metagenome (GOLD analysis project Ga0172371, IMG submission 114543) | Freshwater microbial communities from Kabuno Bay, South-Kivu, Congo - kab_022012_12m | ecosystem: Environmental > Aquatic > Freshwater > Lake | place: Democratic Republic of the Congo: South-Kivu... | reverse complement strand
GCACAACCACCCAAAGAACCACTCCCGTCCAGGTTTCCAATCTCACCAATGTTTCCGCCATCGCCGCGGGAAATTATCACTCCCTGGCGGTTAAAACCGACGGCACCGTCTGGGCGTGGGGAAACAACGGTAACGGACAGCTCGGCGACGGCACAAGCGGCTCGAATGAAGTTTACCCGATAAATGTAGGAGGATATACATTGGTTGAACTAACGTTGTCGTTTCAAGTCGAATATTATTCTTCCGGCACCTATGTTTCCGGCATCATCGACACCGGGCAGAGCAATGCTTCTTTCGGCAATCTATCCTGGACCAATTCCGGCGGACAAACAATCACGGTCAAAGCCCGATCTTCTTCTAATGCGGATATGTCTGGAGCGACCGATTGGGGGAGTTGCGGCAACATCTCAAACGGAGAAAGTTTAACTTCCGGTTCTCCGAACTGCGTGACCGACGGCCACCGATATTTGCAATATCAAGCGTCCCTTTCCACTTCCGACACCACCCAAACCCCTTCTTTGGACGACATCACTCTCAATTTCTCATACTATCCGACAACCATCCAAAGCCTGGTTTCTTCGGCGTTCGATACGACTGACAAATACACCTCCATCAGCAATCTGGCTTGGAACACCGACGCGCTCAAAGACGGCGCCGGAACGGTCAAATTCCAGCTCCGTAGCGCCGATTCGCAATCCAATCTTTCTTCCGCCCAATGGTGCGGACCGGCTTCTTGCAACGCCACGCTCGGAGCGGCGGATTTCTATGAAACCAAAGCCGGCAATACCGTCAACGCCAACCAAAGCGACCATAGCCAAAACAGATGGCTCCAATACGCCGCGTTCCTTAACAGCGCTGACGGTTCCGGCACCCCGATCCTTCAAGACGCCACCGTTCATTTTTCATATAACAATCCTCCGACAGTCGGCATCCAAAGCGCCTCTCAACAATCCGACGGCAGAATCAGAGTCGATTACACGATGGAAGAAACCGCCACCGAACAGGAAGAAGCCTATCCTTCGCTTTTCTATCAAATCGGCGACGTGAAAATCGCCAATGCCGAAGGGGTGACTGAAGCCGGGACGGAAAACATCCAGCTTGTCCACCCGGAAAACTATCCGATTCCGGAAAGCGGAACGGCTTTAATTGGAAATGAACTGGTTTCTTTCACCGGAAAATCGTCCATCGATTCGACCCACACCAATCTCACGGGAATCACCAGATCGACCAGTTTCACTTCCGCTCCGAACTATCTGACAGAAAGCGCCGCGCACATTCAAAACACGCCAGTGTTTTTCCGAGTTGCCAGTGGAAATCTTTCAGGAAATATAAATTCTTCTCTGGCAACAAATGCAGATGTTAAAACTGTGTATTGGGATGCAAAAAATGAAACAGGATTAAGTCTAAGCGGATCAACTTGGAATAATGTCAAAATCAAAATCGCCGCCAATGACGACGATCCGTATGGAAACCGGGTCGGGGGAGATGATTTTGACACTTTTTCTTTAGACTATGAATCGCCGGCAATTTCGTCCGCCACCTCTCCGGTCGCCGATGGCAAATACACGGTCGGGACCACCATTTCGGTCACTATCAATTTCACCGAAGCCGTCACTTCGCAAGGACAGGTTTCAATCACCCTGGAAACCGGCGACAACGATTATGTCTGCGCCATTTCATCGATCACGAATTCGACTTCCACTTCTTGCGACTACATCGTGCAAGCCGGAGACGAAACCCAAGATTTGACAGCGCTTTCCGTTTCCGGAACGATCGCCGATCAGTTCGCCAACGCGATGGTAAATTTATCCATTCCGGAGGGTCAAAACATCGCCGACAGTAAAAATATCATCATCGACACCATCGCTCCTGATATGACCGATGTCTCTCCAATCACCAACGCTTTCATTAAGGAAATCACGACGGAAGAATCCGTTATCTCATATACCGTCAACGAACAGCTTTCCCAAGGAACGATCCAATTCACCCGAACATCCGGAGCTGAAGATGCCGATTCTCCGCACGTTTGCACCTTGCAAGGCACGGCTCTCGACGAGGGGATCCATTCCAGTTTCCGACTGATCCAAGGGGCGAACAATTGTGTTGAAGAGCAAACAAATCTGGTTAGTGGAGCGGTCTATACTATGGAGATTACCGTGAAAGACAAGGCTGGAACGACCGATATGCACAGTGTGGTTGTCAGCGATGATTCCGAAACGGTTGCGCTCATAGGAGGCCAAGACGGAGGTTGGGGATACGGAATTTTTTCCACCACCGAACCCAATGGAACGGTCGGAAGCGGTGCGGGAGTGTTGCTGAGCATTATGTCTGGTTGTGGCAGTCCCATAACTGACAGTCGGGATGGAAAGATATATGAAACCGTTATGATTGGCAATCAGTGTTGGACGGCGCAAAATTTAAATATCGGAACTAAAATAGCGGGACATCCTTATTTGTCCAATAATGAAATTATCGAAAAATGGTGCTATAACAATAGTGACGTGATTTGTGATACCGACGGAGGATTGTATTCTTGGTCGGAAGCCAATGGCTTGGACGCTATTTGCAATACGACTTCTTGCGCCCCACCAACACCCAATCAAGGAATCTGCCCGACCGGCTGGCATCTGCCGACCGATCAGGAATATATGACGATGGAAGAGTCTTTGGGAATGTGCAGTGGAACGGAAGCTGGATGCTCCGGGGCAGCAGGAAATCGAGGAACGGATCAGGGTGATCAATTGAAAGTCGGCGGCTCCAGCGGATTCAACGGTCTTTTTTCCGGGAATAACTATTTTAATGAGCCTGCATTTGAAGGTCGTGGATCCTTTGCTGATTTTTGGACAGCGTCACAGAGTAGTCAGTATCAGTCGTCATACAGAAATATAAGTTCAAGCTTATCTGGCATAAGTCGTAGTAATTCTGGAAAAAATAATGGATTTTCCGTGCGTTGCGTCAAAAATGTCCTCGAATCCGGCTACGCATCTTCCGGCGCCTACACCTCATATATCGACGGCGGGGAAAATGAGGTTTCTTGGGGAAGTTTGTCTTTTGACGGAACGTTCCCGACCTCCGGACAGACCTTGGCATTCAAGATTTTAGGCACCAATGATACCGACACGCCTTCGGATTCGTCTTTCACGGATGCGACTTGCTCCGTCGATCCGGCATCCGCTGACGGGACGTATTCTTTTTCCGGCGATTGCGCCACTGCTCTTTCAGAAAAAAGATACCTTTGGTACCGCGCATATTTCGCCACGGACAGCAACGAACAAACCCCGGTTCTTAACAGCGCGACCGCGACCGCCTATGTTTTCAATCCGACCGGCAATGAGGCGAACGTTTCGGTTCCAAGCATAACGTTCGACACCACTGCGCCGACCGTGACCATCACTTCTCCGCAAAACGATGAGAAATTCAACAACATCACCGACGCTTCCGATTTCTCCTATACCATCGACAACGGACCGTTCAATGAGGATTTGGCCAGCGCCAAAATCACTTTCACCAGAACCGGCGGAGCATCAGACGTTTCTTCACCGAGAGAGTGCAATCTTTCCGGCACACAGCTGACAAACGGGGAACACAACAATGTCGATTTGAACGCGGTTTGCGGAAGTTTCTCTTTGACGCACGCAGCGGTGTATTCCATCGACTTCGAAGCGACCGACCAAGCGGGCAATACCGGTAACGCGACCCAGATTACCGGAGCCCAGTTCGATAACGTCGCGCCATCATTGACATCATTCGATTCCGACACTGCCGATCCCGTCGGCGCTTATGGAACCGGAGAGCCAATAAACATCAAAGCGATCTATGACGAGAATATGATCGCCGGATCGACGATAACCGTCAGACTGGACAATACCGCTAATCCGCAAACGGAAGTGACGCTCGATCAAATCAGCGGCAATGAAATTTCCGGAACCTATATTGTGCAAGGACCGTATCTCGGACACGATACCAACGATCTCAATATCGCCGCTATCGTTTCCCAGAGCGTGACCGACCAAGCCGGAAACACGCAGAGCGGAACATCGATTCCAAGTGGAGAGAATTTGGCGGATAACAAGAATTTAGTAATTGACACCGGTCCTCCGATTCTGGACGCTTTCAGTGCGCCAAGCGGAAACTACAACGAAGGAGACAATTTTACCATCACGGCGGATTACAGTGAAACGCTCAGCACGCTGGGTGGCGGAAGTTCTGTTAATATCACTTTCAACAGTGGCAAAACGATGACACTTAGCGCTATCAGTGCCGACAAGTTGACCGGAACATATACGGTGGAAGCGGGGGAAAACACTGAGAATTTTCAAGTCAGTGCGATCAATTCGCAAAACGCTGTCGATCTTATCGGAAATCCCTTGACAACGACCGATTTGCCGGCAACCAACATTTCCGGAGTCCAAATCGATACCACCGTTCCGGTTTTGGGAGTAATGCCGATTGATATCGACGTTACCGGAGGAAAAACCAGCGACTCGACCGTCAACATCAACCTTTCCGCCACCGACAACTTCGATCTTTCCGACGGATTCGCGCAGTTCTCGCTCAACGGGGGAACGAATTGGTGCGATCAAATCGCGTATGCTTCGACGGTCAGTTTCAACATCGCTTCCGGATCAAGCGCTTGTGGCGGAACGGACACGTTGGAAGTCAAAACCGTCACCGTCAGGTTCATCGACGCGGCGGGAAACATTTCCCAGACCGCTTCCGACACGGTGGAATTCGATAGCGAAAAACCGGTGCTGAATTCTTTCAGCACCTCAACGAGTTTCGGAATATACGGACCGAACAGTCAAATCAATATCACTGCGACTTATCACGAAACCCTTTCGAGCGGAAGTTTGACCGTCAATCTTAACAACGGGGCGACTGTCACGTTGGATAATCTCGACGGCGCGACGCTCAGCGGAACATACACCGTCGGCGCTACCGGATCAGGAGAGGACACAAGCAACTTGCAAATCCAATCCATCGCTTCCGAATCGGTTTCCGACACATCTTCTCCGGCTAACGAAAGAACCAACTCCGACGTTCCGGGAACGAACATCGCCGGCATCGTCATCGATACCACCGCGCCGGAAGGAAACATAGTTTTTGACCGCTCCAAAGACAACGGACAAATATCAATCAATGCGACTGACACGCATATGGCGGATATGCAAGCGGCGATTTCCGTTTTGGATAACGCTACGGATGCTTGTTCTTATGGTGATTGGTTCGCTTATGCGGACAACATCAATACTGATATTTCGGAAAATAACAATTCCGCCAGAAAAGCCTGCGTCAAATTCAAAGACTTGGTTGGCAACGAATCGATCCAATATATCGTCATCACTCCGGATACTCCGAATAACGTCTCATATTCCGACATCACCAATTTGGAAATCGGTTTCAAAGGAATCTTCATTCTTTGGCCGAAGCCGGAAAATGACGGCAGTGGAGATTTTTCGCAATACGATATCAAATATTGCTCGACCGCCAAGGACAACGCCGATTGCTCTCCGACCAATGATTTGGCATCCATCGATAATGTCGATGTGAACTATTATCTCCATCAAAACCTTTCTGAAAACAATAAATATTGTTACAAAATCAGATTTAAGGATACGGAAAACAATTATTCCAAATATTCCTTGCCCTCTTGCACTATCCCGAGCGAAGGAACAATTCTGAGCGGAACGGACGTGGAAATTCAAAATGTTTCTGTCGGTTCGATAACCAATACCGCCGCCCAACTTTCATTCAGGACTGTCGATGCCAACAACAACGATGCGGCTTTGCCTGCAACGGTTGAGGTAACTCTTTATTCCGACGAAGCGTTGACGACCCAAGTCGGATCGGTGTTCACCGAGGATGATGATTATTCCATTAACCATCTGGTCAAGTTTACCGGATTGACGACATCGACCGCTTACTATATGAAAATCAAGGCTACTGATACCTCGGTGGAAGGAAATGCCAACAGGGTGGAAGAAATATCTTATGCCACCGATAATACTTTGACTTTCACCACTTCCGGAGCGTTGGCGAAAATCACATTGGTCAGTGATGATGTGACCACCAACGAGAAAGCGGTGATTGAATTCAGAACCGACCAGGACGCTAAATGTTTCATTGAATACAAGCGCTCTGCCGATACTGGTTTGGATATGGAAAGTACTTCTCTGGAAAGCGATTTTATCAAAAATCATTCCGTCACGGTTTCCAATCTGTTGGCTGACACTACATATTCCTATAACATAACTTGTCAGGGACGAGGAGATGAATTTGCTTATCTGAATGACCAGGAATTCAAGACATCCGACAAGCAATTTAATCAAGGTGATTTGGATGGAACGGCGGGAGACGCCACCGCGCCGACCATATCTTCCGTTTCTATCTCCGAAATTACCGGAGAAAAAGCGACGGTAAAATGGAATACCAACGAGAAGGCGAATAGTTTGGTAATGTATAGTATGGACGGAAGCGATTTTAACAGGATTGCCGGAGATTCAATAGTTTTGACTGATACGGAAAATTATTCAACGGCGCATATCGTCATTCTTAATGATCTTATCCCCGCCACCAAATATGTTTTTTCCGCCATCTCTTCCGATTCTTCTGGCAACATCGCCCAATCATCGCAATCGAGCTTTACCACCAAGGAACCGTCTTCGCTTTCTTCGGTCAAGGTTCTTTCCAAGGCTCTTAATCAAGCCACCATCACTTGGGAAACCGGACAAGAAACGACATCTGTCGTGGAATACGGTTTGACCACGGCTTACGGGGAAAAGAAAGAAAGTAACACCCGAACGAAAGCTCACGAAATTACCATTTCCGGACTTAACTCCGGCGAAACATATCATTTCCGTGTTAAAGGACAAGACACTGACGGCAACCTCTACGCTTCCAATGACAACACTTTCGAACCGAAATCCCCGCCGAAGATTTCCGACTTTAAGGTGGATGAAGTTACTGAACATGAAGCCAGGGTTACTTTCATTACTAATGTTCCTACTGACACATTAGTTGAATATACCGATGCGGAAAATGAAGGAAATTCCGGAGTGCAAGGAAAACCTGATTATGCGACCAAACACGAATTGATTTTGAAAGGTTTGGCGAGCGGAACGACATTTGGAATCAAATTGAAAGTTCGCGATGAGGATGGCAATGAAACCGAAGAAACTTTTCAAAGTTTCACCACTTCGACCGATGAAAATCCTCCAAAGATTGAACAGGTAAGGACCGACAGCGCCCTGGCGCAAAACGACAAAGTCCAAGCGATTATCAGCTGGAAGACAGACGAGAACGCCGATACCAAACTGGTGTACAAGGAAGGCAAGGCCGGCAAGGAAACAGAAGTGAAAGTTTCCGACGTGATGACCACCAGCCATATTTCTGTCATCACTTCATTCAAGCCAGGCACCGTCTATTACTTCAATGCCATTTCGACGGACGCTTCCGGCAATGAAGCTCGCTCCACAGACTTCGCTCTCCTGACTCCGAAACGCAAAGAGAATATCATCCAGATCATCGTCAACAACTTCCAGGATATCTTCGGATGGGCTCAGCGCTAGCTGAGCCCTCCGAAGAGGGAAAGGGTCGGAAAACGGTAGTTTTCCGTGGAGGAAAGTACTGAAAACCGTGGGTTTTCAGGGAGCCCGCCTTGACTCGCGGAGACATTCGTTTGTCGACGCGAGGCGGGCGCAGCGACTGAGGTTGGGCTCAGCGCTAGGCAAAAACAAAAACAAACCTCGGGGTTTGTTTTTGTTTTTCAATGATCAATTTTCAAAATTCAATTTACAATAAATTTTCAATTTAAAAAATGGGTAATTTTCAATCAAAAGCATTTGATTTGGAAGAAAGAACATCGATTTTTGGAGAATGCGTAGTAGAGCTTTGTAAGAATTTGGATCACAATATCATCACAAGGCCGATAATCAATCAATTGATGCGCTCAGGCACAAGCATCGGGGCGAATTATTGCGAAGCTAATAACGCTTGTTCCAAAAAAGATTTCAAAAACAAAATATTTATTTGCAAAAAAGAAGCCCAGGAAACTAAATATTGGCTTAGGATGTTAAAAAAATCAATTTCAGTTAAGGAAAAAGAAATAAATGAACTTTCGCAAGAATGCCAGCAATTTATTTTTATTTTTCAAAAAATAATAAATACCTTAAATAAAAGCGCTTGAATTGAGATTGTAAATTCAACAAATTGAAAATTTAATGTAAATTGGCAAAGGATAATTGAAAATTATTCAGAGATTTAATTTTTAATTGTCATTTTCCATTTTGAGATTTACATTTTCAATTGCTTATTGTATTTTTTTCTTCCGCTATCTTATTCAGCATCTTCTTCACTTTCTCTAAACTATTTTCGTCGATAATGGAAAGGGCGATGACGGAAGGGTTTATTTTTTTCAAGTCCTTTTCATGCTCGGAGTCGAACTCCGAATCGGAGTTCGACTCCGTAAGCGCAAGTTTTAAAGATTTTATTTTTTCTTCCAATTCTTTTGATGAAACGGTATCGGTTTTGCTGATGATTATGTGTTCCGGTTTTTCGAGCAGATGGGGATTGTGCGCTCCCAGTTCTTTGCGGATGGTTTCATAATCAGAAAGCGGATTTTCCGATTCGGCGGAAATGAAATGGAAAAGAGTTTTCGTCCTCTCGATATGCTTGAGGAATTTTATTCCCAATCCTTTTCCTTCCGACGCCCCTTCAATCAGGCCGGGAATATCCGCCAAAATCAAACCATAGTGAACGCCTAAATTTGGTTCCAATGTGGTGAAGCGGTAATTGGCGACTTTGGCGCTGGCATTGGTCAGTTCGTTAAGCAGGCTGGATTTTCCGACATTAGGGAGTCCCACGAATCCGACATCGGCGATCATTTTCAATTCCATCCGGATATTGAAACTTTCTCCCGCAAGTCCTTCTTGAAACCGTTTGGGAGAAGTGTCGCGCGCGCTTCGGAACAGAAAATTTCCCTTACCGCCGTTGCCTCCTTTGGCGACGATTATTTTTTGTCCGACTTCGGTTATTTCAAGATTTTTGGCGGTATCCAAATTGTGTATCACTGTTCCAACCGGAATTTTCAAAACAAGATCCTGCCCGTCGCTGCCATCGCGAAATTGACCGCGCCCGTCTTTTCCGTCAGGGGAGTTGAATTCTTTTTTGAAACGGAATTGTCCCAGCGCTCCCAAGTCGGAAACGCCTTCAACAATGACGCTACCGCCTTTTCCGCCGCTGCCCCCGGTGGGTCCGAGCATCATCATATTCTTATTGAAAGCGACGGATCCGGCGCCGCCTTTTCCCGCCGTCATCTTTATTTTTACGTCGTCTATAAGCATAAAAATTTTTAATTTTAAATTTAAAATTTTAAATCAATGCGAAATGCTTAAATTTAAAATTAAATCATTTAAAATTCATTTCAAATTTAAAATTTATAATTTAAAATTTGCATTCTTATTATCTTGCCATATATTTTATATTATGTAAAGATTCGGTATGGAAGTTTAGTTTTTTTGTATTTAGACATTTTTTATGGAAAAAAGAAAATTTGAGTTTGATGTTGCGGTTATCGGAGGGGGTCCGGCAGGAATGATGGCGGCTCTTCGGGCGGCGCGCGGGGGCGCGCGCGTCGTGATCGTGGAAAAGAAAGAAAAATTCGGCACCAAGCTTTTGATGACCGGAGGCGGCAGATGCAATATTTCGCAGTTGCAACCGGATGTCAAAAAGTTGGCGGAAAAATATAAAAACGGTAAATTTTTGTTGCCGTCTTTCAGACTGTTCGGTTCGGAAGAATTTTTCCGTTATTTTGAAAATCTTGGGGTGGGGCTAAAAATCGAAAAAAACGGACGGGTTTTTCCGAAATCCGACAAAGCTTCCGATATCGTCGGAACACTTCGAAAAAAAATGCTCGAAAACGGAGTTAATTTTTTTATGGAAAGCGAGGTTGAAAATTTTCAAGCAGGCGACGGGAATATTGAAAAATTAATTTTGAAAGATGGACGGGAAGTGGTTGCCAAAAATTATGTTGTCGCTGTCGGAGGTCAGTCATATCCGCAAAGCGGATCATCCGGTCAAGGATATGTTTGGGCGCAAGAATTAGGGCACACCGTTGTCGAACCGCGACCGTCGCTCGTTCCCGCAAAAATAAGTTCTCGTGTCATTCCGGCCTTTGAGCCGGAATCCATATCCGGGGTTTTGGATTCCCGCTTTCGCGGGAATGACAAAAAAGAAAGCGGGAATGATGAAAAGAGGATTATATATGGAAAATTATTTTTGGAGGATATAAAAGATATTCAGGGAATAAGTTTATCCGATGTGAAAATCGGAGTTTTCGCGGATGGAAAGAAATCTTTTGAGCAACGCGGAGAAATATTATTCACGCACTTTGGTTTAAGCGGACCGGCGATTTTGAATATAAGCGCCAAAGCGAACGATTTGCTGAAAGAAGGCGAGGTTGTTTTCAAAATCGATTTGAAACCGCATTTAAATGAAGAAAAGTTGGATGAAATATTAATCAGGGATTTTGAAAGAAACGCCGGCAAAAACCTTTCGAATTGTCTGGGCAATCTTTTTTCCGAAAGAGTCAGGGCTTGCGTTTTGAAACTGGCGCTCGTCGATCCGCAAAAACACGCGGCGAAAGTCAGCAAAAAAGAAAGACGGAAAATCGTTTCCACTATCAAGGGAATGGAAGTTCCGGTGGATGCGTTTTTCGGTTTCGAGCGAGCGATGGTTACCAACGGAGGAGTTTCGACGCGCGAAATCGATTCGAAAACGATGCGTTCAAAAATTATGCACAATCTCTTTTTTGCGGGAGAAATCCTGGATGTGGATGGACCGACCGGGGGATATAATTTGCAGATGTGTTGGAGCACGGGATATGTGGCAGGGGAAAACGCCGCAAGACAATGATCAATTTTCAATGAACAATTATCAATAAATTTTCAAAAACCAATTCCCAATGAAAATTTTGGAATTGTAAATTCAATGAAAATTGAAAAATGATAATTGAAAATT
>Ga0172371_10012773_pt1 | contig 11017 bp, 5 predicted proteins | sample Lak12m_FD_114543 | JGI IMG/M metagenome (GOLD analysis project Ga0172371, IMG submission 114543) | Freshwater microbial communities from Kabuno Bay, South-Kivu, Congo - kab_022012_12m | ecosystem: Environmental > Aquatic > Freshwater > Lake | place: Democratic Republic of the Congo: South-Kivu... | reverse complement strand
TTTTTTTCGCATAAATCAGGCATAAATTAAAGTTTTTCAATATTATCTTGCTTTCCTCCTTGTTATAAAAAATCAAAATAAATTTTTGCCCCAGAATTTTTTTGCTCGGGGTATTTTTGGTGTTTTACTCCAATGGAAACTAAAAACTTCACAAAAGCAAAAGTTTCTCTTTCCCTGCCTTATCTTATTTCCATACAGAAAGACAATTGGCAGCTTTTCTGGAACAGGGATCTAAAAGAGCTTTTTCAGGAGATTTCTCCGATTAAAGATTATACCGGCAAAGAGCTGGAGCTTTGGTTTTCTGATTTCAAGCTTGACGAGCCGAAATACAAGACCGATCTGAAAGCAAAGCAGAACAACGATTCTTTCGAAGCTTCCTTGAGAGTTAAAGCAAAGCTGGTTAATTTGAAAACAAAAGAGATCAAAGAGCAAGAGGTCTTTTTGACTGATTTCCCCTTAATGACAGACAGGGGAACTTTTATTGTCAACGGAGTGGAAAGGGTTACTATTTCCCAGCTGATAAGATCTCCGGGAGCATTTTTTACCGGACAGAAAGTTTCGGGCAGAGGCGCTTTCGGAGCGAAAATAATCCCCAACAGGGGTGCCTGGCTTGAATTTGAAACAGAGCAATCCGGAGCCATCGGCTTGAAAATAGATAGGAGAAGGAAAATAATGGCCACAACTCTTTTAAGGGCTTTTGGCATTGAAAAAGACGAATCGATAAAGGAAACATTCCAGGACGTTGATAAGGGAGAAATAAAATACATAGAAGAAACCTTAAAAAGAGATACTGTTCATACTCAGGCAGAAGCTTTTGTTGAAATATACCAGAGATTAAGGCCGGGTGACCTGGCTACTCCGGACACTGCCAGGGAACTGATTGAAAACATGTTTTTCAATTTTGAAAGATACGACCTTTCAAAGGTAGGCAGGTGGAGAATGTCCCAGAGGCTGCCTTCGGAATCTCAAAAAGGCAAAAAGGCGGAGCAGGAGATTAAGGTTGAAGACAGAGTTCTTAAATTAGAGGACGTGGTAGCTGTTATCAAGGAAATAATAAGGCTCAACAATACGCCGGGAGCTCAGCCCGATCAGATTGACCATTTGGGCAACAGGAGAGTCAGGACTTTGAACGAGCTTTTGCAAAACAGATTAAGGGTCGGTTTGATGAGGATGGAAAGAATCATAAAGGACAGAATGTCCACTCTTGACGTTTTTACTCTTACTCCTGCCCAGCTGATAAACCCAAGGCCTTTTATGGCAGTAGTCAAGGAGTTTTTCACTTCTTCCCAGCTTTGCCAGTTTATGGACAATGAAAATCCTTTGGCCGAGCTGGAGCATAAAAGAAGATTATCATCCACAGGGCCAGGAGGATTGACCCGAGAAAGAGCTGGTTTTGAAGTAAGAGATGTTCAGCCTTCCCATTACGGCAGAATCTGCCCCATTCAAACTCCGGAAGGCCCCAACATCGGCTTGGTCGGACATATGGCTTCTTTTTCCAGAATAAACCAGTACGGTTTTTTGGAAACTCCTTATTTCAAAGTTGATAAAAGGAAAGTAACCTCGGAAATCCAATACCTTAACGCTTACGAGGAAGAAAAATACAACATTGCTTCAGGCGCGGTAGCCATCGACAGCAAGGGATATATAGTTCCGGAAAAAGTGGAATCCAGGATAAAAGGGGAAGCCGGAGTCATTGACAAAGATAAAATTGATTTTATCGACATTTCTTCCGAACAATCCATTTCCATTGCAACTTCCTGCATTCCTTTTTTGCAGAATGATGATGCCAACAGGGCGTTGATGGGTTCTAATATGCAGAGACAGTCAGTTCCTTTGTTTTGTCCAGAACCTCCTTTGGTTTCGACAGGAGTTGAAAGAAAAGTTGCCTTGGATTCCGGCCAGGTAATAGTGGCAGAAGAAGACGGCACTATCTCCGAGGTTGATGCCAATCATATTGTTCTCAGGACCAAAGGAGCTTCAAAATTAAAAACATATCATTTGAAAACTTTTATCAGGACTAACCAGTATACTTGTTTTCACCAGAAGCCCATTGTCAAAAAGGGCCAGAAAGTCAAGAAGGGCGAGATTCTGACTGACGGCGGTTCAATAGCCAAAGGCTCTTTGGCCTTGGGTCAGAATATTTTGGTTGCTTTCATGCCTTGGAGAGGAGGCAATTTTGAAGACTCGATCATTATTTCGGAAAGGCTGGTGAAAAACGACGCTTATACTTCAATCCATATTGAAAGCTTTGCCTGCGACGTCAGAGAAACAAAATTAGGCCCTGAGCTTACGACTTCCGATATTCCCAATGTTTCCGAAGAAAAACTGAAAGATCTGGATGAAGAAGGAGTTATCAGAATCGGGGCTGAAGTCGGGCCGAACGATATTTTAGTCGGCAAAATTTCTCCGAAAGGAGAGGCTGATTTGACTGCCGAAGAAAGGCTCTTAAGGGCCATTTTCGGAGAAAAGGCCAGGGAAATAAAAGACAGTTCTCTTTCAATGGAACACGGCAAAAGAGGAAGAGTGGTCGGAGTTAAGGTTTTTTCCAGAGAGCTTGGGCATAAATTGGAGCCGGGAGTAATCAAGAAGATTGAAGTGGAGATAGCCCAGTTAAGAGAAATTAAAGCCGGAGACAAGCTGGCTGGACGCCATGGAAACAAAGGAGTGGTTTCAATGATTTTGCCCGCAGAAGAAATGCCCTTTATGGCAGACGGCACTCCTGTGGACATTATCCTTAATCCTATGAGCGTTGCTTCAAGAATGAATTTGGGCCAGATTTTGGAAACGCATTTGGGCTGGGCAGCCAAAACCGCTGGTTTTCAGGCTATTACTCCTGCTTTGGCAGGCGCAATGGAAGCGGATATTAAAAAAGAATTGAAAGACGCAGGCCTTCCGGAAGACGGAAAAATTGTTTTGTACGACGGAAGAACAGGATTAGCTTTTCCGAAACCGATTACTGTCGGATACATATACATGATGAAGCTGATTCATATGGTCGAAGATAAAATTCATATGAGGTCAATAGGCCCGTATTCTTTAATCACCCAGCAGCCTTTGGGAGGCAAAGCTCAGTTCGGAGGACAGAGATTCGGAGAAATGGAAGTCTGGGCATTGGAAGGATACGGAGCAGCCAATACTCTTCAGGAAATGCTGACTATAAAATCAGACGATATGCCGGGAAGAGCTGCCACTTACGAAGCCGTTTTAAAAGGAGAGGAAATCAAGAATCCCAGCATTCCGGCTTCTTTCAACCTTTTGGTCGCTGAATTGAAATCATTGGGTTTGAGCGTTGAGGTAAAAGAAAAAACAAGAGAAATTCAATAATTATGAGAGTACAGGATTTAGAATCAATAAGAATAAAGATAGCTTCGCCGGACGATATTTCAACCTGGTCAAAAGGCGAAGTGACAAAGCCGGAAACCATTAATTACAGGACTCAGAGAGCTGAGAAAGACGGGCTTTTCTGCGAAAAGATTTTCGGTCCGGTAAAGGACTACGAATGTTATTGCGGAAAATACAAGGGCATCAGATATAAGGCCATGGTTTGCGACAGATGCGGAGTGGAAGTGACCAAGGCCCAGGCCAGGAGAGAAAGAATGGGACATATCAATCTGGCCAGCCCTTGCTCTCATATCTGGTTTTTAAGAGGAGTGCCCTCAAGAATGGGTATGGTTTTGGATATTCCGATGCAGCAGATTGAAAAAGTAATCTATTTTTCTTCCTATATCGTTACCAGCGTGAACGAAGAAGCAAGAAAAAAAGTTTTGGAAGAAATTGAAAAAGAATACAATCTTAAAGCAAAAGAACAAAAGCCTTCAAAATCAGACAAGAAAGCTCCAAAAAAAGAAAAGATAAAACTGAGCGATTTGAAATCAGCCAGAGACACGGCCAGAGAGGAGGTTTTGGGATTAAAGCCTTTTAAAACATTGTCAGAAATCGATTATCACCGCTTATCATTGAAATACGGAGAAATATTTGAAGCAGGCACCGGAGCAGAGATTTTAAGAAAGCTTTTTGAAAAGATTGATTTGAAGAAAAAGATTGTCGATTTGAAAAAAGAAATGGAAAACAGCCAGCCAATTTCCAGGAGAAAGATTTTGGCCAGGTTGAAATTTCTCCAGGGAATGATCAAGGCCAACATCAGGCCGGAATGGATGTTTTTGACCGCTCTTCCGGTGCTGCCGCCTGATTTAAGGCCAATGGTCCAGCTGGACGGCGGCCGTTACGCTTCTTCTGATTTGAACGATCTTTACAGAAGGGTGATTAACAGAAACAACCGCTTGAAATATCTTTTGGAAATAGGCTCTCCGGAAGTAATTGTCAGGAACGAAAAAAGAATGCTTCAGGAAGCAGTAGACGCTTTGATTGACAACAGCATGAGAAAGGGAACCATGACCGCAGCCACCACAGGGGGCAAAAGGCTTTTAAAGTCTTTGGCTGACATACTCAAGGGAAAGAAAGGAAGATTCAGACAGAATCTTTTGGGCAAAAGAGTTGATTATTCCGGCAGGTCGGTTATTATCGTTGGCCCGGAATTAAAGCTTAATCAGGTTGGTATTCCAAAGAAAATGGCTTTGGAGCTTTTCAAGCCTTTCATTATCAAAAAATTGCTGGAAAAGGAATTGATTTACAATGTCAGGAGCGCATCCAGGCTTATCGAACAGGAGACTGATGAAGTTTGGGCAAGCCTGGAGGAGGTGGTAAAAGACAAGCTGGTTCTGCTGAACAGGGCTCCAACCCTTCACAGGCTTGGAATCCAGGCTTTTTACCCGATATTGATTGAAGGCGAATCAATCAGGCTGCATCCTATGGTCTGCAAGTCTTTTAACGCTGACTTTGACGGAGATCAGATGGCGGTTCATTTGCCGCTTTCCGATAAGGCTCAGAAAGAAGCCAAAGAAATCATGCTTTTCACCCTTAACTTGTTAAAGCCGGCTACCGGTACTCCTGTTATCAGTATTAACCAGGATATTATTCTGGGCTGCAGCTGGATGACTAGGATAAAGGAAGGGTCAAAAGGAGAAGGAAAAGCTTTTTCCGGGAAAGAAGAAGCGATTCTTGTGTTTGAGCTTGGCGAAATTGACATGCAGGCGAAAATAAAAGTCAAGCTTTCCAACAGTTCCTCTCTGACGGAAACCAGCGTTGGCAGAATTATTTTCAACGAAGCTTTGCCGGAAAATTATCCTTTCCAGAATTCTCAGATAAAAATCAAGGATTTGGAAACAATAACCAGGAACATTATCGAAAAATACGATTCCGATACTGTAGAGCGGTCTTTGGATAAAATAAAAGAATTGGGTTTTGAATATTCAACTTGGTCCGGAGTTTCCTGGGGAATGGATGATTTGGTTGTTCCTCCGGAAAAAGGAAAGATTATGGAGGAGGCGGAAAAAGAGATTGAAAATATCGAAGCGCATTTTAAAAAGGGTCTGCTTTCCAAAGACGAGAAAACTTCAAAAGTAATAGAAGTCTGGAGCAGGGTTAAGGCAAAAATAGAGGAATTGGTTCCTAAATCTTTGCCGCAAGAAGGCTCTGTTTTCCAGATTATTGATTCCGGAGCAAAAGGTTCCTGGGGCCAGCCAGTACAGATGGCAGGCATGAAAGGATTGGTGATCAATCCGGCCGGCCAAATCATTGAATTGCCGGTCAAGAGCTCTTTTAAGGAAGGGTTTGACGTGTTGGAATATTTTATTTCCACTCATGGAGCCAGAAAAGGAACGGCTGATACTGCCTTAAGAACTTCAACGGCAGGTTATTTGACAAGAAGACTGGTTGATGTCGCTCATGAAGTAATAATCAACGAAGAAGACTGCGGGGACAAAGAAGGAATGGTTGTTTCTAGAAAGGATGCCGATGAAATCGGCCAGAATTTTATCTTCAAGATTTTAGGCAGAGTTTGCCTTGATAACGTCAAGAAAATCTGCAAACCAGGAGATATTATTGATTGGGAAAAAGCCGAAAAAATAGCAAAAGCCGGCATTTCCGAATTAAGAGTAAGGTCTCCTTTAAGCTGCAAGTCGTTCAGAGGGGTCTGCCAGAAATGCTACGGTTGGGATGTAGGAAAGAATCAGCTGATAAAATTAGGCGAGGCAGCAGGCGTTGTTGCTGCCCAGTCAATCGGCGAACCTGGAACCCAGCTGACCATGAGAACTTTCCATACCGGAGGCGTGGCAGGAGGAGGCGATATTACCATGGGCTTGCCCAGGGTTCAGGAAATTTTTGAAGCCAGAATTCCCGGCGGCAAAGCTGAAATATCCCATGTTAACGGAAAAGTCTTGGAGATAACTCCTGAAAAAGTGATAAAAATCAAATCAAAAGCTGAAAAAGGAAAGGCGAAAAAATCAGAGGTGGTTGAATACAATATTCCGGCAAAGTCAGCCATTTGGGTGGAGCCCGGCCAGGAAATCGTCAAAGGCCAGCAGCTTTGCGAAGGAAGCCTGGAATTGAAAGAATTGTTCAAACTGGCCGGAGAGCAGGAAGCCCAAAAATACATTATAAAGGAAATCCAGAAGATTTATGTTTCCCAGGGAGCTTTGATCCATGATAAGCATATTGAAGTAATTTGCAAGCAGATGTTTTCGAGAATAAAAATAAAAGAACCAGAAGACTCCTCGTTCTCCGTGGGAGAAATCATTGAAAAGACAAAGTTTTTGGAGGAAAACAGCCAGCTTAAAAAAGCCAAAAAGAAACCGGCCAAGGGCGTTCCTGTTTTGTTCGGCATTTCCAGAGTTGCTTTAACGACAGACAGCTTCCTTTCATCCGCTTCTTTCCAGGAAACCTCCAGAGTCCTTATCAAAGCCTCTCTTGAAGGCAAGGAAGACAAATTAAGGGGATTAAAGGAGAATGTTATCATTGGAAAGCTTATTCCGGCCGGCACAGGCTTTCTCAGAAAAAAATAATTATCTCAAAAAATAAAGCGCAAAATAAGCAGGGGGATTTTTAATTAGACGAGGAAATGATATAATGAAAAGGAATTAGCAAAGCTGTGGGAAAAAAGAAAAAAAACAAAAACAACAAAAGATTCTTTGAGAAGCAGAAAAAGCAAAGCGTTTTTTATTTGCCCGAAGAATCGAAAAAATGGATTTTGGGCATAATCATATTTATTCTGGCAATAATTATCGCCTTGAGTTTTTTCAACATGGCGGGCATGGCAGGCTCTGCTTTGATTGAAGGGCTTACTTTTTTAATCGGCAAGGCTCTTTTTCTTTTTCCCGTAATCCTGGTTTTGGCCGGAATTGTTTTTTTCAGCACGAAATACAAGAAATTTTTTGGTCCGACGATTCTGGCGATATTCATCCTGATAGTCGGAGTTTCAGGAATTATTGAAAGCTTTGCCAAAGAAATCAAAGAAGGCGGCTGGCTGGGGTATCTTTTAAACTGGCCTTTTTTGAAGCTGTTTGGAGTTTTGGTGACCAGAATAGTTTTTGCCGGAATAATTCTTATAGGCCTTTTGATTTTCTGGCAGCTATTGAGAAGGCCGGAGCAAAAGGAAGTTCCCAAAAACGACAAGCAGGAAATAGAAAAAGAGCCGTCTTTGATCAAAAAGATATTCCTGCCCCAGTTTAAAGTTAAAGAAGTTGAGCCGAAGATAAAAGAATCTTCTTTAAAAACAGAAGAGCCAGTTTTGGAATTTGAAGCCAAAAAACCTCCTAAGGTCTTGGCCGGAGCCCAGTACAAGACTCCTCCTTTGGAATTGCTGGAAACGGACAAGGGAAAACCGACTGCCGGAGACACGATAACCAATTCAGCGATCATTAAAAAGACTTTGGAGAATTTCGGAGTGCCGGTTGAAATGTCAGAAATCAATATCGGGCCGACCGTCACCCAGTACAGTTTGAAGCCGGCCGAAGGCATAAAACTTTCCAAAATTACCGCCCTTTCCAACAATCTTTCTTTGGCTTTGGCCAGCCATCCTATCAGGATAGAAGCGCCGATTCCCGGTAAATCTTTGGTCGGCATTGAAGTGCCCAATAAAACAAGATGCCAGATCAGGATGAGGGATTTGGTGGCCAGTCCCCAGTTCCAGAGCGCTAATTCAGGCTTGAATATCATTTTAGGCAAAGACGTTTCAGGAAATAATTGCTATGCGGATTTGGCCAGAATGCCTCATTTGCTGGTGGCCGGAGCAACGGGCACGGGCAAAACCATTTTCTTGAATTCTCTGATTCTGAGCCTGCTTTACCAGAATTCGCCTGAAACCTTAAGGCTTATTCTGGCTGACCCGAAAAGAGTGGAGTTTTCAGCTTACAAGGATTTGCCCCATCTTTTGACTCCTGTTATTTTTGATCCGCAAAGAACGATTAATGCTTTAAAGTGGCTGGTCATGGAAATGGAAAAAAGATTTGACATTCTCTCGGGCAACGGTTCAAGAAACATAGACAGCTTTAACACGAAAGTATTGAAAGAAGGGAAAAAGCCATTGCCTTACATTGTTTTGATTGTTGACGAGCTGGCTGATTTAATGGCAGCCAAGGGCAGGGAAATGGAAGCTGGCATTGTCAGGCTGGCCCAGATGGCAAGAGCTGTGGGCATTCATCTGGTTGTAGCCACCCAGAGGCCGTCGGTAGAAGTTATTACTGGCTTGATAAAAGCGAACATTACTTCCAGAGTGACTTTCCAGGTTGCATCTCAAGTTGACAGCCGTACTGTTTTGGACACAGCCGGAGCGGAAAAGCTTTTAGGAGCAGGAGATCTGCTTTTTACGTCAGCCGAAGTTTCAAAACCGAAAAGAATACAAGGTCCTTATGCTTCTGAAAAAGAAGTCAGGAAAGTCATAGATTACATTAAGAGCCAGAAAGAGGAAATTATGGAAAACCAGGAAACAGGATTGTTTGAAAACCATTTGGCAGAAGATTTGGAAAAAACTTTGCAGGAAACCAATAGCGGAGAAAGCTTTGACGGTTATTCCGGAGGAGATGATCCTTTGTACGAAGAAGCCAAAAAAACGGTCATTGAAACCAGAAAAGCTTCAGCTTCCTTTCTGCAAAGAAGGCTGAGAATCGGTTATGCCAGAGCTGCCAGATTGTTGGACATTCTTGAAGAGAAAGGCGTTATCGGTCCTGGCGAAGGAGCAAAACCGAGAGAGGTTTTCGTCAAACAGGAAAATCCAGCCGAAGAAACAGATGACGGCTGGCAAAAGGTTTAATTTATTGATAAAATATTAATATATGCCAAAGAAAAAAGACCAACAATCAGGAGATTTGCAGGAAGCGGTAGACGAAATAAAGCAGCGCTTCGGAGAAGGAGCGATTATGAAGCTGAAAGACGCCAAGGCTGTTGACGTTGATGTCATTCCCACGGAATCTCTTTCTTTGGATGTGGCTTTGGGAGTGGGAGGAATGCCTAGAGGAAGAGTGGTTGAGATTTTCGGGCCTGAAAGCTCCGGGAAAAGCACTTTGGCTTTGCATGTTTGCGCCAGCGCGCAGAAAAAAGGAGGAACAGCTGCTTTTATCGATGCGGAACACGCTTTGGACCCTGATTATGCAAAAAAGATAGGCGTTAACATTGACGACCTTTTGATTTCCCAACCGGATTCAGGAGAACAGGCTTTGCAAATCGTTGAAACTCTGATCAAATCAGGAGAAATAGACGTAATTATCGTTGATTCCGTGGCTGCTTTGGTCCCTCAAGCTGAAATCGCCGGAGAAATGGGCGAATTCCAGATCGGCCTGCAGGCAAGGCTTATGAGCCAGGCCCTGAGAAAATTATCAGGCATGCTGGCTAAAACCAAGACAGTTTTGGTTTTTCTCAATCAGACAAGAATGAAAATAGGCATTATGTTCGGCAATCCGGAAACAACGCCAGGCGGTTTGGCTTTGAAATTCTATGCTTCAGTCAGAATAGACTTAAGAAGAATAGCCCAGATAAAGCAGAAAGACGAGGTTATCGGTTCAAGAGTCAAAGCGAAAATAGTCAAAAACAAGGTTGCGCCGCCTTTCAAAACAGCGGAATTCGATATTTTTTACAACGAAGGCATTTCCTATTTCGGCGATATTTTGTCAGCCGGCGTAAAATCAGGAATAATAAAAAAAGCCGGTTCTTGGCTTCAATTTGAGAATGAAAAACTGGGACAGGGAACAGAATCTAGCAAGGAGTTCTTAAGGGAACACCCTGAAATTGCTGAAAAAATAAAAGAATTGCTACTTGGAAGTTGGGGAGAGCAAAGCTAAATACCTGGCCCTTTTTATCGCCTGGCCTAATTTTCGTTGATGACTGGAGCAGACTCCGGTTCTTTTTTTTGGCTTGATTTTCCCCGAAGCCGAAATAAACTTCCACAGAATCTGCGTTTCTTTAAAGTCTATATTTCTTATGTTTCTTTGGCAAAAATAGCAATCCATAAATTAAAAAGGAATATCTTTTATGTCTATTTGGTCTTCTTCGACGACAGGAATGTCTTCCGATATTTTTTCCGCATCTTGGCTGGTTCTGGCAGCTGATCTTGGGCCCAATTGCATTCTTTCAGCCACTATTTCCGTTCTTGATTTTTGATTGCCGGAACTGTCTTGCCATGTTCTTGTCTGCAATCTCCCTTCGATAAAAGTTAAAGATCCTTTATTCAGATATTGAGCGGATATGTCGGCCAATTTTCCGAACATAACAATGTTGTGGAATTCCGTCTGCTGCTGTTTTTGGCCGTTTTTATCAGTATAAAATCTGCCTGTAGCCAGTCCGAACGAGGTTACTGATTGACCCGAAGGCAAAGCCCTTTTTTCTGGATCCCTGGTCAAGCGGCCGATTAAAAAAACTTTATTCAGGTTCATTTTCAAGTATTTCGTCTAATTTTTTACCGATTTCCTCTATATCGACTTTCTTTTCTTTTTCTGACTTGAGTGTTTTGGGTTTTTTGGCAAAAACACTGGTTTTTCTTTCTTTTTTCGGAAGCTTTATCAAAAGTAAATAGCGGAGAATCTGGCTTATTTCCTTTATTTTCTTTTCCAAATCCTTTAGTTTTTCCGGTTCCATCTGGAAAACAAGAAAACTCAAATAGGCTTGGGATTGTTTTCTAACAGGATAGGCC
>Ga0172371_10012769_pt1 | contig 11018 bp, 11 predicted proteins | sample Lak12m_FD_114543 | JGI IMG/M metagenome (GOLD analysis project Ga0172371, IMG submission 114543) | Freshwater microbial communities from Kabuno Bay, South-Kivu, Congo - kab_022012_12m | ecosystem: Environmental > Aquatic > Freshwater > Lake | place: Democratic Republic of the Congo: South-Kivu... | reverse complement strand
TGTAAAAGTCAACAGATCAATATCCTGATGTGAGGCTATAGCTTCACCAATTAAGGCACCCGAACCTGGAAGTACATTTAATACACCATCAGGTATACCGGCTTGAAGTGATAACTCTGCCAGCCGGAGCATGGTAAGGGAAGTCAATTTAGCTGGTTTAACAACCATACTATTACCACTAGCCAGAGCAGGACCTAATTTCCAGCCTGCCATCAACAGGGGAAAATTCCATGGTAAAATAGCTCCCACAACTCCTATTGGTTCGCGAACTACAAGACTGAGGTTGTCGGGACTGGTAGAAGTAATAGAGTCTTCGAGTTTATCGGCTGCTTCTGCATGCCAGGCAATACTAGCTGCAGTTTCCTCTATATCCATAGTTGCAATATCCAAAATAGGACGGCCGCTATCAAGTACCTCCAGAACAGCCAATTCATCATGACCTTTACGAATCAGTTCAGCAAATCGAAGTAAAATCTCCTTACGCTTGCCAGGTGCTATTTTTGACCAGCGGCTGTCTTCGAAAGACTTGCGGGCTGCCGCAACTGCAAGATCAACATCGTTAATATCACATGCAGTTATTTCAGTCAGGGGTTGGCCTGTTGCCGGATTTGCAGTGATATAGGTTTTTCCGGAAGCGGAATTTACCAGTTTGCCATTGATTAGGGCTTTGGTGCTGAAGCGAACAGAAGATGCTATATTTCCATATTGTTCTTTTGTAAGTAACGCCACTGTTTTCCTCCTTAAAATTAAATTAATATTTTTGATTTTGAAAGTTAAAATAAAAAACCAGCAACAGGAGATGCTGGTTATACTCTTATGCAATAAAGAGTTAAAACTTTTTTAAATCTCCTTTCCAAACACGGGAGGCCACCACGTTTCCATGTTAACCCTATCGTCCAAAGTTCCATGATATACTCATCAAACATCTGAAGTACATTGATTCATATACTTTTAGGAAAATTGGATCGGAAATTATATTAATTTTTTAGGTAATCAACTTTTTATTTTATTTATATGGGTTGTATTTTGTCTTTCTTCTTAAGATTGTTTTAAAAAATATTCTTCTCATTATTACAAAACAATACTTATAATCAAGTAAAAAATTATATTATTTAAAAAAGAAAAAGAATTTTTTTAAATTTTAAGTTTCTTAAGATCTACTATCTCTTTAAAAACTGTTTCGAAATTTCACTACCATGGCCAGCCACTTAGTAACAAATCAGATATTAGAATCTTACTTTTAAAGAAATATTTTTAAATTCCCAGGCAATTCCGAATTTGGCTTCTCTATTTTCGGTCTTTGGTTTCATAAACTGCAAACCTATCTGAAATCTTGATCCTCCCTTTTCGATTACTTTTTGAAATTCATTTTTTAAGTCTTCAGTATTTAGTACTACATCCGACTTTGTAATGAAATCAATAGGATAGCTCGAAATCTTATAGTCTTCCATCTTTAAGGGGCGCTCTCCATAATCGACAGCATCTATGATAAATAATTCATAAAATGAAAAAGGATTTTCTATTTCATCTCCATTCAATAAACAAAGTTCAACTTCTTTTATTATTGTCCCTTTCTCCAGTTTCAGTGCGGATACATCAAAGCTTAAAAAAGATCTGGATAGCATACCATCCCGTTCACTGATAGAAAAAATGGGTATTTCTGTTAAAGGAAGAACTTCAGTATCTTCAAAGATCATTCCACTTTCTTCCAGAACTAAATCCAACATAAATCCTTCCAGCATTGTTTCTTCAACATATGTTTCCTCTGCTGTTGTTTCCTCTGCCGTCGTCATTTCAGGCAGTGATATTGATTCTTCAACTGTGGTAGTGATAACCACTGTTGATTCATCATCATATTGACTATCATAATTCTTACCCGCAATACTACATCTGCACTCAGCAGGCACGGCTGCCATAGATACAATAAGAACAATTGTGATGATAAGACTTACAAAAAATAACTTATTTTTCATACTTTCCCTCTACTTTTTCCTATTTTTTATTTTCTATAAATAATATTTATATAAAATCAAAAATATGATTGTTGTAAAGACTCCATTGCGAGGCAATTTTTATATGTTTAAACATAAAAGTGAAAAGGTATTATATTAATATAATACTGTAATATGTATCTAAAAATATTATTATATTATTTGTATAAATAATAACTAAGTATTTATAAAAGTAAAGAAGATTTTCTAAAGGTAGTAAGAATTCACTTTCAATTTTTCTATTTTAAAATATATTTTTTTCTTTTTATATTTTTTTTCGAATTGAATTATATAAAATTAATGGTAATTAGATAGAAAAATTATTTATAGAGATTAATTGACTTAATAAATGTTTCGAAATTTCACTACCTTGGCCAGCCAGAGTTGCTTGACCACTCAAAGTTTATCTAACAATAAATGGTATGGCGATAGCTACTGCTCCTGTAAATACAACTGCAAAAATGAAAAGATTGTATCTTACATTATAGTTTAGCAGAAGGGTAGAATCATAATAACCAGCTACATTCTGGTCATTATACATTTTAAGAAGCCCGTTTATTAATTTATATCTTGTCTGCTTACCTTTAAGTAAGCCAAATATCACAATAAAATTTACAACTAGAACAAGCGCCGCAAGAATAAACATGACAATAAACAGATTTGTATCTGTTCTTGAATTTGTTGCTATAGCCGAATTAATTCCAAGAGATATAAGATTAAGAAAAATTGCAGTAAGTATGAAAATTGTATCAGTCCGGGCGTTTTGCTGAAGTTCTGAAACAATATGATTATGAACCTGTTCTAACATTGTAGTCCTTCTTACGAGAAATAAATTCTAAGTTTTATTCAATTTAATAGACGATTTAGAATTAAAAGGGTTTTTAACTATCTTAATATTTAGTCTAAATAATATTATAATTAAATTGGCAGCTTTAAAGTTCTAAGGGTATAGCATTTGATATTGCAGGTATCATACTTGGTGTTATTGGTGTTATTGCCGTAATAATTGTTATTATAGCAATCATAATACTTGTAATAAATATAAGTCCTGAGAATATGGTTTTTAAAAATTTATTGGAATATTTCAATTAGAACAAAAATTACCTCTTTTTTTTGGAATTATAGCAACCTGAAACTTCTATGATATTTTGTAAATCATTTAAAAAATAGTTCGAAATACTGTTGATAATATCACTGAAGATAACTGTAATCATTTAAAAAAACTAGCTCAATTACCAGGGTAAAACTGGCCAAAATACTGTTAATGTTACTGTTTTGATAGATTATACTTGAAATAAAATTTAAAGAATAAAGAAAGGAATAAAAACATGAACAGAGTCATACATTTTGAGATTCACGCCGCAAACCCTGAAAGTTTAGGCAAATTTTATACTAATGTTTTTAATTGGGAAATCAAGGAATGGATTATTCCTGGCGTTCAAAATGAGAACCGTTATTGGGGAGTGATTACTGCACCTGAAGGATCAAAAGAGCCAGGTATTAATGGTGGCATTGTATTTCGTAAAGGTCATCTACCAAAAGGTGGAGAACCGGTAGCTGCCTTTATATGCACGATTCAAGTTTCAAGCGTCAATGAATATATCAAGAAAGTAACAGACTCAGGAGGAAATGTGGTCTTACCTAAAATGCCAATTTCAGGTTTAGCCTGGCTTGCTTATTGTAAAGACCCTGAAGGTAATATTTTTGGCATTTATGAAGATGATAAGAATGCAAAATAACTCACGATATTATTACTAAAAATATGGAGCTTTGTAATACTCTGAAGCTGTTGGTGAGGACTTGTATCTAAAAGAAGCTGGGCTTTGCAAGATGGCTACTGGCTCATCCTAAGATAATGGAGCCGGCAGCAAGACTTAAAATGAAGATTATGCCCCAAATTATCAATTACATCATTTTTTACCGGGCTATTATCTCTTTCTACATTGTCATTTTTTAAAATAAGCGAGTTAATTTCTCCTTTTTTTTAAAACAATAAGGCAAAACATAATCTTTAATGTTGCACTTGGCAGCGTACTTGGAATTTGTCTGCCTTTAGCTGCTGTTATATGTGGTGGTATTTATTTAAGAAGAACAAAAAAAGAACTGCATAGAAGTAAGATCTATAAGGATTTGGCAATATCTGGAACAGTTTTAGGCTCAATTATTCTATTTGTTGTTTTTGTTCTCATTCTTGGAGATTTGCTATTGTCTGACAGATAGAAACTTTAAGAAATATGGCCGTAATGTTATATGCGGGATTTTTTAATTTTTATAAGATTTTTAAGAATTTATTTGTCTTATTTTTTGATAGCTTTAGATTGTTTATTTTTCAATGACTTATAGAGTTGGACACGTTTTACAACAAATGAAGCTATAGCGCCAGCAAATAATAATGAGTAAATGATTATTATTGCTTTATTATCAAAATCTGTACCAATAAGTAGGCCATGTACAAACCCCAAGATCAGCATCAGATACATGAGGGCGTGTATAAGGCGCCATGATTTAAATTTTTTTCTAAATAACACAGCAATTAATGCAATAAATAGGATTATAAGTGCAGGCCTACCTGCAGATAGCAAGAAATCATACCACGATGCAAAACTTGGAATAAATACAGTTGTGGTCCTGCTTATTATTGAAAAAAATATAGGGTGAAAAGTAATAAGAATAAGTCCTAAGAATGCAAACACATGGTGGATTTTTATAAATGGCCTTCCAAAGATTTTGTATATTTCCTTTAAAAAGGGAGTCATCATTACAGCTATTGATAAAGATAAATAACCCCAAAGAGCAAACAGTCGTATAAAAAAATCAAAGGCGCTATTTATAGATGAAAATGCCCGTATTAGTAAAATGACAATATAAATAACAATTATTAAACTTAAAACGAGCAATCCATTATTGGATATTTTTGACTTATTTTTTTGCATATCACTAGTATGAAGCATCATGCCAAATAATTATAATTTATAAATTATATAATACTTATTTATATTTTTAGTAGAATAAACATCAGCAATTATAATATCATTATCAGATAATTTAAGATAAAGGAATTAAGTGGTCATTAGATGTTAAAAAAATCTACTATTCATCCAACAGTAGTGGAAATTATGATGTTTGGATGATGAATAATGATGGTTCAGACCCAGTGTAATTAACTGATGATGAATATAATGATTCGTTTCCAGATTACTGGGCTCCTTATACAGGAGTTAAAATCGATTCAAATTCCTAATGTGCGAATTCGCCGGTGTAATAAATGTTTGAATAATTACCCTGGACCGAACCATAGCCTGCATCTGCCAATAGTTGAGCAGCTTCCATTGCGTCTGCTTCATTGTCGCTTAAAACAATTATTGGTTTACCTTGAGGAATTTCAGCAAGCCTGTCAGTAATCTGATCAAGAGGGATATTTGTGTTTCTGCCCTCAATGTGAACGCTGGTATAAGCCTCTTCTGATCTTACATCAAGAATAAACCAGTCATTTTCATTGCTCCATATATAATACAAGCCATCAATATTATCACTGGTAATTATTTCATGACCAAATCTACTTCAATTTCAAGTAAATTAGTTAAGTGCTCCTCAAGTTCAAACAAAAAGACTACAATAACAATAGCAGAATAAACACTAGTAAATTATAATAGTATTATCAAATAATTGTTTAAGTGCAATATCGGACCCGGAAAAGAGGTTTAGGAATTCAGGTGATAAATAAAAAAATTAAAAGATTTGATAAAGTAATCTTCGTGACAAGGGTTAAGGAGAAATGAAACAAAGAAAATGAATAAAGAAAATTTTCAAGAGTATTTTAAACGATATGAAGGAAATCCTATTTTAATTCCTGAAAAATGGCCATATAAAGTAGGAGCTGTTTTTAATCCTGGAGCAATAAAGTTTAAAGATGAAATATTGCTTTTGGTTCGGGTCGAAGATAAACAAGGGTATTCCCATTTAACCATTGCCAGAAGCAAAGATGGAAAAACAAATTGGCAGATAAATTCTGAGCCAACATTGTCAGCAGTACCAGATTTCGGAGAAGCCTTGTTTGGATTGGAAGATCCTAGAATTGTTTGGCTGGAGAACCAGCAAAAATATATAATTACTTGTGTTTCTTTCTTTAACGGAGTGACCGGAGAACCTCCCGGTATTTCGCTGATAGCAACTAAAGATTTTTTAAATTTCCAACGCTTGGGGCAAAAATTAATGCCTTTTAATAAAGACGCTTCTTTATTTCCCAAAACTTTCAAAAATCGCTATGTACTTATAAACAGACCCGTTATCGGTGGAAGGGCTGATATTTGGGTTTCTTTCTCCAAAGATCTAGATTACTGGGGGGAAGATAGAATATTAATTCCAACAAGACACAGGGCTTGGGATGCCGATAAAGTCGGGTTAGGACCTCCGCCTATTGAGACCGCAGATGGTTGGCTGATTATTTACCATGGGGCAAGAAATACAGCCTCCGGTATTGTTTACCGAGTAGGATTGGCACTACTAGACTTAGAGACCCTTGAAATAATTGGTCGCACCAATGAATGGGTTTTAGGACCAAAAGAAAATTATGAAAGAATTGGCGACACTGACAATGTTGTATTCCCTTGCGGTGCAGTTATAGATGAAAAAACAAACGAACTTTTAGTTTATTATGGCGCAGCTGATTCAGTAGTGGCTCTTGCTACCGCTAAGTTAAATGATATACTGGCTTACTTAAAAAAAGATTAAGAATATTCCAATAAGCAGGCAACCGCTCATTTTACCTAGTGATGAGCCTAGTATAGTTCGAGTTGAATCAATTCCCTTTATGTGCAGCCATTCAGATATACTGCCTTCAAAAAGACCAGCAATACTATCTGATATTGCATTACCTACAATAGCTCCTGCAAGCGCCCCCACTGCACCAAAAAGTTCTGCACCAATGATAGCCGGTATAATTAATAATAAATTATCAATAAGTCCGAAAATAATATCAGGCAGCATTTGCTTTATACTGATTTTAAAAACATATGCAATCAGTATTGAAATTAACCCAAGACTAAAAATTACTATGCTTACAAACCTGCCAAGCCTCATTGAAAAAAATGCTATGATCAATGTTACAATTGAGAAAAGTACTACTATACTGATTTCTAATATCTTTTTATTTCTTTTTTTCATAATCATCTCCGTTCTTTTAGTTAAATTAAACTAAAGTATGACAGTTATTTTTAGCTTTATACTTGATTATCAGGAAAGATTTAAAATAAGGATTCTAATTTTAATATTGGTTTAGAAAATGGTTCGAAATTTCACTACCTGGGCCAGAAAAAGTTGCCTGACCCTTTAATTTTTTATTCATAGTTTATTTGAGTAAAATCTATAGAGGCTTATTTACCAACACCTGGTTTTTCTTTTATAATTGGTGTTACACCTGCTGCGTCAGTTACAATAGTTGAAACTTTGTCTGAATCAACAATAAATTTAACATTTTCTTTGAGAGCTGATTCAACTGTTTCAAGCTTTTTTAATATCTGTGCATTTCCAATAAAAAATTTATCCGCAGATTCATTAACAACTTTTATTCTATCTGCATCAGCATTAGCAACGATTTTTATACCTTCAGCTTTTCCTTCAGCTGACAATATTAACCCTTGTTTTATTCCTTCTGCTTTTTTTATCTCAGCTCTTTTTTCACCGTCTGCTCTTGTCTCAGCTGCGGTTGCAAAGTCCCTTGCTGCAATTTTTTCCTGTTCAGCTTTTACTACATTATTCATAGATGCCTGTACGTCTTCAGGTGGTTCTATTTTCTGGATTTCACATCTTAGGACCTCCACGCCATAACTTGCTGTCTCCTTATCAAGGACAACTTCGACTTTTTGATTAATTGAAGACCTGTTTTCATTAGCATCTGTTAATGTCATGTTACCGATTACAGCTCTCAGTGTTGTTCTGGCAAGGCTTGTAAGTTGAGATCTGTGATCATCAACATTGTAAATGCTTGCTTGAACATCATTTACCCTATAATAAATGACTGCATCTACTTCGGCATTTAATTTATCTTGGGTTATAACCATTTGGGGTGGTATATCTACCATCTGTTCAGTAATATTTACTCTATACATCTTCTCAAATAAAGGTATTATCCAGGTCAGTCCGGATTCTTTTGTCCTCATATATTTACCAAATCTTTCAATTAAACCTTTCTGCGTGGGCCTTACGGTTCTAAAACCCGAGAAGATATAAAACAAGAAGCCAAAAACTGCTATAACTATGCCTACAGTCAATAAAATTGGGGAAGTGCCTAAAAGACCAATCACCAGCATTACTATACCTGCTATGAAAAAAATAATACCAAAAATCGCCATTTTTTATCCTTCCTTTTAAATTGAGTAGAAAATATATGTCTTTATGTCATTATATAAAAATATACTACAAATAAAAAACATCCTCTATTATTTCTTCTGCCTCAAAGTCTGTAATAATGCCTTCAAGACCATACCCTACCTCAATTCTGAATCTAAGTATGTGAAAAATATTTATTTTAAAAAATATTAATCTCTCCTAGCCATTTAACCCAGTAGCTTCCGGCTTCACCTTTTGCAACAAGTCTTAAAGGATATCCATGATATTTTGAAAATTCCTTGTCATTGAATTGATAAGCTATTAAAAACCCGTCACCTTTGACTTTTTCAATTGAGAGTGTTTGTGTATAACTACCATCAATACTTATAAATTTGACATTTTTAGCTTCCTTTTTAATTCCCGCTAAGTTTAGCAGGTCAATTACTCTAACTCCGGTCCAATAGCCGTTATCAATAAAAAATCCAGGGCAAACAAGTTCTATTTCTTCTTTCACTGATTTCATATTTTTTATATCATCAAATGTTAGGTTTAATTCTTTATCAACAATTCCACTAACTTTTAAGCGGTAGGTTTTAATATCAACATCTATTGGATTACCAGTTATATGTAGGCCTTCATATAAATTAAGATAATTTGTACCTTCGGTATCAACATCTCCTCCAAGACCAAGAGGTGGAACATTGGCTAACTGAGCTGAGGTGACTCCGATGTTTTCATTATTTTTCGCACATCCGCAAAAAATTGATAATAATAATATTGTAATCAGTAAAAACATTATGTATTGGGATATTTTTCTTTTTATCATTTTCAATCTTCTCTCTTTACAATTATCATAAAATAATCATTAAAGTCATAATTACCATAGACAAATTCACCAGTTAATACTTTTTTAAAAAACTTCTGCTTATTTTTAAAATCCATCTCCAATTTAATATTATATGAATTAAAATTAAACCACTTGCGACCATTCCTGACCATCTATGAATAAAATTAATCATAAATACTTGGTTGGAATTAATTCCTGTATTTAGAGCTATAAACAAAAAAATATTCGAAAATCTTATAATGCCAGTAATTAGGCAGATTAGACCAAACAAAAATATAGCCCAATTTAAAAAATATTTTATCTTACTAATATCTATTTTCATTTTTAATTTTTAGTGTGCCAGTTTTTGAAAATTTTTCATATTTTTAAGTATAATCCTTAAAAATAATGAAAATAACAATACTTTGTATAGTTTTATCCTGGCTATCGGAATAGTTTTTATTTTTTGTACTGGTTAGAAATTAAGCAGGGCTTCCCAGTTGCTCAGCATGTCCGCACTACCATGCTGTCGCTATCACCCTCTTGAATAGAGCAGACGCTGTCAGTTTAGCCTGTCTATGCTGCCTTGGTCCAAGCTGGATATACAAAATGGTTCGAAATTTCACTACTTGAGGCATTCAGATTAAAAAATGGATTATCATTATTTAATAAGAATCAAGCTTAATAGCATGACACTCATTCCTATAACAAAACTCAATATAGGAAGATGACTATAACCATATGATTTTGATATTGGAATAAGTTCATCTAAAGATATGAAAATCATAATTCCAGCAATACCTGACAGAATATAACCCAAAATTGCAGCATTTAAGAAAGGGAGAAGAAATAAAGCTGTTATAATAGCTCCAATAGGTTCAGCAATTCCCGATAAAAAGGACCATAAGAAAGCCTTGCGCCTATTTCCAGTAGCTTTAAAAACCGGGGCCGAAACTGCAATTCCCTCTGGTATATTATGAATCGCAATCGCCACTGCTATAGCTATTCCCACTTTCACATTAAAAATAGAGCTGTAAAAGGTTGCCATACCTTCAGGAAAATTATGAATACCTATACCAATTGCAACGAATAATCCGGTTCGTAGTAATTTTTTATCAGTTTGTTCACTTATTCTTTCTTTTTGTCCAACGTATTCGTGGGGTATGAAGTAGTCAATAACAAAAATAAACAAAAAACCAATAATGAAAGCAATACCTGCTTTTAAAAAACCCAATTCTTTTAAACCTAATGGAAATAATTCAAAGAAGGATATTCCAACCATAACCCCTGCAGTAAAACCAAGCACAAAAGCCATAAATTTTGTGCTTTCTCTTTTAAATATCAGTCCAATTACACTTCCTATTGTTGTAGATAAGCCTGCTAATGAAGTAACTAAAAGAGCTTTTAAAGTTTGGCTATCCATGTTTAGATATTATCTTGAATCTAAGTATATGAAAAATATTTATTTTAAATTTTGTTAGATAATATTATATATTTTTTAACACTTAAAAAAATTAAAATAATCTTATTTAGCAAACAAGTTTTAAGACTGATTAGTTCCTTTAAAAAAAATACCCCACCCTATTGTTTTTTAAAAACATATATTGCCCAGCCAAGGCTGTCTCTGCCATATAATAAATATTCCATTTTTGATTTATTTATTTTATCCAATAACTCAGAATTGTCCGGATCGTCAGGATTAGCGGTTATATAATCGTAAGCCGACCACCATTGCAGAGTCTCGTAATGGTCCCAATCATCATGACTGCTTGCAAGTGTATATATGCAGGTTAATCCTACTTTTTCACCGACATCTACATTTTTATAATGAGAATTAAATTCATCTTTTTTTATTCCACTCATTTTAAGATATT
>Ga0172371_10012768_pt1 | contig 11019 bp, 8 predicted proteins | sample Lak12m_FD_114543 | JGI IMG/M metagenome (GOLD analysis project Ga0172371, IMG submission 114543) | Freshwater microbial communities from Kabuno Bay, South-Kivu, Congo - kab_022012_12m | ecosystem: Environmental > Aquatic > Freshwater > Lake | place: Democratic Republic of the Congo: South-Kivu... | reverse complement strand
TATCCTGACCGGGTTGGAGTGGAAAGGGCCCTAGGCAATCTCGAGTTTCTGGTGGTTCAGGATATGTTCCTCACCTCCACCGCCAGGATGGCTCACGCGGTGCTTCCGGTCTCGTCGTTCGTCGAAAAGAGCGGAACCTTCACGAGCGCGGACAGGCGGATTCAAGTGATAAGGCCCACTACAAAGGGGACCATGACCAAGGGCGATATGGAAATCTTCGGCGCTCTGGCAGCCCTTATGGGCAAGCCTGCCATGACCTACGCTGGGCCACAGCAGGTGATGGACGAGATAGCGGGCCTGGTGGACATGTATGCCGGCGTTTCCTACGATCGCCTCAGGGAGTTCGGCCTGGTTTGGCCGTGCATCGACTCCGAGGACCCCGGCAAGGAGATCCTGTACGAAGGCGGTTTTCCGCGAAAGAAGGCTAGATTCGCCACGGCTCCGCCGCTTGGCACGGTTCCTTCCAGCGATCTCCCAATGTACTTGATCCCTGGAGTTCTCAAGTTCCATTCAGGGTCGTTTTCGGAATGGAGCTTCTCCCTGATGGAGGTTCGGCCGGAGGGATTCGCGGAGATGAACAGGGGAGATCTGAAGATTCTGGGAATCAAGGACGGGGACGAGGTCAGGATCATTTCCGAAGATGGGTCCTTTGTCCGGCTCAAGGTGAAGCTTTCACGCCGGGCCTTGCCGGGAACAGTTATTGTCCCGCACCATTTTTCTGCGGTTAAACTGAACAGCCTTACCCTCTGGAATCAAGCAGCGGTGAAGGTCAAGATTGAAACGGTGTAGAATCTCTGCGAGGTTGCTCTTATGGACTCTGCCATCCCCGTGATTCTATTGATTATAAAAGTGCTGTTGGTCTTGGGCGCGGTTTTGACCTTTGTGGCCTATTTGACGCTTCTGGAGCGCAAAGTTCTGGGCTGGATCCAGGTCAGAATCGGTCCCAACCGTGTCGGCCCGTGGGGTTTGCTTCAACCGCTGGCCGATGGCGCGAAACTTCTGCTCAAGGAAGAGATTACTGTTTCCGGAGCCAATAAGGCGATTTACATCATCGCTCCTATTATCGTGGTGACCTGTGCGCTGGTGCCGTTCGGGGTGATACCTTTCGCCAAGGGTCTGGGCCTGGAACACGTGTTAGGGCCCATGGCCGGAAAATTGGGACTCAACGAAGGGGTAATTTCGGACATGAACTTGGGGATACTGTACATATTCGGTATCTCTTCGCTCGGCGTATATGGAGTGATTCTGGGAGGTTGGGCGTCCAACAGCAAATACTCGCTGCTGGGATCGATCCGCGCAGGCGCCCAGATGATCAGCTACGAACTCGGTTTGAGCCTTGCCGTTGTGGGAGTTCTTCTCCTGGCGGGCTCCTTGAGCATGGTGGACATAGTGGAATCCCAGAACGCGGTCTGGAAGTGGTACGTTTTTCGCCAACCGCTGGGCTTCATCCTTTTCATGATCGCGGGTAGCGCGGAGATTTGCAGGACGCCCTTTGACCTGTTGGAGTGTGAAAACGAACTGGTGGCGGGCTATCAGACCGAGTACAGCTCTATGAAATTCGGTCTGTTTTACCTGGGTGAATATGCACATCTGCTGTTCCTGAGCGCGATGATAACCACTTTGTACTTCGGCGGATGGCAAGGTCCCTTACTTCCGCCGGTTGTCTGGTTTCTGGCCAAGACGTTTTTCTTCGTATTCGTGTTTGTATGGATTCGGGGAACTTATCCCAGACTTCGCTACGATCGCGTAATGCAGTTTGGCTGGAAGGTTTTGCTTCCGGTGGGGCTTCTCAACGTCATGGCCACAGCGTTTGTTTACACCATCTGGCTTCAATACGGGGGCTGAGCGCCACGTATTCTTCGACGGCACCTCGCTTGGGCGGGTGCGGCTCTCTCGGTAGCTGTTGCGCATTTGTGGACATAGATCACGATGCGCGAAATATCCACGAGGTCGTGAAGAAATGATTATCCCGCTGATACAGGGACTTAAGTTGACTTTGTCGTACTTCTTCAAGAAAAAGGTTACTCTTCAGTATCCGGACGAGAAATGGCAGGTGGCACGACGATGGAGAGGCCGCCACGTGCTGACGGTACACCCCTCCGGCAAGATCCGTTGTGTTGCATGCATGCTCTGCGCTACGGTCTGCCCGGCAGAGTGCATAAGTATCGAGGCCGCGGCGGAACCGGATAACAGAAAATATCCTGAAAAGTACGTACTCGACCTGGGTCGATGCATCTTTTGCGGCTTCTGCGTGGAGGTCTGCCCCAAGGAGGCCATAGAAATGACGACGGCCTACGAGCTGTCCGAGTACAGCCGAGAGGACCTCATCTTGGACAAAGAGAAGCTGTTGTCTCCTCCGGCACCAAGATATGAAGCAGCGAAAAAGGCCGGTTGATTGTGTCCAGGTAGGTAGGACTATTACATTTGTTCAGATGTAGTTTAGGAGGAGAGATTCCCCCGTCTTTAGAGTAAACTCTACGGCTGACTGCGTCGAGCCCGTTGAACACCAAGGCCTGTCAAGGAGCGGTCTTTTCCGGCAGGCGGTTTTGCCCCGCTTCCGGTCCGCCCGTAGGGCCCAAGCAGCGGCGCGGACCGTTCATTGACGGAGGTCTGAGAATACCCATGGAAACACTGCTTTTCTACGTTCTTGGGGTCGTGACGTTGGCATCCGCCCTGTTCGTGGTCTTTCTGCGGAGGCCACTCCACAACGTGCTGTTCATGATCCTGGCGATGATCTCTCTTGCTGGTCTGTTTGTCATGCTGCACGCGGAGTTCCTGGCCATGGTGCAGCTTGTGGTGTATGCGGGAGCGGTCATGGTCCTGTTCCTCTTTGTGATCATGCTCCTGAACCTGGAGGCCTTGCCGATGCCGGCTCTAAACGGTAGAGCCGCTCGTTGGTGGGTCGGGGCGTTGCTCGCGCTGACAATGGTGGTCGTGTTGGGGCCGCTTCTCCGGGGCGTGTTCATGGCTTCGCCGAAGCCGATTGCCGGCATGACTCCTCCGATGACCAATACGGATATTATCGCCAAAGAGCTTTTCACCACGTACCTCCTCCCGTTTGAAATAGCCTCAGTCTTGCTCCTGGCGGCGATAGTCGGGGCAGTGGTTCTCGGGAGAAGGCGGCAGGAAAAGACCACAAAGGACTGATTATTGGACTGACGGGTCCATCTTTTTCAGGAAAATCGCATCATGGTCACTTTGCATCATTATCTGTTTTTGTCTGCGCTGCTCTTCGGAGTGGGGATCGTCGGCGTGATGGTCCGCCGCAACCTCATCGTCATCTTGATGTCACTGGAGCTGATGCTCAATGCGGTGAACCTGACGTTTGTAGCCTTCTCCAGGTATCTGGGGTCCATAGAGGGGCAGATATTCGTCTTGTTCATCATGGTTGTCGCAGCATCGGAGGTGGCGGTGGGGCTCGCGATAGCGGTAGCCATTTACCGGCAAAAGGGCACCGTGGACGTCAATGAAATCAATCTCATGAAGTGGTGAGAGGGGCTCGGGGTTTACCCAGGATTCGTGTCGAATCCGATCTCCATATCCTCAAACCTCTAATCGGGAGCCTGGAATGACTGACCTCGTATGGTTGATACCCATCCTTCCCTTGATAGGATTCCTGATCAACGGGCTGATCGGAAGGCGTTTCCCCGAGAAGGTCGTGGGCTGGATCGGGGCCGCGTCGGTGGGCGCATCCTTCGTTGTGGCACTGTTGATCTTCCTTGAGCTTATCGGGATGCCGGCCAGCTCTCGCTCCGTTCAAAAGGTAGTGTACACCTGGATGCTCTCCGGCGATCTGAACGTACCGTTCGGATTTCTGGTGGACCCGTTGAGCATGGTCATGATGATGGTGGTGAGCGGGGTAGGGTGCATCATCCACGTATATTCCATCGGGTACATGCATGGAGAGTTGGGATTCAGGCGTTTCTTCGCGTACCTGAATCTCTTCGTCTTCAACATGCTGATCCTGGTGTCGGCCAACAACTTCCTGCTTATGTTCGTAGGCTGGGAGGGAGTCGGTCTCTGCTCCTACCTGCTCATCGGCTACTATTACGAGAAGCAGTCGGCCTCCGACGCAGGCAAGAAGGCTTTCGTGGTCAACCGGGTTGGAGACTTCGGTTTTCTCGTGGGAATGTTCATCATTTTCGTAATATTCGGAACCTTTGACTTTGTTCCCATATTTGCCGAGGCCCCCAACAAACTGACCTATGGCGGCGGGCTGGCCACAGCCATAACGCTCTTGCTCTTCGTCGGCGCCACCGGGAAATCGGCTCAAATTCCGCTGTATACGTGGCTTCCTGATGCCATGGAAGGCCCTACGCCCGTCAGTGCCCTGATCCATGCAGCGACGATGGTTACCGCGGGAGTCTACATGGTTGCCCGCTGTAGTGTATTGTTTGCGCTTGCTCCCGTGTCGATGTCGGTGGTAGCGGTGATCGGAGGCGCAACCGCGCTGTACGCAGCCACCATAGGTATTACCCAGTTCGACATCAAACGGGTACTGGCATACTCGACCATAAGCCAGTTGGGGTACATGTTCATGGCCTGCGGCGTGGCGGCTTTTGGCTCAGGCATATTCCACCTGATGACTCACGCCTTTTTCAAGGCCCTGCTGTTCCTCGCTGCTGGAAGCGTTATGCACGCCATGTCAGGCGAGCTGGACATGAGAAAGATGGGCGGCCTCAAGAAGGCACTTCCACGCACTCATTGGACCTATCTGTTCGGCACGCTGGCCATTGCAGGGATATTCCCCTTTGCCGGTTTCTTCAGCAAGGATGAGATCCTCTACTTCTCTTTCGCGAAGAACCCCGGCTTTTGGATCCTCGGTGCGGTGGGCGCCCTGATGACGAGCTTCTACATGTTCCGTTCAGTGTTTATGACCTTTTACGGAACCTCCCGGGTCGATCACGAGGCTGCTCATCATCTTCACGAGTCGCCTCCCATTATGACTGTGCCGCTCATGATCTTAGCGATATTGGCGCTCATCGGAGGTTTTGTCGGTTTCCCGATAATTGAAGGAGCAAACGTTTTCGGGAACTTCCTTGCCCCTGTCTTTGCACCGGCGCAGGCTATTATCGCTCACGCGGCCCATGCAGGGAGTCATCATGCCAGCGTGGTGCTGGAATTGACGTTGATGGGGGTCTCTCTCGCCATAGCGATAGTGGGTCTCCTTGCTGCACGCAAGTTCTACATTACCGATCCGGATGCTCCGGAACGCGTGATTACGCACTTTCCCGGACTGCACGAGCTGGTTTACAACAAATATTGGATTGACGAACTCTACGACGTCCTGTTCGTCAATTCCATAGTCAAGTTTTCTCGATTCCTCTGGAAATCCTTCGACGACACGGTCATCGACGGGATCGTCAATGGCGTGGCCGGGGTGGTCCGGAGTTGGGCCGGTGTCCTGCGATTGGTTGAGACGGGCCTGGTCAAAGACTATGCGCTGTCGATTCTGGTAGGGCTGCTGGCGGTAATCGGTTATCTCGTCCTGCGATAGGGCACGGAGGAATGCCTCTCATGGAGAATGTTTCCTTCCCTTTTCTTAGTTATATGACGTTCCTCCCATTGGTCGGAGTGGCGGTCATTCTGTTCATTAACAAGCAATCGCACGAGGCTATGCGGTGGGTGGCGCTTCTGGTCATGCTGGCCGACTTCGTGGTGAGCCTGTGCGTTTACTCTTTGTTTGATTCGTCCTCCGCGGCTATGCAACTGGTGGAAAAACATACGTGGGTCAGGGACTGGGGTATTTCCTACAAAATGGGAATTGACGGCATCAGCCTCTTTCTCGTGCTTCTCACCACTCTTCTGGGCCCTGTGGTAATTCTGGCGTCGTGGAAAGACATCACGGACAAAGTCAAAGAGTTTCTCATCTGCCTGTTGGTACTTCAAATAGGGATGATCGGCACCTTCGTCGCTCTGGACCTTTTCCTTTTTTACGTTTTCTGGGAAATCATGCTGATCCCCATGTACCTCCTGATAGGCGTCTGGGGGAACCCCGCACGGAGGCTTTACGCCGCGATCAAGTTCGTGCTCTACACGATCGTGGGCAGCCTTCTGATGCTGGTGGCAATTCTGGTCCTTTATTTTATGGCTGGAGCAGCCAACGGGACTTACACCTTCGATCTGTTGAGACTTTACGATTATCACGTTCCCACCTACGCTCAGTACTGGATGTTCCTGGCGTTCTTCCTGGCCTTCGCTATCAAGGTCCCTATGTTCCCGTTCCACACGTGGCTTCCCGACGCGCACACCGAGGCGCCGACGGTGGGCAGCGTCATACTGGCTGCAGTACTGCTGAAAATGGGGACCTACGGGTTTATCCGGTTTGCGATTCCTCTCTTTCCCAACGCAGCCCAGGAAGCGACGTGGTGGATATGCCTTCTGTCGGTGATCGGCATCATCTACGGAGCATGGGTGGCTATGGTCCAGACTGACGTCAAGAGACTCGTGGCCTTTTCCAGCGTGAGCCACCTGGGATTCGTGGTGCTGGGAATGTTCGCGATGACAGCACAAGGCGTCGAAGGGAGCATAGTCCAGATGATCAACCACGGTCTCAGCACTGGCGCCTTGTTCCTTATCGTCGGGATGATCTACGAGCGCAGGCATACCCGAATGATTGACGAGTTCGGCGGAATCTCGAAGGTAATGCCACTGTTCGCGGTCTTTTTCATGATCTTTACACTGTCCTCCATAGGGCTCCCAGGCCTCAACGGTTTCGTGGGCGAGTTCCTTATACTTCTTGGCACATTCAGGGTGTTCCCCTGGTATGCCGTGTTTGCAGCGTCGGGCGTGATCTTTGCCGCGGTTTACATGCTTTGGATGTTCCAAAGAGTCATGTTCGGCCAGGTCACCAATCCCAAGAACCTGGGACTCTCCGACCTAAGCGGGAGAGAGGTGCTTGTGCTGTTGCCGATCCTGGTTTTTGTAGTTTGGATCGGAGTCTACCCGAGCACCTTCATTAAGCCTATGGAGCCTTCGGTAAAGAACTTCATTCAACTCGTGGAAAAGAAGCGCGCTGCTATCCTGGACATGGAAAAAGCAAAGAAGCAAACTCCCGCGCACGCGGGCGGATTCAGCTTGACAGCATCTGCCGCGCCCGCGGCGGATCGCTGATCACTGATTCTTAGCATTAGGAGCATTCGGGATGATCCAAATACCCGAGGTCAATCTTGGAGGTATTCTGCCGGCGGTGATTCTGTCAATCGCCGGTCTGGTGGTGATGATTGCCGGCCTTTTCGTCCGCAGAGGCATAATCACTTTGTCAGCTGGCATAAGCCTTTGCGGGATACTGGCTGCCTTTGCCGCGAACGCCCCTCTGAGACTGATGCACAAAACTGCGTTCACCGGGTTGGTGGCTATGGACGCCTATTCCTGGTTTCTAAACATTGTGATCCTTATTTCCGCCGGATTGACCGTTTTGATATCCACCCGTTACCTGGCGGACGACGGTCCCTGGCTGTACGAGTATTTCGTGCTGCTACTGTTCGCGTGTGTCGGGATGATGTTTATGGTCTCCGGAAATCACATTGTGGTTATCTTCGTGGGACTTGAGACCCTTTCCATCTCGGTATACGTGCTTACCGGAATTCTGCCCGGCAATCCCAAAGGTAGTGAAGCCGCACTGAAATATCTCCTGTTGGGAGGCTTTTCCAGCGGCATATTCCTTTACGGAGCAGCTCTGCTTTACGGATCTGCCGGTTCTTTGAGTCTGCCGGCGCTTGCCGAGTATTTTCAGGCAGGCACGCCGGGAAAACTAGCCACCGTCGGGATGGGCCTGTTACTGGTGGGGTTTGCATTCAAGGCTGCTGCAGTGCCGTTCCACATGTGGACTCCGGACGTTTATGAAGGGGCCCCGTCGCCGTTGACGGGCTTCATGTCGGTGGGGGTCAAAGCAGCTGCCTTTGCTGCTTTTGTCAGAGTATTCTTCGAGTCTCTGATCCCTCTGCAAGTAGACTGGGCCAACATACTGTGGCTGGTGGCCGCGCTGACCATGATCCTCGGCAACCTGGCAGCCCTGGTCCAGGAAAACATCAAGCGCATGCTAGCGTATTCGAGTATAGCTCACGCGGGGTACATATTGGTCGGCATGGTTGCGGGGACCGCTGCCGGCACGTCAGGCGTCCTTTACTATCTCCTGGCTTACACCTTCACAAACCTGGGGGCCTTCGGGGTGGTTGCCCTGGTAGGACGTAAGGGCGAGGCCAACATCATGGTGGATGACTACCGGGGACTCGCTAAGGTTCATCCCCTGCTCTCTCTGGCAATGGCAATCTTCTTGTTTTCGCTGGCTGGCATTCCCCCGACCGCGGGCTTTGTGGGGAAGTTCACCATTTTCAGTTCCGCGGTAGATTCCGGGTACATCTGGCTGGTCGTCATCGGCGTGCTGACAAGTGCAGCGTCGGTGTTCTACTATTTCAGAGTGATAATGAAGATGTACATGGAAGCGCCCGAGATGGAGCCGGAGAAGCTCCAGTTCAGTCCCGCGATGATCCTGGCCCTGAGCATCGCAGTCATATGCGTGCTCTATATTGGCATCTTCCCGACAACGTACTTGAATCTAGCGGCGGAATCGGTCAAACCGCTTTTCTAGCGGCGCAATCTCAGGGGTTCTGGTTGGTCGGTCGTGCTGCAAGAGGTGCAGCAGCGTAGGCACGCAGGGGAGTCGGTTAGATTCGGAAGCCTTGGTCGAGGGTGCACACGGTCCCGCTCGGGGAGTGCAGGAATTTGGACCAATGCGCGTTCAAAAGAGTAAGACCAGCGAGAACCGCTTTTCAACCTAATCTGAGCGATTTTATGGAAGAGTATCCGGGGAGGGATTTTTTGCAAAAAGTCTCTCCCCGGAAAACATCCCAAAGAATCGCTCGGATTGGGTTCAAAAGGGTTCTCCCCAGATTACGGCTTTGAAAGCGACTTGGTGTTCGACCAGAGCGATGGCCGGAGTGGAGAAAACGGGAATTATGAAACTAAGCGCCCTGGTACCCACAGGTCACGGCATTAACTGCGAGCTGGAAACGAGTCGGGCACTCGAGGTGGCCGGCTTTCACCGGGTCGATAGAATTCACCTTAATTTCCTGGCCAGTGGAGAGGCCGATCTCCAGAATTATCAAATCGTGGTCTTTCCGGGGGGGTTCCTCGACGGCGACGATCTGGGAGCGGCGCAAGCGTGCGCAAACCGGATCCGGCATTCGCGCGTCAATGGTGAGCGGCTCATCGATCGGCTGGTAAGGTTCGTGTCCGATGGGGGGCTTGTTCTAGGGATCTGCAATGGATTCCAGTTGCTCACCAAACTCGGTATGCTCCCCGCATTGGAAGACGACTACACCAGGCGGGACGTGACGCTCACAGGTAATGACAGCGGCAGGTTTGAAGACCGGTGGGTCCATATGGTGGTGGATCGCGACTCGCCATGCGTGTTCACTCGTGGCCTGCGCCGGCTGTACCTCCCCGTGCGCCACGGAGAGGGAAAAATAGTGGGGCGGACCCCGGACATGGCCGCATCTCTGGTGCGGCTGCACCGCGCGGCGCTGAGGTACGCGTCCCCGAACCGGGATCAGGCCACTATGGAATACCCGCTGAACCCTAATGGATCTGAAGAGGCCATAGCAGGGTTGACCGATTCTACGGGAAGGGTCTTTGGCCTGATGCCCCACCCCGAAGCCTTTATGCACAGGACGAATCATCCTCGTTGGACCCGTGAAGAGCTTCCGGAGGAAGGAGAGGGAGCGGCGATATTCAGAAATGCGGCAGAATTTATTCTCAAGTGCTGAGGCGTCAAGTTATGGAGGGCAGGTAACCGAATCATAGCGACCAGCACTATCCATGCGCTTACGCGATGGAGTTTCGCCGGCTCTTGCCATTGCGAGGAGGAGTGAAACGATGAAGCAATCTCCTTTCCTTGAAGGGCGGGAGATTGCTTCGCTGCGCTCGCAATGAAATGGTCGACCGGAGTCTCCCACCCCCTTGTAAGCGAATGGATAGAACACTCGAGCTTTTTTGTTTGCAAAATCGCACCGGTGAGAGTAAACTACTGAAGTTTTTCCCTCCGGATCTTAATAAACCATAATCATTCAGAAAGTGATTCAAGCAGCGCTTCCGGCGCAGACAATAGTCTCATTAGGAGGTTTTTATGGCTCTGGACCCCACCAAGATGGCTGACTGGCAGGTAGCTGAGGAAGCCGAAAAGACAATGAAGACAGTGTACCAGCTCAGGGACGAATTGGGGCTGACCGAGGAGGAACTTCTTCCTCACGGACACTATGTGGCGAAAGTCGATTTCGCAAAGGTTCTCAAGCGTCTTGCTGGGAAATCCGATGGGAAATATATAGACGTCACCGCGATCACACCGACCCCCCTTGGTGAAGGCAAGTCGACCAGCTCCATGGGCCTGGTGCAAGGCCTCGGAAAACGCGGGAAGCGTGTGGCTGCAGCTATCCGCCAGCCATCCGGCGGCCCGACGATGAACATCAAAGGGTCGGCTGCGGGCGGAGGTCTGGCCCAGTGCATTCCTTTGACTCCGTTCTCCCTGGGGCTCACCGGTGACATCAACGCCATTATGAACGCCCACAACCTGGCCATGGTTGCCCTGACATCGCGCATGCAGCACGAGTTTAACTATGACGACGCAGAATGGGCAAAAAGAGGAATTCCCAGGCTGAACATCGACCCGCGAAATGTCGAATTCGGATGGATCATGGACTTCTGCGCCCAAGCGCTGCGCAACATCGTGATCGGTCTGGGCGGGAAGATGGACGGCTTCATGATGCGATCATCGTTCGGCATCGCGGTTTCGTCGGAGATTATGGCGATCCTCGCCGTGTCCACAGACCTCAAGGACATGCGGGAACGGATGGGCCGAATCGTGGTGGCATACAACAAGGACGGCAAGCCTGTCACGACGACGGACCTGGAAGTGGCCGGCGCCATGACCGCATGGATGGTCGAGGCGCTGAATCCCAACCTGTTGCAGAGCATCGAAGGGCAGCCGGTGTTCGTTCATGCAGGCCCCTTTGCTAACATCGC
>Ga0172371_10012767_pt1 | contig 11019 bp, 14 predicted proteins | sample Lak12m_FD_114543 | JGI IMG/M metagenome (GOLD analysis project Ga0172371, IMG submission 114543) | Freshwater microbial communities from Kabuno Bay, South-Kivu, Congo - kab_022012_12m | ecosystem: Environmental > Aquatic > Freshwater > Lake | place: Democratic Republic of the Congo: South-Kivu... | reverse complement strand
TTCAACACTTACAACTAACTCCAACGACGTCTATATGACCTCAACCAACACAGTTGGGGGGGCATTTGGAACAGGCGAAAAACTTGGGGGACATTGACCGTAACTTCGGGCGGAAGCGGTATTCTTACCATAAATGGGTCTGGTACGTTCACGGGCTTGGCTATTAGCGGAACACGTACCAAGAGTATAAAGTTTGACGCTCCTAAAACAACCACCATTACCACTCCAACCTTTTTCAGCGGGGTTAGTGGCGGAGTAATCACAATAGCTTCTACCACGGCTAGCACGGCGGCGACTATATCCTGTGCGTCAGGTACAGTATCGTCTGACTACTTATCTTTGCAAGACTCAACTGCAACGGGTGGGGCTAGTTTCTACGCAGGGGCGAACTCAACAGATGTATCGGGCAACACGGGGTGGGTGTTTACTGCACCGCCAGCTTCTAACTTTTTCCTGATGTTCAATTAGTAAGTTGAATTGTTATAATTATAGTAGAAAGGGGAACTATGGACGACGAACTATCGCACGCACAACTTGAAAAGCTAGAAAAGAACCCAAACTATAAGCTTTCAGAGAAGCAAAAAGCACTATTACATAAGTATAGATCTGAAAAGTTTAAGAATAATCCTAACTTTGCCAAGCACTCCACAGATATTAAGCAAGCAAATGGTAAAGATAATGCAAAAAGAACTGATTGACATCAGATGTCCATTCAAGGTTAAGGGGCGAGCAGATAATAAGGTTCGGCTCTGTAATAGAGTTTGTGTAAAGGTTTTGCCAGGGTCAGCAGGTGAAGCTTACTGCAAAGACTGTAAGATGGCTTTCGAGTTTGAAGTCGATAGACAAGCCCTGATGATGACAGGTGTTCGTGTGAAGCCTGTAGGGGAGTCAATTTGATACAATATATATAGAGGTATCATAGAACTGAGGGAATTGGTCGCAGAATACCCATTAACAAATTAAACAGGAAGTCTTAGATGAAAAAACATCAAGTTGGTATTCTTATTGACAAGAACGCTTTTGTTGATGAGGGCGACGGTGTTATTTCGTTTCCTAATGGACTACCGATTACAGATAGCTCAGTACAACGTAATGGAACTCGATACAACATTGATACAATGGATTTAAGCGAGTACAAAGGGCAGGTTACTGCAGACCACGTTGATAGACTTGACCACGTCATAGCTCAAGCTGAGGGAGTTCTGAAGTCTGGCACTCAAGTGATTGTCCAGAAAATGCGGTACCTCGTTAAGGAAAATCCATACGCAAGACTTGCTTATAACCTCTTAGTGGGTAGAAAGACGAGCGATTTCAGTATTGAAACGTACGGTCCTATGCCTGATGAGGAAGGTGTTTACCATAACGCCGTTCTTATAGGATTAAGTCAGGTAGTGGTAGGAAATAACCGAAACGCTTCGATTAACTCAATCGTTCGCAATTCAATCGAGCAGTCCAAGGAAGACGGACTAAATACCGAAGAAATAGAATCAATTTTGAGTGATAAACAAATCAGAGTTGAATCTTCACACAATAGTAAGGAAAATAAGGAGAATAATATGTCAGATGTTAAGACAGAAGAAGAAGTTGAGCAGAAAACTGAGCAAAAGGTAGAAGCTCCAGCTTTTGATATGAACGCCCTAACTGAAGCTATGAACAAAGTTATGGACGAAAAACTAGCACCAGTTACAGCAAAGATTGCTGAAATTGAGCAAAACGCTTTTGATAAGAAAGCAACTGAGCCAAAGTTTAAGAAAGAAAACTCAGCACAGGCTAAGACCAGCAACGACTTCAAGTCGATGGACTGGAAAGAACGACACGGCAAGCAAATTAATGCAGCTTGGGATTTGCTAAAGCGAATGGACCACAGTGCAGCAGAAGTGCTTAACGAAATTAACCAAGTTAACCTCGAAGCTTTGAAAGAAGCTGGCAAGGTTTCTAACAGCATTACTATTGCTGACTTCGGTAACTTCGTCATTAGCCCAGAATTGCTTAGCGAGATTGAGGGTATTCGTAACGATTACTCACAGCTTGTTACTGCAACTGACTGGAAAGAAACACTATCTACACAGTTTGCTTGGTTAAGCCGAAGTGGTGACATTAATATGACTAGCGTTGAGTTCTGCGACGATGACGCAGATGGCAACCTTAAGCCAATCAGTGAATATACCGCAACTATCAACACTTCTAACCTTGAAGAACTTGCAGCAGTTACTCCAGTTTGTAATGCAGCAACTCGTTTCTTGGCAGCAGATTTGCTTAGTGATGTTGCAGCAGGTTATAGGAACGACTATGACCGAAAACGTGCTCAATTAGTTATTGCTCGCCTAGAACAAGCAGTTGAAGCAACTGGTAACGTATCTACATACGATATTAGTGAGCCAACATCAAGCTTCTTTGACGCTTGGGCAGATCTAGCAAGCAACTCTATCAACGGAACTTTCATCTTCAACGCTAGCACTTATGCTGACTTGATGAAGAGAGCAACAGTAATGGGTGTAAACGGACGTTTTGCAGACTTCTTCGTAACTGGCTCTGTGCCAACTATCGTAGGACGACCATTTATCGTTGTACCTGATGAGCTAATGCCAACTATCAATGGTGCTAACACAAAGGTATTTTCAGTAGACGGCGGAACTGTAACTGTAAACAACGCTGTATTCTATGCAGATCTTTCAACCTTTACTGGTAGAACTTCTGGTGGTCTAATGTACGACCTATCAACAGAGGCTGCATATGAAGATGGTGAAGGTGTTAAATCAGCTTACCAACGTAACGAGCTTGTGCTTCGTGGTTCATTCTTCCGAGGTGGTGCAGTTAAGGACGAGAACAAAGTTGCTGCAATCGCTGCAGTAGCAGTATCTTAGTAACAGTAGAATAAAGGGGACGAGTGAATGACTTTAGGTGAATACCAAACATTGACTGGCACAACAGTAGCTAGTGGTGACGTAGCAAGGGTTACGGCAACTATTGCTAGAACTCAGGCTATATTGGAAACACTTTTAGGCTTCACTCTTGACCCAACTACTGCAACTACGAACCTTTACAATGAACTTGGCAAGACCACACAAGAGTGTGCTTGTCCAAGTGTTGACTCAGAACTACAAAACCCTGACGCAGTCGTGGGGGCATACAGACTTTACAGGTTCAACGAAAACGACCAATATTTTCATATTGACCCTTTTAGCAAAATCAATGCAGTTAAGTTAGTTTTTATCAGAGATGGCGATACACCAAACGGCATTACTCTAAAGACTTACGACTGGGCTGACCTTAGAATCAACTATGGTCGAAATGGCTTTGCTAAATATATCGAACACTGTACTGACTGCCTGTGTAGTTGTAGCTGTACGGACTGTGTCCAATTAGCAGTTGATGCTGAATGGCTATGGACTGACGAGTTACCAACAGACCTACAATATTTGTGGGCTGATATGGTTACTTGGTACTCGAACCCTAAGAACAAGGGCATTAAGAGTGAGAGCATAGACACACATTCGTATACTCGTTTCGACAACACCCCACCTGAGAATGAGCCGAGCAATCTAGCCGTACTGAAAAGATACGCTGGTCCATACGGCTCGGTGGCGGTAATGCCGATATGATAGGACTAGACTACAAAGACACGATATATATTCTTGACCCTGTACTTGATGAGTACGGCTCAGAGAAGATTGGCAGACTAGAAGAAGTGCAGAGCTTGTTTATTCAACGAACAGGCTATGACCACTCTGACAACGAAGCTGATATAACCTCTGACGCTGTAGCTTACCTTGACCCTGCTAATAGCTTCTTGCAAGAAGTTTCATACGGCATACAAGGTATGTTAATCAATGCTGGCTACGCAGAAGATGTTAGCGACGAATGGTATAGAATATCAGATGTCACGATTGCACAGGACAAACTACTTAGTAACCAAATAGAGCATATTAAAATATCTCTAAAGAAAACGGCACCAATAGGCTATGTCAGTTAAGATTAAAGACAATACTACTCGAATCATTTTAGACACTCAGAGGAGTGCTAGCTTAGCGATTCGGTATATGCTTGATGACATACATCAAATAGCTAATCCAAAGACACCTCGAAAGTTTGGAAACTTGAGGGGGAATGTACGAAAAGCTGTTATCGGTCTAAAGGGTACGATTACTTGGGGGCAGAATTATGCTATCTATCAAGAGTATAAGCGGTTTGTAAACTATAGTACTGGTGGAACTGGACCACACTTTGCTGAAAACTCAGTCGAAGCAGTGATGAGAAACCCACAAAGTGCTATGAAGAAAGCGAGATTGATATGAGTGTATCATCAAGCTTTGCTTCATACTTAGCTGGAGTTACGGGTACAACACTTGGACAAGACCTCTTTATCGGTGAAGCTCCGAGTTCAAACAGAGTCGCAGACACCGTATGGTGGATTGTCGAGAATGGTGGCGGTATCGTACAGAAAAATGCCACTGGAGAAACTCGAAAATCATATCAGTTTAATGTTTACTGCCGTGACAGAGATTACGGAGCAATATTGACTGCTATGTCAGCTCTTGAAGAAGATTTGAACTGCGACGCCTGCACTCAACTGAGTGGGTACGATACAATAGATATAGAGGCCACTACCTTTCCAATCGACAATGACCTTGACGCAGAGGACAGGAAAAAGGGGCTTTTGCAAGTAACAATAACAACTTATAAGGAGTGTTAATTATGGCATTAGTAAGAGGACCATTTGACCTAAAGTGGGGCGACAATACCCTGCTTAACATTGAAGAAGTAAGTGTCGACTATGAGCAAGACTCAGAGGACTACACTACTGTTCAGCACAATACATACGAACTAGACGGACCAATTAAGGCAAGCATTACTATCACGCTTCTAGCGACTGATATAGCTGCCCTTTCGGTAGTCCTACCACAGTACCACGTCAATAACGGTGGTGTGATGTCTACAGGTGAAACTGTAAGCAACGCCAATGGAGCTATTGATGTTGTGGCTCAAGACTGCGATGCTGGCGATGTCTATAACGACCTAGACGTTATCTCTTGTGGTAACCCTGGCGACGTATTTAGATTAGTAAACGCACGAACCAAACTTGACTCAGTAGAGTTCGATGACAAAATCCGTAAAATTATGGTTAAGTTCATCGGAGTACCTGCTCAAGGTGATGGCGTTGTGCAGTTCTTCAAAGAGGGTACAATTAACGTAGTAAGCTAAATTAAAATAAGGAGTGCCAGATGAGTACATACAACCTTAACGACAACGTAAAAGATAGCTTTCAGTTTCAACTGGGGGGTTTCACATATGATATGCGTTACCCCACAGTCGAAGAAACCGAAGCTATACAGAAAGCAGTCAAGCAATCGGAAGCTGAAGAAAATCAGACAGCCGTTTTAGATGTAGTCTATGACCTGATTAGTTGTTCTGATGACAAAGCCCCGAAAATTGAAGAAGCTTTGCCAAAAATGAACATTAAGGTGTTGCAAAACTTCACCAAGATGATTACAACAGAGTTTGGTGGTGAATAGTGGCGGAAATAAGTGTAGCTAGTGTACCTCAGAAAAAGAGGTCAAAGCGTGAGCTATATGCTCAAGTTTGCTATCACTTTCCGCAATACACCCTTAAACAAGTTTCAGATATGCCAGCTAGAGATATTTCACTCCTTATTAAGGTGGCTAGCAAGATTGAGGGGCTGAGAATGTTGAATCTTACGCAGATCGCTGCAGCTCCTCATTCCAAGAATGGTAGCGGTGTTAAAAAACTAACAGAACATTTTAAGAGGGTAATAAATAATGGCTAACATAGCAGGCGGTTCAGTAGTATGGCAATTAGACATAGACGATTCAAAGTTTAAGTCTAAATTAAGAAACGCCTCAGATAGCATTAGAAATAGTGCTAGTTCAACAGAGAAAGACACATCAAAATCGTGGCTCAAAATGGGTGCGACTATGGGTGCAGTCGCTGGAATTGCACAGTCTGTATTCACAAAGGCTATGGACGCTATCGGTAGTTCGGTTAGTAGTGCTATTAAACGTGTAGATATTCTCAATAATTTTCCAAAGATTATGAGCAATATGAATATCTCTGCGTCAGATAGTAAGAGTGTCATAAATGAGTTAAGCAAATCACTTCAAGGACTGCCTACGCCACTTGATATGGCTGCACTTTCCGTTCAAAGGCTAACAGCGTCCACAGGTGATGTTAAAAGGTCTAAAGACGTATTCCTAGCCTTAAACAACGCAATCTTGGCAGGTGGGGCACCTATGGAGTTACAAGCGTCAGCTATGGAACAATTTAGTCAGTCGTTTGCCAAAGGCAAGCCAGATATGATGGAGTGGCGAGCTTTGATGTCAGCTATGCCAGCACAGCTTATGCAATTAGCTAAACATTTGAATATGCCAAACGTAGACGCTCTTGGTGAAGCTTTGCGTGAGGGCGATATATCAATGAAAGCATTTTCAGACGCCCTAGTTGAATTAAATACAAAAGGTACTAGTGAGTTCATCTCTTTTGAGAAACAAGCCAGAAACAGTACCAACGGCATTCAGACAGGCATTGCTAATATGCAAACTGCTATAGCAAGGGGAGTAGCAAGCTTATTAGGAGTACTTGGTCAAGAAAATATATCTAAAGCAATCGCTAGTATTGGAACAGCTTTTGAAAAGTCTACCAAGTTTATAGTGAACTTTATTAAAGAAAACCCGAAGCTTGCTAAAGTTATTGCTATTGCCACGGTTTCAATGATTGGCTTAGGGCTTGCGATTGGTGCGGTTAGTTTAGCTATGGGGGTATTAACATCTCCGATAACACTTATAGCAATCGGTATCGGGGCACTAATCGGTGTCGTGGTTTACTTCAAAGAGGAAATATTAAAAGTATGGAACGTACTAAAAAACAACAAGGTGTTAAAGCAGGTAGCCAATTTGATTAAAGGTGCATTTCTTGATGCTTGGACGGCACTAAAAGATATTTTTGTGAATAGTATATTGCCAGCCTTGAAAGAGCTTTGGGGGGTAATAAAACAAAATATGACCGTATTCAAGGTTCTTGGGGCTATATTGGCAACAGTAGTACTGGCACCTTTAGTTATGTTAGTTAGTGCTTGGTTCGTGGCATTAAAGGTATTCAAATATATAGCACCAGTATTAAAGGTCGTTATAAATGTTATAGGTGAACTTATTGAAGTGTTGATTAAAATAGCGAACGTTATAATAACAGTAGTGGTAGCTGCGTTTACATTTTTAGCAAACGTATTTATGGCTATCTATAACACAACGAGAGCGGTGTTTACTGGTATATACAACGTAATTAGGACTATATGGAATGCGGTCTATAATTTTGTAGTTGCTAGACTAACCGCAATACTGAACTTCTATCGAAGCATATTTAATGCGATATATGGCGTTATTAGAGGAGTAGTACAAGCAATATTCAACTTCTTTGCCCCTGCCGTACACTGGCTTTACAGTAGAGGTGTTGCAGTCATACAAGGTCTGATTAACGGCATACGAGCTATGGTAGGGCATTTATGGAATGGTATAGCTTATGTATCAAGCAAAATAGGTCAATTCTTTGGCGGTGCGGTTCACTGGCTGTGGGACACAGGGCGAGCTATCATTATTGGCTTGATTAATGGTATTCGTTCGGCTGCAGATTGGGTATATGACGCAGTATCTGGAATTGCTAGTAGAGTTAAGGACAGGTTTAAGTCCGTTCTTGGTATTAAGTCACCATCTAAAGTATTCAAAGGCTTTGGTACAAATATAACTCAAGGTCTTGTAAATGGTATTGATAAGGGAATGGGTGTAGTCGATAGAGCAGTTAGTGGTCTTAGTAATGCTACTGCTGGTGAGTTTGGTGTAAATGTCGCTCCATCTGTCGGTGGTGTAGGTCAAGGTAGTGGCAATACTAGCAATCAAACAGTGACTATCGGTACTGTAATGCTTGGTGATAAGAATGCGGTACAAGAGTTCTTCGACCAGCTTAACCAAGATACGCTAAACTTAAATAATGGATTGACACCAGTACAGGGGGTTAGGTAATGGCTTTAACTTTTGACGGCTTCACTATAGAAAACAGTAATTTTATTATTACTGCTATTGACCACTACTCAATACCTGTCAAAGATATGGACTTGTACAAAATGGCGTATGCCAACAAGTCATCTATAGCTACGACTAATTACCCATCTAAGCTGATTAAAGTAACTGGCTATATACAATGTGATGATACATATTCACTTGAGGCTTATATTGATATTTTCAAAGGCTACTTAACCGCAGAAGAAGCTGACCTTGATATTGACTATAACGGTGGCACTAGACGTTATACTGCTACGGCTAATAAGGTAGATGTCAAATGGACAATCTCTAGTAAACACGCATACTTTGATGTTGAGTTTATATGTACCGACCCATTCGGGCGAGCTACTACACTCACAAGCTTCGGAAGTGAAACTGGCTATACCTCTGCCACGCTAACAGTACAATCAGCTATCTTTGGGACTGCACCTATACAGCTACCTATAATTACTATCACTCTAAATACTGTTACTGGTACTGGTGACTATATACAGATTTCCAATGATAAGAATGGTCAAGTCCTGTTGATTTACGGACAAGGTCTAGCAGATGATGATGTGATTGTAATAGATAGCTATGAGAGAACAGTCACAGTGAATGGTGTGCTTGTAGACTATCTTGGCACATTCCTTGAAATGACTCCTGGCAATAACCCTACTAGTGGCTCGGTGACATACTCTGATGGATTTGATACTCGTAATATTGATATAGATTTTGAGTACTATAAGAGGTATCTATAAATGATAATCAACTACTCTAGCACTTCTGGTCCAGGCTTAGGGCAGAATGTTGGGGTTGGCTACCCACCGAATGCTAGCTGGAGTGACCCAACCTATATTGAAGATGACGATTCGAATAGTGCGTCTATAGGCTTTTTTGAAGGCGGACAAGATGGCGACAGCCTAAAGGCTAGTCAGTTCGCTTTTGACATACCGCCCTTTGCGGTCATTGACGGTATCGAGATAGGTATTACTGGTTCAAACACAGAGTGTTATGGTGATGTATGGTTTGGTGCAAGCACCGCTAGTATAGGCACCCTAAACACAACATACGGTGGTCCAGAAGATTTATGGGGTCAGGTCTGGTCGCCAGAGGACTTTAATGCTAACGACCCTACCATCAGTATTCTTCTGACTGATGTATCTGGCGGTGCTGGCGTAGCTTCGGTTCAATACATTACTATGACTGTGTATTGGCATATAGACCTAGCCACCGCAGAAGCTAATATACCGACACGCTTTGACTACAAGGTATTTGATAGCGATGGGAACTATTTAGGGGATTTACCAAAGGTTGCTAGTCGCTGTGAGTTCTCACAAGACATCAACTCGGCAGGAGCAACTCTTGATATTGTTTGTGGCGTAAAGGCAGATAATACTACCACTACTGAAAACCTGCTAACTGAGTCAGAACTAGATTTATTGACCGAAGATGAGCAGGTATTACTAGCCGAAGAAACAACGTTTTTAGTTATAGCTGGTGATTCTGATATACAAGCACTATTCAAAAACTCCAACCGAGTAGAAGTTATTATGAAAAATTATTGGTACCCTAATGGCAAGATAATTTTCAAGGGGCAGATTAATAAGGTTGCGTTTTCTTATGGCGGAACTAGCGATAGCGTACAGCTAACAGTCTTTAGTGATGGCTTTGATTTACAGAACTATATCACAAGGGGGTTTCCATTCTCGTATACAACCGATGTTACTCAAAGCTCACAGAATGGCTATGTTACTGTACTGTCAGATAGCAAGGGTGCTGGCTGGACTAGGTTTGGTCAGAGCTGGCGTACTGGTGGTGCGGTAACTAATCTAGGGGCATTAACATTGAAGCTACAAGGTACGGCAAGTGTTACGGTCTATGTTTATGACGCACCGAATGGCAACTTATTGGGTAGCGTTACGAAGAATGTAGCCAACGCTAGTGCTGCAGATGTACAGTTTGAGTTTGCTAACTTAATAGATGTAAACTCGTCTGATGACTATTTCTTCGGTGTCGCTACTAGTGGCGGTCAGTCTATTCGAGTATATAAGCACAGCACTAGCTCGACTTATGCTAATGGCTCTATGTACCAGTCTGACTACTCAGGTGGCTCTGGTGGTGGCTCTTGGTACGCAATCTCTGGTGATATGTACTTTATAACTAAGAGTGGGCTACCGACTACTACAACTACCTACACATCTGATGACCCCACTACAGAAATGATGTCTGGTATTTTAGAGGACTACAATAACAGAGGCGGTTTAGTCGCCGAGGGGACATTTACCCCGACTGGGACTACCGCAACATATACTTTTGTAGTGGCAAGTATTTATGAGGCGTTGCTCAAAGTCTTGGAACTATCACCGACTGGCTTTTACTCGTATATAGATTTGGGTACTGCAGTTATGGACATAGAAACCGTATCAGCTACACCAGACTTTACTGTTGTCAGGGGTCGTGATGTTAACACTATTGTAATGGCGTTAAGTATTGACCAGCTTAAAAACTACCTACTGTTTACTGGTGGCGAAACTGCTGGTGTAAACCTGTTTAGGGACTACAAAGACACCGCCAGCCAATCACGATATGGACTTCGAACTGTAGCTAGAACAGACAATCGAGTTACTGTATCTGCAACTGCTGACGCAATAGGTAATACCTTTATTGAAGAAAATGCCAATGAGCTACAACAGACTAGCATAACGGTACTTAATAAGAATATGGACATCACTTTACTAACTCCTGGCAAGACTATCGGATTCAATAACTTTGGCTCATTCATTGATGATTTAACGCTTCAAATAGTACGGCGAGATTATACACCTGACGCAGTTACGCTTACACTAGGAGTATTGCCTGTCCGTATGAATGATGAAGTTCAGAAGATATTAAAAGGTCTATTAAAAGAGCAGACCATTAACAACCCATCAGCACCAAGCTAGAAAGGAAAAGACTATGCCAAAGATTTCAG
>Ga0172371_10012759_pt1 | contig 11021 bp, 8 predicted proteins | sample Lak12m_FD_114543 | JGI IMG/M metagenome (GOLD analysis project Ga0172371, IMG submission 114543) | Freshwater microbial communities from Kabuno Bay, South-Kivu, Congo - kab_022012_12m | ecosystem: Environmental > Aquatic > Freshwater > Lake | place: Democratic Republic of the Congo: South-Kivu... | reverse complement strand
TCATTTCTGCCCGCGACATGAACGTAAAAGCAAGGACAATATATCAAAAAATTTAAAGAAATACCCAAATTTGAAAGTGAAAGCGTAGAAAGAGAGTTTTGGGCAAAACACGATAGTACTGAATATGTTAACTGGAGTAAAAGTGCACGCGATCCGGTTTTTCCCAATTTAAAGCCTTCAACCAAAACCATCTCTTTGCGGCTACCGGTGAGTTTGTTGGAGAAGATAAAGGTTGAAGCCAACAAAAGAGATATGCCGTATCAGTCTTATATGAAAGCTCTACTTACTCGTTTTTTATAACCTAGTTGGAGAATTACACACATCGGCCTTGCCCGACGTAGCTTTAGCGAAGTTGGAGAGTGTATTAAGTTAATGTACTTGACGATTGTTGAAAGACAAAACGTACAAATTCATCAAACTCTTTTCGATACATTTCTATTTTTTCTGTCTTCTCTTTTTTTGAAAAAATATTCTGAAACTGTGATCCTTGTGTAATCAACTGAAATCGCGTTCTAAGATCAATCAAAATCAGTTTTTGGTCATAAGGAACTTTTCTGGTTTTATAAAAATTCTCCAGTAAATTTGTCAACCGAGCAAGGTCTTTTTTTAATGTACTTAATAATCTTTTTTCAAGTAATTCAATTTTTTTATAAGCTTTGTTGTTGTGTGGTTGTTTATTGAGTTTTGCAATTTTTCTTTCAAGAGCAATGTTTGTTTTGTTTTGTGCTGGTCCAAATTGTATCCAAGGGGAAATATAGCCATGATCAAGGTGTCCTTCGCAAGATTGAGTTGTAGAAAAACCTAAATAATTAAAAACAGCTACTGCCTCTAAAACTTTTTTATCAATCTTTATTCCAAGTGAATCAGTTGTTTTTTTTAATTTGTTAAGAATTTTTTCAAATTTTTGTTTGTTCATTCTTGATCTAAAATATTCTGGGGAGGGGCTTACCAGGTAAGGCTTGTAGACAAGCCTCCCCCCATAATCTATTTTTTGTCAATTAACCTTATGCAAATAAAGGTTATCGACCAATTACTCCTGTGCCGCCACACCATCCGCATGTACCACCAGAACCTCTACCTCCACAAGCAGGACATGGTTGTGGTTGAGAATTCATTACTCACCTCCAGAATTAGAATTTATCTTATTTTAAAGAGCCTTACCTGTTGCTAATTATATCAGAAATGCTCATTTTTTGTATTTTTTTCAGTTAACTGAGTTCGGATCTCCGGAACAAATTACACACATCGGGAGTGTGTTCCTATAGTAAAAACGGTGCCACCCTTTGAACAACTCAAAATATTACCGATAAATTTCTTTTCGATGGCCAAGAGTTAAAATAATTATTAAATTGTCTTCCAGATCAAAAATTACCCGATAATCACCAATGCGAAATCTATATTGGCCAATCCTAAAATTAATCAATTTGTCTGAGAATTGGAGTGGCTTGTCAGAGGCAATAAAATAATCGAGTTTTTTAATGATTCTAAGCTGAATTTTTTTAGGTAAATGTTTTAAATCAGAAAAAGCTTGTTTTTTAAAAACATACCTATACATTACATTTTTAACTCTTTTTTAATCTTGTCAGCACTGATTATAGTAGCATCTTGTCTTGCTCTAGTAATACGAGCGCGATAGTCAGGCGAAGACATAGCTTCCAAATCTTCTAACAGACTTAGCCAAACTTTATTAGGTAATAAGACTCCTAAAGACTGATCATTCTTAAGTACCCGATAAAAACTATTAGTTTCCTCTGCCTTTTGAAACAATCTGGTGAGACCAGCCTGAGCATTCTGAATATTAGTAAATTTTTCGGTTTTAACAAGTTGTACCATATTACAGGATTATAACAGAATTCTTTAATTATTGTCAAGTAGTTATTTTTCCTGAGTTTAGATGTTCAAAACACTGTTCTGGCAATTAGTTTTTTAGCACCAGATAGTTTTCAATCACTAGCCCCTCCATTTCGGTACTCAAAAAGTCCTCAACGGCTTGTTCCGGGTTTTTAACAATGGGCTCGTGGGAAAGGTTAAAGCTGGTGTTTAAGATAGCCGGGATGCCGGTTAGGCGGTAAAACTTGCGGATTAAATCATAATAAATCCCGTTATCTTGGCGGTTTACGGTTTGGATGCGGCAGGAGTTGTTAGCGTGAACTACTGCGGCAATCAATTTTCGGGCGGTTGGCTTTACCTGAAAGCAAAAATTCATAAAAGGCGAGTAATGGTTTTTCTCAGGCACGGCAAACAACTCGTGAACACACTCTTGCAACACCGAAGCGGCAAAAGGCCGGTAAAACTCGCGCCGCTTAATTAAGTTTACTTTGTCTTTCATCATTTTTTGTTTGGGGTTAGCCAGAATTGAGCGGTGGCCCAAAGCCCGCGGCCCAAACTCCATTTCCCCCTGCCACCAGCCAACTATTTTGTTATCAGCTAGCAGTTTGGCAGTTGCCTTAACTAATTCTTTTTGATTAACAAAACATTCATATTTAAGTTTATTTTTTTTAAGTAATTTGCGAATTTGTTGAGAGCTTGCTTTAGTGCCAAAATATAAATGGGTCAGAGGCGCATGCTTGGCTTTTGACTTTTGTTGATAATAAGCATAAAGTCCTGCGCCCATAGCCGTGCCGCTGTCGCCCGAAGGCCCCAAAATATGCACTTTTCTAAACGGTGTTTGCGTATAGATTTTGCCGTTAGCCAAAGAATTTAAGCCCACACCGCCGCCAACACACAAATTTTTAGTTTTAGTTAGCTTGTATAAATGGTTTAAAATTTTAAAATACACTTTTTCGGTCAAAGCTTGCAGGCTGGCGGCCAGGTCGCGGTGCCTTTGCGTCAGCTTTTCGTCTGCCTGCCGGGGTTTACCCAGTAGTTTTTCTAATTTTTTGCTCCACATCCGGCTTGAATATTCAAAAGCAAAATACCTCATATCCAAGGCAAAACTGCCATCAGGTTGAAGATCAATAAGCCGCTTTAGTTTGTTTAGGTATTTGGCTTTGCCATAAGCCGAAAGCCCCATCACCTTGTATTCATCGTTGTTTACCCGAAAGCCCAAAAAGGCGGTTAGGGTAGAATAAAACAGGCCCAAAGAATGGGGGAAATTAATTTCTCTAATTGCCGTTAAAGCATTGTCCTTTGCTTGCCACAAAACCGTGGTTTGGTATTCGCCCACGCCGTCAATGGTTAAAATGGCCGCTTCTTTAAAAGTCGAGCTATAATAACAGGCGGCGGCGTGAGAAACGTGGTGCGGCACAAATTTTATTTTGCCCTTATAACCCAGCTTGCGGATATTGTGTTCTATTTTGATTTTTTTGGTCAAATACTCCGGCATTATTTTCACAAATGGCTGTAAAGAGCGGGGATAAGTTTTAACAAAGGTGTCTAATATCCGTTCAAACTTGAGTAAGGGTTTTTCATAATCGGCAGTACAGTCCAAATCTTGAATTTTGAGGTTATTAAGCCTTAAGCACTCCGAAATGGCTTGAGCTGGCCAGGCATTGTCGTGTTTTACTCGGCTAAAACGCTCTTCCTCAAGGGCGGTTATTATTCTGCCGTTTTCGAGTAATACGGCCGCTGAGTCGTGATAATAAGCCGAAATCCCCAAGATTTTCATTATTGATAAGTATACCAATGCTTAAAGATATGTTAAAAAGTAGCTTGACAAATCGTATCATTTTGATACGATTTAATGTATGAATGAGACGATTCTAACACCCAGACAAAAGTACATTCTCAATTTAATTAATCAGGCAAAAGGATTGCAACGTGAAGAAATACAATTAAAACTAATTAATCGGTATCCGGTTTCCAAGCCAACTTTAATTCGCGATCTGCATATTTTGCAAAAACATAATTTGATTAAAACAGAGGGAGCGGCTCGTGCGATTAAATATTTGCCCATAGAATTTAATCCACTTTGGCGTCGATTCGATTTAGAAAGCTATTTTAGCGAAGAGCCCGATAAACGAATTGGAGCAAAAACAAGCTTTGACTTTAATATTTTCAAATATTTATACTTTCTTTTTAACGATGATGAATTAAAAAAGTTGCAATCGTTGTCGCGCAGTTTTGTTGAGCAAACCGCCAAACTAAGTCCAGATCTTCGTCAGCGGGAGCTTGAACGCTTTGTGATTGAATTATCTTGGAAATCATCCAAAATTGAAGGCAATACCTATACCCTTTTAGAAACCGAAACTTTAATAAAAGAACAGAAAGAGGCTTCCGGCCGAACCAAACATGAGGCGACGATGATTCTTAATCACAAGGCTTGTTTTGAAACAATTGTTCTTAATCGGCCTAGTTATCAACAGCTTGCCTTGTCAACCGTTAGCCAACTTCACAACATTTTGGTTAAAAATCTTGATATTACCTCAGGAGTGAGAAAACAGCCTGTGGGTATTACCGGTACGGTTTATCAGCCGCTTGGCAACGAATATCAACTCAGAGAAGTTTTGGAAAAAACTCTACAAGTTATTAATTTAGCCAAAGAGCCTTTCGAAAAAGCCTTAATTGCACATTTTATGATTGCTTACATTCAGCCCTTTGCCGACGGCAATAAAAGAACAGCCAGAATGCTTACTAACGCCATTCTTTTGGCTCATGATCTGTTTCCTTTGTCATATCGTAGTGTCGACGAGGAAGAATTTAAACAGGCATTAATTCTGTTTTATGAGCAGGGGAGTATTATTGAGATCAAGCGTTTATTTATTCAGCAATTTCAGTTTGCCAACCAAACTTATTTTCTTTAGTAAGCAGAGTTAAGCGAGCTACTGGTATAAACTTTTTGCCAATAACTGTTTTTCTGCTTTGTTCTTTTGGCCAAAACAAGGCGCAGTAATTTACTTGGTGCCAAAAAAACCAGATAAAAAGCCGCCAAAACCAAACTGATAAAAACCTGGTTAATTTTTTTTATTATCGCCTTCATATTATTGGGTAGATAAAAATCGGCAAAGGCGAAATCTGGGCACTAATAACCAGCAGGGCAATAATAACAAGCAGTAAAATAATTGGCACAATCCAAATTTTCTTTGATTTTGAAATAAGAATCAGAAGTTGTTTTATAGTTTCAAACATCACTTTATTATATCGTAAAATAAATTCACGCATTAAATACCATCTCACCAATTACACACATCGGGAGTGTGTAAGCCTGTTAAATCAATCTATTCCAATTCGGGGATGGAATTTATTCTGTCAAACATCACCCCCGGGGTGATACTTTTTGAGAAGATAGATACTTTTCCAAAGCCTTTTTTACTCCTTCTTTGCCCAATACGCCGGCAATATAGTGTCGGTGCAGGTGATAGACACCTTGCATCTGTGGTGGGTGAATAAATGTCAACGGCTTTGCTCCGCAAGCTTCCTCAACATAAGTATATGCTTTCTGGCAAGCCGATTGGTACTCTTCCCAGTTTTCTGATTCAATCTGCCGCTCTTCGCGGATATGTTTTTTTGGAATGAGCAGAAAATGCATGTCTTTTATCAAAGGGTATTTATCTTTGAAAAACAGGAAATTTTTAGTCTCGAAAATCATTTTTTCTTTTTCTTTAATGTGGCAAAAAATACAGTTGTCCATGTTTTTATATTTTATGAAAAATTATATTCTAAAAACCAAACATTTTATATGTTTTCTTAAGATTTTTTAACCAAATTAATCGGTCTTCTTCGTTGGCTTCTTTCCAATTCCATCTTGCGGTTTGACCATGCAACACTATTGCCGAGAGTTTTCTTAGTATTTGCGAAGGCACCTCCAGATCAGACTTCTCGCGGAAAACAGCAGCCCAGTTTTCATTACGGAAAACCAGATAGGGGTTACCCTTGCTCGTTTCTGTTAATTGTCCCAAAAAAATATCTGGCTCAATATCCGCTTTCATTCCGATGGGTTTCATTTTATTGGGAACTTCTTCTAACATTTTTTCAAGAATTTTTATTCCTTCAATATGACCAGAGATGGGAATCATATGCCAATGGGCGTGGAGAACCGAATTTCCGCAGGCAACCTTGTCTTGGTCAATAAATCCGCTCCCATGTTCAAATTCTAAAGTATTAGGTTTTTGCAAAATTTTTCTTACTTGTTGATAAACGAGTCCGAACTCATTTTTTACTTTACTGGGTAAGTGTGCATAAGAGGTAACATGCTCTTTGGGAACAATAAGCACGTGTCCCGACTTTATTGGTGCAAAATCAGGCAAAACCATTACGTGTTCGCTTTCATACAGCACTTGAGGAAGGTTTGCCAGTTCAGGATATGTTTGATAAAAACGAGAATCTCTATCCAGTCCATGGCAAAAAGGACAGAAATTACCAACTTCTTCAGGATTCGATGCTTGGGCAAATGTAAACCTCTCTACCATGAGTAATTATTGCACATAGTTGGAAAAATTGCAAAACCAGAAAGGAAAACGCCTAACTATTGCCGAATTAAGTGAGAACAGGGACTAGTCAAGACGGTTTTGGAAGAGAAAATAACACACCAGGGGTTAAACATTGACAATTGGCATTATTCTATTTCCGGGTGATGTTTTTTGAAATTCTGCCAGTCTTTTTTGATAAACTCGGTAAAATAACTCTGGCCCTTGAGCCTGCTTACTTTTTGGCCATAGCCTTGCAGAAACTGCTTTCCTGCCTTTTTTTGGCCAAGCTTAAGGTGCAAGGCGTGAATTTTTTTGTAAATGTCTAAGTTTTCATAAGCATTCCAAGCGTAGCTTTGTTGATAACAAACCATTGCCTGGTTTTTTTTGCCAAGAGCATAGTAGAAGTTGCCCACAGCGTATTGTGCCGCCGCGTCAGCTTTAAAAAGCCTTTGGTAAATCTGCAGGTTCACCAAGGCTTGGTTGTAAGAGCCGGCCATTAGCTGTCTTACTATTACTTTCTCCCGAGCCGGCCTGTTAAACGGGTCAACTAAAAGTGCGCCCGAATAGTTGGAGTTAGCCATCATTAAGCTCAGTAAGCCTTGCTGAAGCAAGAGCAAAATGCTTAACAAGCCAGGGAGCATTAGCCAGCTTGGTTTTAGCAAAACACAGTTTTTTTTATTATTTTCCGGTTTTAGGCACAAACCCAAAAACAGCCAAAACAAAAGCCACATCAAACTAATTTGATAAGTATAGTCGGTCTGAAAATTTACCAATAAAGCGACAAACAGCCAGAAAAAAGGGCTCTGCCGGTCTATTATTGGCCACATTCTTGCTAATAGCAACCCAAAAACTACCATCGCCATTAACCCACTGCTACAGGCTATTTCCAAGAACATGTTGAGGCTGTTCCTAGTCCAGTCAAAGGGAACAATGTTATAGCGCCCCATAGCGTGCGCAAAATTGCCCGGCCCCAGTCCGAATAGGGGATAATCTCTAATCGTTTTTATCGCCACGCTCCAGTAGTGGTTGCGGCCGTTAAATAGCGGTTTCTGCCACACAGCGTTCGCCCATTGCGGGTTAAAACCCGCCTCAGTTGTTGTCAAAGCCAAAAATACAAGAGCGGCCAAAAATAAGCCCACAATCAAAAACACCTGCCTCTTTCCCAGTCGGATTTTTCGTTTGCCTAAAAAAAGCCACAGTAGTCCAGCCGCCAGGGCAGTGTAGCTGGAGCGGGAATACGAATAAAAAATAAGCAGGCCAAAAGTAACGATCCAAGCGATACTTAACCATTTTTTTCGGCGCAAAGGCCCAAAACCTGCTATTAACAGTAAAAGTGGTAGCACCAAAAAGTCGCCCAAATGGTTGTGCAGTCGGTAAGTGGGAAAAACCAAATTATAGCCGCTAACCGGCTTAAGCCATACTAAGGCAAAAGGCAAATGCGGCAAAATCAGGCTATAAAGGCTAAAAAACACTCCCAGCCCCAAGATAAGCAAGAAGAGCGGTTTTTCCAGCTCTTGCCTGTAGCAAGCCCCAAACACAAACAAGCTCAACCCGGCCAAATAATGGGCTAGCTCAAGTTTCCCGTTTTGATGGTTTTGCGAAACCCCCAAGCTTAGGGCCACCAACAAAAACAAAACCAATATTAGTGATAACAATTTTTTGTCAACGTCAAAAGTTTTTTTTGTCAAGCTTAATAAAAGCCCCAAAAGAAGCGGCAGTCCCAGCAGGAGTTTATAATTAAGCTCCTCCAAGCCAGCCAAAGCCAAGGAGCCGGTTAAGGCCAAAATAGTAAAATACAGCCAAAAAGCTGTTTTTATTAAAAAACCCATATCTTTATTCTACGAAAATATTGCTTGTTATTTGCTTTTTTGCTACTCTTTATTATATGAGTCGGGTTTTTACACGCGGTTGGTTTTTTTTGTTTGTTCTTGTTTTTTTTGTTTTTTTATTTGTTCCTGCCAAAGCCCAAGCCCAGCATGCTTGTGTTTGTACCAGTACCTGCAGTCGTAGTTGTACTCTCCCCGGTTGTGCCGGCACCTGTGATGGTGCTTGCTATCCAGGAGCAACTTCTGGTTTAACTTATGCTGGAACAGGAACTCATTATCAAGTCAGATTGAGTTGGAATGCAGCTACTTATGCCAATAATTACATTGTGCAAGTTAATAAAAATCCGGCTGATGATTGGTGTACTTACGAGGCTGGAGATCTTTGGAAATATAGCGGCGGAAGTCTTAGTTATACTTTTACTGGTTCGCCAGGAGATAGCTATTCTTGGTGGGCGATTGAACCCATAAATAATTGTTATACTCGCCATGATCCTCGTTATTTTGGAGCTGGCTTTACTATTCCTGCAGCGCCTACAGGGTTATCTGGCACTTGTGGCACTAATGGTGATTCAATTTATCTTAGTTGGAATGCGGCTCCTGGGGCTACGGATGTCTATCTTATATTTAAAAACGATGGCCCCCCCCTTCCGTCTGGAGGGACTTCTTATACTCTTCCTATCAATCCTAACGTAAGTTATGACATTAAAGTTGAAAGCAGGGGATCCAATAATATTCGAGGAGGCTATTCAAGCATTAACCGTAGTTGTTGTCCTCAGCTTGGTGTATTAGGAGGGCTTAGTTATACAGGTACATCTACTAATAATCAAGTAAAGTTAAGCTGGAATCCTGTTACTAATGCCACTGGTTATGATGTAAAAATTAATTCAGTTACTCATTCAATTACAAATACTAATTATACTTTTACTGGTTCTGCAGGAACAACTTATACCTGGTCAGTTAGGGCCAAAAATAATTGTTCTACTGGCTCTTTTAAAACTGGTTCAAGCTTTACCATTCCATCGGCGCCAACGGGACTGGCTTCTATTTGTGATCCAAATGGAATAGCGGCCACTCTAAATTGGAATGCAGTTTCTGGGGCGACAAACTACATTGTGCGTATGGATAAATATCCTTACACAGACTGGTGCAATCCGGCTAATGGTGACATTTGGGCTTATAGCGGTGGACCAGCTAGCTACAACACTTCAATTAGTTCCGGAACAAATTATGGAAACAGTATTCAAACAGTCGGGGTAAATAGTATTCGGGGTGGACAGTGCTCTAATATGTATTTTAATTGTCCGGCCAACCCGCCTTCGGCGGGTAACTTGATAATCAATAGCGCCTGTACAAACAATGCCTGTAATGGCAGAGATCTTATTGTTAGTGACGACCCTGACAGAAACAAAATTATTCCCTTCTCAGCCACCTTTTCCGATCCCAGTGGCAGGCTGGATATCAGGTCGGCTTCGATTATTTTCGACAACAACAGCTCGGGCGATGCCTACTACCAAGTTACAGCAACTGGGAACGGAAGTAATTTCTCTGTCGCCGAAAATGGCGGAACAAAAGCCGGCAATTTGTCGATTTCCGGTACTTCAACAGGTGGCACTGGCAATAATTTAACGGTTAACTTTTCCCTTAATGTTAGCGCTTTGCCGGCTGGGGGCGACTTTCTCAGCAACGTTTATCTAACAGTCACCGATAGCGCCGGCCAAACTACCGGCAGGGTTAGGCGGCTGGGCACCGGTAATTTTACTGCCAGCGAAGCCTCTTATCCTTATGGGGCTTATTCTGTTTCTGCTCTTGATGTCTGGAATGGTAAAGACGTTGCCATCAGTAACGTCGGCTTTTATCCGGTTTCAGATTCTAACGATGTTTGTACTCAGGTTGGCTTGCCCAGCTCTGTTAGCACCAGTCTTAGCGCCACTTATTCTCCGAGCAACCCAGGTAGCCATCCCACTACTATTGACAGCTGGGCCTCAACTATTAAATATCAGCCTTATTATTACTACAACAACAACAGTGGTCCTTACGAAGTTACTTATCAGTCGGCCACTGACTCGAGCTATGTTTTAAGCGGAATGAGTTCTGAGCAATATGGCGGTCTGTGTCGTTCTGCTTCTTCTGGGGAGGTGACTAACCGTTTTCTAAATGGCGGCGTTCGGGCACAGGATAGCGGTGTTGGCGACAGCAGTAAAGAAGTTGCTTTTGCCGTTATCGAGGTGGCCGATTCATGGAGCCAAATTTCCGACGGCAATTTTTTCACCAATAATGCTCTTGAAGTTGGTATTGAACCCCTTACTTGTCCGGCCTGTGTTCTTTTAGAAAGACTAAATTCCACTAATAACGGTTTGCTTTTGGTCAATGGGTCCATTAATGCCAAAGATGATGTTGAGTTTGCCAGCCCGAAAAATTGGTATGGCAAAGAAAAGGCCACCAACCCCTTCAATAGCTTCAGTCTCGACAAAAACTACGACGAAATCAAAGCTCTTTATCAAACCGGCTCATACACGGAGCTTTCCGGCAACCAAACTACCGGTGCTGGCGGCTTAAGAACAATAGGTACCAATACTTCCTACTTCATTGATGGCAACCTAACAGTTAATAGTAGTACGTCGCTTCAGGCGGGGTCAGGAAATTATTTGTTGTTTGTTGTCAGCGGAAATCTTACCATTACCAGCGCAGTCAAAAATTCGCAAAATGGCGGCAACCCCGCTATCCAAGCAATGTTTATTGTGATGGGCGACGTTACTATTGCCGACGACAGTGCCGATAACAGCGACGAGCTTACCATCGAGGGGGCTTTGGTTGCTAACGGTAGTATTGATGTCCAGCGCTCTTTGTA
>Ga0172371_10012758_pt1 | contig 11022 bp, 10 predicted proteins | sample Lak12m_FD_114543 | JGI IMG/M metagenome (GOLD analysis project Ga0172371, IMG submission 114543) | Freshwater microbial communities from Kabuno Bay, South-Kivu, Congo - kab_022012_12m | ecosystem: Environmental > Aquatic > Freshwater > Lake | place: Democratic Republic of the Congo: South-Kivu... | reverse complement strand
CGTGATCCGCAATAACGCGTCCGGCCGCGTCACCGACCCGGGGTGATCCGGAATCGCGGTCAGTCAGAGGGAGAATCGGTTATTGTGATGGGTTGGAACGACCGTGGCGGAGGGCAGGACGCGCAGACTCGACCGTTGCGAGCAGACCGGTCCCGCCGAGGTTGCCTCGGGAGCAGACCAGCAAGTCCGAACGCTACGCTGCAGCCCGATAGTCGTGATGAAGTCCGTTGAGCACCGGAAGTACGACGAGCTTGCCGTTGGCAGGCTTGGGCGCGGCCAGCTCCGGATCGAGGTCAGGGATGCCGTGGATGCCCTGATGGACGCGAGAACTGTTGTACCAGTCTCGGGCGTACTCGGAGACGACAGCTCGGAGCTGCCCCTTGTTCCGGACAAGGATCCGATCGAGCAGCTCGCTGCGCAGGGTGCCGACGAACCGCTCGACGTGGGCCTGGGCGTTGGGCGCGCCATAGGGCGTGGGGATGCCGCGGATGCCCATCGTCCCGCCGCCGCCAGGTTCCCGGGTCGGAACCGGCGATCGATTCAAGAGACAGCCGCCGGAACTCCCGTCATCAGCGGACCGCTGCCGCTTTTCGCTTGAATCCGCGGCGCAGACGGCGCTATACTCTCTGGGCTGGTTTCAGGCGAGGTACCGGATGAAGCCCGAAATGAAGATCCTCCTGGCCCTGCCGGTGGTGGCCGTCGCAGCGTTGAGCGGCGTGCATGCCCTGGCCGCGTTGAGTCTCCTTTTGCTGCCTTTTGCTCTGTTCCTCGGGTTCGCCCCGGGAGGAGACGGGGACGACGAGGAGGAGGGAGCAAAGACCATCGTCGGGATGTCGCTCTGGTCGATCGAGCAGATGGCCAAGGAGGAGAAGGAGAAGAAGGAAGGGAAGAAGGAAGCCGCCCCCGACGCTCCGCCCGCGCCCGACGACGCTCCGCCGGACGGAACGGCATCCTCCAAGACGCTCATGTTCGACCCGAGGGCTCCTTCTGCGCCTGACGACGCTCCCCCCCAGGCACCTCAGGATGACATGGCATCCGCCAAGACGGCAATGTTCGACCCGAGGGCTCTGCAGACCTCCGACGACGCACCTGCCGACGAAATGGCGTCAGCCAAGACGCTGATGTTCGATCCAAGGGCCGCGGGAATCCTTCCGCCAGACTCTCCTCCTCCGCCCGCGCCTGCTCAGCCCAAGACGTCGAAGCAGCCCGATTCCACCCGGACGGCTGCGTGGTCTCTCGATGACTTCAAAAAGGTGCAGGACTTCGTCGATGCGCGCAAGGACTCCGGAGAAGACGCATCGTCCAAGACCGTGGCGTACATGCCCGCGGTGGACGAACCGACTCAGGACGGCCCTGACAAGGGCAAAGCGAACGACGAGGCCTACGCACCCACCCAGCTCTTCATGCCGGCAGCGGATCCCAGCATGGAGACCGCGGCCTACGGCCCCGAAGAGCGCAAGAAGCTGCTGGAAGCCATTGAGAAGCGAGGAGTGGTAGACGACGGAAGCGCTGCCACCGCCGCCTACAGCAAGGAGCAGGTCCAGGCAATTCGTGAAGGCTATGCCCTGCTGGAGCGATCGAAAGGAGGAACGGACGCGGACGAGCCGACGTCCCGGGCAAAGCCCGTCAAGCCGGCGCCACGGGCCGAGCAGACAAGACCTCCAAGGCCTTCAGTCTCCACATCTCCCGTCGTCCCTGACACCGCAGAGGCGGAAAGCAAGGGCATGGGCACGCTCCCCGTGGTGCTCATCCTGGTGGCTTTGCTGGCTCTGGCCGGAGCCGCGACGGCAGTGATCCTGCACTTCCTGGGGATCGTGGACCTGCCCATAGGCCTGCCTCAGCTCGACATCTTCTAGGCTCGACCTCGTGAGATATCAATCATCCGATGTAGGACCGAAAGGGGCGCCAGTCGGTAGCGAACGGCTTCAGCCGTGGATCCACGTCGTCGCTGTGCGGGGCAAGCCATGAAGATAATCTGGGCCCCCTGGCGAATGCAGTACATCCTGGGGGAGAAGAGCATGGCCTGTTTCGTGTGCGAAGCGCTCAAGCTTGGGGTCTGTGAGAAGTCGCTCGTGCTCCAAGTCACACGGGCAACGCTTGTGATGCTGAACCGGTACCCATACATCAGCGGCCACTTGATGGTGATCCCCACAGCACACGTGTCGAGCCTGGCGGCCCTGTCCGCGGAGGACATGGTCGACCTCCACGAGACGCTTCGCAAGACGGTTGGGGTAGTAGAGGAGACTCTGCGGCCGCAGGGGATCAACGTGGGCATGAATCTGGGCAAGGCCGCAGGCGCAGGGCTGGAAGAGCACATTCACTACCACGTGGTCCCCAGGTTCGTGGGGGACAACAACGCTCTCAACGTGTTGGGGGATGTGAGAGTGATCCCGGAGAGTCTCGAGGCGACGTGGAAGCGGTACAGGCCCGCGTTCGAGAAGCTGGAAGTGGGGGCAGGCTGAAGCCTGTGCGCACGGGGTAGAGTTGGGCGCATGACTCTTCTTGTCTTGGCAGTGCTGATGTTGGTTGGGTACGGGGCGGTGGAGGTGGCGCGTTTTCGCCGCTCCAGGGAACGCCGAAGCCGGGACGGCTACCCCGCAGCTCACCTTGGCGTGAGGCTGACCAACGGAGCGCTGGTAGCGGCAGCGCTCTGGGCGGTCCTGTCCGCGCCGACCGCGGCCGTCGATCCTCTCGGCGCAGGACCGACTCTAGGCGCGCCGCTGGCAGGACTTGCGCGCATCTTCCTTTGCGCCATCGCCCTGCTCAGCGTCGCTGACGTCTGGTTCGTCGTCAGGCGCTACCGGGCCGAAGTCCGGCGCACGCAGGCCGAGTTGATGGACGACCTTAGCGCTATGCTGCACAGCCCACCGGAACGCGGGCAAAAACCTTGACACCACAGGCTCTGTCCTGTAATCAGCAGATGGGCTCGGGTCGAGCCTTCCTTCCTGGAGCGTGACAGATGAACCGAATCATTGACAAGCGTACCATTGGCCCGGCAGTGAACCGCTACGTCATCGAGGCGCCGCTGGTGGCAAAGAGGCGCAAGCCGGGGCAGTTCGTGATCGTCCGTGTGTCGCAGAGCGGCGAGCGTGTGCCTCTGACCATTGCGGGAGCAGACCCTGTCGCCGGCACCATTACGCTGGTGGTGCAGTCCGTGGGCAAGACGACGCTCGAAATGGCCCAGCTCAAGGCAGGAGACATGATCCTGGACCTGCTCGGCCCCCTTGGACGGCCCACCCACATCGACAAGTTCGGGACCGTGCTGTGCGTCGGAGGCGGAATCGGCGTGGCCCCCCTCTTCCCGATCACATGCGGTATGAAGGAGGCGGGAAACCGCATTGTTTCCATCCTCGGCGCCCGCACCAGAGACCTCCTGATCATGGAGGAGGAGATGCGTTCGGTCAGCGACGAGACGATCGTCACGACCGACGACGGCTCGTACGGGCGCAAAGGACTGGTTACGGACGCCATCTCCGCTCTGCACCAGGACGGAGTCAAGCTGGACCTTTGCGTGGCCATTGGGCCGCCCGTCATGATGAAGTTCGTCAGCAGGCTCACCAAGCAGCTCGGCATCCCCATTGTGGTCAGCCTCAACCCCATCATGATCGACGGGACGGGGATGTGCGGCGGCTGCCGCGTCATGGTCGGCGGGGAGACGAAGTTTGCGTGCGTCGATGGCCCCGAGTTCGACGGCCACCTCGTTGATTTCGACGGGCTCATCCAACGCCTGTCCATCTACCGCGAGCATGAGTGCCTCGCGATGGAGCGCTACCGGAAAGAGCACCCTGACGTGAGTTTGACCTGAGAAGCAAGAGGAAGAGAAGAGGATTCCCATGTTGAAGCCAAAGGAAAGACTAGCGATATCGCCGCAGCCGATGCCAGAGCAGGACCCGGCCGAGCGGCGCAAGAACGTCCAGGAAGTCCCCCTCGGCTACACCCCCGAGCTTGCCATGAAGGAGGCGAACCGGTGCCTGGGGTGCAAGAAAGCCCCGTGCATAGCCGGCTGCCCGGTCGGAGTGGACATCCCCGCGTTCATCGCAATGATCGAGCAGGGGGACTTCAAGGGCGCCATAGCCAAGATCAAGGAGACCAACCTGCTTCCCGCGGTGTGCGGCAGGGTGTGCCCCCAGGAAGAGCAGTGCCAGCTCGTCTGCACCGTTGCCAAGTCGCACAAGGACCGGAACAAGTCGGTCCAGATCGGCAAGCTCGAACGCTTCGCTGCTGATTTCGAGCGTAAGTCGGGCCAGATCGAGCTTCCAGTGCTGCCGCAAAAGACCGGAAGGCGCGCTGCAGTGGTCGGAGCGGGTCCGGCCGGGCTCACCGTCGCGGGGGACCTGATCAAGCTGGGCCACGAGGTCACGGTCTTCGAGGCATTCCACAAGCCGGGCGGCGTGCTGGGCTACGGCATTCCCGAGTTCCGGCTTCCAAAAGAGATCGTCTACACCGAGGCCGACACGCTGGAGCGCCTCGGAGTCGAGTTCAGGTACAACTCGGTCGTTGGCAAGAGCGTCGAGCTTTCGGAGCTGGTTTCGCAATATGACTCAGTCTTCGTCGGAACAGGCGCGGGGCTGCCTAACTTCATGAGAATCCCGGGAGAAAACCTGCTCGGGGTCTACTCGGCCAACGAGTATCTCACACGCGCCAACCTCATGCGCGCCTACGAGTTCCCGAACGCCGATACTCCCATCATTCGAGGCAAGACAGTCATCACGGTGGGCGGCGGGAACGTTGCGATGGACTCGGCCAGGACCGCGCTGCGCATGGGCGCGGACAGGTCGATCATCGTCTACCGCCGGTCCGAAGCCGAAATGCCCGCTCGTATCGAAGAGGTCCACCACGCCAAGCAGGAAGGCGTGGATTTCCACCTCCTGCAGACACCTGTTCGCATTCTCGGCAGCGACAAGGGTTGGGTATCGAGCCTGGAGATCCAGAGAATGGAGCTGGGGCCGCCGGACCAGTCCGGGCGCCGCCGGCCGGTCCCCGTCGAAGGCTCCAACTTCACCATGCCTGCGGACGTCGTCATCATCGCCATCGGCAACTCTCCCAACCCGCTCATTCCTCAGTCCACTCCGGACGTCCAGGTCAACCGGTGGGGGTGCATCGTGGTCAACGAGAGGACCGGCCAAACGTCGATGAAGGGGGTGTTCGCCGGCGGCGACATCGTGCTGGGCGCCGCTACCGTCATCCTCGCCATGGGCGAAGGCCGCCGCGCTGCCAAGGCTATGCACGCCTATATGATGGGAACCTTATGGGAGAACCTGGAGCAGGCCCCACCTGCCCCTCAGGGCACTGCCGGCTAGGGGACCCCCTCACCTTGCCCTCTCCTCTTCGAGTCCGAGCCTGAGGGCTCGTCCCTCAGAGTCAAGGACCGCAGGGGGAGAGGGGATTTCTGATGAGCATCGAAAACCTGTTGCATCCTTTGGCGTGAGGACGTATGCTGCGCCCTGGTTGATGTGCCAGTCTTCTGGAGGGTCAGATGAAGAAACTGGTTGCGCTCCTCCTGGTAGTCCTGTTCGGGGCGTCCGCGTGCTACAACACGTACTACGTGTCCATGGACCAGCTCAAGGAGCTGCAGTCGTCAGAGCAGGGAACCGCGGTGGTCAACACGTCCGAGGGGGAGAAGGTCGAAGTCACCCGCTCGTCGCGGCTGTTCGTCAGGGACGTTGACGGGAAGCGATATCCGATCACGCCGTTCAACTTCAAGGTCACGGCGTCACAGCTCGTTGCGTCGGACCGTGACTACATCTTCATGCTGAATCAGCTCAATCCCAACGGCGAGATTTCCCTTCTTTCAACGCCCAAGACGATAGCGTTGATCGGTTTCGGTGCGCTGTCGGTGGCCGGGCTCATCGCTGCGACCGTAGTCACGGCCGGCGAGAAGAGCTTCGAATAGAATTTGGCAAGGTTCGGCAAAGCTGCCCCGATCCTGGCGTGTGCCATTGCTTCGTGCGCGCTGCTCGACCGCAGCCGTGACCTGGACGATATCGAGAAAGCTCTGCCGGAGACGCGGTCCGACCAACCGGACGTCTTGCAGCCCGAATGCGTGCCGATCCCACCCCGCCAGGACTCCTGGTTCAACAAGGCGGTCGGGTACGAGGTCTTCGTGCGCAGCTTCCGCGACTCCGACGGTGACGGCATCGGTGATCTGGCGGGCCTGATCGAGAAGCTCGACTACCTGAACGACGGGGACGCCGCCACGACAGATGACCTGGGAATCGATCTCGTGTGGCTCATGCCTGTGTCGCCGTCGCCCAGCTATCATGGTTACGACGTCACGGACTATCGGGGGGTGAACCCCGACTATGGGACGATGCAGCAGCTCAAGACGCTGCAGGATGAGGCGCACGAGCGCGGCGTGCGCGTGATCCTGGACCTCGTGCTCAACCATGCGTCCGTCGAGCACCCGTGGTTCGCTCAATCCGCCGCCGGGGAAGCCGGAAAGCGGGACTGGTTCGTCTGGTCGAGCGAGAAGCTGGACTGGCCGAGGCCCTGGGGGGACAAGGCCGCGACATGGCACCAGCACAAAGACGAGTGGTACTACGGCATTTTCTGGTCCGGAATGCCCGACCTGAACTTCAAGACGCCCCAGGTCCGGGCGGAGATGAAGGACGTAGCGCTTTTCTGGCTGAAGGAGGTGGGTGCGGACGGGTTCCGCCTGGATGCCGTGCGGTACATCGTCGAAACCGGCCCGGATGGAATGCAGGACACCGCGGAAACCTTCGACTGGTGGCGGGAATTCGCACAGGAAATCAAGGCTGCTCATCCCGATGCGCTTCTCGTCGGAGAAGCATGGACGTCGAATGCGACAACGTCGCTCTATCATGCGGGCGGCAAGGGGATGGACCTCACTTTCGATTTCGACCTGATGGAGTCGATCGTGGCGGGAGTCCAGGCCGAGGATGCGACGGACGTCGAGAAGACGCTCTGCTCGTTTGCAGGGATCTTTCCGGCCGGTGCGGGAGATGCGACGTTCCTGTCCAACCACGACCTGCTCCGGCTGGCCACGAGGCTCAAGGAAGACGACACACTCGTCAGGCTCTCGGCCATGCTGCTCTTCACACTGCCCGGCACGCCGTTTGTGTACTACGGGGAAGAGCTGGGCATGAGAAACGGAGCGACCCTCGACGACAAGCACAAGCGGCTCCCCATGCGCTGGGATGGCAGCGAAAGCGGCGGATTCACGAGCGGCAAGCCGTGGGCCAAGAGCAAGTCTGCCCCGGGGATCGACGTCGCATCCCAGGACGCAGACCCCAACTCGCTGTTGAGCCTGTACCGGACGTTGATTCGACTGCGACAAGAGAACGTCGCTCTTTCCCTGGGTGGGTTCCAACCCGTCAAGTGCGGGTCACGCACCGCGTCGAACCTCTGGGCGTTCGCACGCTCTCACGACGCGCAGTCTGCCGTCGTCGTGGTCAACCTGTCAGGAACCTCTGCGCTGGAAGCCTGGGCCGAGCCTCCCGCTGCCAGCGTCACGGACTACGCTTTGCGGTTCCCCACCTCTGCCCCGGCCTCCGTCTCCAACGCCCGCGTTTCCGCAGGGGACGTAGCACCGTATTCCGTGGCAGTGCTGGTCGCGCCCTGACCCCTGACCCCTGACCCCTGACCCCTGACCCCTACTGGTAGAGGAGCAGCATCGCGTACACGATGAACCCGATGAGCGTGAGGCCGATTGCGAGCATGGAGAGGCCGAAGATGCGGGCAGCACGGATCAGACGGGGCGACGGGGGAGGGACGAGAAGCTGGTCCAGGGTCCCTGACTCGACGGCCTTGCGGTACTCCGCTGGCCGTTCTTCCTTGAACTCCGACAGCGGGATGCGCCCGGTGAAAATGACCGGGTCGAGCGGGAAGCGCTCGGGCCGGAAATGCGTGTTGAAGAAGTGCACCGTGAAAATGAACCCTGCTGCCAGGAGCGCTTCGTCGGAGTGAACGATGGTCGCTACGTTGATCATCCATCCGGGCAGCAGGAGGGTGAACGCCTCCGGGAACCAGAGCATCAGGCCCGAGATGCCGATTATGGCGACGCCCCAGAGGACTGCGAAGTAGTCGAACTTCTCCCAGTATGTGAAGCGGCCGTAGTCGGGCCTGGGCCCGCGGCCGACGAACCATCGCAACGTCTGGAAGAACTGCTTGATGTCCCGCGGTGTGAAGAACGCGGACTCGTCGCTGAAGACGAACTTCCACCACGACTTGCCCGAGGCCCGCTTGGTCTTCACCAGGTGGGTGAAGTGCATGCCGAAGTAGACAAAGGTGAGTATGGCGCCCAGGCGGTGCAGCGTGCCGGCCCTCTCGAATCCGCCCAGCAGCCGGGAAAGAACCTGCGCCCACTCAGCATACGAGAACTTCAGCATCATGCCCGTGATCGCCAGCAGGAAGAAGCTTACGATCACGAACAGGTGGGTGAGGCGGTGGAGGTCGGCGAAGCGCCGGACGTACTGCGCGCCCTCTTCGTGCGGTCTCCGCCGACGCTCGAACCAGGTCTTGAGCGAACGCGGGAGCCACAGCAAAGTGTGAAGGGTGAAGAAGCCCAGCGTGCCAACCAGCAGCAGGGTCATGAACCAGAACGAGTAGTACAGCACAGGATACTTGGCAGGATCCTTGTGCGTGGCGTGCGTGAGGTATCCTGCGAACTGCCTGTGCGACTCCGGGTGGCACTTGCCGCAAGTCTTGACGATGTTGTCGTGGCTCAACGTGGAGTCGGGATTGTCCGGGGGCAATACCGAGTGTGCGGTATGGCAGTCCGCGCACTTGGCCGTCGCGGTCTCTCCCAGCAGCGAGACCTTGCCGTGGTAGGTATCGAAATATGCCTCGGTCAGCTCCTTGTGACATTGGCCGCACCGGTCCAGTATGGCGACGCGGAAATTGGCAGTGTCGATCCGGCCGATCTTGTGACTGGAGTGGCAGTCCGCACACGCCGGGAGCTTCTGATCGGACGCGGAGACCAGCGGGCTGTGGATTGATTTCGAGAACTCCTCGAAGATGCCTTCGTGGCAGCGGCCGCAGGTCCCGGCGATGTGGTCCGCATGGACGGTCGATTCGGGATCTGCCGCGGGAAGCTCACGGTGAGAGGAATGACAGTCGGTGCAGACCGCGGTCACCACCAGCCCGCTCTCCAGGAGTCCCTTGCCGTGCACGGATTCAGTGTACGACTCGACGATGTGCTGGTCCGGACCTCCACGAAGCACCGCTGCCTTCTGACCGTCCCTGTGGCACTTTCCACAAAGCTCCGGAATCCGGCGCACGTTGATGGGAGAGTCCTTGTCCGAACGCTTGGCTATTCCATGGGTTCCGTGGCAGAACCGGCAGGTAGGTGCGTTCTCGTTCGCCTGTGATGCCAGCTTGCCGTGGATGCTCTCGCCGTAGTCCTTGACCACCTGAGCGTGGCACGTTGAGCAGTCAACCGTCCCGACATGCTCACAAGGCCGCTCCCCAGCGCGCGTCACGTTGTTGTGGCACATGACGCACGATTTCTTGCCATGTGCGGAGCCGTAGATCTCGGCACGATCCACGGTCATGGAGCGTCCATCGACCTTCGACACGAGGTTCTCCTGCGCATGGCAGGCCAGGCACTCTTCGTCGGAGAACTGCATCTGGAACTTGGTGCGGCTCAGCTTGTGAGGCGAGTGGCAATCCACACACGCGGGGATTTCGTGGGGCCGCTCCTCCCACATCTTCTCGTTCACTACCTTGACGTGGACCCGCTCGATCTCGCCGTGGCACCTCATGCAGGTAGATGCCACGTTGGTCCGGTTGATGGAGGATTCCTTGTCTTCGTGAGGGAGGACGAGGTGGTCGCCGTGGCAGTCGTTGCACACTGCGGCCACGGTCAGCCCTCTCTTGAACACCCCCTCGCCGTGTATCGACATGGAATACGTGGTGATGACGCGATGCTGGCCGATCTCGTGCCGTTCGGCAAGCCCCGTCCCCTCGGAATGGCACTTGCTGCACGTGGCCGGAACGTTGATCTTGTAGGTCGGCGAGTTGCGATTTGCTGCCTTGAGGATCTCGTGAGTGCCGTGGCAGGACGAGCACACGGGCGCGTCCGGGTCCCTTCTTTCTTGCGCCCTGCCGTGGACGCTTCTGCCGAACTGCTCGGCTATCTTGTCGTGGCATTCGGAGCAATTCACGGCAGCGAGGTCTTTCTGGTGCTCTCCGTCGACGAGCTTGGCGTCGGTGTGGCAGTCGGTGCAGTCCAGGTCCGAATGTACCGAGGTGGCATACAGCTTGGGGTCCACATGGACGTCTCCCTCTTTCCCGCCCTCTCGCGAGAGGGATTCGTCTTCGTGACATTCGAAGCAGGCCGTCTTTTCGGCGCGACCTGCAGAGGGCACGAGAAGCGAAACGATCGCCAGAATCAAGCACAGTCGGTAGCGAACGGCTTCAGCCGTGGGAACTTGCATGATCTTCTGCTCCTGCTGCACAACCGGCAATGCCGGTCTCGAACGGATCTCCCGGCGTCGGGAGCGGAAGTTTCTTTACCATAGCTCTTGCCAAAAGCAAACCAATTCCATAGGATGGCGCCTTGGGGCTGGGGCGCGGGTGTCAAAGGTTTGAATTCAGCCGACCCGTGAGCGTCCCTTTGGCCCGTTTCTCAACGTCCTTTTCAAACGGAGGAAGACGATGAAGGATTTGAAGAAAGCGGTTCTGTTCGTTGTAGCGGCGGTCGCGGCGGTGGTCTACCTGTCTGCCGTGTCGCCCCTGGGAGCCCAGCCACCTGCAAACGGTGAGCCGAAGGACACGGTCACGCTCGACAAGTACAAGGACAAGAAGACCCCGGTCACTTTCAACCACAAGAGGCATTCGACCGACTACAAGTGCGAGCAGTGCCATCACAAGGCAGCGCCGGACGGGAACAAGAACCCGACGTGCGGAACCTGCCACAAGGCCGAGAAGGTCGACAAGACGCCCAGTCTCAAGGACGCTTTCCACGACCAGTGCCAGGGATGCCACAAGGAGAAGGCCAAGGCTGACCCGACCATGAAGGACAAGGCGCCCACCACTTGCGCGAAGTGCCACAAGTAATTT
>Ga0172371_10012757_pt1 | contig 11023 bp, 3 predicted proteins | sample Lak12m_FD_114543 | JGI IMG/M metagenome (GOLD analysis project Ga0172371, IMG submission 114543) | Freshwater microbial communities from Kabuno Bay, South-Kivu, Congo - kab_022012_12m | ecosystem: Environmental > Aquatic > Freshwater > Lake | place: Democratic Republic of the Congo: South-Kivu... | reverse complement strand
TCCAAGGTATATTATGGGATTGTCGGTAAAGATGGTATTTGGAATGCCGGTTGCACAGCTGGGGCCGTTGTCGTTCCCAATCAGGTTTGAAAAAATACCATCCTGGTCGGTATTTGCAGTACACACTCTTGTTGTTCCGGATAATTCTGTACCACCGGTGGGAACCGTATAAAATTTGTATGTAATATCTATTGGCGCATTTATCGGATTCCCCAATGTGTCAGTAAGTCGTCCTTGAAATGAGATAAAGCGGAGTGATCCAGCTGTTACTCCGGGGCCGGTTGGGATAGAGGAGTAGGCAAAAGGAGAGCGTGTGTTTTTTATAAATCGTGAATAAATCCCAAATCCGAGAAAGGATACAAGAAGAAGCATAAGGGCAAATCCAACATAGTGGCGAATGCCAAATTTAGTCGATGGTCGAGAGTTGATGGTCGATGGTTGATCAGTTTTACTTACTAACGACTTACGACCAACGACCAACGACTTATTCTTATCAATCTCTTCCTTTACCTGCTCGTACACACTTTGTTCTATATATTCATTCTGCAGAGCCCAAGTAAGGAACTTTTCCACATTAAGGATTTTTTTCTCCATAGTAGAGGGAGTATATTCACTGTCGTGAAGCTTTTGTATGTAGGCTGAAATGGTGTGTTTATTGATATCTGTCATATGTGTTTTTTTCGGTACTCAATTCGTTTTCGATATAGTTCTTCGGTTAGTCCGCCTTCTTTCATATGTTTTTCTTTGAGGGAAAGAATTAATTTGTCAATTAAATAATTGGCTTGGTGGATTAAAGTGATTAAAAGATTAGTGGCGATATCAGGTTGATCGGGGAGATTGGGGAAATTGGGGGAATCGGGGAGGGCTGGATTGTTCTTTATCTCTTTCCATATCACCCTTATCTCTCCTATTTTTTTTATTACTCTCTCTTTTTCCCATATTTGTATGTTGTGTTGTCTTGCGTAGGCGAGATAGTCTTTAAGTAATTCTTCCAGGCTACCCCGAGCAACACCGCATAATTTAATATAGCCTTTTAGACCTTCCTGCTTGTATCCTTCACTGATATTTTGCATACCACTTCGTGCAGCTTGTTGCATCTGATCGCACGTACGTGAAAATTTACTAATATATTTATCAACAAATATAACTGTGTAATCATAGATAGGTACAGTTAGCTTGTAAGCCAATAAATACTCATAGCCCGCTCTATATGATCGGTTATATTTTGTTTTTTCTTTCCCATATCTTCCCATATCTTTCCCTATCTTCCCTATATCTTGTCCTATTTCCCCCATATTGTTAGTTGTATTTTTCATATTATTAAGGTGTTCCCGTCACTGGTCCAAACCTCACTGCCGATCCCTGATTAAACAAACTTTTAACTTGTTCTGTTGTTATGGCATAGTTATAAACTCGAAAATCATCCAATTTACCATTAAAGAACTGTGTTGCTCCCGCATGGGTTGAATGGCCAATAAAGGTTGGCGCTGATGGTTGAATATTTTGTGTAGATGACCGAGTTGTGCTTACTTGTATACCATTAACAAAGAAGTTGAGATTTCCTGATTGTCTTCGAATAATCATGTGATACCACTGACCTAAAGTTGGAGTCCAAGTAAAACCATAGTAATCTGATCCTGTAGCATATTGGATGTAGGCACCCATCTCTCCTTGCCATCGCAACAGTAATCCTGCATAATAGTATCCGTTTTCATAATATGTATCAAGACCGCTTAAAGCAGTGTGATTTGCCCACCAAGCAATGGTAAAATCTCCTGTTCCAAACTTAAATGCGTCATTATATGGAACGCTTATATAATCATCCGTTCCATCAACATTCAAACTGCTATTGTATTTTCCTGTTGCACCATTACCCCAGGCTGTACCGGATGTGGTGCAGGTGCCAACAGCTGTTTGGCTTCCTGTAGCCCCAATAGTTATAGTTCCTGCGTTACCGTTGCCAGACGAGTCATTTACAACTGTTCCTTGACACTCATCGAGTTTCCAATGTCCAACAGGTGCTCCGCGGTTATAGTCATATGCAATCTGGGCTGGGGTGCGGGCGTAGTTGAAAATACGAACTTGGTCAATCGCACCGCTCGACCAAGAAGCGCTACTGTAGGGTATTGCTAAAATCTGTTGATTATAGTTGATACTTCCTGTTACCGTTTCGCTACCGGTATTAATTCCATCTAAATAGATTTTTCTTTGCTTAGTTGTGTTGTCTAATGTTGCTGCAATATGATGCCATCTTCCCCAAGTAATAGGTTGGGAAGAATAAAGATCGCCAGGCGAAACTCCATTTAATCTAAAGTAAGGATACCGCGCTGCACTTATTTCAAAACTATAACCTAACCATTTGGTTATTAATATATGTCGATCGCCAATATTATTTAGATTGATCCATGCTTCAACAGTGATAGACGCCGGTTCTAAGGAGGTTGCATGGCTTACTGTCATTCGATCATCTGTTCGGTCTAAAGTTAAACATGATCCTGCTTTACATTCTCCGGCTGATTTCCAAACAGGACTTCCTGCAAGCGTCCCAGTATTTCCGTTTCCACTCGTATCATTTGCTGTTGTTCCGGTTTTCTCATCAAACTTCCACTCGGCAATAGGTTCAGCATTAATATTGAATTCGTGAGCATGACTATAATAATCCTGGGTAATCTCATCCATAGATAAGACACGATTATAAACCTTAACAATAGATAAACCCATTGGTAGACCAGCGTTTCCGAAAACGATATTAGAGTTTACTGCTGGTGCTGGGTCGGTAAGAGTTACTTGACCTTTTTGTACGAGATTATCATAAACTGTTCTCACGTTGCCATTTTTCGTAATAACTATTTGATGTGGGACACTTTCAGTCACATTCCATATAGTCCTTTGACCAGATCCATTATCCCAGGTATTGATATAGGCATTTGAGTCTCCTGAGTAAGACATATAGGTATGGATATCCTGTGGAGTTACAAGCCAGCTTGAACCACCGCCAGTTTCTGGATATACCCATAAAATCGTTGTATTAGAGGTAATACTTGGATAAATCACCGAACCAAGACCTGTGAGTGTTGCTGAGGTATTAGTAAATTTTAAGCCATTCCAAATAGGGCTTGATAGCGTTGCATTTCGATTGTTTCCGCTTTGGTCATACCAAACTGTTCCTGATCCGGGATAACTTTTTTGATCTGTGGCATCTAAGTAAAGAGTTAACCCACCATTTACACGATCGCGATTTTCAACTCCTGCTCCTAAAACCATCGCAGATCCCTGGTTATAATCCAGCTTGATTTCATCCTCAGTGAGAGCGGAGTTATAGACTTTAACTTCGTCAATAAGACCGTTTGCATAGTAGCCGCTGCCTGGAGAAAAACCAATATAGCTGTTATTTGTTGTAGCTGGAATAGTTGCGGTGGCCGATGTATTTGTGTAATCTAGTTTGCCATTAATATATATTTTGACCGTATTGAGAGCATCATCAAAAGTATATGCAATATGTGTCCATTGATTCCAAGGGAAAGCAGAGCCTCCATAATAATCAGTTGTTCCAACTCTTAAGAGTGGAGTTCCACCCCAGCCCGTTCCAAGTACTCCAACACGGAAAACACTGTCACCACGGGAATAAATAAGGTTATACCAAGAGCCAACATCGGTAAGTTTAACCCAGGAAGAAACAGTAACTGCACCGCTATCTGTGTTTAAAGGATCTGTTTGATCTATTAAATCATAATGTATCCAGTCAATTTCATAATATTCTCCAACACTGATTCCAGTATTAGAGCTGATCCATCCTCCATAACCAGTATCACCAGTCATGTAGATTGATACTTCTTGCCAGTTTGTTGATTTATTAATAACTACATTTGGCCAGCTTCCCTGATATGTAGCGTTATATACTCCAAACGTTTGAGTCCCGGAATTTGATGTGTGCCTTACTTTTAAAGTAACTTTATATTTTCTTCCTTGAATGAAATTACCTCCGCCCCCGCCAAAAGTTGCCAAACAACAAGGATTAGAATTTAAAGTTAGTCTTAATATGCCTCCTGTTTGCCAAGAAGGGGTCCATTGAGCTTCAAAAGAATAACCGCTATAATCTGAGTCAAATTCACTATTTGGTCGGACATTTGCAGTTTGAATTTTTGCTTGTGTCACAAAATTATTGGTTCCATTAAAGTTTAATGCTTTTCCAAATTTACCACTATTAGACCAAGTAGCACCATTAATTGCACCATTTACTGCGTTGGGAGTAGAATCATTTGCAGTCCAGTTGTTTCCTTCATCCATTTTCCAATACCCAACCTGGCTTCCAACCGGTGAGCCGCCAGAAGGATGTCCGGCATTCATATCTTCAACGATTTGTTTTGACGAACGTGCATAATTATAGATTTTAACTTCATCCATTGAAACATAGGGGCTTCCTCCTCCGAGTGTAATCGCTGAACTACCAGCTGTTTTAGGTGAAGACACTGCTCCGGTTTCTATCTGTACCCCATTAACATAAAAATTAAACGTGGCTCCATTTTTTACGCCAGTGATGTAGTACCATTGGTTGTTGGTAAAAAGGGTACTTTCTCCACTAGGTCCACCGCAATTAGTGGGGCCGGAGTTGCTGGGGTCGTAGCGCCAGTGGAGACAATTTTGATTTGGATATGTCCAAATCCCTGGACTTCTGTCAGAGCCTCCGGGTTGATAGCCAAAAAATTTACCCCAGTTTGCCGGTGCCGTTTGATCGAATTTTAACCAAAAACCAATTGTGTGATAATCAGTATCTAAGATTGATGTTGAGGCAGATGTAGCAGCATCAGAACCACCGTTAATTTTTAATGCTTTGCCAAATTTTCCAACGACGTAGGTTGGCGAGCCGGCAATGGTGAGATTTAAGCCACTACCGCTTTTGTCAGTAATGGTGCTGGTTGTGTCATTTTCAAAATTCCAATAAACCACTGGCCCTGGCGCCCAGGCATATAAATCCCGGACTTCTTTGGAGGAAAGGGCACGGTTGAATAACCGAATTTCATCTAGTCTGCCATTCCAATAAGATGCGTTACATGTTCCACCGCGACATCCAATGTTAACAACACCATTAGTAAGAATGGTTCCTGTATAAGGAAAGGTTTCTTTAATTTCTCCATTTGCATATGTGATAATATTATTTCCGTCATAAGTAATTACTACATGAGTCCATTGACTTTGGGGTGGTGTATAACCCGTTGAATGCCAATACCAAGTTGTAGTAGTTGTGTAAACGGCCCAGCTTAAAATACCACTTCGTAACGCCCATTCAAAAGCGCTTTCTTTATTAGTAATCTGCTGTTCTCCAGATGCTGATGTTGGATAAATCCAAGCAGAGGTAGTTATATAGCTAGTATTAAGAGCTGTTGAGCTTCCAACCGTTGCTCCTTGATTAGTACTTAGATTGACTGAATTTCCGTATTTTCCGAAGGCGTATGTTGGGGCGTTCACGATAGTTGCTGTATTTCCATTCCCGCTCGAATCAACTGCGTTTCCCGATGCTTCATCCATTTTCCAATATCCCACTAATCCATTTGAAAAAGCATCACTATTTTTTACGTTCGTGCCCATTTGTACAGAAGATCCTTTTACTGCTCCAACTCCTTTTGAAGCGTAATCAGCCTTGATTTGAGCTGCTGAGCGGGCGTAGTTATAGATTTTTGGCTCATCAATTGACCCATTAAAAGCAAAATAGCCACCGGCGTAGGTTTCTCGTCCGATTGCAGTATTGGTTGCGTTACTAATGAGATTTCCTGTTGTTCCAGTATAGGGAGAACCTGTTTGTACTCCGTTTACATAAGCGGTTACCGTGGTGTTAGCTCGGGTAAGACAAATATAAGTCCACTTACTTAAAGGAACTGCATAATTCCAAACAGGATAATTTACTCCATCAGCTTTTCGTGTTTGAATTTGTGTATTTGTCTGATTGATGCCAAAGGCCCAGTGAGTATTGTTCCAGTCACCTGAGGACATAATGGTCCCGGTATAGTTTTTGTGGTTGCCTTTTGGATTTATCCAGGCACACATAGTATAGTCTGTGAGTGAAGTGAAATTCTCATTAGCAATACTGACTCCATCATCAACATTGTCAAAAGCAAGACATTTTCCCGACACACAAAGATCTTCAGTTTTCCATAAAGGAGCGCTTAAAAAAGTACCAGTTTTACCTTTTCCTGAAGAATCATTTGCGGTCGTGCCATTTCCCTCATCAAACTTCCAATAGGCCACTGGGCCTTGAGACTTTTCTTCGTTGGTTGGGGTGGCAACAGTGGGCTCTGTGGTGGTAAAGGTTCTTACAAAAAAATAGTCAACATACATATTTTCAGATGCATAAGTGATTAATGAAGGATATCCTGAAGAATAAGTACCTTCTGTTCCTGAATGAGTTGGTGAACTTGCCCCGTCTTCATAAATTGCCCAACTACTTCCATTTGCTGTAACTTTATAGCTATGATAGGTTGTTAGAGAAACAGCGCGATTGGTCGAACTAATACTTGACCAACTATTATAACTTGCGTTATTTCGATAAAGATTAATATTACCGGGATAAATCCAGAATCCTTGGCCAGTATCACCAACTGGTGAAGAAAGACTAGAATGTCGGCCGATGTGATAATGGGAGTTATTAGCATCACGTACTCTTGTTTGGATTACAGTATTGCTTACAGTTCCTTGATTAAACAACATTGGTCCCTCTCCAGTAGATTGCGGAACCATTCGAAGCGATCTCGTGCCGCTGTCATCGACGATTGTTGGTGAGACAACCGATGATTCCCATGTCCATTTTCCACCAGTTGGTAGCGCACCCAAAGAATAACTGCTAAAATCGTCAAAGTACAAAAATACACGATCTCCGTTTTGAGTATTGATAGCGGATGGATTGCCGTAATAGAGGTAAACAGTGGCGCCAGAAGTTGAGATTGACGGTACTTTTGTCCAGATGGCAGTGGTTGTGGTGTTGCAAGCGTTGGTTCCGGTTTCTATCCAATGTGGTAAAACTTTTCCACTCACATCTGTTACTCGGATATCATCACAGTCGCTTTGCATTTTTCCGGCGGTTACTAAAGTTGCAGTGTCAAGGATGATTGCCACCTGAAAGTCTGTTTGAGCAGTTCCTGCATTGGTGATATCCACTCTTTGCCTATACGCAAACGTATCATCATACCACGCAGCCTCAATCTTGGGTTGATATCGGATAACTAAATAGAGGATAGGGAGTAATATAACAAGAAAGACGAGTGAAAATAACATGATTTTGCGTTTTAAAAGACCCTCAATGATTAGTTTTCCAACCGATTGAGTGTTATTTGTGTGGTGGTGTTTAATATAGGTTTTTATCATATTTACTTTAGATAGATTTTCGCGGATTAGTAACGGATTTTCGCTGATTGTTAGTCCAAACAAAACGTTTAATACATAATGTAGTTGAACCAAAATTAACCAATAATCCAACCTTAAAATCAATTGTTTTCAGGTAATGTATTAACTGTGTTTCAAAAGATTTAGGCATAAATTCAACTGCTTTTATTTCAATCACAATTTTATTATCAACAACAAAATCAGGTCGATAATTTCCAACAACTTGATTTTTATAACGGACATCAAGACTTTTTTCCCTGTTGTAAGGAATTTTTTGTTCTGAAAACTCATTTGCTAAAGCTTTTTGGTATACCATTTCTTTATGACCATATCCTAAAGTGTTATATACAGTAAATATCGCCCCCCGTACTCTATAAGTTAAGTCTGCGTAAATCAGCTTCTTATCCGTGTTAATCTGCTTCCTATCTGTGTAAATCATATATAGTTAAGGTGAACCAGTAATGGGGGCAAACTGAACCCCAGCTCCTGCGTTATATAAATTTTTAACCTGTTCGGCTGTTAGGGCATAGTTAAATACTTTAGCATCATCAATTTGACCGTTAAAATATCTACTGTCATTGTATGGATTTCTTCCAATTCCCCATTTTGTCCCGTTTCCAGTATCTCCTGATCTATTTTGTGTATTTTCAAGTTGACCATTAATATAGATTTTTGTAGTACTTCCATCCCATACAGACGTTGTAAAAATCCATTGATTAGTTAGGCTACTAAAATCGGACGTTCCACAAGTCCATTGATTAATAGTGCCGTCCTGCCATAAACACAATTTTGGTGTGCCACTAGTATTATAAATTTCGTGGAACGGTCCATATATTCCACTAATGCCGCCCTCAGAAATTATTGTGAATAAATTTCCAGCCGTTGGTACTGATGCTAATTTAACCCATGCAGAAATAGATCCTTGTTGAGATAAATTGAGATCTGTTGATTCAGGATTTATTTCTATATAATCATCACTTCCATCAAAATTAAGACTATTGCTATATTTCCCGTTCACGCCATTTCCCCATGCAGTACCGGCAGTTGTGCAGGTGCCAACTGCGGTTTGTGTTCCGGTTCCGCCGATTGTGATAGTTCCGTTATTCCCGTTTCCAGATGAATCATACGCAGTTGCCCCTTGGCACTCATCCATTCTCCAATATCCCACTGGCCCGCCCCGATTATAATCATAGGCAATTTGTGCAGGAGTGCGGGCATAGTTATAGATTTTTATATGATCCATTGCGCCGTTGAATGGACGAGTATCAGAGCAGCCGTTTCCAACATTAATAGTTTTTGATGTGTCGTATTGGACAGCAGAATAACTTGTGTCAACATTTGCTCCAAGTAATCCATTTCTATACATTTTTAGGTAGGTACCGTCTTTTACAACTGTGATATGTTGCCATTGATCGGCGGTAAATTGAACACCTGCTCCAATGTCATGCCATACAGCATCTGTTCCTCTAAAAAAAGTATAAAATTGATTAGTCGTTGTATTATTCTGTTGGACACCCCAATTATTTATGGTGCAATGTTCATAGTCAAAAAGCATGGCATATGTTGCTTGAGTTGATGCGGGTTTTATCCATGCTTCAAGGGTATAGTTGTTTGAATTAAAGCCAAAAGTAGTTTTACTTAGTTTGCTTGTTGACCCATTGAATGAAAGTGCCGCTCCCACTTTTCCTGTTGTCCAGGTGGCATTTGCAATTGTTCCTGTATTTCCATTCCCGCTCGTATCATACGCATTTGCTCCGGTATTTTCATCCAATTTCCATTCGGCGATTGGGGCTCCAGGAAGGGAAGGATTAAGTGCATTGGTTGCCGCATCAGCCGCAACTTGAGTAGATGAACGTCCGTAATTATAGAACTTAAATTCATCTATTTTTCCTGGCCATGAACTTCCAATAAAAGCATTATAAGTGTTTGTATTAACGGTTCCAGTGCAAGCAGCTGAACCAATTTGAACACCATTATCGTAGATTCGAACAAATGATCCATCATATACTCCAGCTATATGATGCCATTGATTTTCCCGAGGGGCAGAGGCAGCGTTTGGTCCGTCAGCATAACACGAATTATCGCCCCCGCCTTTTTTAATATGAAAGCGCCAATATCCATTTGGGTATCCTGGCCCGGAGCCCCAGTCTGTTTGATACATGAGGCGGTAAGCCATGTCGGCATTAGTCCAGGATCCTTTGTCAAAAAATTGCCTATCTGTACCGGCTAATACAGTAGGATAAACCCATGCTTCAATGGTGACACCTGTTTGTCCCTCAAGTACATTTTGGTCACCTAAGTTAATTGAAGTTCCGATATTCATTCCCGTGTTAATTTTTGCAGTTGTCCAGTTGGAACCAGCAACAGTTGCTGTGATTCCATTTGTGCCAGAATCTGCAGCAGTTGTTCCTTGTCCCTCATCAAACTTCCAGTATGAGGCAGGATTATCATTGGTATCTTCAATTTTTGCCCCTAAAACTAAAGCTGATCCTTGATTATAATCCAGCTTGATTTCATCCTCTGAAAGGGTAGATTTATATATTTTGAATTCATCCAAATAACCCTGCATATAATAATCAGAACCTGTTTGACTTCCAATAAACATTGTTGATACAGCAGATGTTGCAGAAGTAGCTCCTGTTCCCTTAAGTACGCCATCAATATATGTTTTGAAAGTGTTACCGTCGCGTGTTAACACTGCATGAAACCACGTATTATTACTAATCGGTACCGTATAAATACTTCCTCCCCAGTAAGTATTAAGTATTGTTTGGTTAGAATTAAAGTACCAAGTATGGTTACCATCAAGAGCAAAAATTGCACCGTTGTTTCCTCCTACTGAGGGTACATTAACCCATGTGGAAATAGTCCAATTTTGTGTTGTATCCAGATTTACCCCAGAAACATCAACGTCGCTGTTGGTTTTATTCATATAAATGCATTTATTTAATCTGCAATTATTGCTCCATGAAGCGCCACTATTTAATGTTCCATTGTTATTACCATAACCGCTGTCATTTGCAGTATTGCCATACCCCTCATCAAATCGGAAATAGTTTTGTTGACTAGCTACAGGCGAACCTCCAGCAGGGTGGCCGGCATTCATGTCTTCGACGATTTGTTTTGACGAACGTGCATAGTTGTAAAGTTTAAAGTCGTCAATTAAACCGTTATACCAACCAGGGGAATCAAATTGGCAGCAATCTGCTCTATATCTTCCAATTCCTATTTCGTTTGCTCCACCGCTTGCGGCATATGCTCCTGTATTTGAAGCCACCAGAACACCATTTTTATACAACTTATTATTTCCTGCAGCGTCTCGAGTAAGAGAAACGTAGGTCCAAGTATTAAGAGGTGTTGATCCGGTTTCGCTGACAACTCCGAGATTGTATACGATATAACTTAACTTACCACTGCTAAAACCAACAAGTCCTGTGCTCCAGCCGGATGTTGGATAATAATTGTGAAAAATGGTTCCTGCTGTTGCTCGTGGATTGATCCATCCCGAAACAGTAAACTCAGAGGTGGCGTTTCCCATAAAGCTTTGACCAGGTGGAACCACATAATCGTCTGATCCGTCAAAATCCAAAGCGCTTCCGTATTTTCCCGGCACCCAATCAGAAGCAGTCATTGTTCCGTTCATGGTTCC
>Ga0172371_10012756_pt1 | contig 11025 bp, 11 predicted proteins | sample Lak12m_FD_114543 | JGI IMG/M metagenome (GOLD analysis project Ga0172371, IMG submission 114543) | Freshwater microbial communities from Kabuno Bay, South-Kivu, Congo - kab_022012_12m | ecosystem: Environmental > Aquatic > Freshwater > Lake | place: Democratic Republic of the Congo: South-Kivu... | reverse complement strand
ATGTTCTGAATTACGGGGCGCCTTTCCTCAGCCTGGCGCTCCTGGTGGGAGCAATTGGCCTACCGCTTCCAACTACTTTGCTGGTGATCGCGGGTGGGGCTTTCGTCCGTCAAGAATTGCTCAACCTTCCCACAGTGGCTATGCTGGCGTTGGCCGCGGTGGTGACAGGCGACTTGATTTCCTATAGCATTGGCAGCTATGCTGGCGGCTGGGTCGAACGACGCTATGGGGCTACTACTGTCTGGCAAAGCGCAAGGACCAGTTTCCTGAAGTATGGGCCGTGGAGCATCTATCTCTCACGATTTCTGCTCACCTCCATTGCCATTCCAATCAATTTATTAGCCGGCAGCACCTCTTTCGGCTACCGGCGTTTTTTACCGCTCGTATTGATAGGCGAGTTCACCTGGCTGGTCGGATTTGGCTGTTTGGGCTATGCCTTCGGCAGCCAATGGGAGACCATTAGCAATTTCGCCAGCGACTTTGGCGGTTTACTGCTGGGCGTGGCAATTTTGGCAGCCGGGATATACCTGGCGATCCGCTTCTTACGTCCCAAACCTGCCGCGGCGCCTGCAATCCAGGTTCCAGAACCCACGCCAGTGGTTGACCACTCTTAACCCACTCGATTGTTCAGCTCAGTCGCCTTTCACCAGCGTCGAGATGATGAACGAGACGATGCTGACTACCAACGCGCCCCAAAAGGCGGGCCAGAAGCCATTGACGTGAAAGCCCAGACCAAACCAGTTCACCGCAATCTGCGACGACAGCAAGAGTGTGAAGGCGTTGATCACCAACATAAACAAACCCAGGGTCAGCAAAATGAAGCCGCAGGAGAGCAACGCCAGGATCGGGCGCAAGATGGCATTAATAAAGCCCAGGATGACTGCCATTCCCAAGACCGCCACCAGGCCATTACCGGTTACATCAATGCCCGGCACCACATAGACGGTCACAATCAGCGCCAAGGCCACGATGATCCAGCGAATCAAAAATTGTCTCATAGGATATTCCTTTCTAAATAAGAATGGGTGTTTTCAATACATTTACGCCGGAAATCCAATTTGGTTTCAAAAAGCGAAAATCCGACCTCATCCGATTTTTTCAAGGCGTCGCCGAAACAGTTGGTAATGGGAGGCTGAGACAATTGGTCGTCCGGCGATAAAGCAGATGACCAGCCTGCGCCTGCCAAATCCGAAGCTCAGAATCATCCAGAGAGGCAAGCTTCTCCCCATCCGCCGAGAGCATGATCTTCCATACAATCCCTGGATGGCCCTTTAATTGGCTTACGATCTCTTTACCATCTGCTGAACGAAAAACAATCAGGTTATTGCCTTGCTCGTCCACATCCGTATAGATAAAATAACGAGAATCTGGCGAAAATGCAGCCGTAAATAACCCACCCCTCCATAAAAGGGCTTGATCTCGAAGTCTCCATAAAGAAATCTGCCCACCGCCGCCCAATGTCTCAGCCAGATATTCCCCATCAGCCGAGAAGATTACCTGCGAACCATCGTACCCACCGGAGATACTACCTTCGTATTCCGACAGCTTCTGGTTGGTTGATAGATCCCATAAGACCAGCGGGCCTTCGGCTAACACAACTCCCAAAGTCAGCCCATTTGCAGCAACGCCGAGGCCAAGAACTGCCAGCGGGTTGGCTGCTCCCCCACCTGGTTGAAACGAGGCGGCCAGTGTTCCGTCCAGATTCCAAATTTTTACCCACGAATCGAGCGAAGCGGAGATCAACCTGTCCCCTGGTGGGGTAAATCTCAGCGCGGTGAGGCGATCTGTATGACCCACCCAGGTATACAGCACGGTTTTGTCAGCCAAACGGATTAATTGGAGGTTACCATCCTCCAGACTTACCGCCAGGGTTTGCCCATCGGGAGACAAGGCAGCCTGCAACACCGGCTGGGCAAGAGAAATCACAACCTGCTCGCCCCCCGTTTCAAAGTTGAGTATTCCGATTTCAGAACCTGAAACAACTAACAGGGATGCATCGCCAGGCAAAAAAGCGATGGGTATCACACCCGCAGCCGCGCAGCGAGTGATCGGCGTAACCAGCCGGGGAGATTCCGTTGAAGGGGTCAGTACCAGAGCGGGGGTAGGCGTCTTGGTTAAGGTTGGAGTATCTTGCGCCGGATGGAAGACAGTCGGCTTAATTTGAAGCGCAGGCGCCTCGGGGGTCTTATTCGGGAAATAGTCACGACCCGCACAGGCAGCACAAATCATTAGTCCCAAACAAAGCAAGCTTGCTCTTCGCAGCATTTTTGCATTATACACTTCCCCCACTCATTTGTGCAATAACTTGCGCGCGGCTCAAGCAGAGGCGGTTATCCGGCGCGCTCGCCGCATCCAATTCAACACAACGAATATGCCGCAGCAAACCAACATATCCACCAGCATGATTACCATTGCAGAACCAGGCCCGGCGGTTTCAAAGAACTGGCCGATCAGCCAGGGCAGCAACATTCCCCCCAGGCTGGCGCCGACGAACATCAAGCTGGTGAACTGCCCGGTGATGGTGATGGTCTCTCTGGCAAAAGACAATGAGACTGGGAACATGGTAGCAATCGAGACTCCCATCACCAACGTCGCCAACCAGATCAGCGCTGGCGAGCCGGTTCCAACCACTGCCAGGCTCAAGCCCATGACCACGCCGATTAAATTGGCAATCAACAGGGTACGCGGCTTGAAGCGTAGAGACAGTGGAATGGAGACTAACCGGCTGAGCGTCAGCGCCCCCCAATACACTGATGTCATCACAGCAGCCGTTGCCGGTTCAGCGATATGGGTCGCAATTGCATAGCTATACAGCCACCCACCATAGGATCCTTCTGCTGCCACAAAAGCGATGAAAAACAGCATAAAAAGAATTACCAACGGCCAATCGGTGGGGATTTGGGGTTCACCGCCTGGCTCTTTATGCGGCGCTGCCGGGCTGGGAACGCCTTTAAGCAACCACGCCATCGGAATCAGCAAGATAGCTATAATCCAAAAACCCCAGGCGTGCTTGCCAGTCGATAAGATAGCCTGCGCGATTAAGAGCGGCGCCAGCATACTACCGACCCCCCAAAACAGGTGCAACGCATTCATGTATGGGTTTACTTTATCGCGATGCAGCCAGACCAACAGCGTATTGCCGCCCACATCCAAAAATGCCTGAGCGCCGCCGGATAACAACATCAATCCAATCAGCCAAATCAGATAGGTAGGGAGTGGGATCAGAGCGACAATTACAGCCATGCAGACCAGGCTACCAATCATCACCGGATGGCCGGGGCGACGGTCAAAGAAACGACCACCCAACAACGCGCCGATCAAATAGCCCAGGTTGACGCCGGTAAAAAGCAAGCTGGCCTGTTTCAATTGCACATGGGTCTGCTCAGCCAGGCCTGGCAGACTGGGGCCGAGCGCAGCGGCTACCAGTCCTAAACCAATATAAGCGGCATAATAAACGCCGGTGACAAATAGAGGAGAATTTTTCTTCATAAGTGTAGGCTATGCTGGATCACGGAAGGCAAGTATACCAGACTACCTTCGCTTTTGTTGCACCAGCGCCACCCCTGCTACCGCGACAAGCATGCCCACTCCCTCAACCAGGCTCAACTTTTCGCCCAGCAACGGCCAGGCCCACACGGCAGTAATCAAAGGATTAATGTTCAGCAAAATATTCATTTCCAGCGCGGTCAACTCTCTTAACGCATGGTTGTACAGCACATAAGCCAGCGCGGTGTTCACTACAGCTAACCATAATACCAATCCCCAGGCAATTGGGGTCATACGAGGCATGCCTTCGATGGGCAGCGCGGGTCCCAACAAGCAGGCGCCGCCGATCGCCAGCGGCAGCGCGGTCAGGATAAAGGTATTCAACTGCCGCTGGCGGGCCACTTCCCGCCCCAACACACCAAAAACCGAAAAGGCTACCAAACCAATTAGCGCCATGCCCAATCCGGCGGTTGCTTCCGGCTTCAAGCTGCTCCAAAAGAACAGCCCACTGCCAAGTAAGGCAATGACCAGGCCGATTGCCTGTCGGCGGGTCGGATATTCCTGAAGCCACACCAGCGCAACGAGAAAAACCAGTAATGGATTAAAACTCATCAGGAAGGACATCATCGTCGCTGACAAATAGCGCAGCCCCCAATTGAATGCGCCATTGGCGATCGTGTAGGCGCATAAACCTAACAAAGCCAGCCTGAGCCACATACTGCCTGGCAGCATCCGAATTTCGGAACGGTTTTTAATTAGCCAGGGCAACAATACCAGAGCAGCAATAGAGTAGCGCAGACCAGCCAGGGTCAACGGGCCCATGTAAGCCAGCCCCAGTTTGATAAATACAAAAGACGAAGCCCAAATGACTGCGACTAAGATGCCTTCAAATAAAGATACCATTACAGCTTACACCTGCACGAACCGCGAGATCTCATCTCTCACCATCACAACCGCTCAAGTTTGTTGAGCATCCAAATCCTTCACCAATCGGCAAAGCGATTGTGCAATCTTTACCAATCGGTCTGGATCAACCAGATCTGGCGTGTCCTGGCGGGTATGGGCGATACCAGCTAATATTTCCTGGATCATCTGCGAAGTGATCGCGATGGCTGGCACGTAATTTTGGACAAAGACCATGTGGTCGCTCTGGTACCAGGGCTGCCCTTCGACGATTCCCGGCTGAGCAGCAAAGGCTTGCTGGATTGTCGCTGTCAACTGTGGCGGACAGTCATAGAGAGAGTAAGCAGTATCCCCATGAATGTATCCGGCGGCATCCAGGTTGATATTTAACAAAATCCGATCGAATTTGCCTTGATTGAGATCTACATAAAGCTTTTCACCGGCGGCGGCGTAGTTATCTTCCCCGTTCACCACAAAAATTTCCACCCCAAGTCGTCCGGTATAATCCTGCAAAAGCTCGGCCAACAACAGCAAACCCGTCACGCCAGATGCATTATCCAGCGCGCCTGGTGTACCAATTTTAGCGTCTAGATGCGCGCAGACCACGATGCGCGGTTGCCTGGGCTGACCTTTGCTCGCCAGCACGATACAGCCGCTGGAGGGAATCCGCCAGGCCTGGCTGCTCAACAAGACCATCTTGCCCACCTGGTCAGCCAACCGCAACCCTTGCTCCTCGGTCAAATAAACAGACGGGATATTGAAGTCGCCATCTTCGATCAGCGGGGAGGGATACAGCGCACCGGCTGTCTCCGGGCTGCGCCGGGAGGCGGCGATGATTGCCTGTGGTTGGATTGTTTCAAGCAACCGGAGGATATGCTGGTGTTCTTCCGGATTATAGAAGGGGAACATCTTCGGCATCAATTGTTCCTTTGCCAGCTCGCCGCGCACCAACAACACGCTGCTGGTAAGAGGCGGCTGGAGCGCCAGCGCTTCCAGTTCATCCAACCCGCTTGCTATCACAAGCTGACCGCTCACCTGACAGCCCAGGGAATACGGGCTGGAAAATACCGGATACGCTTCCCCTGCCACCGTCAGGCTGGCGCCTTTTGTCTCCCAGTCCAGACACTCGAAGTCGGGACATTGAATCTCAAAGCCAAATTCGGATAGCTTTTCAGCCAGGAAAGCGGTAGCAGCCTGGTTGCCCTGGCTGCCAACCTGACGGGTAGGAAGGTCTATACAGAGGTAGTTCATGTATTGATCGGCCTTGTCGCTCAGCTCCAATAGATTCATCCTATCCGATTCCTTTCGCGCTCAGTCTTTTTCACAAACTCAATTAGCCGTTAATTTCCAGTCACGCCGACTGTTTGCAACACAGCCAGTAATTCTTGCGGGGTATGCACCAGATAATCGGGGCCGGCGCTGCGTAATTTGGCTTCCGATTGGTGGCCCCAGGTGACTGCTATACTGGTTGCCTGTTGACTATGGGCGGCGCGCACATCGCTGACTGCATCTCCAATGAAATAGACACGCCGGCCATCCCGGCCAAAATGTGTAATGATGCGTTGGAGCTTCTCCGACCGGCTGCCGGGCGTATCGGCGCACAACAGGACGGCAACCGCCGCCGAAAGATTATTCGTTTCCAGAAAGCGATCAACCACCTGGAAGGTGTTTCCAGTCAGCAGGCCGATCTGGTGATGTTTTGCCAGCTCCAGCACCACGTCCTGCATACCGGGGAAAATCTGCGGCGGTAGGGGTTGCGAACTTAACAATCGAAAAGTGCGCTCGACAAATTCATTCAGCCGCGCCTCTGGAATGCCTAGATGCCGGCCTAACTCAATGAATTCCATCCGATCCAATGCGTTCAGGTCGCTTGGCGACGGCTCACAAGGATAGCCCATTTCATCACATACTATCCAGACAATATGCAACATTTCATCCAGCGTGTCGGCCAGCACGCCGTCAAAATCGAATATAACGATATTTTTCAAGAGTAAGCCTCGTTATGCAGCCAACAGGACCTTCAACGCCCCGTACGAAATCAAGTCGCTGATGCTCTCAACAAATGGAATATTCTCTGGCTTTGTGCTGGCCAATGCTCCGCGCAGCAACAGCGCAGTGAAATCGCAATCTTCCGCCCCACGCGCCGTGGATAGAACGCAGTACTCAGCACAGAAGCCAGTCACGATCACAGTATCCACATCCCAACCGCGCAACGTCTCTGCCAGCGAGGTTTTATTGAAGGAGTTGCCATAGGTCTTGTGAACATGGAGGTCTCGCTCCAGGATATTCAATTGGTCTGGTATCTCGAAGCCATCTTCGCCTGGCGTCAATTTGCTCTCTTTGTCAAGATGCTGAATGCAAACCACCGGCAGAGATTGCTCGCGAAACATCTCAATTGCCACATTGATATATTCGATAGCGTCCTCCAGCGATCGGGCGGTGGTTGGACTATTCTTAAAGAATTGTTTTTGTACATCTACAACTAGCAAGGCAGGTTTCATAATGAATTTTTTCCTTTTCGTTTTACAAGTTTTCGATTATGCCGCGCGTCTGCAAGCGCTGGCGTTCCCAGGCAGCAAAGTCTTCCGGCGGCTGGATGCACTCCGCTTCTGGCTTGCGCTCCAGCCGCGCCGCGTCATTCGGGCAACCAGAAACGCATAAACCGCAGCCGATGCAACGCGTTCGATCCACCACCGAGGCTTCGTCTATCTCGTGGATCGCATGCACCTGGCAGCGATCAATGCAATCTCCGCAAGCAACGCAGATATCCGGGTCAATCACCGCGTAATAATTGGCGTATGCCACCGAGTTTGGGAGGCCATAATCGGTGATGCCGCGCAAGATACCACAGCAACAGCTACAGCAATTGCACAAATACCCAAGGTCGCTCATCACGTTACTGACCGTATGCACCAGCCCGACTTCTTCGCTATGCTTTAACAGCGCTAACGCCTGATCCAACGAGATGTCGCCTTCTTCTATTGGCCGCTCGGTTTTTGAGAAGCTCAAACACATGTGAACCGGATATTCGCATTTGTGGCCCAGGTATTCCTGCTCCACCCGACAGATGCAATCCCGCAAGTGGAAGCTTTTGGCTTCCTGTAAGATCGCCCGCACATCTTCATAGGGTAGGATCCATTCGGTCTTGACAGTATCCTGCGCCGGCAGCACCCGGTGCAGCGCCGGTTCCGGGCCCATGATACCCGCCGCCCCACCATTTGCCATGTAGTCCTCGACCAGGCGGGCCAGTTCGTGATCCATCGTATCCAACTGCGCCTCATATAGGCCGACCACAAACGGCGCCAGCCGAAAGCAGCGTTTACCGCCTTGCTTTTCATACCAAACCAGCCCGCGCCGCAACATCTGGAACAGCAGCTTACGGGTTTCATCCAGCGGTCTGGCTACATGGCTAGCGATTTCATCCACCGCTTCCATGCGCCAGCTCAACTGGCTGGCCAGTGCGGCCTCTTCGGGTGAGAAGATTTTTTTTAGGATGGCGATTTCAACGCGGGTTGCTGTGCGCGGGAATCCGTTTGGCAAGCGATCTAAAGCTTCGGCCAATTGTTCATAAACCTGATCGGGCGTCATGTCTGTCTCCTGACGCTAACCGCGGAAGCGTCTCTCGTTCAGACTTCCACTCTCCTAAACTTCGCCAGTCTGGAGGGGATTGGGCGGCAAGCGACATCCATTATACTGGAAAAAGAGAGAATATATCTTCGACAAGACGGGGAGAAACGCTATAGGAGAACTGTGCTAAAATATTATTGAGCGCCTGGTACAGCGCCAGATAGTATGACAAAATTGCTTGGTTAGTCTTCTTCTTTATATTATCTTGAGGTAGGTAGATATGGGAGCAAAGCAAAATGGTGGAGCAATCAGATATATAGACTTATTTTGCGGCATTGGAGGATTTAGGTTTGCCGCAGAACAAGTATTTTCAAAATACGGATTACCGTCAAAATGCGTTTTTTCAAGCGATATAGATCTTTTTGCTAGAGAAGCCTATAATGCTAATTTTGGCGAGTATCCTGCTGGCGATATAACACAGATAGATGAAAACGACATCCCCGATCATGATATTTTATTCGCGGGCTTTCCATGTCAGCCCTTTAGTATTATTGGCAATGGAAAAGGTTTTGACGATACTCGCGGGACTTTATTTTTTGATATTGCACGAGTATTAGCCGCAAAAAAACCAAAGGCGTTCATCATCGAAAATGTTAAACGATTGATTGGACATGACAAAGGGCGTACTTTAAATAAAATTCTTTACATTTTACGTGAAGAACTGGGGTACACCGTTTATTACAAGTCGCTAAACGCTTTAGATTATGGTCTGCCTCAAAAAAGAGAAAGAGTAATTATTGTCGGATTTTACAAACCTATGGTCTTTCTGTTTCCACAAAAACAAAAAAATTTCACTCCATTAAGCGATATTCTAGAAAAAGAAGTTGACAAGAAATTCTATGCATCTGATTATATTCGTGAAAAGCGGTGGATAGAACATACGCCAGCCGTAATACCTTCTATTTGGCACGAGAATAAAGCGGGACATATATCATCCTATCCTTTTTCATGCGCATTACGCGCAGGAGCGTCATATAACTATTTATTGGTTAACGGAGAACGGCGATTAACCCCAAGAGAAATGCTTCGCCTACAGGGATTTCCTGACACATTTAAGATTGCAGTGTCGGAATCTCAAACCCGCAAACAAGCAGGAAATGCAGTCCCAGTAAATATAATTCGAGCCGTATTTGAAGCGTTATTGCCTGTCTTACTCAATGACATGAACAATGCTAATATTTATCCAAATTCTACCTACCAAATTGCCCTAGCCTACATATTAAGAGAACAGTATGAGCGATATCAACAAAACGCCTCGCTTGCGAACAGTTGACAAAATAAGACCCCCCTATCCGCTTAATCAATTTCCTGGCGACTTCGGTCAAAAACTCGGAAAAGAAATCGTATATTTACTTGCTACGAAATCTACTCCATCGTTAGAAGGCTCGGAATGGGAGCAAATTTTCGCGTCTTGCATTGGAGCAGAATGGAAACCTTCAAATATTGGACTGGATGACGTAATTCTAAGCGTTTGCGCTTGGGGCGCTAAAACAGTTAAATCTCCTCGGCCCTTCACGGCCAAAAATATCCGGCTTATATCTGGGCGTAATTCTCCCGCATATTCCTTTGATCAAAATAATTTAGACGCAGACGCACAAAGTCTGGGAAATGATGTCCTACAAATTTGGAATGCCCGGGTGGAATCAGTTAGAGCAAAGTTTTCGCACCTACGAACTGTTGTGTTGATCAAATCAAATGACCTCACAGAATTAGCTGTATTTGAATTTGAAACCAGATACTATCCGCCAGAAAATTATTTATGGGAACGAAACGAGCGGAACAATTTGGAGGCTCATGAAAAAAACTCGAATGTTCATCGGTTTACTTGGCAACCCCACGGCTCGCAATTCACAATTATTGAGACAGTGCCGAAAGAGTGTTTACTAATTAACGTTAAGTCGCCGAATAAACTCGACAAAGACGAATTATTGCGAACTTTGAAATTCGATAATACTTGGATAACTATAACGAACCGCAAGTAATATGGTTGACACATTTTCAACAAAACAGCGTTCTGAGATAATGAAGGCTGTAAAATCAAAAGATAATAAGTCAACCGAACTTAAACTAATTGAGATTTTCAAGGCTTGTCGCATAAAAGGGTGGCGGAGGAATTACAAACTTATTGGTCGTCCAGATTTTGTCTTTCCACAAAAACGTATAGCGCTGTTCGCTGATGGGTGTTTCTGGCATGGTCACAATTGTAGAAATATCACGCCGTCCGATAATGCAGATTATTGGAGAATAAAAATTAATAAAAATAAAGCTAGAGATCAAGCTGTAGCCGATGAATTGTCTCGAAAAGGCTGGCAAGTTGTAAGAATTTGGGAATGTGAAATAAAGAAAAAAGATATTCAGAAACTTATAGCAACAGGCAAATTCACAACTACCGAGTCCGGTATGGATGGAAGCAAACCATCCACCTGTCATTGACCAGCCTGGCGGGGTACTTTTTCCAACATTGCGGCTACGTCAACGTCATCCGGTTTAAGGGCCAGCGCTTTTCGAAGGATGTCTTCCGCCTGGGTCGGCGCGCCTTGTTGGAGATAAAGCAATGCCAGGCTGGTATAAGTTTCGATGTGTTCGGGGAAAACCTGGAGGTTTAATTTCAACACCTCAATCGCCTGGTCGAATTTCTTAACCGATACTAACTGGCGCGCCGGAATCAGCAACTCGTCTTCGTCAAAGTAATATTCCGGGCTATCTTGGATCTCAGCATAACGCCGGCGCGCGGCCGGGAGACCGCCCTCCGCCAGCGCCTGGCAGATCGGGATCATCCAGGAGACCGTACCGCCGTGCGGCTCACGATCCAACATGGCGTTAATCAACGCCCGGGTGATCTGGCTGCGCGCCAAGGATTCATCATTGCACAACAGCGCCATGCCGCATTGTTTTTCCGGCACGATAGTGAAAAAGTCTGTCCAGCCAAAGCCCATACCGCCATGGCTGACCGTTTTAAAGCCCTCGAAATGCCCCAACGTCCAACCCAGCCCAATGTCCTCATAGAGT
>Ga0172371_10012753_pt1 | contig 11026 bp, 8 predicted proteins | sample Lak12m_FD_114543 | JGI IMG/M metagenome (GOLD analysis project Ga0172371, IMG submission 114543) | Freshwater microbial communities from Kabuno Bay, South-Kivu, Congo - kab_022012_12m | ecosystem: Environmental > Aquatic > Freshwater > Lake | place: Democratic Republic of the Congo: South-Kivu... | reverse complement strand
GATGTATCGCTAAAACCGCTGTACAATGGAGGTAATTATGCTAAACTTAAGTGTGTTCAGCCACAACCATCACCCTTCTGGGGTGAATTTGTTGGCAAAATATATCAGACGTGGAATCTGGGTGTTAGATGTCCTGCATCAATTCCAAGCAAACCACGAAATTGTTTTGCTTGTAGAACATTCGAATCTGGTCTTCTCGCAAAATCAGGTATTTCCCAAAATACTGGTGATCCACTATAACCAGGCAAAGAATTTTGTTCTACTAGAAAAGCTTCCTGTAAGGTTCCATCTTCCATTTTAACAGGCTCGAGAGGCATCATAGCAATATTTCCAAATCTCACACTCGGTGTATTTCTCTGCTTTCCTTCATGATTTATTAATCTACCGATCATAAAAGTAATATCCCCAGGGCCTAAGTGGAATTGATCAAGCATTTCAAGAGTTGCAAAAATGTTTTTACTAACTCCAAGAATTTTGTGTTTTTGAAAATCAATCTTCAAGTTTAAAGAAGTTATTGCTAAATCATCACCATAGGGATGATACTCCCAAGAATTTTTATCTGTAATGAGAACTTCAAATCCTCCATCTGATGTATTTATTCGAATTACAGGCGTGTTACATTGAATTATTGCATGTTTGTTCGTAACAGCATAAAAATACAACCATTTGTCAAAGACATTTGATTGTATACTTGCGAAAAAACCACAAGCCCCAATGTTTTCACCATTATGTGCTGAGTATTCATTTGGATAAATATAGAACACACTATCTAAATATTTATCGTCTATTCTTGACATAATTCACCCTCCTCTTTCGTTTTCCATTACTGATTATAGAATCATAATACATAGAAGAAATTAATGGTACCTCTACTGATTCCAAGTTCTACTATGGATGCAATGTAAGAATAATGAAGGAGAACTCGAATTTATAACTTACTTCAGGTATTTCTCCGGGATGGCGTTGGCCTTGACCCACGCCACGAGCTCCTGCACATACCCGAAGGCCAGACAGGTGCTGGTGTCGGCCGCGCCGTAATAGAGCGCCAGCCGGCCGCTGGCGCCGTCCACCAGCGCCGCGCAGGGGAAGGCCACATTGGGCGTATCGCCCACGCATTCGTAATCCATAATGGGCGCCAGCAGGTAAGGCGCGCCGCGGTAAAGCACCTGCCAGGGTTTTTCCAGGTCGAGCAGGGCAGCCCCAAAGCTGTAAGTGAAACCGTTGCAGGAGGTCAGCACGCCGTGGTAGATCAGCAGCCAGCCTGCGCTGGTCTCGATCGGGATCGGCCCGGCGCCGATCTTGGTAGCCTGCCAGCCGCCGACCGGAGCCATCACGTGGCGGTGGCGTCCCCAGTAACGCAAGTCCAGGCTTTCGCTGTAAAAAATATCGCCAAAGGGGGTGTGGCCGTTATCCGAAGGCCGGCTGAGCATGGCATACATACCGTTGATGCGGCGCGGGAAGAGCACGCCGTTGCGGTTGAAGGGCAGGAAGGCGTTCTCCATTTGGTGAAAGGTTTCGAAATCATGGGTATAACCCATGCCGATAGTTGGTCCGTGATAACCGTTGCACCAGGTGACGTAATAGCGGTCCTCCAGCCACACCACGCGCGGGTCATAGCTGTACATGAAATCGCTGATCTCGGCGGTTTGGTTATCTTCGGCAATCCATTGAATGCGCTCATCTTGCAGCTCCCAATGAATGCCATCCTGACTGCGGCCGGCGTGTAATTGCTGCACGCGGCGTTTATCGTCGCAGCGGAACACGCCCGCGAATTGGCACTGAAAGGGCACCACCGCGCTGTTGAAAATGCTGTTGGAAGAGGGAATCAGGTCGCGCGGGATGATCGGGTTGCGCGCCGAACGCCACATGACCGCACCCGTACCGGCGGGACGTTCCTCCCAGGGGATGTTCGCCAGCGGGGCGGCATTGACCAGAAGCGGGTTATTCTCAGACATATCAACCTCCGATTTTTTCTTTCAAACGATCCATCATTTCCAGGCACAGGCGCGTGTGGTGGTAGGGGCATTCCCAAGGCCCGACCTTGAAACTATCCGGATTAACCGTGCCGTCCGGGCGGACGCGCTTGAACCAATCACCGTGCTCGTGATCCACCAGCCGCGCGCGGATGAACGCCCAGCAGCCTTGCGCGGCGCGCGCGTATTTTTCATCACCGCTCAATTGATAGGCATTATAGAAACCCACCACGCCCTCCGCTTGCGACCACCACTCCTTGTCGCTGTGGTTCTTGCCATGCGGGCCAAGTTCCTGGAATAATGAACCGTCGTCGTCAAGCGCTTCAACCAGCGTGATTTCCGCCAGTTTAAGGCTGGTGGTTCGGGCATGCGCCGAAAGCTGCGCATCTCCCGCCACCCGGGCGGCTTCCCACAGCAGCCAGCTGCACTCAATGTCGTGTCCGTAAGATATGGTATTGGTAAGCGGGCGCCACTGGTCATCGAAGAACAAGCGCTGATGACCGCTGATGGGGTTGATCACGTGCGCGAGATAGGTTTGCAGCAGATTGGTAAGACGCGCGCGCGCTGCAGGCCAAACCTGCGCCAGTTGTGTGTAGGCTTCCAGCATGTGCAGCTGCGTGTTCATGGATTTGCGGCAGTTCAGGTCTTTCTGGCTCAGGCGCATATCCGCCAATGTCGTCCAGTCGCGCGCGCTGCCCTCGATATACCCACAAAATTGCGGCTCGTAAGCGTGCGTCTCCAGCAGGTCGAACAATTCCTGCGCGATGCGCAGGCTCTGCGCGCTGCCGCTGGCGCGGTGATATTCGCACAGGCTGTAGATGGCGAAGGCCTGGGCATAGTGGTGTTTGCGGTCAGTCACAGGTTGGCTGTGCAGGTCCACATCCCAATATACGCCGCCGTAGGTTTTATCCCAAAAACTTTTCATGAGCGTGTCATACGCGTATTGGGCGGTTTGCAAGTATTCCGCCTGGCCGAAGACGCGGTAAGCTGCCGCGAAAGACCACAGGACGCGTGCGCACAGGATGGCTGTGCGGGGGACATCGTTATGAATTTGCAGATCGTTGCTCAACGCGCCATAGAATCCGCCGTTGGTCTTGTCGATGGCATGCCGCATCCAAAAGGGCAGGATATTGCCGCGCAGTTCTTCTTCAAAATCGGCTGGATCGAGTGATGGAATGTTCAATTCAGTTTATTCTTGACCTCGACTTTCGTATGGGTTTCAATAGATGTAAGAATCATATTCCCGCTATGAAAAATTGGGAACGCTCCCAATTTATTATGTAATTCTACCATTTCCGGATTAAAAAACCAAATTAAATTCTCCCGACGCAGTACATAGTACAATCAAAGAGAGAGGTACACATGCCCAAGACCCTTTATTTAATCGACGGCCACGCGTTGGCCTATCGTGCCTATTTCGCCATGCTTTCCACCGGCTCACGCTTTCAAACCACCAGCGGCGAACCGACCGCGGCCACTTTTGGATTCACCAATATCTTGTTGAGTATTTTGGAGAAAGACAAGCCGGATTATCTGGCGGTGGCATTCGATACCGGCAAAACCTTCCGCAATGAACGCTACCCGGAATACAAGGCCACGCGCGCCAAGATGCCGGATGACCTGATTACGCAGGTAGAACGCATCCGCCAGGTGGTGGATGCCTTCAATATCCCGCGCCTGGAGAAAGAAGGCTATGAAGCCGATGATGTGCTCGGTTCGGTGGCGAAACAAGCGGCTGAGAAAGGCTTGGGAGTGAAGATCATCACCGGCGATCGCGACCTGCTGCAGCTGGTCACTAACCGCATCGTGGTCAACCTGACCGGCGGCAAGCTCTCGGAAGCGCAGGATTTTTTCCCGGAGGATGTGAGCAAGAAAATGGGCGTAAAGCCCACGCAAGTTGTCGATCTGAAAGCCCTGATCGGCGATACTTCGGATAATATCCCCGGCATCAAGGGCGTGGGCGAAAAGACCGCCGGCAAGCTGCTGGAACAATACCCGACCCTGGATGAAGTCTATGCTCACCTGAATGAGATCACCGGCCGCACGGGTAAATTGCTGGAGGAAGGCAGGGAAAGCGCCTACCTCAGCTATGACCTGGCGCGCATTCACACAGATGTGGACATCCAACTCGACCTGGAACAGGCGCGCACCGATAACATGAATATCGGGAGCGTCACTGAACTTTTCCGCGAGCTGCAGTTTCGCACACTGACCTCGCGCCTGGAAACCCTGCTGAACAAGGGCGTGATCGGCAGCGGTGAGCAGCTGGCTTTGTTCGGCGAAGAACCGGTCAAGCTGGGTTTGCCGCCTAAGTATGAATTGGACGTAACCGTGGTAGATTCGGAAGAGAAACTGCAAGCGCTGCGGGAGACGCTGAAAAATGCCCGGCAGATTTCCTTTGACACGGAAACCACCTCCACCGACCCGATGCGCGCCGATCTGGTGGGTATATCGCTGGCAATCGAACCGGGCAGCGCTTATTACATCCCGGTTGGGCATGCCGGTTCGGCCGACCAGCTTCCACTCGAAGCAGTGCTGGCTGCGCTGCGTCCGGCTTTCACGGACGCCCTGATTCCCAAAATCGGCCACAATCTGAAATACGACTGCCTGACGCTGCGCTGCAGCGGGCTGGAAGCCGCGCCGCTGTCTTTCGACACCATGATCGCGGCCTGGGTGGTGGAACCTGACAGCCGCCGCCTGGGATTGAAAGCCATGGCCGAGTCGGAATTGAATATCAGCATGACCCACATCGAGGAGTTGATCGGCAGTGGGGGCAAGCAGCTCACCATGGACAAAGTGGCGATTGAAGATGTGGCGCCTTACGCCGGGGCGGATGCCGAGATCCCGCTGCGACTGATGCCCATCCTGCGCCAACGCCTGGAAGCCCAGAACGTGCTGAACATCTTCGAGAAAATTGAAATGCCGCTGATCCCGGTGCTGATCGATATGGAATATGCCGGCATTGCCGTTGACGCGGATTTCTTCACCAATTTCGCCAAGGAGTTGAACCGGCGTATGCTGGAGCTGCAAAAAGATATCTACAAGATGGTGGGCTACGATTTCAACCTCAATTCAACCCAACAGCTCTCCAAAGCCCTGTTTGAAACGCTGCACCTCACGCCGCCGGATTCAGGCAATAAAACCAAGGCCGGCCAGTACTCCACAGCCGCCGGTGTGCTTGAGGAAATGAAGGAACAGCACAAAGTAGTTGAGCTATTGTTGGAATACCGCGAGATTTCCAAGCTGGTTTCCACTTACCTGGAAGCGCTGCCCAGGCAGGTCAACCCGCGCACCGGCCGCGTGCATACTTCTTTCAACCAGACCGGTTCGGTTACCGGACGCCTGGCTTCATCCGACCCCAACCTGCAGAACATCCCGACCCGCACCGAACTGGGCCACCAGGTGCGGCGCGGCTTCATCGCTGCCCCCGGCACGCTGCTGCTTTCGGTGGATTATTCGCAGATCGAATTGCGCATTGTAGCGCATATGGCGGATGACCAGTCCATGCTGGCGGCTTTCCGCGCCGGGCAGGATATCCACGCCACTACTGCCGCGGCTATTTTCAACGTGCCGTTGGAAGGGGTCACCAAGGAGCAGCGCCGCCACGCCAAAGCCATTAATTTCGGTCTGATTTACGGGATGAGCGCCTTCGGCCTGACGCGCACCACCGACCTGACCCTGGCGGAAGCGGAGAACTTTGTTAAAGCCTATTTCGCCAAGTTCCCGGGAGTGAAAAATTACCTGGATGGCATCCGCCGCCAGGCGGCTGAGCGCGGTTACGTGGAGACCATGCTGGGGCGCAGGCGTTACTTCCCCGAACTGCGCAACCCACCCACGCCGCAGGTGCGGGCGCGCGCCGAGCGCGAAGCCATCAACGCGCCCATCCAGGGTACTGCCGCGGATATTTTAAAGGTGGCCATGATCCGGCTGCCGGATGAACTGAAGCGGGCGGAACTCAACTCCCGGATGCTGCTGCAGGTGCATGATGAACTGCTGTTGGAATGCCCCAGGGATGAGCTGCAAAAAACCATCGAAGTGGTCAGCCGCACCATGGAAAATGCCTATCAACTTTCCATCCCCCTGGAAACCGACGCGGCCTGGGGCGATAACTGGGGCGACCTGAAGGGTAGCGCGGATTGATCATAGACCTGTCATGCTGAACGAAGTGAAGCATCTCGGTTGGCATACCGAGATGTTCTCCCAGCGAGTGATTCGTGATCGTAATTCGAGCTCAACATGACACAAGCATGGTTGGTTTGTTGGGCGGGATTCTATTTACGCGTAGGTCCCACATTCATGTGCGACAAGATAGAGACGAGGATGTCAGGCATAGCCTTGCGGGGTGCAGGTGAACGCCTGACCTACACCCATGAAATGTGGGTCGCACATTTTTGTGCGAGAAGATAAAGTCTAAAACTACAATACTGCCGGGCGGGAGTAACGGATGGGAAAGCCCAAATGGCCGGCATCATTGAAGCAGCGCACAATGGCGCGCTGCTGGTAAAAATCCACGATGCTGATGGAAGTATTCTCAACCGAAATAAAGATGGGTTGTTCCAGGGGAAAACCCAGGTAGTGGGCGAACATATATTTTATAAAGCCGCCATGCGAGATCGCCGCCACGCATTTACCGCGATGTTGATCCAAAAAGTGCGCCGTGAAATGCTCCACGCGCGCGCGGATTTGGGCGAAGCTCTCACCGCCCGGATAGGCGGGCTTGGCCGCGTCCCCGGGTGATGCGATGTTGTAAAGGCGGTTGGTCTGTTGGTAGAACTGTGGCGCAAGCGTTTTCAAGTCCTCGAAACGTTCGTTGTCGATTTCTCCAAAACCAAGCTCGGCCAGGTCAGCGTTAATCTCGACCTCGAGCCCGTACCGGCGGGCGACAAATGGGGCGGTTTCCTGCGCGCGCGGGTAGGGGCTGGAGTAGATATGATCGATCGCGTACAGCCTGAACAAACGCTCAGCCAATTTTTTGGCTTGCGCGCGCCCCTGGCGGTCGAGGGATGCATCGGTCACACCCTGCATCTTGCCGGCTGCGTTCAGCGCGGTTTGGGCGTGGCGAAGGATGAACAGCCGGGTATATTCCGGATTATGGGGGATGCGCTGATTCATGGGCTTCAGGATGTTTTTCTGCCGCTGGACTTTCTGGGATTTGGCCGGGTTTTGTAAGCCGGGACAATGATTATGTAGAGTTTGCAGACCCTTTCATCCAGCATACGGCTGCGGATGCGCGGGTCGATTTCTTCCAGCGAGGAGGAAGTGGTAATCACGGTGGGCAGGCGCGTTTCATAGCGGTAATTCAGCACCTGGAAGAGTTTTTCGCGCGCCCAGGGGGTGGCGTTTTGCGTGCCCAGATCATCCAGGATCAGCAGCTGCGCGGCGCGAATCTGTGCGAAGACGTTATCATAAGAAACCGAGCTGGTCGGGCTGAAGGTGGCGCGCAGATGATCGAGCAGGTCAGGTACCACCGTGAAAATGGGATCGTCGTTAAGGGCGGCGCGGTAATGCCCAATGGCGGCAGCCAGGTGGGTCTTGCCGGTGCCGTAAGTGCCCATCAGCACCAGCCAGCCGTCCGGCTGCTCAGCAAAACGCTGCGCGGCAAAAAACGCATTATCCAGGCTATTCTGCTCATCTTGCGGCAGGTTCTCTTCCTTGCGCGCGCTGAATTTATCGAATGTGCGATGATCGCTGACGTGCGCCAGCGACGAGATCGGTGAAATATTGGAATCGATCAGGGGATTGCGGTAATCGGACGCGTCGATCTGGATTTTGATCACCAGTTCGCGGTCTTGCAGACGCGAGCTGACGCGCTCGTCAATTTCACTCAACCCGAGATTGGTGGTGATCACGGTTGGTAATTTATGCGTATAGCGATGATTGATGATTTGATACAGCTTTTCGCGCGCCCAGGGAGTGGCGTTTTGCGTGCCCAGGTCATCCAGCACCAGGAAGCGGATATTCTTAATTTCCTCGAATCTGCTTTCATAACTGGTCTCTTCCGAGCCGAAACTGTAGCGCAGCCAATCCAGCAGGTCGGGCACGGTCAGGAAGAGCGTCTCCACGCCCAGCGAAACCACTTCATTGGCGATGGCGGCTGCCAGGTGCGTCTTGCCGCAGCCGTAGCTGCCCATCAGCAGCAGCCAGCCATTCAGGTGATGGGCATAATTGCGCGCGGTGTTAAACGCGATTTCCAGGGTTTTATTAATATCTTTTTGCTTCCCGTGCCCGCTGACCTCGAAGCTGTCGAAGGTCATATTCTTGAATGTATCCAGGTTGCTGATGCGGTACAGGCGCTGTACGCTGGCGCGTTGGATATTTTCCAGCTGGCAGCTGCACGGTTCCAGCTTGCCATAGTCCGGATCGCTGACCGGCAGGTCGCGATAGACCCAACCAAAACCGCCGCAGATGGGGCAGACATCTTTGCCGGAAGCGCGGCGGGTGGTTTTTTCTTTAGTGTTGTCCGATTTCTCCATATTCGCCTTTGAGGTAGCGGCGGTGATCTTCTTGATCGTCTCTCCGATGGGTTCCATCTCTTCCTTCCTCCTGCCAGCGCTTCAATATGCTTTCAACGTACTTCCAGCGGCGCACATTGTTTTTTACAGCCAATTGGATGGCTTCGCTGATCCACTCTTCCGGGTAGGTCTGCTGGGCGTCGCGCAGGCTGTCCGCCAGGATGGGCGTCAACGGGCCGATGTTCTCTTCATACAACCGGTAGATGTTGGGCAGTATCATCTCCAGTGTGGGTTTGACGCCCTCGCTGGAAATCCGGCCCTGCCGCAGCAGTTCGGCGGCTGCCCGCCCGCGCGGGCTGTTGATAAAGAACAACGCTTCTCCAGTTTTCGGGTCGCGCGCCTGGATCAGGCTGCCGCGCGCGGCGGCCTGCCGCAAGCTTTCTGCCGCCAGTTCCTCTTTTGATGATCCACCCTGCAGGCCTTCTACGAAAATCTCATCCAGCATGAGGTCTTTGACCCTGAACGCCAAACCATAATCACCCTGTTTATAGGCTGACCACAACAGGTAGATGGTGGCCTTCAGCTCATTGATATCCTCGATAGCAGGCAATAGCTCGCTGAAAAACTGGTCCGGCAGGGCGCCGAACTGTTTTTTCCGTTCCTCGAAACCCTGAAATATTCCATCCATTGCGTCGGCTTATTTAATGGTGGCCATATCATAGAACTGCGCCAGGTCTTTGATGAACATCATCTCGAGGTCCTTGGTGGGGCCGTTTCTGTGCTTGGCGACCATCAGCTCGATGATCTGCTTGTTCTGCGCTTCATCGGCGATTTCTTCCTTGTTGTGGATGAACATCACTATATCCGCGTCCTGTTCAAGGCTGCCGGACTCGCGCAGGTCGGAGAGCATGGGTTTTTTATCGGTGCGCTGTTCAACCGCGCGCGAGAGCTGCGCGGCAGCCAGCACGGGCACGTTCAACTCGCGCGCCAGCGTCTTCAGGTTGCGGGAAATATAGGATACCTCTTGCACACGGTTATCATTGCGGGTATCGCCGGACATCAACTGGATGTAATCCACCAGGATCAGGTCGATGTGGTGCTCCAGATGCAGCCGGCGGCACTTGGTGCGCATCTGGATGGGCGTCAGGGCGGGCGTGTCATCCAGATAGATGCGTGAATTACTCAGGTTCTCCATGGATTGCGTCAGCAGGTCCCAATGGTCGGGCGCGATTTTGCCGGAACGCAGTTCCTGGGTGTTGATGCCGGTCTCCTGCGCAATCATGCGCTGCACCAATTGTTCATTGGACATTTCCAGCGAGAACATGGCCACGTGTTTCTTGTGCTTCAGGGCGGCATTCTTGGCGACTGTCAGCAGGAAACCGGTCTTGCCGGTGCCGGGGCGGCCGGCGATGATCAACAGATCGGAGCGCTGCAGACCGCCTAACAGGTCATCCAATTTGGATAAACCGGTGGGAACGCCCACGATCTCGTCGCTGCGCTGTGAAAGCATCGAAACGCGATCGTAAAAATCATTGATGACGTTCTGGATGGGCTGCAGGTCGCGCCGGATGCGGCGTTCGCTCAGGTCGAAGATGGATTTTTCAGCGCTGTTGATGATATCCTCGACCGGCTTTTCTTCCTGGTAAGCCAGCTTGGCCATCTCATTGGCGGCTGCCAGCATGCGCCGGCGCACGGAAGTCTCTTCCACGATGTGGGCGTAGGCAGCCGCATTGAGCGAGCTGGGCGTCTGGTTGATCAACATCATCAGGTAAGCCTGTCCGCCGATCTCTTCCAGCTGGCTGCGGTTTTCCAATTCTTCACTCAGGGTCAGGATGTCAATGGGAATGCGGTTTTCGTGCAGGTGATTAAATACTTCCCAGATCCAGCGATTGCGGATGATATAGAAGTAATCCGCGTCCAGCACCTGGGCCACGTCGAAATAGGATTCAGGGTTGATCAGCACGCTGCCCAGCACGGCTTCTTCAGCCTGCCGATTATGCGGCTGGGATTGAATGGTGTTGGAACTGGTCTCCGGGCTTTCGAAAAAATCCTGCATGGCTGTCATTCACAAAAACGAATATTGGCTTTATGTCTCATCCGGATTTTCATCCTTCTGATCCGAATCGGCGTCATCGCTGGAGGCTTTTCCGCCTTTTTTCTTGAAATACTCTTCAAAAATCGAGAGGCGCTCGTCGCTGAAAGTGACCCGGGCGTTGTCTTCCGGTTCAGCGCTGCCCTTTTCTGGCCTGCCTGCTTCATCTTCTTCGCTGCTCTCGTTAATTTCCTCCGGAATGATGCTGGCTTCGTCCATTACCTGCTGTTCGACCAGGATGGGAACATGCGCGCGCACGGCCAACGCGATGGCATCCGAAGGGCGCGTATCCACATTGATTTTCTTATTTTCTCTTTCGATCACCAGGGTGCCGTAGAAAATATCATCCTTGAGGGAGCTGATCAGCACCTGGGTCAGGCGTCCGCCCAACAGGTTGATCAGGTTATGCAACAAGTCATGCGTTTGCGGACGGGAGACTTCGATTTCCTGCAATGCGATGGTGATGGCTTCGGCTTCGTAAGGCCCGATCCAGATCGGCAGGAAGCGGT
>Ga0172371_10012752_pt1 | contig 11027 bp, 9 predicted proteins | sample Lak12m_FD_114543 | JGI IMG/M metagenome (GOLD analysis project Ga0172371, IMG submission 114543) | Freshwater microbial communities from Kabuno Bay, South-Kivu, Congo - kab_022012_12m | ecosystem: Environmental > Aquatic > Freshwater > Lake | place: Democratic Republic of the Congo: South-Kivu... | reverse complement strand
TCATGGAATACCTCCTGCTTTGATCTGAAACTATCTTCATGCAGGATCATGCCATGACCCGTTAAATATAGGGTATTCTCATCGTTCGTCGTGCCCCTCAGGGGCATGGATGTTGGTATGAAAGGACCGTAGAACCAATGATCCAGCACGATTTGAATCTTCAGACCGGCAATCAGGCGCCGCCTTTATGGGCTTCCGGGCTTGATGCTTCGCACAATGGGATTGTCATCATTGACCGTCATGGGGTGATCCTCGTCTATAACGAGGCTGCAAAGCGAATGCTGGGTGACGAGGGCTCATCCCCAGTAGGACGGCGTTTCTCCGAAATTCGTCCCGAGACCTGGCCGGACCTCAAACGGATACTCGAAAGCGGCCGGCCTCAAATCGGAAAGAGAATAGTCTTCCCTAGCGCCACGATCATCGCCAACCGGAATCCGATTCTGGTCGATGGAAGGGTGGTGGGAGTGATTAGCGTTTTCCAGGACATTTCGGAATACGAGGCTATTATCTCGGAACTCCAGGGGTACCAGAAGCTGCACCGCGAACTTGAAGCTATTTTCGAATCATCTTACGACGGCCTTTACATCACTGACGGCAAAGCCAACACCATCCGAGTGAACAGCGCTTACGAACGAATAGCCGGGCTGAAACGCGAGGATCTTATAGGCCGAAACATGCGGGATCTGGTAAATGAGAGGGTCTTCGACCATTCCGTGACGCTCGAGGTGCTCAAGAAGGGGACGCAGGTTTCGCTGATGCAGAATATCAAGGGGAACAAGCAAGTCTTGGTGACAGGAACGCCCATCTTGGACGAAGGCGGCAGGATCGTTCTGGTAGTGACTAATGTGCGAGATATGACCGATCTGAACGATCTGAGGGCTGAACTGGAGAAGAGTAAGCGGTTGAGTTCCCGTTACTATCAGTCCTTGCTGGAGCAGGAGAGGTTCGAACATGCCCTGGACAGCATGGTAGTCAAAAGTAGCGCCATGACTCAAGTAATTCAAAAGGCGGTCAAAGTCGCCGGGGTCCACACTTTGGTATTGCTACAGGGTGAATCCGGGGTGGGAAAAAGCATGCTGGCGCGGATCATCCATCTTATGAGCGCGAGAAAGGAACGACCCTTCGTAAAGATCAGCTGCGGAACCATTCCGGACTCTCTCATGGAGAGTGAGCTGTTCGGTTATACCAAGGGAGCGTTTACAGGAGCGGCTCCGGAGGGGAAAGCGGGGCTGATCGAAACAGCGGACACAGGGACCGTGTTTCTAGATGAGGTTGGAGACCTGACACCGGCCATGCAGGTAAAACTGTTGCAGGTCATCGAAGAGAAGACCTTTACCCGAGTCGGCGGAACCAGGCCGATTTCCGTGGATGTGCGCATCATTGCCGCCACAAACCGGGATTTGATGGGACTGGTACAAAAAGGAGAGTTTCGAGAAGATCTGTATTATCGGCTAAATGTAATACCCATTTACATCCCGCCTCTGCGGGAACGTCGGGAGGACATTCCAGCCCTGGCCTTGAACATCTTGGAGAACTCCAACCGCACAATGGGCTTTAGCAAACGCATGGAACCCGAAGTCCTCGACAGACTCATGGGATACGACTACCCTGGAAACGTGCGTGAACTGATCAATGCGATGGAACGCATGATCATCATGAGTGAAGGAGACGTCATCGGTGCCAGTGACCTTCCAGGAGAGGTAAGGAACGCGGCGTCTTCGATTCCTGATCACCTCGGAGAGGGCGTTACTCTGAAGGCGGCGCTGAGGTCTTTGGAGCAGCGATTGATCTCGGCCGCTCTTCGTCGACACGGCACAGTGTCACAGGCTGCCAAGGCTCTGGGGATTCATCCCACGACACTTTGGCGCAAGGTGGTGAGGCAAGGGGCCCGGGGCAACACTGCGGAAATGCAATAATGCTGCAATATTGCAATACGCCGAAAGTCCGGGAGTTAACAATATGATAGCCTCGGCGACCGCCTGATCACTTCTTGCCATTGCAATGCTGCAAGTCCCCCTACCCACTGCGCACAGCACTTTGTCAATCTATTCAGTCTGTTGTCCCGATCGGGCTATTGGCATGCTTGTTGCTCAGATTCTCCTTTCAGTGTCCTGAAACAAGCCCCCGTAGTCTGAGTAAAATCGTCAAACCGGAACATAGGAGGGAGGAGAATGCTGAATCGCAAAGTCTTTTGGCTGCTATTGGTTGCCTTCGTGGCGCTGGCTCTGGCGCCTGTCGCCGTTCTCGCGCAAGAGAAGGTTGTTAAGATCGGAGCCCTGTACCCCATGACCGGTCGGGCTGGCCTTTACGGGCTGGATTCTGTGGACGCGGCGGAGATGGCCGTCGAAGAGGTTAATTCCAAAGGCGGAGTCGCGGGCTACAAACTGGAACTGATCAACACGGATTCAAAGGCCAAGCCTGACTACTCGGTGATGGTCGCGAAACGCTACATCGACCAAGACAAAGTGCATTTCCTCTTTGGTGTCGTCAGTTCCGCTGTGGGACTCGCACTTACCGAAGTATCCAAGCAGAACAAGAAAATCTTCATCGGCACGGACCACGCTTCCACTCAGCTCACGGTGGATAAGTTTCAGCCGTACTATTTCCGTGTCTCAAACAACACGTTTCAGTCCATGGCCGCGGGCGCTTTGTATCTCAAAGAGATGATGCAAACGAAACCTTGGCAGACTATCTCGTACATCGGCCCGGACTATGCGTACGGCCATGACCAGTGGAACGAACTCAAGTACAATCTCGATAGATTCGGGATAAAGTACAAGGTTGTAAGCGAGTACTGGCCCAAGCTCTTTGCTCCGGACTACACTCCGTATATAACTTCCATTGTCAAGGACAAGCCTGACGTGTTGATTTGCGGCCTTTGGGGCGGCGATTCCGTGGCCTTCATCAAGCAGGCCACTCCGTACGGCTTATTCGAAAAGACACTGTTCTGCTCGCCCGACGCAGGTGGGAATTACGAGGTCATGGCTGCCACCGGCGCAGAGTTGCCACTCGGGCTGGTGCTGAGCGCTCGCCATCACAACAACTGGCCTGACACCCAAGCCAACAAGGACTATGTGGCGAAGTTCTTTAAGAAGACAGGTCGGTACCCCACTTACGCGGCGGAGGGTGCTTATGCCGGGATCCTGGCTATCGCCCAGGCTGTGCAAAAAGTGGGAAATCCCAACGATACCGAGGCGCTCGTAAAGGCCCTGGAGGGGATGAAGATCAGCCTGCCTGAAGATCCGGAAGGCTTCACCTCGTATATAGATCCTGCAACTCATCAGATAGTCCAAATGCAAGCGATCGGCGTCACCGTGGCCAACGACCAGTTCCCGCCTGCCAAGCGCATGCTGGGTAACTGGAAGATCTACAAGGCGGAGGAACTGCTGCCGCCAAAAGAATATATCGAGCCCAGGCAGAAAAAATAACGCTGCGTCGCCGCCAAACAGGGAGTTTTTGCGGGGAGAAACTTTTTTACACTAAAAAGTCTCCCCCGGATCTTTCCTGTTTGAGCGCGACTCGGTTGTCTGGCGATCTCAAAGTGGGAGAAGGTTCCCAATGGACGTGTCATTCATACTGGTGCAGCTCTTGAGCGGCCTTACCATGGCCACGCTGCTGTTTCTTGTGGCCAGCGGACTGACCCTGATCTTTGGCGTGGGCAATGTGTTCAATTTCGCTCATGGGTCGTTCTACATGCTGGGGGCTTATCTGGCTTATCAGGCCGCTACCGTGTGGCACACCAACTTCTGGACAGCGACCGTGGCCGCGGCACTGGGCGCTGGGGTGTTGGGAATGCTGGCCGAGTCGCTGTTCCTGCGCCGCATTTATGGCCGAACAGAGGAAGGTGGCTTCCAGATCTTGTTAACTTATTCCTTTATTTTGGTCATAGACGACATTGTGAAGCTTGTCTGGGGAACCGAGTACAAATCGTTGTTGAGGCCCGCGGGGCTCACGGGATCAGTGGAGATCCTGGGAACGACCACACCGACATACAATTTGGCCATCATCGCCATCGGCCTCCTGGTGGTGGTGCTGGCGTGGATTATCCTCTCACGCACTCGGCCGGGGAAGGTGGCCAGGGCCTCGGCCTTGGACCGAGAGATACTCTCGGTCATGGGAGTGAACGTCCCTCTCACCATGACATTGGTTTTCGGAATCGCCACGGCCTTAGGCGGATTTGCCGGCGCATTGGCCGCGCCGCTTCGATCTGTGACTCCTGGCGCGGGGATTGAAGTTATCATAGACTCCCTCATCGTGGTGGTCATAGGCGGAATGGGGAATTTCTGGGGAGCTTGGCTGGGCGCCCTTATCCTGGGAGAGGTTACGGCTTTCGCTGTTATTTTGGTACCGGAATGGGCTGTTGTGGTGAGCTACGTCGTCATGGTGCTTACGTTGATCTTCAAGCCGGAAGGACTATTTGCGCATACTAGGTTGAGAAAGGTGTAGTTATGCGGAGCATCAAGGGTTACAAGGAAGCTGCCTTCTGGACTGTGCTGTTCTTGGCTTTTGCTCTGGTGCCCCTGTTCAAGTCTTCAGGCTATGAGCTAATGTTGGCCGGCCACATCCTCGTATGGGGTCTCTTCGCTGTGTCCTTCAATATGCTTTGGGGTGGCACGGGAATGCTCTCTTTTGGCCAAGCCCTCTATTATGGACTGGGCGCGTATTCGGTGGGGCTCATGTTCAAGTATTGGGGGCAGGCGTGGTTCCTCCCCTCGATACTGATCGGCATCCTGGCTGCCGTGGTGCTCTCCGTCCTGGTGGGGCTCTTGATCATACGGGTCAGTGGTGTGTTTTTCACTGTGATGACTCTGGCTTTCGGTCAGTTGGCCTGGCAGATTACCTTCAGGTGGTATGGCTTCACAGGCGGAGATGACGGCATTCAGGGCGTAATACCTCCCGGCATCCTGGGAAAACCCGCTGTGTATTACTATTTCACGTTGGTCCTAGTGGCGGCCTCTATCTTTTGCCTGAGGCGGATTTCTGAGTCGCCCATGGGGTTGATCCTGCGATGCGTACGACAAAACCCCGACCGGGTGCGCTTCCTTGGGCAGAGCGTCAAACGTAATCAGCTCTCCGTTTACATGATCTCGTCGGCTTTTGCCGCCCTTGCCGGTGGTTTGATGGCCGGAGTGGACAATTCCATCCATCCCAACATGCTCTATTGGACGACCTCCGGTGAGGTCATCCTCATGTCGGTCCTCGGCGGCATCGGCCAGTTCTTTGGTCCTTTTATCGGCGCTGCCGTCCTTGTCGTCATAGAGGACGCCGTGGGGGCTCGAACGGAGTTCTGGCCGCTAATAGTGGGAATCATCATGATGGTGATGGTTCTGCTCCTACCCAGAGGCCTGGTGGGGGAAATCCAGCAGTTGAGGGCACGGTTAAGATCTTCTGCCCAGCGGATGGGAGGTTGATGTGGACCCTATCCTGTTGCTGGACAGTGTGGACAAGGCCTTCGGCGGCCTGCGGGTGACCTCGGACGTAAGCTTCTCGGTCTTTCCCGGCGACATATCTGCTATCATCGGTCCAAACGGCGCGGGAAAAACGACCCTCTTTAACCAGATCACCGGCCACCTCCTGCCGGATAAGGGTAGGATAGTGTTTGAGGGGGAAGATGTCACCGGCCGCACTACCCAGGAGATTGCGGCACGAGGCATGGGGCGCGCTTTCCAAGTGACCTCGATCTTTCAGGAAGAGACGGTTCTGGACAACGTCCGGGTCGCGTGTCTATCGAAATTGAACCAGGCCCGGAAGTCTTTCAGGCCTGTCCGGCATTTCAAAGAGGCTACGGACAAGGCTTATTCCATTCTGGAGAGTCTAGGGCTGGAGAAACACTCGGATCGTCCTGCCTTCGAGCTTGCCCACGGCGACCAGAAACTTCTCGATATCGGCGTGGCCTTGGGCCTTGAACCCAAGCTTCTTCTTCTGGATGAGCCCACCTCCGGCATGTCGCCTGATGAACGCCAGCTCACGAGGGAGCTGATCAGGCGGCTGTGGAAAGAGTTTAAACTCACCCTGATATTCATAGAGCACGACATGGACACGGTTTTTGGCATAGCTCAAGTGGTGCGGGTATTGCACCTTGGGCGGCTCCTGGCGGAAGGAACACCGGATGAGATCCGTAGCAATCCCGAAGTGGTGACGGCATATCTTGGAGAGGATATCAAATGAGCCATGTTCTGGAAGCTGTAGGGCTCAACACCTTTTACGGACGCAGCCACATTCTTTTTGACGTAAGCCTTTCCATCGGGGCGGGGGAAACGGTTTGTCTAATGGGTCGAAACGGCGCGGGCAAGACCACGACGTTTCGCTCCATCATGGGGCTCACACCTCCCAAGACCGGCAGCGTAAGATTCAAAGACATGGAGTGCAAGGGGCTGCCCGCGTTCAAGATTGCCAGAATGGGGCTGGGTTTCGTTCCTGAGGACCGCCGTATATTAGGGCCGTTTACGGTCAAGGAAAACCTGGAGTTGGGAAAGGTGCCGGGCCGGAAAGGCCAATGGACGTTGGAGTCAGTCCTGGAGCAATTCCCTTTGCTGGTTCATTTGCAGGACAGGTTTGGAGGGACACTCTCCGGCGGAGAGCAGCAGATGCTCACTATTGCTAGGGCTCTGATGGGTAACCCGGACGTCCTGGCCCTCGATGAGCCAACGGAGGGTCTGGCGCCTGTGGTCGTCGCGGTTTTGAAGGATCTGATAATGAGTCTGAAGCATGCTCGGACGACCATCCTACTTTCGGAACAGAATATGCGCTTCGCCTTGGCGGTCGCTGATCGTGTGGTGGTCATAGACAAGGGCCAAGTGGTCTACACGGGGACAGTGGACGAGTTCAACAAGGAAGAGAGCGTCCAGAAGAAATATCTGGCTGTGTAGGGAGGGGCGAAGCGGAAAACAATTCAGGAAGGTGAAACTTCGATGAATCGCGTGAACATATTTCAAACTACACCCCGCATAGTCATGGGACCTGGATCGGTGGGAAGGATCCCCGAGGAGGCGGGGCGGCTGGCCGCGAAGAAGATCATGGTAATTACCGATCCCGGCCTGGTTCAGACCGGTATCGTCGGCAGGCTGGAAGAACTGTTGACCAACGCGGGTTATTCACTGGAGCGTTTCGCCGAGGTAGAACCCGACCCCCGCTATGAGGTCGCCAGCCAGGCAGCGGAGCGAACAAAGGAAGTTGGCGCTGACCTCATTGTAGGCGTCGGCGGCGGTTCCTCTCTGGACATAGCCAAGGCCGCGTCCATACTGGTGACCAATAAGGAGCCTATCAGCTCTCTATTTGGAATAGACCTGGTGCGGACGGCAGGGTTGCCGACGATCGTGGCGCCGACGACGGCAGGGACGGGCAGTGAGGTCACACCCATCGTAATTCTCTCCGACCATCAGGAGAAGCTCAAGAAGGGCATAGTGAGCCCGCATCTATTTCCCGCCGCTGCGATTTTGGATCCTGAGCTTACTGTGGGGCTGCCGGCCTCCGTGACCGCTTCTACAGGTATGGATGCGTTGATTCACGCTGTGGAGGCTTTTACTTCCAGGAATGCAACACCGTTTACAGACGTGCTGGCCTTGCACGCCATGGGTTTGATCTTCCAAAACATACGCACGGCGTTTGCGAACGGCTCCGATCTTCAGGCACGCTCCAACATGCTCGAAGGGAGCATGCTCGCCGGTATGGCCTTTGCCAATGCGGGAGTGACCGCGGTTCACGCGTTCGCTTATCCCATAGGCGCGGAATTCCACATTGCGCATGGCGTGGCTAACAGCATCATGCTTGCTGCTGTGATGGAATTCAACATGCTTGGCGCCCTTCCCAAGTTCGCGCGTATGGCTGAAGTCTTCGGCGAGGAGACCTACGGGTTGAGCGAACGCCGAGCCGCGCAACTCGCTGTGGAAGCACTTCGGACCCTGGCAGGCGATCTCAAAGTTCCGAATCGACTCAGCGAGTTCGGAGTAAAGGCGGAAGATATCCCCACCCTCGCACAGGGTGTCATGAAGGTGACTAGGCTGCTCGCTAATAACCCGCGAGAGCTGAGACTCGAGGACGCTGAGGCGATCTACAAGAGCGTGCTTTAGGAGAAGATGCTATGTGGTTCCGGCTTCGCAGCCTGCGGTCTGCAACCCTGGCTTCCGTCTGCGGTACCCCGTGACTGCCAAATTACCGTCGTCCCGGCGAAAGCCGGGACCCAGTTCCTCCTGGATTCCGGCTTTCGCCGGAATGACGAGCAGACAACGGGTGCCAACGTCTTAGGTTCGCGCTTTCCGGGCAGAGCCCAGAGTTTGGGACAAACGAACCTTCGGCAAAGAGGAACGTGATCCATGTTCGGTTTGTACAATATGGTTCTGAGAGTAAACGCCACCCAGAAGTCCTATGATCTCAAGATGATGTCGGATGAGATATTGAGTCGGACGTTGGGCGGTAAGGGTCTGGCCACACACATGCTACTCAAGCATAATTTGCCGGGCGTGGACCCTATGAGTCCGGATAACCACCTTGTCTTTGCGATAGGACCCGCAACGGGCACGGCTGTTTGGGGATCTTGCCGTCACGGCATTTACACCAAATCCCCACAAACCGGCTATTACTCCGAATCCTATTCCGGCGGGACGGTTGCCGAGTACATGGCCAAGACCGGGTTCGATGCGGTTCTCATTCATGGAGCCAGCGAAGAGCCGGTCTGGCTGGAGGTATCCCACGAAGGGGCTTCTTTTCACCCTGCTGATGACTTATGGGGCCTTGACACATATGAAACGGAGGATCGCATAAAGGCGTGGCTCAAGGACAAGCGTGGTCCCGGAAAGAACTGCGGAGTGGTGGTGATCGGGCCGGCGGGTGAAAACGGAGTCACCTTCGCGGTCATTGAGAACGACCGCTGGCGAAGCGCTGGCCGTACCGGCGTCGGCGCTGTCATGGGCTCAAAAAAGATCAAGGCCATAGCTTTCTGGGGAAACAAAACCAAGGAATTGGCCGATCCGGAACTTGTTAGACGCTTTTCCAGGAACCTGGCTCAAAGATCAAAAGACGACGCGGGAGTCAAGGCGTACAAGAGTATGGGCACTCCCATGATGGTTGACATAATGAGCAAGGTGGGGAGCTTTCCCACGCGCTATTGGCAGAAAGGCATAGCAGAGCATCAAGCGCAGATCAACGCTCCGGCCCTTCACGAGCGCTGCGAAGTGACCCCGCATGCCTGCCTGAAATGCTTCATTGCTTGCGGAAGGATGTCCACCGTAAAGGAAGGCCGACATAAAGGGCTCAAGATAGACGGGCCGGAATATGAGACGATTTATTCCTTCGGCGGCCTTTGTGAGGTCCAATCCATAGAGGAGATCGCGTATCTGAACGACCTGTGCGACCGCCTCGGCATGGATACCATCAGTGCGGGCAATTTGGCAGCGCTCACCATAGAGGCTTCGCGGCAGGGCAAGATCGACTATCAGATCGACTACGGCCAGGTGGACCAAATCGCCACCCTCATCCATGAGATCGCTTTTCGCAAAGGACTCGGCGACACTCTTGCCAAGGGGATAAAAGTCGCCGCGGAAGCGATGGGAATGGCTGATCAGGCTATCCATGTGAAAGGTCTGGAACCCGCGGGTTACGATCCTCGCGTTCTTAAGGGAATGGGACTGGCTTACGGCACTTCGGATCGTGGCGCATGCCACTTGAGGGCCACCTTTTACAAGCCGGAGCTGGCCAAAATGATCGACCCCGACCAGATCGGAGGCAAGGCGGAGATGTTTGTCGAGTGGGAAGATCGGCTGACGATTTTCGACTCACTTGTCCTATGCCGTTTTTACAGGGACTTGTATCAGTGGGACGCTCTTGCGGAAATGCTCAAGGGCATAACAGGGCTTGATCTTGACAGGGATTCCCTGAAATCCATAGCGACCGGTATCTCCGACAACACCAGGCGCTTCAACATCAGGGAGGGTCTTACCCCGGAAGACGACAAGCTTCCCAAGCGCTTCTGCAACGAAGTTCTCCCTGAGACAGGGAAAATAATCACCGAAGCCCAGATGCAGCAACTCCTTGCCGACTACTACAAGGCCAGAGGCTGGGATGAAATGGGCCGACCGCCTGAAGAGGCATAGGAACTTTGCCGGGGAACCGCTTCTTGCAAGAAGGGGTTCCCCGGCGCCCCTCCCCAAGAACTCCTATATGCTTGATCGCTTGCCGGTTCCCGCTATTGCGGGAACCGGCAAGCGATCAAGGCATTAACTGGCTTGTCATACGAAAACTCGCCGAAAAAAGGCGAACACGGCGGAATTGTGGCGGTGGGGACACGGCATGCCGTGCCCTTACATTTATCGACGGAAAAACCAGAGCAATAGATTCAGCACTATTGTAATCACTATACTGAGCACGATGGAGGTCATCAGGGGAAAGCGGAACGAGAAGCCGGGCCGTCCCACGCTGATGTCACCGGGGAGATTGCCAAATGGCAGACCTGACTTGCCCGCGAGCCAGACAACTAGACCGAACCCCGCCACAACCAAACCGACGATGATGATCCATTTCCCGTATGCTGACAAATCCATGATACTCACTTCAAGGCGCCATCCCGGCTCTTGAATCCCGCCCGGAATTCAAGGGAGCCTGGTGATTAATTATGAAAGTCTTCAGCCCACGTCAAGGCGGGCAATACTTTGACGACGGTCCTCTATCCGGATAGTTCTTGGTGTGGGAATCGCCTTGACAACTTTATATCACGATGAGATCCTGTTTAGGGGGCGATTTCTTTCTAAGGCGTCATCGGTTAATGGTCGTGCAAGTCATGCGCCCTGACATCCAGGTAGTTTCGGGAACTCTTCACCAAGCAGCATCACTGGGTCAGGTCTAGTGATGTATTCAAAAGGATCGAGCGACTCGACTCAAGGGGGGAAAATCTAAAATGAAAAAACTGGGTGTTGTACTAGCTTTGGTATGCGTCATCACCATGGCCGCGACCCTTGCCCCTGCGTTTTATGCGTGGGCGCCCTACATGGGTTGGGGAGGCTGCGGCTCTTCGACCTACAGCGGTGGGTTCTGGC
>Ga0172371_10012751_pt1 | contig 11027 bp, 9 predicted proteins | sample Lak12m_FD_114543 | JGI IMG/M metagenome (GOLD analysis project Ga0172371, IMG submission 114543) | Freshwater microbial communities from Kabuno Bay, South-Kivu, Congo - kab_022012_12m | ecosystem: Environmental > Aquatic > Freshwater > Lake | place: Democratic Republic of the Congo: South-Kivu... | reverse complement strand
GAGCTGCGCGGGGCGCTGGGCGGGGGGAAGCGATGAGCACGGGCCCCGGGGCACCGCCGCGCACGCCCGCTGGAACGCCGTCGAGCGTGACCCCCGGCACAGGGGCGGCGACCGGCGCGCCATCCGCCGCCCCGGTCCTGGAGGTCTCGTCCCTGCGCAAGGAGTTCGGCGAGCTCGTGGCCGTCGACGACGTCTCGTTCGTCGTGCCGGGCGCCGGCTCGCTCGCCATCGTCGGCGAATCGGGGTCGGGCAAGACCACCGTCGCCAACATGGTCGTCGGGCTCGAACGGCCGACGTCCGGCACCATCGTCGCCTGCGGCCGCGACCGCTCGCTGCCGGCGCGCTCGTCGGCCGAGCGCCGGCGGCGCGCGCGCGAGGTGCAGATCGTCTTCCAGGACCCGTACACGAGCCTCGACCCGCGGCAGACGGTCGAGGCCGCGCTCGACGAGGCGCTCCGCGTGAGCGGCGACCTGCCGAAGGAGGGTCGCCGCGAGCGCGTCCGCGAGCTCACCGGGCTCGTGGGGCTGGACGAGCGCGCCCTGCATGTGGTGCCGCGCTCGCTCTCGGGCGGGCAGCGCCAGCGCGTGGCCATCGCGCGCGCGCTGGCCGGCGAGCCGCGCCTGCTCATCCTCGACGAGTCGGTGGCCGCGCTCGACGTCTCGGTGCAGGCGCAGGTGCTCAACCTGCTGGCCGACATCCGCGACGAGACCGGCGTGGCCTTCGTGCTCATCAGCCACGACCTCGCCGTGGTGCGCCAGCTCACCGACCGGGCCATCGTGATGCACCGCGGCGCCGTCGTGGAGGCGGGGCCGACCGAACAGATCCTCATGGACCCGAAGCAGGACTACACGCGGCAGCTCATCGCCAGCGTGCCGCACCCCGGCTGGAAGCCGCAGCGCCGCCGCGTGGCCGGCGCCTGAAAGGAGACGGACCCGCTATGGACGACCTCTGCTACCTCCCGGCGACCGAGGCCCTGCAGCTGTACCGGGAGCGCAAGCTCTCGCCGGTCGAGCTCATGCAGGCGGTGATCGCTCGCGCCGAGGCCGTCGAGCCGACGGTGAACGCGCTGTGCCTCACGTACTTCGATGAGGCGCTGCAGGCGGCGCGCGCGGCCGAGGACTCGTACCTGGGGAAGGGGGAGGAGCCGCGTGCGCTGACCGGCCTTCCCGTCGCCGTCAAGGACGAGCTGCCGGTCGCCGGGCAGCCGTGCTCCATGGGCTCGCTCATCTACAAGGACTTCATGCCGGAGAAGAGCGCCGTGATCGCCGAGCGCCTGCTGGCCGCCGGCGGCATCATCCACGCGCGCACCACGACGCCGGAGTTCTCGTGCGCGGGGTTCACGCACTCGCGCCTCTGGGGCGTGACGCACAACCCCTGGAACCCCGAGTTCGCCGTGGGCGGGTCGTCCGGCGGGTCCGGCGCCGCGCTCGCCAGCGGCACGGCGACGCTCGCCACCGGCTCCGACATCGGCGGCTCCATCCGCATCCCCGCGGGCTTCAACGGCGTCGTCGGCTTCAAGCCGCCGTATGGACGCGTGCCCGAGGAGCCGCCCTTCAACCTCGACCAGTACTGCCACGAGGGTCCGCTCGCCCGCACCGTCGCCGACTGCGCCCTCTTCGAGAACGTGCTTGCCGGCCCTGACTCGCGTGACCTCACCTGCGTCGCCCCCAAGCTCGAGATACCGGCCCAGCTGGACGGGATCGAGGGGATGAAGGTGGCTCTGGTGGTGGCCCCGGATGGCTGGGCCATCGACGCCGACGTGGCCGCCAACACGCGCGCCGCCGCGGAGGCCTTCCGCGAAGCCGGCGCGCAGGTGGAGGAGTGCGGCCTGGCCGTGGCCCGCGACGACCTCATGCGCGCCGCCTACGTTCACTACGGCGCCATCTTCGGCGCGGAGATAGGGGCGGAGGTGGAGGCGCACCGCGACCTCCTGACGCCCTACGCCATCAAGGTGGCCGATGACGCCGGCGCCGCGCTCCGCGACCATGGCTTCGCCGCGGGGCTGCGGATCGAGTGCGAGATCCTCGCCAAGCTGGGCGCGCTGTTCGCCGGCCACGACCTCCTGCTGCTGCCGACCGTGGTGACGCGCGGGTTCGTCGCCGGAGACGACTACGTCGACCACGGGATCGCGGTGGACGGCGTCGATCTGCCCGAGCACTACATGGCCTTCCTCACACCGCTCTTCAACATCGCCAGCCGCTGCCCGGTGCTCAACGTGCCCTCGGGCTTCGCCGACAACGGCGTGCCCACAGGCCTGCAGATCGTCGGGCGGCCCTATGAGGACGTCGGCGTGTTCCGCGCCGGCGCGGCCTACGAGCGCCTGCGCCCCTGGCTCGACGTACCCGCGCGCAGGCCGCTGCAGGAAGCGGCCGGGTGAGCACCGGCGCCGGGAGCGGCGCCCGGCCGAGCCTGGGCGAGAGCCCGGAGCCCTGGAAGGAGCCGGTCCTCGTGTTCGCCTTCGAGGCCCGCGTGGACGTCGGCCCCGAGGAGCGCGTCGGCCACGGCGACGGCGACGTGCTGTACTTCGTGCCCATCCTGGGGGGCACGGTCGACGGACCCCGCCTCCGCGGGACGGTCGTACCTGGCGGCGGCGACTGGTTCGTGCGCCGGGGGCCGACGTGCATCCAGCTGGACGCGCGCTACCTGCTGCGCGCGGAGGACGGCGCGCTCATCGACATCGTGAATCACGGGTACTACCGCACGGCCTCCGCGGAGGTCATGGAGCGTGCCGACCGGGGGGAGCCCGTCGACCCGGCGGACCTGTACTACCGCACCTCGCCGGTGTTCCGCAGCGACGCCCCGGCGCACCGCTGGCTGGCCGAGTCGGTGTTCGTGGGGCTGGCGCGCAGCGAGGGCGAGCAGGTGTGCATCCGCTTCTTCGAGGTGCTGTAGCAGGAGGCCACACGTGGTGCATGCCGACGACGAAGGGGCCGCGAAGCTCGAGCGGAACAAGGCGAACGCGCTGCGCTTCTACGACCTCGTCATCAACCAGAAGGACTTCGAGGCGGCGCGCCGGCTCATGGGCGACCGTTATCGCCAGCACAACCCGCTGGTCGGGGACGGCCCCGAGGGGCTGCGCGACTTCATCGCGTGGCTCAGGGACACCTGCCCCGCGGCGCGCAGCGAGGTGAAGCGCGTGATCGCCGAGGGTGACTTCGTGGTCCTGCACGTGCACTCCGTGCGCTCGCCATCCGAGCAACGGGCGATCATCGAGATCTTCAGGCTGCTGCCCGACGGCAGGATCGACGAGCACTGGGACGTCATCCAGCCGCTGCCGGAGACGGCTGCGAACGCCAACGGCATGTTCTGACCCGCGCCACGGCGAGTGCGTCGCCGGCAGCGCTACGGCATCAGCCAGTCGCGCGAGAGGTCGCGCGGCGCCCCGTCGGCGCGGCCGGGCGCCGGCTCGGCCACCGGCCAGATGAGCTCGGTGGCGAAGTCGGCGGGGTCGGCGGTGTCGCGCTCGTCGCGCACGAAGCGCATGCGCAACGGCCCGCGCAGCACGAGGCCGCTGTCGGCGAGCCACTCGAGCTGACGCGCGTAGGCGAAGCGGTAGCCGTCTTCGTACAGGCCGGTGAAGACGCTGCGCGCGAAGCGCCCGCCCTCGAGGTCCACGACGGCCTCGTCTGCCGGGTCGGCCTCGCTCTCGACCGGCAGGCACAGCCGGTAGCGGAGCACCGTCTCGTCTCCGCCGGCGAGGCCGATCGGCGTGGGGTCGCGGAGGACGACGACCTCGCGGCCGCACGGGGTCAGGCCCCGCCGCCCCGCCTGGGTCGCAAGCTCACCGGCGAGGTCGACGTAGGACTCGTGGAACTCGGCGCGCGCCATCGTGCCGGACCAGACCAGGCAGCGCTCGGTGGGCAGGTCCACGAGCTCGACGGCAGGGGCGGCGCGGAACATGCCGTCGAGCTCGTCGATGCGGCCGAGGAGGCGCAGGGCCGCGTCCAGGCGCGCCTGCTCCTGCTCGAGGCGCGCCCGCTGCTGGCGGATCGTCTCTTCCATGCGGTCGGCGGTCGCAGCGTCGATGTAGCCCCGCATCTCGGCGAGGGGCAGGTCCAGGCGGCGCAGCAGGCGGATCATCTCCGCCGCCCGTATGGAGTGCACGTCGTAGTAGCGGTACCCGGTCTCGGGGTCGACGTAGGCGGGGGGGAGGAGGCCGCGGTCGGCGTACAGCCGCAGGGCACGGTGGCTCAGCCCGCTGATGCGCGCGAAGATGCCGATGGGCATGAGGCGCTGTGCGGCGGGGTGAGGAGGAGCGCCGCGGCGGTCACCGTTCGTCATGGCAGCACTGTAGTGCGAGCCGAGGTGCGGAGCCAGCTCTCGGCGAGAGACGGCCGGTGGCGACGGAGGGCCGTTGACTCTGACCCGCGTCAATGTTGGAGGGTGGCGTCACCAGGGAGGCGCGCTCGGCTCTGTGCCGCGCCTCGAGACAGGATCAGGGGGAGGACGCTCAACGTGAACGACATCATCGACGGGCTCGCCGCGCTCGTCGGCCGCGACAACGTCGCGGCCGACCCGGCGAGCCTGGAAGAGTACGCCGCGGACGAGAGCTTCGTGCCGCGGCTGGCGCCGTGGGCCGTGGTACGCCCCGGCTCCGCCGAGGAGGTGCAGCGGGTCGTCGCCTGGGCGAACGAGACGGCGACGCCTCTGGTGCCGGTCAGCTCCGGCCGACCGCATTTCCACGGCGACACCGTGCCGAGCGTGCCCGGCGCCGTGATCGTCGACCTGCGCCGGCTGGACAAGGTGCTGCGCGTCGACCGGCGCAACCGCATGGCGGTCATCGAGCCGGGCGTCACGTACCCGCAGCTGCGGGCGGCGCTGGCTGAGCACGGCATGCGCCTGACGATGCCGCTGCTGCCGCGCGCGAACAAGTCCGTCGTCGCCAGCCTGCTCGAGCGCCAGCCGACGCTGATCCCGCGCTACAACTTCCACCTGCCTGAGCCGCTGCGCAGCTGCGGCGTGGTGTGGGGCAACGGCGACGTGATGTTCACCGGCGAGGCCGGCGCCGGGCCGCTGTCGCTGGAGGCCCAGTGGCAGGGCGGCCTCGTGCAGGCCGACCCCAAGGGCCCCGGCCAGACCGACTTCTTCCGCCTGCTCACCGGCGCCCAGGGCACCTTCGGTGTGGTCACCTGGGCGGCGGTGCGCTGCGAGCTCGTGCCGGCGGCGCATGACTACCTCTTCGCCGCGGCCGACGAGCTCGACGAGCTGGTCGACTTCGTCTACCGGCTCGACCGCATCCGCCTCGGCGACGAGGTCTTCCTCGTCAACGACGCCTACCTCGCGCGCCTGCTGGTGGCGCGCGGCGAGGACGTCGACGCCGACGCGCTGCCCGCCTGGACACTCGTCCTCGGCCTCGCCGGCCGCGAGCACTTCGCCGCCGAGCGCGTGGCCGTGCAGAAGAGGGACGCCGAGGCGCTGGCCGCCGAGCACGGCGTCACCCTGCAGGGTGACGTTCCCGGCACGACCGCGGCGGCCGTCGGCGCCCTCGTCGGCGCCTGCTGCGACGAGCCCTGGAAGCTCGCCGCCGGCGGCGCCTGCACCGACGTCTTCTTCGTCACCACGCTGCAGGAGGCGCCGGCCTTCGTCGAGATCGCCCACATCGTCGCCGACGCCCACGACTACCCCATCGACGACATCGGCGTGTACATCCAGCCGCAGCACCAGGGCGTGACGCACCACGTCGAGCTCAGCCTGCCGTACGATCCTGCGGACGCCGACGACATGCGCGCGCTCTCGGACGAGCTCGCCTTCAACCTCATGGCGACCGGCGCCTACTTCAGCCGTCCCTACGGCTCCTGGGCACGCCCCGTGTACAACCGCGACGCGGCCTCGCGCGACGCCCTGCGCCGCGTCAAGGCGATCTTCGACCCGGCCGGCATCATGAACCCCGGCAAGCTCTGCTTCGGCGCGCCGCGTGTGCCCGGCCGTGCCGCCGCGCCGGCCGCCGCATCCGTCCCCGTCGGCAAGGAGGCGTGACATGGCGCTCACCGACTTCCGCCCCGACGCGATGCGCTGCACCAGGTGCAGCTACTGCAAGTGGATCCCCTTCGACCTCGTGAAGAGCGCGCGCTTCTCGGCCGGCTGCCCGTCGATCGAGGCCGGCGTCTTCCACGCCTACTCGGCCGGCGGCCGCCTCGTCACCATGCTCTCCCTCATGGACGGCCGCTCCGAGGTCACAGGTCAGGTCGTCGACATCGGCTTCCGCTGCCAGCTGTGCGGCAACTGCGACGTGGCCTGCAAGCTGTGCCGCTACGACATGGAGCCGCTGGCGGCGCTGCGTGAGCTGCGCGCCCACCTCGTCGAGTCAGGCCGCGTGCCCGACTCGTACCGCCCCATCATCGAGCGTACGCGCGCCGCGCTCGCCGGCAGGGGCCCCAAGACCCCGGCCGACCGCAACCTGTGGGCCGCGGGCCTCGGCCTCGTCGACCCGGAGAAGGAGGCCTGCGACGTCGTCTTCTACGCCGGCTGCAAGTACTCGGGTGAGGAGAGCCTGCGCGAGACCGTGCGCACGCAGGTCCGCCTGCTGCAGCTCGCCGGCCTCACCGTCGGCCTCTTCGAGAACGGCTGCTGCGGCGGCCTCGCCGACAAGATGGGCTACCGCGCCGAGGCCGGGCAGGCCGGGAGCCGCATGCTGAAGCAGTGGCAGGCGGCCGGGATCAAGACCGTGGTCACCCCCTGCGCCGACTGCCGCCACACCTTCACGCGCGTCTACCCGACGTTCGAGGGCGCCCGGGACGGCATCCCGCAGGTGCTGCACACCGTCGAGTGCGTGGCGCAGCTTGTGCGCGACGAGAAGCTCGAGTTGACCCTGCCCGTCGCGAAGACCGTGACCTACCACGACCCCTGCAACCTCGGCCGTCAGGGCGAGCCCTACGAGCCCTGGGCCGGGGTGGAGAAGAAGATCTACGGCCAGGCCGTGGTCTACGACCCGCCGCGGCCCAGGTACAACGGTGCGAAGGGCGTCTACGGACCGCCGCGCGACCTGCTCGCGGCCATTCCCGGCCTCGAGCTCGTCGAGATGGAGCGCAGCCGCGAGGCCGCCTGGTGCTGCGGCGCCGGCGGCGCCTGCCGCGAGGCCTTCCCCGAGTACTCGGCGGCCACGGCGGCCGAGCGCCTCGAGGAGGCGGCCGCGACCGGCGCCGAGGCTCTCGCCACGGCCTGCTCGCGCTGCGAGCTGAACTTCGCAGAGGGCGTGGCGGCGGCGCAGGACGGCGCGCCCGGCGCCGCCGCCGCGGCCGCAGGCCTCGAGGTCCTCGACGTGCTCGAACTGGTCGCGCTTTCCGCCGGCCTTCAGAAGGAGGCGTGATGAGCCCGAGCTACGCCAAGCCCACCACGCCGGCCGAGACGGCCGCATCGTCACCGCAGATCGGCGACGACGCCTACCGCGCCCTCGAGGACATCGTCGGCGCCGCGAACGTGAGTCGCGACGGCGCCGTGCTCGACACCTACGCCTTCCAGTGGCTGGCCGAGCTCGTGCGGCCCGACCAGAGCCACTACATGCCGCGTCCGGCCGCCGTGGTGCTGCCGGGCTCGACTGAAGAGGTCCAGGCGATCGTCAGGCTGGCCAACAAGTACGGCCTCAAGGTGAAGCCGCATGGGACCGGCTGGTACCACTGGTCCGGTCCCATCAAGGACACCGATGCGACGCTCCAGCTCGACATGCGTCGCATGGACCGCATCATCGAGATCGACGACCAGAACATGTACGCGGTCGTCGAGCCGTACGTCATTGCGGCCCAGCTCCAGGCTGAGCTCCTCCCGCTGGGCCTCAACCTCAACATCCCCGGCGTCGGCTGCTCGAGCTCGATCGTGGCCAGTGCCTGCGCCTACCACGGCGCCGGCCCCGACACCTACTTCATGGGCGGCAACGCCGAGAACCTCCTCGGCATGGAGTGGGTCACGCCCGAGGGCGAGATCGTGCGCACCGGCTCGCTCGGCTCCGGTGACGGCTGGTTCTGCAGCGAGGGCCCCGGCCCCAGCGTGCGCGCCATCTGCCGCGGGACGCTGGGCAGCCGCGGCGGCCTCGGCGTGTACACCAAGTGCGCCGTCAAGCTCGCCCCGTATCTCGGCCAGACCGAGTGGGAGGTCCACGGCACCGTCCCGGCCTACCGCCTGCCGGTGCACGAGAACCTGCGCGTGTACACCCTCGCCGTGCCCGACTGGGACGCCTGGGCCGAGATCTACTACAAGATCTACGACAACGAGATCGGCTACATCTTCCACCGCCAGTTCAACCTGGCCGGGGCCGACCTCGCGCCCGCCTTCTGGCTCATGTACAACGACGCCGACAAGATCCTCAACGACGTCCCCGACCTGGTCGCCGATCCGGAGATCCAGAAGCTCACGGAGGAGATGCGCATCAGCTTCCAGCTGATCCTTCAGGGACGCAGCAAGGACGACATCGAGCTGCAGGACAAGATCCTCAGCGCGATCCTCGAAGAGGTGGGCGGCTGGAAGGTCGAGCGCTTCTGCGAGCAGGACATGGCCGAGTTCACCAACCTGTACCTGCAGCGGCTCGGCCACAAGCACATCAACTTCGTGTGGGCCGGCGGCTACATCGGCAGCTGGATGCAGTTCGGCACGCCGGACTGGGTCAAGGGTTACGTGCCGACGGCCATCGCAGGGCTGGAGCGCGACGCCTCGGGCGGCAAGCTCGTGCAGTGCGGCGGCGACGCGATGATGGGCTCGGGCTCGGGAATCCCGCTGGGCGGGGCCACCGGCCTCGAGCAGTTCGTGAGCTACGACCCGGACGACTACGAGTCGACGGTGGCCGGCATCAGGCACATGGAGGACGCGGTGAAGGACGCGGCGTCCATCAAGTACCCGCCGGGCAAGGAGTTCATCTACCTGCAGATCGGCTGGAGCGACGAGCAGATCTGGAAGGCGCTGGCCAACTCGAAGCAGCCGCAGGTGTTCCGCTACCAGACGCAGATCAAGGCGGCGTTCGACCCGAACGACACCGGCGACCGCATGTACCCGACGCTGCCGCTGGAGTACAAGCCCGGCGGGTGACGGCGGGCCGCCGTTTCCCCTGACAGGCACGGGGCGACCCCGGGGATCACGACCCGGGGTCGCCCCGTGCCCGCGCCGGTCCCACGCGCGTCGTCGCGCTCTCCTCCTCGCCGCGCGTCGCGCTCGCCCGTGGCCGCGGGCGCTTCTGCCGACGAGGTCCCGGCCACTGGTCCCCACCGTCGACATCATTCAAGCAATCGCTTAATCTTCGGTCATGGACGAGCCCCTGCACGGACCGGCGACTCCCTTCATGTGGGCGGAGCCGCTGCTCCAGCGCATCGACGACCCGGCGGCGGCTCTTGCGCCCGCCGCACAGCGCATGCTTGCGGGCGCGATGCGCGTGATCGCGAACAAGGGCTTCGGCAACTTCACGCTCGCCAGCCTGGCGGCTGCGTCGCGTGTGAACGTGGCCGCCGTGAAGTACTACTTCGGCAGCAAGGCGGGCCTCCTCGACGCGGTGGTCGACGCCGTGCTCTATGCCGAGATCAAGCTGGTGACGCCGCCCCCCGCCGGGCAAGCGGCGCCGGCGGGGCTGAGCCGCCTCGCTCGAGAGACGCTGATACTGAGCACACCGGGCAGGCCCCTGAAGGTCCTGTTCGAGCTCCTGCCCCATGCCCTGCGGGACAAGAAGCTCCGCGCGAAGCTTCGAGACTACTACTCGATGTTCTACGCGTTGCACCTGGAGCAGCTGGGGGCCGGTCTGCAGTCGTCGCCTGAGCGGCGCGAGCGGATGAAGGGCCTCGCCATGCTGCTGACTGCTATCGCCGACGGACTGACCATCCAGGAGCTCATCGACGCACCGCACTTCGACATGGTCGTGGCGATGCGCGCGCTGGACGATCTCCTCGCCGGCAGGTTCGCAGACGTGGTCTCCCAGGAGGCCGGCGGGGAGTAGCGCCCGCGGCGCGGGCGGACGCTCTTCTGGCCGTCGACCCGATCGCCGGCCGTCACCACGCGCATCGCCCTGAGGACGGTGCCGGCTTCGTGGCTGCCCGGGTCCGATCGTCCGGGTAGCAACCCACCACACTCGTCCACAGCGAAGCATCCGTTGGAAAGTCAAATAAGCGCTTGCATTACGCGGAGACGCGCAGGTATCGTGGGTCGCGAGGATGCCGGAGCGCAGGTGGCCACCCGGCCGCACCATGATCTCCGTTTGTTCTCAGACGCCTCATGGAGGACGGGGAGTGACCGACGCTCGGTTTCGCAGCGACGACGCGCGACATCTCGTCGAGCTGCTCGTGGCCTGTGACGGCTCGAGCGGCGAGGGCGGGATCGTGCCGATCAAGCAGCTCTGCGAGTACCCATCGACCACGACACGTGGTATGCGGGCAGCTCCAGCGACACGCCGTGGCTCAACGCCGCCTTCGGCATCGAGGAGCTCGCCGGCACCTTCGACAGGTACGTGGCGACCACCGAGGAAGCCCAGCGCATGCACTACGCCACACAACTCTCGCAGATCCACGAGGACGAGGCGCCCATCGTGGCGGCCTTCTACATGACCCAGCTGCGGGCCGTGAAGAAGGTGGTCCAGGGCGTCGTCGGCCCCGCGCCCGGTGTTGCTGCGTCGACAGGGCCCACATGACGACCTGAGTCCGGCTGGTCCCTGGCCACGTATACCGGCATCACGGGGGCGCCGCGCCCCGTCGGCAGGCAGCTGCGGGGCCGGGGCGGGGCAGCCTCCTCTGCCGCACCTGGAGGCACGCTCGTGACGGCCGCTCCGGCCCATGGACCACAGGCGGCTCGACAGCCACTGCCCAGCGTGACACAAGTGAACGTCAAGGAGACCGGGATGAGCGACCAGCTCCACGACCAGATGAAGCAGTCCGTCATCGACGGCGAGGTCGAGGACGCCGAGCGCCTCGCGCGCGAGGGCCTCGACGCCGGCCTTCCCCCCGGCGACATCCACGAGATCGGCAAGACGATCGTCTGCAGCATGCTCAGCGCCGCGGGCTTCACCGTCACCGACGTGGGCTGCGACGTGCCGGTCGAGACCTTCATCGCCAAGGTCAAGGAGG
>Ga0172371_10012747_pt1 | contig 11028 bp, 7 predicted proteins | sample Lak12m_FD_114543 | JGI IMG/M metagenome (GOLD analysis project Ga0172371, IMG submission 114543) | Freshwater microbial communities from Kabuno Bay, South-Kivu, Congo - kab_022012_12m | ecosystem: Environmental > Aquatic > Freshwater > Lake | place: Democratic Republic of the Congo: South-Kivu... | reverse complement strand
CTGGTACTCGGTCATCGCTTCCTCCTTTGGTTGGATTTCTTGCTCGAAACCAAACCTATAGGAAAAGCGATGGCCGTTTCTAACTGACGGCGCTAGAATTTACAGCAGTATAGGGACTCAACCGAGCGCAAGTATGTACAGGGGTATCTGCACGATCTTCTTTTCCGCGAATTTCTCCTGGCCGCTTACGCTCCTGGAAGCCTTGTAATCAATGACCACGGCGTTATTACTGCCGCTTTGCCGGTCGATGCGATCCAGTCTGCCGCGCAGGTGGAAATCATCGATGCGCAACTGGTTTTCCGTGCTGTTCCTGCCACCGCAACTTCCTGCCCTGGCGCCGAAGCTGACCTCGACGTCGTAATATTCGAGCGGCCGCGCGCATTCTATTTCACGGTCTATATATCTATCCAGATGGTACTTTAGCTCAGCTTTGAGTATCAGCGACTCAAGACTCGAGCCGGCCTCGGCAAACTGTTCCTCAACATAGCCTTTCATCTGACGCCTGACCTCGGCGACCTGTTGTGATTCGGCATCGTGCAGATACAGATTCGAACGGCTGAGCTGGCCGTTGAAATGACAAAGGATGTTATGGATAACCCGGCCGCGGTGAAGCCCGACAGCCACGGGTTCGAATGCTGCCGGCGCCAGCACTGTTTCCACAAAATATATGAAGGGACAGCTCAGATACCTCTGGATCTCGGTGACCATGAAGCTTTCCTGCTTGCCGAGACGGTCGATGATCCTGATATCACACAGCCGTTGCTCCCGAGGTTCCGCGGATTCCAGGCACAGTTCCAGGCGCTGCGCCAGCCCGGCCGGTGCGGCAGCTTCGATCAGCTTCGACCTATCCTTTTTTCCTTCCCCTTCATAACGCAGGGCCAGGGACCGCAAAGCCTGCCCGGCAGTCGGGGCCTGGCCTGGAGGAAATGTGGTTTCGGATATGCCCCGCTCGATTCGCAGGACCGAATCCCTCTCATACAACTCGAGTGTGTCGTCAAAGAACAGGGAACGGATATTAGGTTTGCCTTCCTCGTCACAAGATGGATAGCATAAATAAATATGCTTGCGCGCCCGGCTTAAAGTTCGAAAATACAGGAAGCGCTCTTCCGCCAACAGGTTGTCCCGGGTCTTGAGGGGGACGCCAAAGCCGGCAGCCAGCTCCCGCCGTTCCTCGTCAGGAAAAAAGGAGTCTTCCCGACCCAGACTCGGAAACTGCTTTTCCAGCAGACCGCAGACGAAGACAGTGTCAAACCGCTGATTCAGTATGCGGTGGGGATCCAGAAGCCTGACGCAATTTCGCTGCACGGCGGCGGGAGGACGTACTGTTGCCTGGTGAATGGCGCTGACAAGAAGCTGAAGACCGGTTCGATGATTCGCGTTCTTTTTCGGCTTGAGCGGCTGTACGGCGTCAAGCACGGTTTGTATATTTTCCGCCTCATCGCAGATTAATGACAGGCTTCGAAGAGCCAGCGTGTCGAGCCTGAGATCCGCCGCCGAGACCTGCTCTATATAATTTCTGGCCGCGAGCAAATGGCGCACAACGCCGCACATCCGCCGGCCCAGTTCTCCGGCTCCCTGTGGTTTCTTCATCAATGGGGCAAGCTCATCGAGTGGGCGATGGCTGAGGTTCCTCCACTCGATCAACAGTTCTTGCGGTTCCTCCCAACCCTCGACCCTGGCGCGCCGGTCAAACCGGTCCACATGCTCAGGAGGAATGCTCGACAGGGGGCTGCGGAGATAAGACATAAAACTGGCACACGATCTGCTTCCCGCCACGAAGTCCAGAGCCGCCAGAACGGTTTTCCCGACAGTGGTTTCCGATAGCGGCAAAGGGGACGACAACTCAAAAGGGATGCCAAATTCCTCAAAAACTCGGGCGATCATGGAGATGTCCGGGCCCAGGCTGCGGCATACCACCGCGATTTCATCAAGACTGTGGCCGTCCCGCCAGAGCTTGAGGATTTCAGCGGCGACCACTTCCGCCTGACCTCGTGATCCCGCCGCCGTCAGCCTGCGGATGTCGCCTTTAGCATCCACCAGATCGTGTGATTCATTGAAAATGTTTCTTACGAGATGCGTCAGGGCAGGGGTGCGATCCTCGTAGATATCCGATCCATTCAAATTTTCCAGTAGCTCCGAGCCTTCCACACTGCCCGCTAATTTCTGTAAACGATCGAAATGAATCGAAGGCGCCACGTAGGCCGCCCTGCCTGGCTGGTAAGGCAACGTCACCATCAGGGTCCCCGATTTGGCTGCCATGATTTCCAGAAGTTCATGCTGGGCCGGAGTGAAGTCCCAGAAACCATCGACGATGAAAGTTTCATAGCCGAGATCCATGTCCGGGTCGCGAGCGATCGAGACTGCCTGTCGCTGCGCCAGCTCGCTGTCATAGACACCCTGCTCCCGTATGACCGCTTCATATCGCTCGAAAAGGCGATAAATATCTTTGTTAAGCTCCTGGCGCCACCTGTTGCCTCCGGCCCACTCCCGCATTGATTTGGCCAGGTCCGTCGAGCTGAATCCCATCATCTCGATCTCGGCAATAAGATTTCCCAGAGTGGTGATGAAGCCGTCGAATTCGGAAGAGGGGCCCAGCCGCTGGAGAATACCGCGGGAAGCATCGGCGATGGAGCGCAGGAGTAAAAAATGCTCGCCGGACCCAAGGATTTTAAAAGCAGGCTCGGTTTCTTTCAGCAGTAGATTAAAATAGCCGCCGAATGTCGTGACGTCGCCACCAGTTAGCACCCCCGATTTTCCATCGCCGCCGTACCGACGCAGTATCTGCCGTTCAAAATGACGCGCATCCGGTCCGCTAGGGGCGATAAACAGCGCTCGCTCACCCCGCTTGAGCGCAGATGTGAACGTTGCAATGGCGCGCTCGGTTTTTCCCGATCCAGCCGGCCCGTAGACAAGTTTCAGCGCCATGCGGATTCGCCTACCACCTGAACATCCGCCGGACGATTGACCGCCCCAGCATCTTGTTCTTCAGGCGCCGGGACATTTTTTCTGGATTTCCTGAAGCGATCACCTCGGCATCGCGTGACAGCCTGGCCATCCTGTAGAACCATGATGTCAGTTTCATCAAACCTCCATTCAGCTTGCTGCTTGACCGCCCATCACCCGCCAAATTGCACAGCCGGGCGTTCATTATACGCCCGTGATGCCCTTCCCCCAAAAGCCTGGGGGTTATACAATCCTCTTGCATCATACCCCGCTTACCGGATGGATGAATTGCATGGCCGCCATCACTCAAACAGGAGCTCCACGAGACAAGGACAAGCTGATCCGTCAGCTGTCGTTAGTAGCCTATCTGATGGCGAAGCAGGGACGCCCGGTCAAGGCTGAGGAAATACGGCGTTACGTCGAGGGTTACGATGACGGTACGCGTTCCCTGGATACTTTTACCCGCCGTTTTTATGCCGATCGCGATGGCCTCGCGCATCTGGGCATCGAGATCGAGAGCAGCCGCGACGAGGCTGGGGAGGGCGATACCTACTGGCTGCCGCCGGAGAACTTTTTCCTGCCGACGGTCCCTTTCTCCAGGGAAGAACTGGCGGCGCTGCACACCTGTCTCTTCCTGCTGGAAGGCCAATTCGCTTATGGGCATCTGCTGCGGCTGGCGCTGCAGAGCCTGGCGCTGGGAACCGGCAACGCGCTCGAAGATCCAGTAACCGACAGCATCGCGGTAGATATGGCTTCCTCGGGCCTTGACGCCGAGGTCGCCGGGCGGCAGCGGCGGATCGACGAGGCCGTGGCCAGCCATAAAACCATCCGTTTCGATTACCACAACTTCAGCAACGACACAGTCGAGGAACGCCTTGTCGACCCCTACCGCATGATGTATACGCTCGGTGACTGGTACCTGGTTGGCTATTCTCGCGAGCGCGGCGCCGTCCGTATTTTCAAGCTGCGGCGCATACGCGGACGAATCACTTACCTCGATAAGAAGGACCACGACTTTGAAATACCCACTGGTTTCCGGGCCGAGGATTACGTCAATCTGAAACCCTGGCAGCTAGGTCCGGTGAGCGGTGTCGCCGAGATCAGATTTTCGCCCCGATTTGCCTGGTGGGCCCGTAACAACTATGCCGGTTGCGGCGAGTTCGAGAATGATAAAGACGGCGCCGCCATTCTGCGCACGCAGTACGCCGACGGCCGTCAGATCTGTTCGCAAGTGCTGGCGCGCAGCGATGGGGCCAGTATCACCGGCCCTCCCGAGTTGCGCAAGCAGATGGTTTCCATCCTGGAAGGAATCGCACGAGAGCATCAGGGACCGGCTCAGGCGTTACCGGCGACGGCTCCCCAGCAACCCGAGCGCCATGCCGGCACAGCCGGCGCCCATGACCCACATCCACAGGTCGAACCGGAGCGGTTCTCACAACTGGCAAAGACCGTCGCTTACCTGGAATCCAGACTTGATGGGGAAGAGTTTGTCACATTGCCGGTAACCGAGGTGTGCCATGACCTGGGACTTGATCGCAATCAACTTCAACAGACAATGGGGATGCTCTATATTGTCAGCGCCGAGAGCGGCGGCTACCTGGTGAATGGCACCCTCGACGGTGATTCTCTTCAGGTCGAAGGGTTCCCTCATGGCGAGTTGTTGCGGCAACCGCTGCGGCTCACCCCCCGTGAAGCCCGGGCGATGCTGCTGGCCTTGGATCTTGTGGGAGGTCAAATTCTCGCCGGCCGCAATCAGTCGCTGCAAACGGCGCGTGAGAAAATTATCCAGGCGGCGGGCGGACTCGATGACCTGGAGACAATCCCCATCGGAAAAACCGGGAATGAGGATTTCGACATCTGCCGTGCCGTCAATCGCGGCCTTGCCGAGCACCGCCTGGTTGAGATTGAGTACCTGTCAGAATCGCGCAGCCGCATCGAATCCAGGATCATCGAGCCTTATCTGGTCAATGGAACCAAGGGCCGGTGGTACCTGGTGGCCTGGTGCCGCAAACGCGGCGGCATCCGTACTTTCCGCTTCGAGATGGTCAAGAGCGCCCGTCTGCTTGACGAAACCTTCGAGCCGCGCGCCATTGATCTGGATCCTTTCCGCAACGATCCGCGCCTGCCGTCGGGCACGGAGGCGCCCGGGCAGGCCACAGTGCTTTTCAGCCCGGATGTTTCACGCTGGGTCTATGAAAAGCAGCCGGGCACCGTGATGTTGGAGGATGGCTCATTACTGGCCGAAATCCCGTGGTTCGATCGGGACTGGATTGTCCATGAAATTCTTCGTTACTGCGGCGACGCAGTCGTTTTCGCGTCCGAGAAATTGCGCCAGCAAGTCGCTGACGCCGCTATGCAACTTTCTGAAAAATATCGCTGACACCGCCGTTTGCCGCGAGACGGGTTACCGTGGCGGCGCGGGGTATAAATCCTGCTAACGGCGGTTGCATGTGGTTTACGAATGGGTGCCTTTGAGGTACAATTTATGAACTGACGGTGGCGCCAGCGATTTGGGGGGTCCAAAAGCGAATGGCCGCTGGTGAAGGAGCCTGGCCCTCAACCATTTCCAAGGTTGAGGGCGGATTTCTTTACGGCACAGGGGAACTGAAGTGATGACAGCCAATCTAATAAGGCGCGCCTTAACGATGGGAATATTTACTGCATTAATCCTCCTGATCGTGAATACTGCCATCGCCGCCGCCACCCCGGTTACCACGTCAGTTTCGATATCTGCTCAAAGACAGGGCCGCCCCGACATCCATGGCAATACGGTCGTCTGGAAAAGGCTGGTCGTCCCCAACTCAAACGAGTGGGATATCTATGCCTACAACCTGGCCAACGACACGGAATCACTCGTCACTGACGATACGGGAGCCCAGATCAACCCGATGACTAACGGTCTTGTGGTTATCTGGGAAGACTACCGTTCCGGCCAGAGCGATATCTACATGAAAGACCTCTTCTTCGGCATCGAGCAGCCCCTGGTTACCGGTGCGGGAAACCAAGGCATCCTCGGAATCAGCGGCAACACCGTTGTTTATGTTAACGACCAGAGTGGCAATAACGACATCTCCGCCATCGATCTGACCACCAGGGTTGTCACGCCAGTATGTACAACCGCTGCCGATCAATGGCAACCCAGGGTCAGCGGCACAAAAGTAGTCTGGCAGGATAATCGCAACGGTCAGTATGATATTTACATGAAAGACCTGACCACCCTGGTCGAAAGCAGGTTGACTACGGATCCGGGTGATGACACGGGCGCCGATATCAGCGGCGACATCGTGGTCTGGAAGAGCAACCGCAACGGTCAGTATGACATTCGCTGGATGAATCTTAATGACAACATTGACAGGGCGGTCACCAATGACGCCGCCTATCAATGGTCGGTCGGCGTTAGCGGTGGCATCGCCGTCTGGATGGACCATCGCAACGATCCCAACCCGTACGGAACCGATTATGACATCTACATGAAAGACCTGAATACCGGCGTGGAAAGCATACTGGCCGGGGGTCCGATAATTCAGGGGTACCCGAGGATAGATAACGGCAAGGTTGTCTGGGAGGAAAACGGCGACGGCAATTTTAGCATTCTCGTAGCTACCATCCCCGATAATACATCGCCGGTGATCACTTCAATGTCGCCGGCAAACGGCTCAGGTTATGGCTGCGTCGAATCGGTGATTTCCGCCAGCTACGCTGACTCTGGTTCTGGAATCGATACGGATTCCGTTTATCTGGAAGTAGATGGTGAAGATGTGACAGCGGCTTCAGACGTAACCGGCAGCTCGATTACATACCAGCCGGAAACTTTGACAAGCGGGCAACACCATGTCCTTCTGGCCGTCAGTGATCAGGAAGGCAACCCCAGCAGTACTTTCTGGCAGTTCTACAATTCACAGCCATCTTCGGGACTCGATGACGAGGCAACCTATTGGGCCGACTTCAGCGATTACGTCAATCGGGAGCTGACGATTACGTATCAGATAACGAATATTTCCTCTGATTTTTCGATCTACGATATGCAGATAGTGGCCACGACTTCTAATGCCGGGGTCAGCCCGGCAAGCCCGATGCCTATTTCACTCGGTGACATCGGGCCGGGGGGTCAGGTTGCTTTCATGCTCAAATATCTGGTCCCGGAGAACATCCATGCCTTCAGGACTTCGATCTTCGCCAGCATCATCGACGCCTGCGGCGGCGTTTCATACTATCCCACCATGCCGCCACAAAATTAGGCATTCCGCAAGGACTTTCTGATCAGGTAACTCCGCACCAGACGGCGCACGATTCTGATTTTAATCGCTGCTATCCAGTAAATAAAACTGACGACGGCCGCAAAAGCTCCCTGCTTCCTATTCGCAACCGCTTTTTCCCGCCCGGCAGCTGCCAATGCGATTCCCAGCCAATCGAGCGACCAGGCAAGCCAGCTTAAGTCATTCCTGGTGAGATCTATTATTTTGCCGCCGCGTTCCGCGGTGACTATCTGACCGATTATCTCTTCCCGGCAAACCGGATCGTCGGGGGCCAGCGAGTTGTCGCCCATCGTGGTCAGAAGCCGATTTGCCTGACGCCTGCCCCGGCGGATGACCCGATGAGCCTTGACGACTCCGCCGGCATCCTGAATCAGAACGATTTCACCCAGGCGGGGGTAATCCGCAGCGAGCGCCTTCACCCGGACAAGGTCATTATTCTGGATCAGCGGAAACATGCTACTGCCGCGAGCCTGGAAACGCAGAGTCCCGCCCCTGCCGACGATGTCTCTTGCCAGCGAAGCTATCTCTTCCGCGCTACAGATAATTCCCGGAGTTGCACCCTGTGTTTTCGAGCCCGCCGGGGAGGAGTCAGACGATGCTTCGGACATAACTGATGATGGAGACCTCAGGAACGAAATCCAGCGAGAAGCCGGGAATATTCTGGGCGATTTCACTGACAAGGTCGGTACTGAACTCCATGCCATCCCGATTCCAGAATGTGGGAAACGATCGGGCCAGCAGATTCGTTGCCGTCTGCGCGGCGCTCAGCGGGGCCGCCCGGTTTTCGGCAGCGTGGGATATGAAAAAAATCGCTTTGAGCGGCACACCGGCCGGATCAGCCATGCCGGCGTCGCCATGCCAGGGAGTTCCATGCATCCAGAAACCACCGTCTCTCGGCGTGATGATGATGCGGTCGTCACTCAGTACCAGCACCCCCTCCTGAGCGTCCCACAGTTTGGAAATAGTGCTCTTGCCGGCACCGGACACACCCAGAAACAGAATACCCTTGCCGTTATCGTCGACGCCGCAGGAGTGAACCTCGATGCCGTGTTTCAGAGCGAGTCGATTGACGGCCAAGACTTCGTCGAAGGGATAACTGAGTGGAAAGTACCCCGGATAGTCCTCATCGATTTTAGCGCTAAGCCAGGTTTCACCAGAGGAAAAACCGGAATCCATGATCGCTATCTGGTATGGCTCAGGATTAAGAGAGCTGTGGAGGGTGATCAGAAACTTGTCGTCCCGGCGCCACAAGCGCCAGGGTCCCGTGGAGTCAAACACGAGATCCGCTTCCCATTCCGGTAAGGAACCTACGTGGGAAACAATCGAGATATCGGCAGCGCGGCCGTCATCGGCGTTTAAATGGAAGGGTTGATACGTGGATGGAATTTCGAATTCGCGTGAATCTTCCGCAGCCTTTAGCTCAAAAACCAGCTCACCTATTGAAAACCTGGCTTCTCTCATTTAGTGGCCGCACAAATCCCTTCTTCAGCCCAGAAGAACTGATGACATAAATGTCAGAATACGAAGGCCCCAAGTGGTAGCTAGTGGTTTCTAGCTACCGGAAATTGAACAGCTCACCTGAAACTCGCCGCTGCACCAACCCTGTGGCGGTCCGGAAATCTGCGGTTCAACGCACTTACAGTTGTACAGAACCGCTTCTTCCGCAACCAACGGCACTCTTTCAATCTTTGGAACTTCATACGCGTGTCGAGCTGACATGGATCAATCCCTCCCGTACCCAGTTTTTTGCCTACTAACTGCCGACGGTGGAACAACTCATATGGAACTCGCCGCTGCACCACCCTGCCGGCGGCCCATCCACCTGCGGTGAGACGCACTTGCAACTATTCAGCACTGCCTCCTCGGCTATCAGAGGCACGATTTCTATGATTGGAGAACTGTAATCCTTACGTGACTGTATGTCAAACACCCCCTTGTCGTTTTTATAACAAAAATCACTATGTGCTATATGCTTCACGTTTATTCGCGAAGGTCAAGTATACACAATGAATTTTTTATTTGCAATATCTTTGGTAGGATTTAACATCCGGTCCAAAGTTCCTCTTTTTCAAAAGCCGCTGCTCTCAGATGAGCCAGTTTGCAGAGAAATTCCGATGGCTTCATTCTGTCTCCCTGCTCGACCTCCCCCCAGCCGGGGCACTGCCCACAGAGGAAGAAAAGGCCGCACTTGCTGCACGTATAGTCCTTATCCGCCTTTTCGTTACGAACGCCGGGAATGAACTCGTTCCAGCCCGCCGCGAAAGAGCCCTGCCTCAGGTCATAAGACCGCTCCCGCACCATTATGCAAAGATAAAGCTTGCCGTCAGACCCGATATGAAACGAATCAAGACCGGCGCCACAATGGAAAAGGTATTCATGGTCCATATTCTGCTTCAGGGAATACTCGACAAATTCTCGTAACGCCTTAATCCGCCGCTTGTCGACCATGTCCAAAGCGACGATTTGCTCAGGGGACAACCTGTACCCACTGGTGTTGCCAGTATGATCCAGCCGGCCGTGGATATTGGCGTCATAACGGAACTCAACTCCGCGATCGGTCGCGTACTTCATCATGTCTTCGAGTTCGTGATAATTCAGGGTCAGGATCATGCTTTTTAGCCTGACGGATGTCCCGCGCTGCAGAAGCATCTCGATGCCTTGCAGACAGCGCTCATGCGAACCCTTTATCCTGGTTACCTTTTCATAAGTTTCCGGGGTTGCTCCATAAAGCGAGACCTCGACCGCCATCGGTGGCAATTCTGCGAAAGTATCGGCCAGCTCCTCGGTGATCAGCGTGGCATTGGTAAACAGGGTGATGATAAAACCTTTTTTCTTGGCATAGATATAAATATCCTTAAAATCTTTTCTGGACAGTGGTTCGCCGCCGGTGATCAACAACCACAGGCACCCCGCTTCGGCTAACTCATCAAGGATTCGAATGACCTCATCGTAGCTCAGCTCGTTCTTCGGTTTGTCCTTGATGTAACAATGAACACACTTGAGGTTGCAACGGGAGGTCAGATCGATGCCGCCGCCGATGGGGATGTGTTTTTCAGCGATGTTCCGATGCAGGCGCTTGCTAAAGTCGCTGTAACTGCCGCTGGGGATTGGGGCACAGTCCATTGGTTTTATCCTGGATTAACTTGCTTCTCGGATTCCCTGCATTTCCTCGAATTGAGAAATGCACATTACCAGGTCCTGCTCGGCCTTGTCCGGTTCGACTTCGTACTCGCTGACAAGGGCGTCGCGAATCTCGGCCAGAGTCTTCTCGCCATCGATCAAAGACCAGATAAATGCCGCAGTTTCGTTGAGGGTGAAAACACTGTTGATATTGCTGAACTCCTGGTTAACAGGTACGAGAATGGTCTCATCACCGATCTTTCTCCAAACCATGTCGCCGCTTTGCTCATACTTTTTACCAAGCTCCACCTTCGTCCCCCTTGCTGCTATCCGTTGTTTGCAGAAACCTCATCGACCAAAGACCGGCAACCCCCGAACCTGAAAAAGGCAATGCGCAATCCCTGCCCGATCTGTAAAAAAGGAATCCATATCCAGTAAACCGGACAGGGAGTCCGGCTCGCGGTGCGGATGCCTCATCAACGTTAAATTTAACTCTGCCGTTTGAACCAAGCCACCAGAAAACCAGCGTGGTTTCAAGAACAACCCCAAAAAAATCCGAGGGACAAAAAAATGATACCCCAGCACCCTACCGCGTGGTGATTATACCGCGTTGTGCCCATCTAGTAAACATTTTCGAGCACATATATCGGAAATTACGCATGCAGCCAATATTTAAGTGCCTTCTCAATGTAATGTATTTTTCGGGAAT
>Ga0172371_10012744_pt1 | contig 11032 bp, 13 predicted proteins | sample Lak12m_FD_114543 | JGI IMG/M metagenome (GOLD analysis project Ga0172371, IMG submission 114543) | Freshwater microbial communities from Kabuno Bay, South-Kivu, Congo - kab_022012_12m | ecosystem: Environmental > Aquatic > Freshwater > Lake | place: Democratic Republic of the Congo: South-Kivu... | reverse complement strand
GAGGTTCAGCAGCACCACCCCAACCCGGGTGCTTTCAGTGGTGGGGTCATGGTCCATGGGTACGGGAGAGGAATTTCAGACCTTCAGACTGCCGCGGGTGGTCCGGCGTGTCAGCGGATTCCAGCAGTCAAGTTCGCGGAACGGCCTGCTCAGGAGGTCCTCACAAATCAGCTCAAGACCGGTAGCCCCTGTGAAGTCTGCACCACGGATGGATTCAGCCGTGGAGAGATCTGCATCGACCAGGACAGCCGAGCGAAAATCTGCGAAATCCAGTTGGCAACCAGAGAACCTTACTCCTTCGCAGAGGGCGCTCCGCAGCACAGCATGTCGTAGATCAGCTCCTGCCAATCGCGCGCCTCTGAGGCACGCACCACTGAGATCAGCCCCGCTGAGATAGGCACCCATCAATATGGCCCCACTTAAGTCCATGCCTGCGAGATCGGCACTATTGAGGAAACTGCCACTCAACCTTGCATGAGGTCCCACGGCCCCTGAGCTGCGGAAGTCGAAATCTTCCGGCCATCTGGTCGCACTGTCGTAACGCGCCAGGCGAAGATCGGTACCATCGAGTTGGCAATCACGCAAATCGGCTCCTCTCAGATCCACTCGGCAAAGGCGTGCTTCTGAGAGATCGGAATCGCCAAGATGGAGCCCAGCCCAATCAGCGCCACGGGCGTCGCAGGCAGGGCCGATGGGATGGCCTGAGGGTTTGAGGGATTCTGGTGGCACCCAGGTGGCAAGTGCAGGGCTGGTTTGCACGGGGTCTCAGGGCCGATAAGGGAAAGGAACTGTCTGCTCATCCAAGATACCTTGCCGAAATAACCGCGCACCGCTCCGATGGCAGTGCTTCAACTCGCAGAAACAAAACATCATGGGGCAGGTTCCACTGCCATGGCTGTCTGGTTGGAAAACTGATTCATCATGACTTCTAGATGACGCATGGAGCCGTCAAGCCGCCACACATCCTTTCCTCCACCTATCGATGAATAGAGAGCAACTGCTGTTTCGCGTAGATAGCTCAAGGCTCGGGCCATGCTGTCGATGGGAACGGCCAATTCTCTGTACAGCTCTGCCAAACCAACCACACCAGGGGGGTGGGTGAATTCCGTTCGGTCTGCTGCTACGGCGTAAACAGCGATGCGAAGGAAATGCCAGCAGTCGCGCCAGCAGGCATCGGCGCGGCTTTCTGGATACAAGGCACCACCTGGCTTGACCAGCTGAGGATCCTCCAACAGCATTTTATGCTTGACGGCTGTCACCAGGGTTGAGGCTTGCTCCTGAATCGAAAACAGGGGTTCCGAATCAATGGAAGAAAACTGGCAGATGGTCTGGAGTTCCGTTTCACTCAAGGGCCTGCCTTCTTTATCAGCGCTCTGGATGATGAAACGGAGGTGGATGGGTAGGGTCGTGTCAAAGGCCAGGCCAAGAATCCGTGCCTTGGCGATCATGTGTTGCAGATGCGTATCCATTTGTTCCAAACTCAGCTGACGATCATTCAGATGGATCGGCAGAGAGACTGGCCAACACCTCTCTACCCAACCCCGATGAGAGTACTGGGGACGCTACCAGATGCCCATGTCTTTCGTAGTACAAGGCCCAGATGGCTTGACCGGCAATGCCTGGGCAATGATGGATGACGGCCTCTGCCAATGAGGCCTCCAATCCTAGGGATTTTAGGAGCTGAAGAAGCTCTTCCTGGCTACTGACTAAGACGTGCCGTATCGCTGAACCCACCACCCAGGTCAACGACGTTTCCTCTATGGGATCACTGGAACTTGTCGTCGCCAATAGAAGGTTGGCTTGAGTGTCAGCTGCTTGGTCGTATGAGGCGCTCCACAGATCAATCGTTGCAGGGTCAAGATTCAGGCGTAGATCTGGGTGGGAATTGTCAACCAAGACATTTTCTTGCCCTTGGCAAGATTTCAGCAAGGAAAGGAGCTGTTGAAAGGAATTTGCCATGTTGCTCTCCGTTGGTTCGGCCACTGTATAAGTTTCACGTGGCGCTTCTTTGTAGGCCGCACCTTGGACTGGCTGCTCCCTTTATCGCCATGAACCCCCGGTCATCGGAAGCCTTTCCAGGGAGAGTAATCAGCCTCCGCTAGCTGTGCTGAGCATGGTGATGGCGATCCAGATCACCAAGCCCGTTAGCGCGAAGCCACCGGCCGTCACGGTGTTCTGCCAGAGCTTGCGAGCCCAGGGAGCCGGTGCGTTCACCAGCCAGGCGGGTCGTGGGGCGATCATGGCGTTTTGCCACATGTCCGCTTTCGCGGGTGCCCTTTTGGCGGTGATATCCCGCCAGTAGGTGCTGTATCGGGGGGCCTGCTGGTTGAACGGCATCGTCCCCACGGACTTGCCGGGAAGCACACGGGAGCGCTGAAAGGGCACCGTGTCGTAGCCGAAGGCCTGCAGATACTCCTCGGACTCCAGAAGGATATCCACCAAGGCAGGCAGGCCCTGCTGAGCGATCAGGATGGAGTAGGCTATCTTCTCCCTTTCGCCATTGACGGGCCTCCCCAGCACCCTGCCGATCATCTGCTCGACGATTCGGTAATTGCTGCTGCAGCGGTAAAAGTCATTGCGAAATTTACCAGAGAGCAGTAGGCCACGGACAAAGTCCCGGATCGTAATCTGCCCAGCACGTAGCTGTGATTCCAGCATCGGATCCCGATCGACCTTGAAGGCATGGAAAAAGATCTGTCGGTAGGCCTGATCAATCTGGATGTCGAGATCCCGCTGGTCACCCGAGCGCTTGGTGACTCTGGACGTTCGGCTGGACCCCTCGTTGTCCACTGCGAAGCTGTTGACTCTGGCATTCATGGTGAGGGGGCTGATCTGAAGCAGGGGCAATACCATTAAATCCATGTGAGCTTTGAGCTATTATCCATTACCCCTCCTGCGCCACAGACATTTAATTGGGAGATTTACAGAAAACTTCATGGGCAGGGATTCTCGCCTGCAGGCAACTTGCATGGATGCACCCGCATCAAGCCCGAACTGACCTACTGCCCTTCAGGGTGACGATCATGACAGAAAAAAGGGGCTCCCAGAGGAGCCCCTGATTCGGGCTGTTGCCATGTGCTAAGGCCGTCAGCGATGCGTAGGGCGGAAGTGATACCTCAGATCAGAGCGTTGATGGCGTAGTCAATGTAGTTGTTGGCCTCGGTTGCCTGTTCGCCACTCAAGCCGTGGTTGGCCTTGATGTAGCCAAGAGCTTCAACGTACCAGGATGGGGACAGTTCAAACGTCCGGTTGATTTCGTCAATGCCCGCGATCAGATACTCGTCCATCGGACCAGTTCCACCAGCCACGAGACAGTAAGTTACCATTCGTAGGTAGTACCCGATGTCACGGGCACACTTGTCCTTGCCTCGTTGGTCGGCAGCATAGGTCGCCCCCTGCATCTGGGTTGTGTAGGGGAACTTGCTGTAGACGGCCTGGGCGGCGCCGTTCACCAAGGAATCGGCTTTGGCCGTCAAGCCTTTGGCCGCTTCCAGGGCAGCTTTGGCCCTGGTGAATCGCCCGAAGGCCGCATTGATTTCCGTGTTGCTGAGGAATCGTCCTTGGGAATCGGCTGCTGATACGGCCTCGGTGAGCGGTGTCTTCATGAGATCCAGGTTGGGTGGAGGGAAGGGTGTAAGAAAAATGAGAGAGATTTAGCCTACCGAGGCTGCGGCGCGATCAAAGTAGGTGCCGATTTCAGATATCAGTGCAGAGCAGTCTCCGGAGGTGATGCCGCTGCGATCGTTTGCGATGGCAATGGCAGCATCCTTCATTTTCCGCACGCCTTCAGCCACAGATGCTCCAGGTGTGCCAAGGGCTTGATAGGTTTCTCGCAGTCCATTGAGGCACCGATCTTCAAGAACGGATGCGTCTCCGTTGAAGACGGAGTAAGTGATGTAGCGGAGGATGATCTCCATGTCGCGCAGGCACGCTGCCATGCGGCGGCTGGTGTAAGCGTTGCCGCCTGGAGCGATTAGTGAAGGTTGCTGAGCGAAGAGATCGCGGGCCGCATTGGCAACGATCTTGGACGCGTTGGAGGTGATCCGGTTGACCGCGTCCATGCGCTTGTTGCTGTCAGCGACGACTGACGCCAAGGCGTCGATCTGACCGGCGTTGAGGAATTCGCCGCGGGCATCCGCTTGGGCAACGACTTTAGTGAAGGCGTCGAACATTGAATTTGCTCCGGTTCTCGACGTTCGAAGTCGGGAGTTGGGTGGGGTAAGGAGTCGAAGGCTTAGACCTGACAGGGCATGCCTGGAAGGTCTTGGAGCTTCTTCGGTCAATCGGTGAGAACCTGGCTGGGACCGGGCGCTATCCCGAAGACCACACCATTGTTGCCTCCCCCCCCCCGCACAGGATGGGGGGCTTAACAAACGGTCATTCCCTGTTCATCCCCTTGGCCGCAGTTGCTTTACCCCCTACGCCAGTGGCGGTTGGTTTGCAGGTCCAGTCTTGAGGGTGGTAGAGCCAGATCCAGGCCATCGGATCAGGACCAAGGGGGCGGCCAAGGCTGGCCTTAAGAACGAATCTTCTGACTGACGGCGAAAATGCCGTGGGGCATGAATACATCCCTTGGTGCTGGCCCTCCCCCTGGAAATGCCGGATTTCGTGAGGTGGGCGGTGCCGTAACGAGCCCATCCTTGACCAGCTCCACCGCGAGAGAATCGTCCATGTTGTCCATGCCGTTCATCCTCAGGAGCCCCTGGCGAGCACCGTTGATCCGTCTGTCTCGGGCCGTTGGGTCAGCTTTCCTGTGAATCCTCAGGCTGGTCTGATCCTCGGCTGCCGCTGTCGATGCAGCAAATTAATTTGGGTTCTTGACCTTCCCGTTGGAGGGCCGTGGGGCAATCGAGGATGTTGGCCTTCTTCTGAGGTCTGCGTCCCAACGGCTGTTTGGCGTTGAGCTTGATCAGTCCGTCCTCCTTGCGGGGCGCGAAACGTCAGGAGACCTCCGCTGGGACATTGGCGCTGTGAGACGGGGACGGGGACTATGGAGCTCAACTAGTGGGTCTAGGAGTTTGGCTGCTGCCGCGAAACTCGCTAGACTGTAATGCTCCTTCCACAGACAACGAGGTGGAGCTGATTTAGAGCTTGTCGCTCTCCCAAAAACTGTTGCCGAAATCATTACAGCAAAACTATAGCGTGGCTCCAGGCCCATGGCCCCTTCCCGTCAAAGTGCGCAGGCATGCCCCTGGCGGACTGGCCCCACACCGATACCATCCAGCCATCATCCCGGTGCCGTCATGACTGCTGTTGTGCCCCTACCCGAGGACGCTTCCCTGCGGTTGGCCGACCAACTGCAGGTCCTGTCCCAAGTCGCCGAAGCACTCACCTACCGCCTGCTGGAGCTCGAGGAGCGGCTCGAGCGCCAGGAGGATCGGCTCGGCGAACAGCTGCAGGAGGCCATCGGTCTGGAGTCGGCCCATGGGGTGGCCATGAACCAGCGGCTGGGCGACACTGAAGAGCGCCTGGCCAGGATTGAGGCGGCGCTGAGGGGTCTGGATCGGATCGGGGCTTCCCGCCATCTGCAAGCCGTTCAGCCGCCGGCGCTGCAGCAGGAACTGCCGGGCTCCCAGACGGAGGAGGAAGGCTTCGATCTGGGCCCGGAGGAGCTCGACCCCTTCCTCGACGAGGGTGAGCAGCCCTTCATGGACGAACTGATTGCCGGCTGACCGGATCCCGGGAGGCCGCCCTGGCCTGAACGGTCAGTGCCCCAGCCAGAAAGGGGGGATTTCGTCCTGGTAGTCGTCGGTGCGATCGAATTCGAAGGGACCGGCCAGGGATCCCCACAGCTGCTCATGGGTCGCCGGATCATGGCCCCGGTCGATGGTGCGCATGCCACGGGGGTCGATCTCAAAGCTGCTGACCAGATAGGCAAGACTGCCCTTGCGCTCCACGAGGCAGCGGCAACCGGGTTCGACCTCGCCGATGAAGCCTTCGCCCGCCTCCCGCACCACGTAGGTGCAGCCGTCGAGAGGGAGGAGGTCGGCGGCCTCGATCTGCTGGCGTCGCCCTTGATTGTCGATGGCGCCCCAGAAACGCTGCTCCTCGCGCAGGGCCTGGTTGTGGATGATCAGCTCGCCGTCGCGCTGCTCGGCCCGGAGCACCCGGATCCTGTACGGCGTACCTGGCGAAATGGCGTAGCTCTGCTCGAGCAGCAGGGAGCCCGGGGCCAGCTGGGGCAGGGGCCGGAACTTGACCAGGATGTGGGCGTAGAGGGGAGGGTTGTCAAAGGCCTGGGCCTGGTTGCTGAAGCCAGCACTCAGCTGCTGGATGAGGCGGGCAAGGGAGCTGCTCATGGCGCGCAACCTAGAGGTCTAGGAGACGGATCCTGAACGCGCCCACCTGGCGAGCGGTGGCTGGATCGCCTAGGGCGAAGGGGTGGTCGGCCACGCTGCTGAGGATGGCTTCGAGCTTCTCGTCGGCAGAGAGTCCGTGGGACGGATCCCGGCGGCTGTGGGCCTGCCAGGCTTCGTCGAACGCCTGGGCAAAGCTGTCGGCGTTGTTGAAGATCTGGCTGGAGGTCGAAGGCGGCTGGGGCATGGTGTTGGGCTGCAGCGCAGTCCGCACGCAATGCCAGGACCCAGATTTGAACTGGGGACACGGCGATTTTCAGTCGCCTGCTCTACCAACTGAGCTATCCCGGCCCGTCGCCGAAGCGACGAAGGGATCTTAGATCACAGCCCGCTGCGGGGTGCGGGCCAGACAGACCATCCCCACCACCGGCCAGCCGAGCAATTCCAGGGCCAGGGCAGCGCTGCAACCGGTGGCACCGCTGGTGAGGATATCGTCGACGATCAGCACCGGCCGGCCCGTGGCTTCGCCAGGACGCGGCCCGCGGCGGCAGTGGAAGGCACCCTCCTGGTTGACCAGGCGCATGGCCCGCTTCAGGTGATGCTGGCCAAGCACCGGCCGCGACCGTTCCAGCAGGTCGTCGTGGCGGTAGCCCAGCTGGCGCGCGAGCTGGCGGCACACCAGAGCGGGCAGGGGGTTGCTGTGCCGTTTCCAGCTCGGCACCGGCACCAGCAGCGGCCGCCGGCGCCACTGGGGCAGCCCCTCCGCCAGCACCCGCACCAGGGCGGCGATCCGGGCCTCCTCAGGCCGCAGCCGCAACCCGAGCAACAATCGCCGCAGCTCGCCGTCGTAGGCCCCGGCCGCCCACCACAGCAGGGGTTCGTTGCCCCGCTGGCCCCCGGCCGGCAGGGGGAGCTGATCTCGGCAGGCGGGACAGGGGATTCCGGCGCCGTGCTGAGGCGGCTGCAGGCCCCGACACAGGGGGCAGGGGGTGGCGGCGATCCAGTCGAGTGGCAGCCGGCCCAGGTGTTCCAGGAGGGTCAGAGGTGTGGCGCCGCCGCTGACGGCGCGATCGCTGCTTTAAGCCTTCCCGGGGAGCGACCGCAGCATGGCCACCAGGGTGCGGTGGGCGTCCTCGCTGTCGCTGAGGGCATGGTCGAAGGGCACCTCCACCCGGGTGCCGTCCACCTCCAGGCGCATGGCCTCGGGCTCCACGGCCACCATCCGGGCTTCCCGGGCCTCGGTGCAGCCGCCGTAGTGGCGGGCATAGGCCAGGACGGCCTCGGCGTGGTCGTCGTTCATGTGCTTGCAGATGCGGTCGCTCACCGCGGCGGTGAGGGGGTCGGCGGCCATGGGAGAGGGGCGGATAGGGGGATTCTGGGCTCAGGCGGCGGCGAACCGCTGCCAGAGCAGCAGGCACAGCCGCAGGCCACTGAAGCCCACAAAGCCGGCCAGCACGACGAACAGGGCGATGGAGACGATCGAGCTGAGGCGTTCGTTCATGGCCGGAGGGGTGTCGATTCGTTCCCCATCCTGAAGCTGGCCCTGGCCAGCAGGGCCATGCCCAGGGCCGCCGTGCGTTTCGGTCGGTTCAAGACCGGGATCCTCAGGGCCCGCGAGCGCAGCGCCCGCCACTGGCTGTTGCGGGCGCCGCCACCGACGCTGATCACCCGCCGCAGGGCCGGTGCCCCCAGCTGCCGCAGCCGTCGCCAGCCCGTCGCCTCGATGGCGGTGAGGCCCTCGAGCAGGGCCTGCAGGTAGCGGGCATCGCTGACGGGTCTCGGCTCCAGGATCGGCTCCAGCTCGGGGTCGTCGATGGGGAACCGTTCCCCTTGGCGGCTCAGTGGCCGCAGCGCCAGCCCCGTGGGGCGGTCCGGCGTGATCTGGCGGCTCAGTTCGGCGATCCGGGCGTCGTCGAAGAAGCGGCGCAGGATGCCGGCGCCGGCGTTGGAGGCTCCCCCCGCCAGCCAGCGGCCGCCCACCCGGTGGTTGCTCAGGCCCGCCCCGGCCAGGGGAGCGGCCACGAACTGCTTCAGCACCAGGGTGGTGCCCAGGACGGCGATGCCGTCGCCCTCCTGGGGATCGGCAGCCAGCACCGCGGCATTGGCATCGGTGCTGCCGGCCACCACCTGGCAGTCCCCGGGCAGGCCCAGGCTGGCCGCCGCCGCAGGAGCCAGCCGCCCCAGGCAGCTGCCGCTGCTGCGGATCTCCGGCAGCACCCCGGCTCCCAGGCCTTCGGCCACCCCCGCGAGCCAGCGGCCCTGTTGCAGGTCCCAGCCCAGGCGCACGTTGTTGCCCTCCTCTCCCCAGCGCCAGTCGTCCAGTAGCCAGCCCATCAGCCAGTCGGCCTGATGGCGCAGCAGCAGGCCCTGGGCGAGGCCCGCCTCCCGGGCCCGGGCCAGCAGCTGCAGGGCCCGGGCCAGGCTGCCGCTGCTGCTGGCGGTCGGATGGTCGGCCCACGCCGCGCTCTCTGCGGCCAGCAGGGTGGCGATGGCCCCGGCCTGCTCCGGACAGGCCTGGTGGTAGGGAAGGGCGTGCGCCAGGGGCGGCGGCAGCAGGCGGCCTCCAGGACCGCAGGCCAGGAGAGTGCCGGAGGTGCCATCGATGGCGACGGCCGCCACCCGCCCGCACACCTGCTCGGGCACGGTGGCCAGCAGATCGATCAGCCCCTGCCGCCAGGTCTCCGGGTCCTCGAAGCGGCCCGGGTAGGGGGACTGCCGCTCCAGAACAGGGCTGGAGGGGTCTCCGCCGGGGGTCCCGGCGTCGGCCAGAACGGCCAGCCGCAGGCCGCTGCTGCCGAGGTCAACCCCCAGATACAGCGCTGACACGGCTCGCCGTGGCCTGCTTCAGGGTGGCGGCGATGGCGGTCACGTCCTCCCAGGGGAGGTCGAGATCCTTGCGGCCGAAGTGGCCGTAGGCGGCGACGTCCTGGTAGAAGCGTCCGCCCCGCTGCTGGGGAAGTTCCCGCAGGCCGAAGGCCTCGATGATGGCGCCGGGGCGCAGGTCGAAGTGCTCCTGCACCAGGGCGGTGAGGTCGGCGTTGCTGAGGGCGCCGGTGCCGAAGCTCTCCACCAGGATGCTGACGGGCCGGGCCACGCCGATGGCGTAGCTGAGCTGCACCTCGGCCTTGTGGGCCAGGCCGGAGGCCACCAGGGCCTTGGCCACGTAGCGGGCCGCGTAGGCGGCGGATCGGTCCACCTTGGTGGGGTCCTTGCCCGAGAAGGCGCCGCCGCCGTGGCGGGCGTAGCCGCCGTAAGTGTCGACGATGATCTTGCGCCCCGTCAGGCCGGCGTCACCCTGGGGGCCGCCCACCACGAACTTGCCGGTGGGGTTGACGTAGAACCGCGTGCCTTCCGTGGAGGGCTGCAGGGACAGATCGGCCGTGGCGGGCAGCACCACGTGGGTCCAGAGGTCCTCCTTGATGCGTTGCTGCACCGCCTTCTCCTCCGTGATGCCCTCCACCTCGGCGGTGTGCTGGGTGGAGATGAGGATCGTGTCGATCGCCACGGGGCGGTCGTTCTCGTACACCACGCTCACCTGGGTCTTGCCGTCGGGGAGCAGGTAGCCGAGGCTGCCGTCATGGCGCACCTGGGCCAGCCGCAGGGCCAGCCGGTGGGCCAGGCTGATCGGCAGCGGCATCAGCTCGGGAGTCTCGTCGCAGGCGTAGCCGAACATGATGCCCTGGTCGCCGGCGCCCACCTTGTCGAGGGGGTCGCCGTCGTGGTCGTCGGCCTCATCCACACCCTGGGCGATGTCCGGCGACTGCTGGTCAAGGGCGATGAGCACGGCGCAGCTGCGGGCATCGAAGCCGCCGGCACGAGCTCCGCTGTAGCCGATCTGCTCGATCACGCCCCGCACCAGGGTGTTGAAGTCGACGCGGGCGTTGGTGGTGACTTCCCCCGTGATCAGGCAGAGGCCGGTGTTCACCACGGTCTCGCAGGCCACCCGGCTGGAGGGGTCCTGGGCCAGCAGCGCGTCGAGCACGGCGTCGCTCACCTGGTCGCAGATCTTGTCGGGGTGGCCTTCCGTCACCGATTCCGAGGTGAAGACGAAACGGCTCATAGGGGGATGGGATCAATCGATGGCTGAGCTTATTCCCACCGGTTCGCCGGTTCCTGCACCACGGTGAGCTCCTGCCAGTGGTCCAGCTGCTGGAAGGAGCCATCCAGCGCCACCGGCCGCCTCCAGCCCGCCCGGTAGCCCAGCACCACCGGCACTCCGGCGGCCCGGGCCATGCGCAGGTCGCTGTTGGCGTCGCCGATCAGGGCGCAGCTCTGGGCCGCCACGCCCAGCTCCTCGCACAGGCCGTGGACCGCGGCGGGGTCGGGTTTGCGGGGATGATGCTCGGCACTCCAGATGGCCTGGAAGAAGCTGGCCAGATCGTGGGCCGCCAGGAAGGCCTCAATGCCCTCCACGTGGTCGTTGCTGATCACGGCGCAGCGCACCCCCGACCGGCGCAGGCCCTCCAGCAGGGTCCTCAGGCCGGGGGTGGGGGCTGGACGCTGCTCACTCCCCTGGCCATGCAGGCTGTCGGTGCGGGCGAACACCGCCTCAGCCGTGGCCAGGGCTTCGGGCCAGCCGAGGCCCACCTGGGCCAGGGCGGTGGCGGTGGCCACCAGGTTCTGGTCGCGGCTGCCCACGGCCATCGTCCCGGCCGTGTGAACCCCTTCGGCGGAGAGGCCGTAGGCCCGATGCAGCAGGACGCCGAGGTCGCGGTGGCGTTCCGGGTCGCCCTCGG
>Ga0172371_10012743_pt1 | contig 11032 bp, 12 predicted proteins | sample Lak12m_FD_114543 | JGI IMG/M metagenome (GOLD analysis project Ga0172371, IMG submission 114543) | Freshwater microbial communities from Kabuno Bay, South-Kivu, Congo - kab_022012_12m | ecosystem: Environmental > Aquatic > Freshwater > Lake | place: Democratic Republic of the Congo: South-Kivu... | reverse complement strand
TTGTGGTTTGTGGCGACCAAAGAGACCGCCGCCTATTGCCCTAATTCAAATGGTGGGCTTCACCTCCTCTCTTATTCCGACATTCGGCTTCACGCTGATTTTGGCTATCTTGGTTGATCATTTGTTTAAGATAATCAGGAAGACTGTGTTACACTTTCAGAACTTACAGAAGTATTAGGCTTCCTTTTGTCTCTGGGGCTGGGAGGCATGCTCATAAAAAATCAGTGGCGAGTGGAGGCCCGTTGCATTTCGCAGCTCCTGATCTGCATCAGTTTTCTGGGGTTATGGTTAAATCTGAAGGTAGGAATTGGCAGTCCAAGCAATTTTCTTGACTTTGGCCGTCTCTTTGTATTTAATAATCGAGGTATTTTCCCTCCCATTCTAAACCCCAAATACGGAGGGACTGCACATACCACATTAGTATTCGAACCCAATTCCCTCCTCAACTTCTGTTTGCGTACAACGTATTGCCTTAGGCATAGAAAATATTTTTCCATTGGTAGGCATTTGAAGAAAAGCGTTGGGTCATTTCAGTTCAGACATTAACGATGCAGTCACGGAAATCACTATATCTGACCGAAAACCGCCGACTAAGGCTTCTCGTGGTTTCGCCAATTCTCATCCTTCTATTGTTTATCCTCATCTCGGCTGTTTTGTCCCCTTATTTTGAAAGAAATCTCATGGTCACCCCGTACAAATTTGTCAATTCCTTTCTCGGTAAAATATGTCATCAATACCCCAGTCGTTGTTTCTATTTGTTTGGATCGAATGTGGCATTATGTGCCCGTTGTTTCGCTAGCTACTTGGCTCTACTCCTGTCTCTGATTTTTTTTGTTTATGTCGACTTTAAATTGCCCAAGAAGGTGCTTTGCGCGCTCTTCTTGGCCTTGTGTTTCCCTCTCTTAATTGATGGTATTACGCAGTACTATGCGCTTAGGGAGAGCAATAACTATCTTAGGCTATTCACTGGCCTATCAGCTGGCATCGGGGTTTCCATAGCCCTAATCCCATTTTATATTAGAGTGATCAGCGGGGTTGTTGACAAAGGCTTCCACACAAAAATCTTATGGAGGTGAAAATGAAAAGTTTAAGCATGCCGAAGGTCTTTCTTTCCATTTCATTCGGAATCTTTTTTCTTCAATTGGCAGTGTACAGCTATGCTGCTGAGGTAATAGTTAAAGCTGGTACGCCAATTCCTGTTCGCTTGGAGCAAACCATATCTTCCGAAGCAGCGACCGCAGGGCAGACGGTCAGTTTTACTGTTACTCGCGATGTCACAGTCGATGACGCCGTGGTCATAAAGGCAGGCTCTGAAGTAATTGGCGAAATATCTTATGCCCAGAAAACCGGCTCTTTGGGAAAAGAAGGTAAGGTTCATCTGGTGATTCGATATGCGACTGCTGTCGATAATACAAGGGTGCCTTTGCGTGCGAGCCTATCTCAGGAGGGTTCGGAGCAGGTGGCACTATCCTGGCTGGTTTGCCCCTTCATCACAGGAACCTCGTCCATGATCCCATCTGGAACAGAGACGAAAGCATATGTGGACTATGACACTAAAATTAGGATTCAATAGTATTCATGTGGGTTGCGTTTAGGAAGGCTAGCCGGTCGATTAAGCGAATAAATAGGCGACCCTGCTGAGCCTCGAATCTATCGATTTCTTTAGCTAAACTGCTGTCTCAAGGCATTCTTATACATTTGCTATTCCATAAGATCTTGATCCAAAGGGGTGTCAGGCTTGAAATTCCCTCAAAAACCTCGACGCCACCGTGATCGGCTGGCCTATCTGTCTTTTCCTGTAGGTGATAATCAGTCTTTCCATGGCCCTGGTCATCGCCACATACATCAACCGCCTCTCCTCCTCAAGGTTCAGGATCGTTTGTTCCAGGGAATTGACATGAGGTAGGATTCCCTCATTGAGACCCGGAATGATCACGCACTTGAATTCCAGCCCCTTGGCCTGATGGATGGTCATAAGATTCACCTTCCCCCTCGGCGATGATTGATTGACCTTCCTTGCCTCCTCGATGCGGGCCAGAAATTGATCAAGTTCCTCGTGCGTGGTCACGAGGTATTCCAGAGCGTCCAGGTAGGTCCGTTTCAGGGTCTGAGCATCTTCCTCAACGTAATCACCCGCTCCCTTGATCATGGTGTAGGAGCAGGCAATCTCAAAGGCAGCCCGCAGATTCATTTCCTCGTGGTGAGCGTACAGGTCTGTCCTTATCCCGTTCAGGGTTTCCAGGTCCAGTGCCTCCCCTGGCCCTCCCCTCAGAAGATACTCGATGGCGGCCACGGCCGTTTTCATGTCCTGCCGGTCATAGAAGAAGTCTCCAAAGGAGTTGTAGGGGATCTTTTCCTTGATCAGAGCGCCTTCAATGAGAGGCATGAGCCGATAGAGCCGGGCTAAAATAGCGATCTCGTCCAAGCGGTACCCGGCTTCAGCCAGTTCCAATACCTTCTTGGCGATGATCTCAGCCTCGGCGATTTCGTTGTCCCCTTGCAGGATCTCCAGTTCCTCCCCGGCCTCATTTTCCGTGACCATTTGCTTTGCGACCCTGATGTTGTTGTGAGAGATGAGGTTGTTCGCCGCCTTGATGATGTTCCCCGTGGAGCGGTAGTTGTAGGACATGGTGATTGTCCTAGCTCCGGCGCCGCACTCCTTCCCAAAGGACACGAAGATGTCCGACCGGGCTCCCCTGAACCCGTGAATGGATTGATCGTCATCCCCTGCGAGCCAGACGTTCCGATGGGGCTGGGAGAGCATCTTGACCAACTCCACCATGACCCTGGATGAGTCCTGAAACTCGTCTATCAGGATCTGTTGAAATCGCTTCTGGTAGCGCTCCAGAATTCCCTCGTTCGATTTCAGGAGTTGATAAGGCCGGTAGAGCAGGTCATCGAAGTCAAACAGGCGGTTTCGCCTCTTCAGAAGTTCGTAGCCGGAATAGACCTTGGCAAGTTGCTTGTCTTCCTTTTTCTCGGAACGCTCCAGGTCGGCGGGGGAGACCAGATCATTCTTCGCCAAAGAGATTTTGCTCAAGACCGAAGTAGGGTCATCCTCCATTCCCACCTTTTGCATGGCCTCTCGGAAGAGTTTGAGCTGGTCCCCGTTCTGAACCAGCCGGAACCCGACGAAAGCAGAACTTTCCGCCTTCACAATCCGATACCCCAGAGAGTGAAAGGTGCAGACCAGGGCTCTGTCTCCATTTCCGTTCAGCCTTTTCTTGAGCCGGGATTGGATCTCCAGGGCCGCTTTCTTGGCGAAGGTGATGGCCAGAAGTCGGGCGGGGTCAAAACCCTGCTCAATCAAATGAATCACCCTCTCGGTGAGAACCATCGTTTTCCCTGATCCGGCGACCGAAAGAACGATCATCGGACCCTCCCTGTGTGAAATCGCCTCTGCCTGTTGTGGATTGAACTTGATTTCCTTCATGCTTGGGTACCTCCTTTGTTGTGGGCTTTAGAAAAGAAAAAGGCCAGCCGATGAATCGACTGACCTCAAAATGGTGAGTTGTGGCGTAGCAGATGACGCCTGCTACCGTGCTGATGAAAAAAAATTCAAAAAAAATGCGCTATTTTCATTTTTTTTGTCCGGAACACCCCCTCTGGAGACTAGTACTATACCTAGGCGTGATGTTACTGGCAGTTTTTGATGAACTACAAACTGGCCAAGAGAAAAGCAGGTAGCGATACCTGCCTTTCTCTCTCCACTAGCCAGTTGAACTAGGCACTAGGCTTATTCAGTAGGCTTTTGATATAGAAAGAAGTATTGGGGTTTTAAGGATAGTTGTGCCTTCAGTCAGTAAGTTTTGGTGCGACGTGGAAATCATTGTGCACACCCGATCGTTTTCATGGCGCTCCGGAAATTGGCTTTTCGTCGATCCAGGTTTTTCCGAAACGCCTCGCAACTGCATCCAGAGACCTTGGCTGCTTCCTCCAAATCGATTTCGCCCATGAGGTAGGCGATCTCGTTTTCATTGAAATGGCCATAAGCGAATTCAAGGGTCTCTTTGGCGATGCAGAGGTCTTCAGGATTGGTGGGGTCAAAAACGATCTCAGGCTGATAATCCAGGTCCTCTTTTTCATTGTCCTGGTCGATCCATTCGAGGTTCGCCCAGTTCCTTTGGTCCAGAGGGTCAATCTTTTGAGCAGAATCATTCTTGGCCCGCACGGCGTATCTGCGGATCAGGTTATTCAGGTAAAGGCAGACATAGCGAGCAATCCAATTGTTGAGGGAACCTTTATCCTCATCGAATTTCTGGTAATGACCCCGCTCCCAATAATTGAAAAAGAGCTCATCGAGGATTTCTCTCTCGGACAGGTCGTACTCCTGGACAAGGGTCTCGATTTTATGCTGGATGGATCGGTGCAGTCCGTTTTTGTCCTTCCAGTTGGTTGAAACCGCCCATTTGAAGGCGGCGTAGTGTTTTTCAAAGTTGACATTTGACATGGTTTCACCGAATTTCTGAGGGACGGGGCTCCTATCTCCGTCCCTTTTGTTTTTCTATTCCTTCCCGCCGTCCAAATCCTGTCTGGCTTGAGTGACCGCCGCATCAAGAGTAAACCCTTTGCTTCGGTACTCCTTAATCCTCCTGATCAATTCAATGTCCACGTCCGTAAACCTTCTGTGCTGCATGTTGCCGATGTCCATTTTCTGGATGTGGGGAAGGTACCGGTCGCACCAGTGTCTCAACTTATATTTGGGAACCCCCACCATATTGGCTACTCTCCCGATGCTGTAAGTTCTGTCTTGTTCCATCTTTGATTCCTCCTCTGGTTTTGAATGTGAGGGACTGAATGTGCATGTCCCTCTATAAGGCCACGGTTAGATTATTCCCATGCGGTGAAAGCAAGAGTAGCGTCCTTGCTTTTTTCAGGATGGCGTAGTATTTCCTATAGCAAGAGGTCAAACCAAATGCCCCAGATCATGACCAAAAGAGAACTCGCCAAGTATCTCAAGCTCCACGAAATCACCATCAGCAAGTATGCTGCTGAAGGCAGGATCCCTGCGATCCGCATTGGAAGGGTCTGGAGGTTTGATAAGGATGCTATTGATAAGTGGATTGGGGAAGGGACACCACCGCTGATCAAGGTGGGGTCAAAGGAAGCTCTAAAAGGAGCGAAGAAGTAGAATACGTTTGCCGGTTTCAAGACTCTAATAGGAATGGCAGGGAAAAGACCATGTGGAATTGGATTGTCGGGTTAGGTGTTTCACTTGCTGTCGGCCAGGTTGCTACTGCATCCTTGCTTATCTTCCTGCGTAGGTACGTCGAGCAGAGACATCAAGAGTTCAGGCAATTCTCCAAAACCCGAAAGCTGCGTCTTTTTGTCGGATTGGACTCTTACCCTCCCGTTGATGTTTCTGAAAAGAATGTACCCGCATGGGTAACTGGCCCTGTAGAGCGTCTCTTCTTCACAACTGTTATTGTATATGAGGTTTCCGGGGCAGCGATTGCGATGGTCGCCTGGATAACGCTTAAAATGCTTTCAAGCAGAAAGTATCGTGAGGAGCGCGCCAAATCTGTAGGTATCGGATCAGCTCTCCCATTCGAATATGCGGGCCTGCTAGGTAATTTGTCATCCATGTTCTTTGCACTAGTCGGTGGCTTGATAATTTTGAAAGCACCATTTTGATTGTTGTCTGTCAAGGCATTTTCGCTACCTGCGCCCGTTTCGGACGAGTCCTAAACGCGCAGTTCGTAGGTTGAGAGCGCCCAAGAGACTGTAACTACCTGCCGTCACAAGAGGATGGCAATTCCAACGACCAGATTTATCCCTTTAAGGAATACCTGCCTTTTCTCTGCCTGAGATTACCGCTCTGATTACTACTGGTGATTGTGATCTGATTTACTTGATGGATGTTGGGTTGGGTTCGTTTTTGGCGGGAAGTTGAAATGCTCACTCATCGCAGGTGCTGCTGTCCTTGCACTTGGCGCAGATTTCTCCGGGTCTGATCTCTGCCATCGTCCTACCTGTTGCTTCCAGTAGCGACTCCAGTGTACTCGTCATGGGTTTTCCTCGAAACCATGCCAGCCTTCTCAATGTCGCGCTGCCTCGATAAGACAGCTCGGGTGTGTAGGCCATAGAGATCACCTCCTTTCTGTGCGTATGTTGAGGTTGATCGTCCAGACCGCCCCTATCGCTCGCAAGCATATCCGCTGTGTATTTGTCTCGTTGGTCGATCTGGACGGTAAGGTCTTTGGATTCTGGGAGTGGGATGCTCAGCGGTTGGATTGAGGGCTTCAGATTCGATAGACGGGATGTATTTGACTATGGCTCGGTGTCGTTTGTAGCCATAGGCCCGCTATAATAGTTGGAGGAATGTTTTGCTTCTGGCAGGACCTTTGGTTGGTTTCCGCAAAACTTTCGGTCGTCAGAGCCTTCACCCACGATGGGCATAAAGGGGCTGGTTACACGCATAGGGATTAGGGAAAGGGGATGACCATGATGCGGTCTCATGGCCATGAGGTGTGGGCTGTTACCAGTGGTTCAAATCAAGAACTTCAGTCCTGGAAACCCGATTTAGAAGTCCAGAAGGGGACCTCCGGCAAGGCGGGAATCGCAACTATTTCCAAAGTGAACACTTTTCACATTTTCACCGAACGATCTGTTTTCCTTCGCAATTTCAATCAATTATCCAACACTGAGTTCCTGACGCTTTCGAAATCCCAATTCTTCAAGAATGAAGATTTTGTCTTGTATCCTTTTCATCCTATCGGTATAAGAGGGATTGACAAATCCCCCTAATGGTAGTAGCTTAGGCTGAAACGCTCAAAAGAGGAATCCGTAAAGTGGCAAGAAACATCCTGCTTGTTGAACCGGGCTACGAAACAAAATTCCCACCCATGGGCTTAATGAAAATTTCTACCTACCACAAGAAGCAGGGTGACAGGGTCCGCTTCATCAAAGGGATAAGTGAAGATGCGGCTTATGAGTATTGGGACAGAATTTACGTCTCCACCCTTTTCACCTACCACTGGAAGACCACCATCGAAACAATCAGACATTACAAAAATCTTGTCAGAGGAGATACCTCTCGAATTGTCGTCGGCTGCATACTGGCGACCCTAATGCCTGAGGAACTGTGGAACGCAACGGGCATTTATCCATTAACAGGTGTTCTGAACGACCCTGACCCCTTTCGAGACGGGGACTCTTTGGTCGTTGAGGAAATGATACCCGACTACGAGCTGTTCAATGAGTCAACCGAGAAGTACACCCTGATAAAGGACAGTTACTTTGGATACTCAACAAGGGGCTGTATTCACAAATGTGATTTCTGTGGCGTTCCCAAACTGGAGCCCAAATTTATCGACTATAAAGGCATTAAGCCCTATGTGAATAAAATAAGGGACCTCTACGGGGAAAAGGAGCATCTTGTACTTTTCGACAATAATATACTTGCTTCCAAAAAGCTCGAACAGATTATTCAGGACATAATCGACCTCGGTTTCCAGAGAGGAGCAAAAACCACCTACCAGAACAAACAGGGTCGGACGATATCTAAATCGCGACGTGTGGATTTCAACCAGGGAACTGATGCACGGCTTATTGTCAAAAGGCCGCGATACGTAAAATTGCTATCCAACATTGCAATCCATCCACTTCGGATAGCGTTTGACAGTATTGCGCTCGAAGATACCTACGTGAAAAGCGTTCTTTTGGCTGCGGATAATGGCATACAGCATCTTTCAAACTATATTCTTTATAACCACACCGACACCCCGCACGACTTCTGGAAAAGACTAAGAATCAATATCAATTTAAATAAGAAACACGGTCTACAAATCTATTCATTTCCAATGAAGTATATTCCCATTAACGCAAAAGACAGAAGCTACATCAGCGAGCCAAATTGGAATTGGTTCTTTATTCGAAACGTACAAAGGATATTGAACGTTCTTAAAGGAACTGTCATGACAGGCGAGGACTTTTTTTACAGGGCGTTTGGAGAGAATGAAGAGGAATTCATCACCATTCTCCATATGCCCGAAAATATATTGATGTACAGAGGGTCAAAACCCAAGAGTGAAGAAAAAAGTTGGTTGCGCAAATTCGGCAGACTTAGTAGTAACGAGAAGAAGGAATTGCTCGAAATCTTGTCCCAATGTCGGAGCAAAGCCAGGCTGACTGGAGCCTTTGTTAGCACCAAAAATAGGAGACTCAAAGATATCTTGAACTACTATCTCCCTTCAGAACGCCACCAAGGCACTCTATCACTTTTTGAGCGGGAATAAGTGAGGTTAAAATGGGCAGAAGACCACAATCATCGTTTAAAGCCGGACTGTACCTGTTGGAGACTCTAACATCGGGAATGTATAATGATCCTTTATCAATCTACCGTGAGTATATCCAGAATGCTGTAGATTCACTTGACATGATGCCAGCCAACGCCCGTCGAAAATCCTTAGAAGTAACAATTGACCTTGATCCAAAAGACAGAAGAATAACAATACGCGACAGTGGCATAGGAATACCTGCGAGCGATGCAAACCACGTCCTGAGTACTATAGGTAGCAGTGATAAATCCGGCAACGGGCTGAGAGGGTTCCGCGGTATAGGTCGCCTTGGAGGCATCGCTTTCAGCGATAAAGCTGTGTTTCGCGCTAAGGCTGAGGGTGAAGTAATTGAATCAGTTCAGCAGTGGGACTGTCGAGGACTGAGAAAACTGCTTGGAGACCCCCAGAAAGCCTCTATGAGGCTAGATGACGTCTTCAGGCATATCACAAGGTTCGAACACAGAAATAGCAAAACAAAGAGTGGGAGCTACTTTGAAGTCACGCTCGAGGGGGTTTCGAGTTTCCGAAATTACGTTTTCGATATTCATAAAGTGCGAAATTACTTATGTGAAGTTGCGCCTGTGCCTTATCATCCAAGCGAGTTTTCCTACGGCCCGAGGATCACTGATTACCTTTCCTCTCACGTTAGCAATTATGGTGCTTACGGCATAGTTCTTAACGGACAACCGATATTTAAGCCCTATAGGAACCAAGTTAAAGTGACAAAAAAAGGATCTAGTGATCACATCGATGACGTTGAGCTTTTTGATATTGAAATAGGCGGTCAGTCGGTTGCTGCGGGATGGCTTGGCCGCAGGCGAAAACTTTTGGGAGCAATTGCTAAAGGTGATATATCGTCTGGCATCAAAATCAGAATAGGAAACCTTCTTTTAGGTGACAGCCATCTGCTCGATAGGTGTTTTAGAGAAGCCAGGTTCAACGGTTACCTGATTGGTGAGATCCATATTGATTGTCCAAGGCTGATTCCGAACAGCCGCAGAGATGATTTTGTTGATAATGAGTTCAAAACGCTTTTCTATAATAGTGTCGAACGTACCATTGGTTTACCCCTCTCAAGGGAAATACGCCAGATGTCGAGGCTTCACTCTGAAGTCAAAATCCAGGAGAGTTCGAGTCGCTCGGAGTCAGACCATAAGCCTTCTCCCTCGAAAAATGATGAGAAAAGCACGTTCCCTCATAGAACTCGTCAATCACTGTTGCTCGCACTACGGACATCCTGTGCAAATTGCCCGAAGCTCCAAGAAGTCTTGTTTGAAGCCAACCTTAATCCTGGGAATAGTTCGATGGAAGAAGCAAGCTGAGATGGTGACGGCTAATTCCGGGGTCTGGGCGTAATGGATGCCGATAGTGGAACAAGAAGGCGGCTCGTATTCCTACTGGGCTTACTTATGCGGCGTAAACTCGAAGCGTGACATATTGCCATAGTTCAACAAAAGCCCTTCAAGATCTGCAAAACCGAATGCGTTTCATCTATCCTGAGTCTCTTTGAACAGCACCGATCAAGAATGAAAGCACAAGAAAGCCGGTTTTTGCTAAGAAAATAGAGAATTAGAGGTTGATAAAGGATATCAAGGCTCAGGACTCAACTCAGACACGAGCGTACTTAATTCAGTTTACTAGGCGTACTCCGAACGTAATTAGGCTGATGAGGTCACTCCAGCGTGAGCTCTCGATGCTTCAGGCGAGCAGAGCTTCTCATAAGTTTCCAGAAGCAGGGCCTCAAGGCGTTTTGCAAAGGTTCCATGTCTTGACTCGAAAGCCTCCTCTTTCAAGTATTTTATGCCACCAGCGGCGTACTGTTCGGCGATGGAATACACTTTTTGTTTGTCGAGGAGAACCTTAAGGTCTCCTTCTGCGCTTATTGCTATCGCTTTTATTAAGCTTTGCTCGTCCGGTGAAAAGTACTCTGTCCTTACATATCCTTCCTTTTTATCCAGCTCCATTTTGTGGCTGCTATGGAATCCCCAAATCATCGCCATCAAAAAAACGGCTTTATTATCTCTCTTAAAAAAGGGACTGTCTTTTTCTTGCAGGAGAAGTTTGAAATCCTCAATATCGTCCTTCCTTACAAACACCCTGTCAGGTGATCTACGTTCCATATTTGGCTACCTCCGCTTCGTTTCCTTCGCGTCTCTCTCCGAAACGTATTTGATATTCCCGACCGATTTTCTTGCCAAAAGCCTCTCTGACTTCTGGAGTATACTCTTCTTCTGTTACGAGCAGGGACAGCTGCTTTCCCTCCAAATACTTTGGCAGTTTGTGAGCAATATTGAGTTTCGGCTCCCTAGATATTCTCCCCAAAGGAGTATCGATTATTATCGGCGCGTTAAAACCAGAAACCGTATTCAATGCTGCCATAAAGGATAGCGCCAACACCTGCCGTTCTCCCGCAGAGAGAGAGCCTATGGCTTCCATCCCCGTCTGATCGAGCACTGAAATATTGTATTCTTCGCTTATTCTTACGTCCCTATAGTTTTCTTTCTTCCATATCAGTTCAAAAAAATGATTTTTCGTTGTCTTTTCTATTTCACACTTTATTTGTTCCATCACCTCGTTCTTAATTTCCTCAGCAGCCTTCCTGGCTAGGTCACAGAACGACAGTATCTTTTTTGAGCGCGGTCTGAATAATTGAGGGAGAAGAAGGGGGTTTAGGTCAAGATAGGTGATGGAGAGGGGTTAAAGTCCATCGGATTTCGTGATAGAAGTGGGTCCCACCTCACGGAACTTGAGGG
>Ga0172371_10012741_pt1 | contig 11034 bp, 12 predicted proteins | sample Lak12m_FD_114543 | JGI IMG/M metagenome (GOLD analysis project Ga0172371, IMG submission 114543) | Freshwater microbial communities from Kabuno Bay, South-Kivu, Congo - kab_022012_12m | ecosystem: Environmental > Aquatic > Freshwater > Lake | place: Democratic Republic of the Congo: South-Kivu... | reverse complement strand
GAGCTGCGGATTCTGGCGCACATTTCCCGGGATACGCATTTAATCTCGGCTTTTCACGATAACCGGGATATACATAAGGCTACCGCTTCCTTAGTCTATGGATTAGATGAGAAGGGCGTGAACGAACAGATGCGCGAGACCGCTAAGAGGGTAAATTTTGGAATTATATACGGCTTGACCTCCTATGGTCTAAGCCGGGATTTAGGGATACCGGTTGATCAGGCGCAGGGATTTATTGATGCCTACTTCCTCAGGTATCCGAAAGTAAAGGAATATATCCAAGAGCAGATTAAGAAAGCCCAGAGAGATGGTTTTGTAACTACTATAGCAGGCAGGAGGAGATATCTGCCGCAGATCAATAGCAAGAATCAGCTGATACGCCAGCTTGCTCAGCGGCAGGCTGTGAATACCCCTATTCAAGGTTCGGCGAGCGACTTGATAAAGCTAGCCATGGTCAATATCCACCGGCAAGTCGGACAAGAAAATTTACCTATCAGGATGATCCTGCAGATTCACGATGAGCTGGTATTTGATATACCCAAGGCCGATAAGAGAGGGTTCGTAGAATTATTGAGACAGAAGATGGAGAATGTCTGGCAGTTAGAGGTGCCTATTAAGGTTGATATCAAGCAGGGAGAAAATTGGTTAGACATGGAGGAGGTAAAATGAAGATACTGTTATGTGCGAGTGAAGTCGTACCTTTTGCTAAGACCGGCGGGCTTGCCGATGTGGCAGGGGCCTTGCCCTTGGTGCTGGAGAATTTAGGCCAGGAAGTTATTATCACTATGCCGCGGTATAAAACAATCCAGGAACCTAAATTTAAAATCCAGAGGCTGAAGGATGATATTTCTTATGCCTTGATTGGCAAAAATATTAAGGTATACCTTGTTGAGAGCGACAAATATTTTGCTCGCGATGGGCTTTACGGAGATAAGGCCGGAGACTTTAAGGATAACCTGGATAGGTTCTCTTATTATTCAAAGAGGACGCTGCGCCTTCTGGAGGAGATAAATTTTAAGCCCGATATTATACATGCACATGATTGGCAGGCGGCGCTCATCCCCGTATATCTTAAAAGTATCTATGGCAACCACCCTTTTTATAAAAATATAAAAACGATACTCACTATCCATAATATAGGTTACCAGGGATTATTTCCTAAAGAAGAATTCCCTAAGCTGGGGCTGGAGTGGGGTCTTTTCAATATGGAAGGGTTAGAATTCTATGGACAGATCAATATCCTAAAAGGAGGGATGGTCTTTGCCGATATTATAAATACTGTCAGCCAGACCTACAGCGAAGAGATTCAGACTAAGGAATTCGGTTATGGCTTAGAAGGTATCCTGAGCAAGCGTAAGAATGATGTCTTCGGCATACTCAACGGTCTGGACTATTCTATCTGGAATCCCGAGACCGATCATTTTATCGCCAGTACCTATTCTGCCAAGGACCTAGAGGGCAAGCATAAGGACAAAGAAGACCTGCAGAGGATCTGTAATCTGCCGCCTAAAAAGGACATCCCCCTCTTGGGCATTGTATCCAGGTTAGCCGAGCAGAAGGGGCTGGATATATTGGCGGAGGCGATAGAGAAGATTTGCAGGATGAGATTACAATTGGTTATCCTGGGCACTGGTGATTTAAAATACCATTTAATCCTAGAAGATATCCTTAAAAGATACCCTAAGGTGATTTCCCTCTATCTTAAATTTGATGACCAGCTCGCGCATAAGATATACGCTGGTTCGGATATTTTCCTTATGCCCTCTAAGTATGAGCCTTGTGGCTTAGGGCAGATGATTAGCCTGCGTTACGGCACTGCCCCGCTGGTATTTAAAACAGGTGGCCTGGCTGATACGGTGAGCGAAGACAATGGTTTCGTATTTGACAGATATACGCAAGAAGGTTTGCTTGATGTAATAGAGAAGGCGATCAGCAGATACGCGAAGCCAAGGCAATGGATGGCATTGCTGCGTAATGCGATGAAATGTAACTTCTCTTGGGAAGCCTCCGCTAAGAAATATATCAGATTATATGAAAGGCTCAAGGCTAAATAAAAGAAGAGTGGTCCTGGGAATTACAGGCAGTTTCGGCAGCGGCAAGAGCACAGTCAGTAAAATATTCAAATCTCTTGGCTCCGCGATAATAGATGCGGATAAGATTGCGCATGTGGTTATCCGCAAGGGGAGTAAAACATATAAAAAAATAGTTGTTACTTTTGGCCGGGATATATTAACCAGTGATGGAGGTATTAACCATAGCAGGCTGGCTGAGATCGTCTTTAGCAGCAAGGCTCTGGCCAGAAAGATAAATGGGCTGATACATCCGGAAATCCTCAGGATAATCAAGGAAAAATTAAACGCCAAGACCGGTAATACCCCAGTTGTCCTGGATGCTCCGCTATTAATTGAGTCCGGCCTGAAGAGGGAGGTTGATTATCTAATTGTAGTCAAGGCCAGCAGGGCCGAACAGATAAAAAGGCTGCTGAAGAAAACTAATCTGAGTGAGGCGGATATCTTAAGGAGAATTAAGCTCCAGATGCCCCTAAGCGATAAGATCCGGATGGCGGACTTTGTTATAGATAATAGCGGCAGTATTAAGGAAACCAAGAAACAGGTAAAATATATAAGGAGGCGGTTGTGGAAAAGTTAGACATAGGGAATTTAAAGGATATGAAGATTACAGAGCTGAGTAAATTAGCCCGGGAATTGAACGTAAATGGAACCAGCGGGCTGAAGAAGCAGGACCTTATCTTTAAAGTGCTCCAGGCTCAGGCTGAGAAGGAAGGGCTTATGTTTGGAGAAGGAATACTGGAAATCTTACCTGAGGGATTCGGATTTCTCAGGTCGCCGAACTATAATTACCTGCCTTGTCCGGATGATATATACATTTCTCCATCACAGATTAGGAAATTTGACTTGAGGACGGGCGATACGGTGAGCGGGCAGATCCGTCCGCCTAAAGAAGGTGAAAAGTATTTTGCGCTCTTAAAAGTAGAAGCAGTAAATTTTGAGAATCCGGAAGAGGTAAAGGAAAAAGTGCTTTTTGATAACCTCACCCCGATATATCCCCATGAGGCATTTAATTTAGATGCGAAATCGGATAATACATCCGTACGCATTATAAGTCTATTGACGCCGATAGGCAAAGGGCAACGCGGTCTTATCGTGGCACAACCTTATAGCGGTAAAACTGTTTTACTGCAGAAGATTGCTAATGCGATTACGAATAACCAGCCTGAAGTTATCCTGATCGTACTTTTAATCGATGAACGTCCTGAAGAAGTTACGGATATGCAGAGGCATGTTAAAGGAGAGGTTATCTCTTCTACCTTTGACGAGCCGCCGGAGAGGCACGTGCAGGTCGCTGAGATTGTCTTAGAAAAGGCCAAAAGATTAGTTGAGCATAAAAGGGACGTGGTGGTACTTTTAGACAGCATAACTCGCCTGGCCAGAGCCTATAATGCGGTTGTTCCGCATAGCGGCAAGGTTCTTTCTGGAGGTATTGATTCTAATGCCCTGCAGAAGCCCAAGCGCTTCTTCGGTGCTGCGCGGGCAATTGAAGAAGGCGGAAGCTTGACTATTATTGCTACAGCATTGGTAGATACCGGCAGCCGGATGGATGAAGTCATCTTTGAGGAGTTTAAGGGAACAGGCAATATGGAGCTGCAACTTGACCGGAACCTATTCCAACGCCGGATCTATCCTGCTATCGATATCAAGCGCTCCAATACCCGCCACGAAGAGCTGCTTTTAAAACCGGAAGTATTACAAAAGGCATGGATATTAAGGAAAGTCTTGAATGAATTAAACAACGTGGAGGCCATGGAGCTTTTGGTTGAAAAATTATCTAAGACTAAGAACAATGAGGAGTTTTTAAATAGCATGAACCAATAACCGAATAAAGAAAGGAGAACTTTTAAAATGAAAGACAAAATCCACCCCGCCTATAAAGAGAGCACGATTATCTGCGCTTGCGGTGAGACTATCCATACTCGTTCTACCAGGCCGAGCATAAGAGTGGAGATTTGTTCTAAGTGCCACCCGTTTTTTACTGGTAAACAGAAGTTTATCGATTCCGCAGGAAGAGTTGATAAATTTATGAAGAAATACGGCAAAAAATAACCAGGCTATGGAGAGTATGGCTTAAGCTATGTTTGAAGAATTAGGAAAGCTAGAAAAACGCTATCAAGAACTGGAACATCTTTTGGCTTCTTTTAAAGTGGATTCCGACCGGCAAGAGTATAATCGGTATGCCAGGGAATTAGCGGATTTAAAATCTCCGGTCACTTTATTCAGAGAACACAAAAAAATATCCAGAGAAATAGAAGAATTAGATTCGGTATTGAAGGAGAATCACGATCAAGAATTTCTGGATCTTGCCAAAAAAGAAAAAGACGATCTATCTAAGCGCCGGTTAGAATTAGAAAAGAGGCTCCAGGAGGTCCTCCGGGGTGAGGATGAGGCTCTGGGTAAAGATATAATCGTAGAGATACGCCAGGGCACGGGAGGTCTAGAGGCGGGGCTATTCGTTGCCGATTTATATCGTATGTACACTAAATACGCCGCGAATAGAAAGTGGACCATTGAACCCATGTCGGTCCATCCTACAGAATTAGGAGGTTTCAAGGAGATAATTTTCAGCGTTAAAGGCAAAGAGGCCTTTAAGCGCCTGCAGTTTGAAAGCGGCGTGCATCGTGTGCAGCGCGTTCCGGCTACGGAAGCGCAGGGGCGTATCCATACTTCAACGGTTACGGTAGCGGTATTAATTGAGCCCGATGATACCGGATTTGTCATTGAGCCCAGAGATCTAAGAATAGATACCTATAGGTCATCCGGCCCGGGCGGCCAGCATATGCAGAAAACCGATTCCGCAGTGCGCATCACGCATCTGCCTAGTGGTTTAGTTGTCTCTTGTCAGGACGAGCGTTCCCAGATAAAAAATAAAACCAAGGCAATGCGGATCCTGCGCGCACGTCTTTTGGATATGAAACACGAAGAGGAGCTTAAGAAAATTTCCCAAGCCAGGAAATCCCAGATCGGTTCAGGTGATAGAAGCGAGAAAATACGCACCTATAATTTTCCTGACCGGCGGGTAACTGACCATCGCATAAACCTGACCTTACATAAGCTGGAAGGAATCCTTGAAGGTGATTTGGATGAGTTATCCGATGCCCTGATTAAGGCGGCGCAGGAGAAGAAAGATGGATGAGGCGGAACTATTATTTACTCATATATTAGATTCTGACCGTTTATCCCTATATCTGGACAGAGACAGGCCACTTGGCAAGGATAAGTCCGGGTTTGTTTCTCGAGTTCTTAAAAGAAGGATTTCAGGCGAGCCCCTCCAATATATCCTGGGTGAGGTAGAGTTTATGGGCTTGGATTTCAAGGTAACCCCGGATGTATTCATACCGCGTCCGGAAACAGAGGTTCTGGTAGAAACGATACTGAAACAGATTCCGGATCCGGGTTGGGGATATCCTAAAACCGCGGTCCTAGATTTAGGAACTGGTTCGGGTTGTATAGCCATATCCTTAGCAAAATTTCTAAATAACACTAAGATTACCGCTACTGACATTTCAGAGAGGGCGCTTAAGATCGCTTCGGCGAACGCGGCGCTAAACAGGGGAGAGCTTGATTTTCGAAAGGGTAATTTATTTCAGGATGCCAGGTTGGAATTAGATAGCTACGACTTAATCGTCAGCAATCCTCCTTATATACCTAGCGGAGAGTTTAAGTATCTGCAGCCCGAGATAAAATTTGAGCCGTCTATAGCCTTAGACGGCGGCAGTGACGGTTTAGATTTTTATCGCCGCATAATTGCACAGTCCCCGCTATATTTAAAAGGAGGCGGGCTCTTGATTATGGAGATAGGCTTAAGACAAGCCCAGGCTATAAAGGATATCCTGGAAGGTTCCTTAAATTTTGCTATAATGGCAATAGTTAAAGATTATAATAATATGGATCGTGTAGTTGTAGCAAAAAGGACATCTAAAAATGGATAAACTGATTATTGAGGGCGGGTTGAGATTAAAAGGTGAAGTTTTAGTCTCGGGCGCCAAGAATTCAGTGTTACCGATATTGGCGGCTACCTTGTTGACCGAAGAGCCCTGTGTTATTGAAAATGTGCCTGATCTCCGCGATACCCATACTATGCTTAAGATCCTGCGTTCTTTAGGCAAGAATGCGGAGTTTAATAAGGGTAGCGTAATCGTGACTGCCACGAAAAACACAAATTTTATCGCCGACTATAAGCTCGTTTCCACTATGCGCGCCTCCTTTTGTGTCTTAGGGCCGCTTTTAGGAAGATTTAAAAAGGCTAAGGTTTCCTTGCCCGGCGGGTGTGTTATCGGCATACGGCCGGTAGATTTGCATCTTAAGGGGCTAAGGGCTTTAGGCGCGGATATCAGCGTGGACTCCGGTTATGTGTTAGCAGACGCCTCCCGTCTGAGAGGCAAGCGTATCTATCTGGGGGGTATTTACGGTTCATCGGTCTTAGCCACAGATAACGTGATGATGGCAGCGGTCTGCGCTAGAGGCAGGACTATTATTGAGTCCGCAGCCTGCGAGCCGGAAGTTTTTGATTTAGCCGAGTTTTTAAATAAAATGGGGGCAAAGATAGAAGGATACGGGACCCCTATTATAGAGATTGAAGGAGTAAAGTATCTACATGGGGCAAAACATACTATTATCCCGGATAGGATAGAGGCAGGGACTTGGATGATTGCCGCCTTAATTACCAAGGGGGATATTATTATCAAAAATATTTTATCCCAGCATTTAGGGGCATTGATTGATAAGTTTGAGGAAGCGGGTAGCTGCATAGTTAAAAAAGGTTCTTTCATGCGGGTATGTTTTAAGAGGCAACTTCAACCCGTCAATATCACTACGCTTCCTTATCCCGGATTCCCCACAGACATGCAGGCTCAAATAATGAGCTTGATGGCTGTTACCCCCGGCGTAAGCGTAATCACCGAAAAGATTTATCCTGACAGGTTCATGCACGTAGCCGAACTTAACCGTATGGGGGCGCGTATTCAAAGAGAAGGACCGTATGCAATCATAGATGGTACTGGGTATCTATCGGGCGCGCCGGTGATGGCTTCGGATCTGCGGGCTTCCGCATGCCTGGTGCTGGCAGGCTTGGCAGCGCGCGGCAAGACGTCTATCTCCCGTATTTACCATCTAGAGCGTGGCTATGAGAACCTGGAGGAAAAATTACAACGCCTGGGTGCTAAAATCCGGAGGAAAAAAGAGTGATCCTGATGATCGATAATTACGACTCTTTTACCTATAACCTCGTGCAATACTTAAGCGAGCTTGGCGGACAGGTTGGCGTCTCCCGCAATGACAAGGTAACCTTAGATAAAATAAAAGACCTCGCACCAGAGAAAATTATTATTTCTCCCGGTCCCGGCAGGCCAGAGGATGCCGGTATCTCCTGCGATGTCATCAGGGCCTTCGCAGGCAAACTTCCTATATTAGGAGTTTGTCTGGGGCACCAGTGCTTAGGTTCTGTCTATGGCGGCCGCATAATCGGCGCCCGAAGGCTCATGCACGGGAAAACATCGCTTATCTACCACAACCGAAGAACTATATTTAAAGGTATCGCCAACCCCTTTGAAGCTACGCGTTATCATTCCCTGATTGTTGATAAAAAAGGGCTGCCCCGTTGTTTAGAGATTACTGCCTGGACCGAAGAAGAAGAGATCATGGGGCTAAAACACAAAAGATATCCTATCTGGGGAGTGCAATTTCATCCGGAGTCCATATTGACTAAGGCAGGTAAAGATATCCTGGCTAATTTCTTAAAGCAATGATTAAAGAGGCGGTAGAAAAATTAACGCACAAAAAAGATCTGGCCCCGGAACAGATGCGGCAGGCAATGGAAGATATTTTAAGTGGCGTAACTGAAACTGCGGATATCGTATCATTCTTGACTGCCCTGAATGCCAAAGGCGAGACTATCCAAGAGCTAGTCGCGGCCGTAGAGGTGATGCTTAAATATGTGGATCCCATTATCATTGACCGGCCGAATATTTTAGATACCTGCGGTACGGGGGGCGATGAGAAGGGGACTTTTAATATTTCTACGCTCGCGGCATTAGTGGCAAGCGGCGCGGGCATAACCGTCGCCAAACATGGCAACCGTTCGGTTTCCAGTAAATGCGGCAGTGCGGATATTCTTGAAGCCTTGGGAGTGAATATCAATATGGACAGGGAGAAAATCAAAAGATGCCTTGAGGAGATCGGGATTGCTTTTCTTTTCGCGCCTAACTTGCATACTGCGATGAAACGTGTAATGCCGGCACGCAAACAGATTGCCGGGAAGACGATGTTTAATATACTCGGCCCCCTGATAAATCCCGCGCGCGCGACCAACCAGCTCATCGGTGTTTATAGCCGAGAATGGACCAATGTGTTGGCGCAGGTTTTATATAGCTTAGGTACCCAGCACGTCTTGGTTGTTTGTGGGAGGGATGGGTTAGATGAAGTAACTACCACTGATGAGACATTTATTTCTGAATTAAACTCAGGCGAATTTAAAGAATATGAAGTAAGCCCGGAAGGCTTTGGCTTCCAGCGCGCGAGGCTTCAGGATTTATCCTGTTCTGGTCTCCGCGAAGGACTAGACATTGCTAGGGATGTGTTAAACGGCCAAAAAGGCCGCTACCGCGATATAGTCTTATTCAATGCGGGTTGCGCTATATTCGCGGCGAATAAGGTCAGCTCAATCAAGGAAGGCATAGCATCGGCAGCTGAGTCTATTGATTCAGGGAAGGCATTGGGGAAATTAGAATTACTTAAGCAATACTCAAGGCAAAGATAGATGACGAAAATTGATATCCTTAAAGAGATTATAAACAAGAAACAACAGAGTCTTGTCCTGGCGAAACAGCAGATGAGCGAGGAAGATTTAAGGGCAAGGATAAAAGATCTCCCTCCTCCGCGCCCATTTACGGAATCCATACATAAGCCGCGTATTATTTCTCTCATCGCTGAGATTAAAAAATCTTCTCCTTCAGGGGGGATAATCCGTGCTGATTTTAACCTCCAGGATATTGCTCGGGTTTATCAGGAGGCAGAGGTACAGGCAATTTCTGTCCTTACCGAAGAAGAATTCTTTTCTGGGAACTTAGCCTATATTAATGAAGTCAAGAGCCTGGTAAAGGTTCCGGTTTTGCGTAAAGACTTTATTTTTGAACCTTACCAGGTATATGAATCGCGCGTTTTTGGCGCAGACGCTATCCTTTTAATCGCGGACCTCCTCTCTAAAGACAAACTAAGTGAGCTGATGGCTATAGCCAAGGACTTAGGGCTTGCCTGTTTAGTAGAGGTGCATACGCAGAAAGAAGCGAAGAAGGTATTGGATTTAGGGACAGAGTTGATAGGGATTAATAACCGGAACCTGCATACTTTAGAAGTTGACCTTAAGATAACTGAAGAGTTGTTTTGCCTTATACCTAAAGATAGAGTAGTTGTTGTAGAAAGCGGTATTAGGAACCGCCAGGATGTATTATTCTTAAAGATCCTGGGGGTTAGCGCGGTACTCATCGGCGGGATATTCATGGAAGCAATAGAGATAAAGAGTAAGATTGAAGAAATCATGGCATGGTAAGAATAAAGATTTGCGGGATTACTAATCTTGAAGATGCCTTAAGCTCTATCCGTTCCGGCTGCGACGCTTTAGGTTTTGTTTTTTATAAGAGGAGCCCCCGCTACCTGGTTCCGGAGAAAGCCCGGCAGATCATCGGGAAGTTACCCGAACGGGTTATTAAAATTGGGGTATTCGTTAATGCCAGAAAGAAAACTATCAGGCGTATCGCTAGGCTTTGCCGCCTGGATATGTTACAATTGCATGGAGATGAATCCGTTAGCTTCTGCCGGGGGTTTAGTGAATATAAGCTAATCAAGGCATTTAGGGTAAAAGGCAGAATAGATTTAAGGGATATTTTAAGCTATAATTCCTATGCCTACCTTTTTGATAGTTTCGCTGTTTCTAAATTCGGCGGGACAGGTAGAAAGTTTGATTGGCGCTTAATGCGGGATTTAAAACGGATAAATCGTCCCCTATTTTTATCCGGCGGGCTAAATGAAAAAAATGTTAAAAGAGCAATAAAAGCTTTCAAGCCGGACTGGGTAGATGCCTCCAGCTCTCTAGAGGCAGCACCGGGCAGGAAAGACCGGGAGAAGGTAAGAAAGTTTATCCGGGCAGCAAAAGGTAAATAATCAGGCTGAATATGAAAAAATGTCCTTTCTGCGCTGAAGAAATTCAGGAAGACGCCATAAAATGCCGTTTCTGCGATGAGCTGCTTGCTCGGAAACGATGGAGCAGCATTGCTTTCGGGGTCTTTACTAAATTGATACCGCAGTGCGCATTGTTATTTTTATCGCTTATCTTAACTATATTTTTCATTATTTTAGTCTTTAGGTTATTTGTTCGGTTATTAGGTTTGTGTTTTAACTTGCCCCTTTATCTGAGTAAAGATGCGGAGACGATTTTAACCAGTTTTTTTAGTTTCTTAACTTCAATTTTGAAAACTATAAAAGATCTACTTTTATTCTGAAACCTGTTTTAACCAAGGAAGGCAGTATGTTGCCAGATAGGTCTGGACATTTTGATATCTTCGGTGGATGTTTTGTTCCTGAAACGCTCATCTACGCCTTGGGCGAATTAGAAAAAGAATATAAGAAGGCAAGGCAAAACAAAGGATTCCTGGCTGAATTGGGCTATTATCTAAAAGAATATGCCGGCCGGCCCACGCCGCTATATTTAGCGAGCAACTTAAGTAGATATCTAGGGATATCTAGAATATATCTTAAAAGAGAAGACCTGCTTCACACCGGAGCGCATAAGATAAATAATACCTTGGGGCAGGTCCTGCTTGCCTTAAGAATGAAGAAAACGCGTATTATTGCGGAAACAGGGGCGGGTCAACATGGGGTGGCTACGGCTACAGTCGCGGCGCGGTTCGGGCTTAAATGCGATATTTACATGGGTAGCGAAGATATAAAAAGGCAGAGACTGAATGTC
>Ga0172371_10012740_pt1 | contig 11034 bp, 9 predicted proteins | sample Lak12m_FD_114543 | JGI IMG/M metagenome (GOLD analysis project Ga0172371, IMG submission 114543) | Freshwater microbial communities from Kabuno Bay, South-Kivu, Congo - kab_022012_12m | ecosystem: Environmental > Aquatic > Freshwater > Lake | place: Democratic Republic of the Congo: South-Kivu... | reverse complement strand
GTGCAGCTTGGCCCCACATATGACCACTCCGCCGGATCTTCGCTCTTTCACCCTCAGGAAAAGGTCCGGATCGACCTGGTCCTTGGGCCGCCGGCCTCGGTCACCCTTCGGATCGGTCATGGCGCCGTCCACCACAAGATCTTCCTCCTGAACCCACTTCCAATAATCACGGAAGCGGTCATGCAATCGGGTGCCGTGCTTTCGGTCACATTCGAAAGTCGTGCTGTATACCGCATTGGCCGCATCCAGGCCGACGCAACGCTGGAAGCAGCAGCCGGTCATGGCTCCACAATGCCGCTGCATTTTTACTTTGTTCAAGAGGTCTTCGACGCTCCGGTGCAAGTGTGTGAAACGGTTAACTTCGTCGTTGCAAAGATGCGATGCTGCGCGAAACAATTCCCCGTGCTTTGGATCGTGGGCAGCATCGTATGTGAAGGCCACGGCTCGCCGCGAAGGGCCTATGAGACCATGTTGGGCCAGGTTGTCGGTCTTTTCACCCAACACATGAGCTTCCAGGTTGAGAGATTCCAAAGAATCAAGGTATTCCTTGCCGGTCTTCAGAGGCATTTTATTCCCTCTCGGTATTGTGACGAGATGATTGGCGCTTCGCTGGTCTGTTGGCATCGCTTATGTCGCGGTCCGAGGTCAGGACCCTGACGGCAGCAAAACCGAGTGTGAAGTCTAATTGTAGGCTCATCTTTACACCTGGCAATCACACTTTGGGCTCCTTCCACCACGGGTAAAAATCAGGCATATCAGCAGTGGGACTCATGGTGAAATTCGGAGCCCGTTTTTCCAGGAAGCTTTGAATCCCTTCTTGAGCATCTTTTCGGCGACCGCACCAATAGAAGCATTGTGAGTCTATGAGATGCACAGACTGCGGGTCTTCCTCAGTGAGTCCATGCCACAAGAGAGCCTTGCTGAGCGCAACCGAGACCGCTGAGTTCTGTTCCACAATTTCCCGCGCAATGACTATTGCCTTGGGCAAGACCTCCCCGCTGGGAAGCACGTAGTTGAACAATCCCGACGCCGCTTCTTCCTGGGCTCGGAACACTCGGCCGGTGTACACAAGTTCCGCTGCGCGTGAGATGCCCACGATGCGAGGCAGAAACCAGGACGAACAGGCTTCCGGCACCACGCCGCGCCGTGCAAAAACGAAACCGATTTTGGCGTCCGCCGCCGCGATGCGGATATCCATTGGGAGTGTCATGGTAATGCCAACTCCGACCGCGTGACCGTTGATTGCTGCAATAACCGGCTTCCGGCAATTGAAAATTGCCAGAGACACCTTCCCTCCACGGTCTCGATGTTCGCGGATGGGAACTTCTCTTCCTTCCTTCTTGGACATGTCCCAGGTTGAAGGCCCCGCGGAAAGGTCAGCTCCTGCACAGAAAGCTTTCCCCGCACCCGTGACCACCACCACCCGGACGGCGTCATTCCGATCGGCCTCAGCGAAGATTTCAACTAATTCCGCCGCCATGGTCGGGGTGAAGGCGTTCATTTGTTCGGGACGCTGAAGTGTTACAGTGGCAATGCCGTCGCTCACTTCGAATCGAGTTTGTGTCAAATCCATAGCTTCAGTTCTCTTTTCCAGTGGTTCACCTTCACGGTAGGGGCATGACTAGTCAGCCTCGTTGTCACTAAGCCGAGATGCTTTCGAATCATGGCCATCATTGGGTTCCGCTTTGTAATAGCACGCCAGCGGTTTGGCTTGCAGAAGCGCCTCTAGGCAACGGTTGCATGATACACACGTGGCCGACCGGCGGTCTCCGATCTGCCACTGTGCAATAAGATGAGGCTCTCGGATGAGGGGCCGGCTTAATGCAACCAGATCCGCCACCCCGTTTTGAACGACCTCCGAGGCCACTTCAAAGGACCTCAAGCCGCCGACCATGATCACTGGGATGTTCACACGTCGTTTGATTTCACGGCACCAGTCACGGTAATAGCCTTCGCGGTCCGGACGAACGATTCCGGTACGGTATTCGGTCTGACTGTAGATCCGTCCTCTCAATCCCTGGCTGATCTCGAGGGCGTCCAGACCATCTCGAGCCAGGATTTCCGCGGCGGCAAATCCTTCGCGGAATTCCAGTCCGCCGCCGAAGCCGTCTTCAACCCCCAGTTTCATGAGAACCGGAAAGTCGTGGCCTACCCTGGCGCGGATGGCTCGAATGATTTCCCGATGCAGTCGGAGCCGATTCTCAAGTGGCCCTCCCCATTCGTCCTCACGGCGATTAGTGAAAGGGGACAGGAACTGGCTCAAAAGATACGCATGGGCGCCGTGAATCTGAACCGCATCGAATCCGGCCGCGCGGGCCCGTGCGGCCGCATCGCCGAAGGCCTCGACGACCTCACAGATTTCATCGTCTTCCATGCTCCGATGGGGCCCATCGAAAAAAGGGTCATCAGCCACAAAGGACGGCGCCAGTGCGGGCTTCTTTTGATAAACTCTGCCCTTTTCGCGGCCCGCATGAAAGAGCTGGACGGCCATTCTGGAACCCCAGCCATGAACCATTCGAGTCAACCGAGAAAGCCCTGCAACGTCATCGTCATGGGCGATGGAATTCTGATAGGGCGAGATCCGGCCCGTGGCGTGCACGTACGCGATGCCGGTTACTATTAATCCCACCTGGCCTCGAGCAAGCCTCTCATAAAGCGCCATCTGGCGTTCGGAAACACGGCCGTTCTTATCGGCGCCTCCGTCGTAGGTGGCTGAACGAACGAAACGGTTGGGGATCTCCATGCCCTGAATTCGAAACGGCTCAAACAGTACCATGGACTTCACTTTCTGATGGTTGGAACGCTGCTGCTCTGAATGACCGCTATCAATGACGGATAAGCCTTGCCTTCTACCGCGCCAGATTCTCCCATATCATCGAATAGCCTTGTCCCCGCCCCACACACATGGTGGTCAATCCGTACCGGGCACCGGGATTCTCTTTGAAGTGCCCCGCCAGAAACGCAACCAGACGGGGGCCTGAAGCTGCTAGTGGGTGTCCGTAAGCCAGGGAGCCACCCCAGGGGTTGACTCTTGGATCGTCCAGCTCCAATCCCCACCTATCGAGACAATAGAGGGCCTGAACCGCAAACGCTTCGTTCATCTCGATAACATCCATATCCGCCATGATGAGCCCTGCTTTTTCCAGCGCCTTTTGGGTGGCCGGTACCGGAGCTGTGCCCATGATTCTGGGGTCAACGGATGCTACCCCTGATGCAACCCACTTCATTTTGGGCTTAAGTTTCAACTGCTCGGCTTTTTCGAGTGACATCAACAGAACCGATGCAGCTCCGTCATTGAGACCTGACGCGTTCCCCGCCGTGACCCTTCCGTTTTCCCTGAATGGGGTCTTTAACTTGGAGAGCCCCTCCAGGTTGGTCTCGGGCCGCGGCTGCTGGTCTTTCTCAACCACTATCCTTGCGCCGTCCTCCAAGTCAGCTTCGATCGGAACGATCATGTCCTTCATCTTGCCCGCTTTGATCGCCCTGTCGGCTTTCTGCTGGCACGAAATAGCGTATGCATCGGCCATCTCTTTGGTGAATTCGGGAAATCTGTCATGGATATTCTCGGCGGTCATCCCCATGTTAAATGCGGACGCATCGCCCATAACTTTCTCGGCTCTTGGATGCGGGTCTCGCATGAATCCCATCGGCAGATGTCCCATGTGTTCCACGCCGCCTGCGATGAGGCAATCGGCCATTCCGGCGGCGATATAAGTCACCCCAAACCCTATACCGGTCAGCCCGCTTGCGCACATCCGGTCCACGGAACATCCCGGAATCTCCCAACCAAAATCGGCAAGCATCGGAACCATCCTCCCGAGGGTTCCGCCCTGCTCCTTCATCTGGTTAGTAACGCCCCAGATGCTGTCCTCGATCATCACTGGCCTGAGGGGAGGGTTGCGGTCCATCAGAGCCTTTACCAGCGGCACGCAAAGATCTTCCGCCCTGGTTTTCCAAAAGATTCCTTTTTCACCTGCTCGGCCGAATGCCGTCCGCACCGCATCGACCACCACTACATCACGCAATTCAGCACACACTGTTCCCTACTCCTGATTCCCACTTTGTTCCAACACCGCGGCAATTCCCAGACCACCGCCGCCACAGATACATTCGAGTCCGTATCTGGCACTTCGTCTTTTCATTTCGTGCAGAAGGGTTACCAAAACCCTAGTGCCGGTGCAGGCGATCGGATGTCCAAGGGAAATGCCGGAACCGTTGACATTTATTCTTCCATAATCCGCGGGTCCGATGCCCATTTCCACCAAATCGGCCAGAACCTGAGCTGCAAAAGCCTCTTGTATCTCTATCAGATCCATGTCTTTCAGCATGAGACCGGCCATTTGCAAGGCTTTGCTTGCCGCACGTGGCACCGTCTTATAAGTTCTTGTCGGATCGTCTCCAACCGTTGCGCATGATTTGAAAACAGCAAGCGGTTTCACGCCGAGTTCCGCAGCCTTGGAAGCGGAGGTCACCACCACCGCCGCGGCGCCGTCATTCTCCGTGGACGAATTGCCAGCGGTGCACACCCCGCCGAGCACCGGTTTGAGACGGGCCAATGCCTCCAGAGTAGTGTCAGGACGCGGATTCTCGTCGCGATCAATGACAATCGGCTCTCCTTTACGTTGCGGAATTCTTACCGGAATGATCTCTTCCGCGAATTTACCTGCCTCGATAGCGGCACACGCCTTCTGATGGCTTTCCACGGACCATTGGTCGCATTGCTCGCGTGTGATCGAGTGTTCTTTCGCGCCAGCCTCCGCCCACGACATCATAGCGGGCAAGATGCCGTATCGTTCCTCCGGCTGGGACATCACTCTGGCCCTCTGAATGCGGTCGTACAGGGGCAGTCCCCACATCGACAGATCACCGTGCCCCCTGGGCATGCCTTTGCTGCCACCTATTCCCCATTTGATACTGCCGGGGAGGTAGAATTCCGCGTTGCTCATGCTCTCCGCGCCGCCTGCCACGATTATCTCAGCCTGTTCCGATGCGATCATTGCCGCTGCGTGTCTGACAACGTCAAGGCCTGTGCAGCAACGGCTGTCAAGGGTCACGCCGGGAATACTCTCTGGCCAACCAGCTTTGAGCGATGCCATGCGGGCAATATTCACATATTCGCCGCTCTGGTAGGCCTGTCCCATGATTATCTGATCCACCGTTTCAGGTTCGATTCCCGCTCGTCTCACAGCCTCGTCAAGCACAAGGGCTGCCAGATCGTAGGGCTCCAAGTCTTTAAGGCAACCCATGTACCGGCCCACAGGGGTTCGTACGCCGGCAATAATAACAACTTCCTTCATCCACTTCTCCGTTTCGGTCCAGGTGAGAGACGTTTGTCCTTGCCTGAAACCCTAGCGACACTGATAGGCGGGCTTACGCTTTTCAATGAAGGCCCTTGCCCCTTCCATCATGTCTTCCGTATCGGTGAGCCCGGCCCAAAAGTCGGATTCAAGTTCCAGCCCATCATCGAGCGACAGGTTCCGAGAGCGGTTAATAACCTTTTTCGCCGCGGCGACGCCGAGAGGCCCTCGGCCTGCAATGCGGCGAGCCAGATCTAAAGCCGCGGCCAAGACCTGACCGTCGGGGACCACTTTCTCCACAAGGCCGTAGCTCAGGGCCTCCCGCGCACTAATCATCTCACCGGTGAAGACCAACTCCTTCAGACGCCCCAAAGGCAAAAAGAATCGGCCTCGGAAGGTCCCGCCATTGCCGGGGAATACGGAGAGGTTTACTTCGGGGAACCCCAGTTTGGTGTTCTCGGAGGCGTAACGCACATCACAACACAAAGCCAGTTCCAGGCCTCCGCCAAGGCAATAACCGTGCAACGCGGCAATTACCGGCCATTCGAAATTTTCGACAAGCGCGTAAATCGCGTGGCTGCGCATCATTCTGCGTTTCGCCGTAGGAGGAGTCAGCTCCAGGAACGCCTTTATGTCTGCACCGGCAACGAAGGCCTTTTCACCCGCTCCAGTGAGGACCACCGCTCGTATGTCGTTTCTGAGGTTGTCCAGCTCCATGAATACTTCTGCCAGTGCTTCCTTGGTCGGCACATCCAGAGCATTCATCGGAGGGTGGTCAATAGTGACGATTGCAGCCTGTTCCTTGATTTCGTAGTAAACTAGCGGGTTGCTCAAATGTCGCCTCCGGTTTTGGGTGAAACCACAGGACAGATAAAGTCAGGTTGATCGTTCTTGTTTGTCGATGGGACTAAGCACTTATCGTTCGGTCCCAGCGGACTCCCGGATTTCCTGATGGGCCTCCTTCAAGACCCGTCGCAAAATCTTTCCGGAGGGGCTGCGAGGAATAGATACAGCCGGCACTACCCGGGAGAGTCTCTTGTACTTGGCCATCCCCGAAGCCGCGTAATCAATGATCGCCTCGGGTGAAAGACTTGATCCCCCGCGGATCACAACATACGCTACAGGCGCCTCTCCCATTTCCGGATGCGGCTCACCGATCACCGCCGCATCAAGTATGTCGGGATGCCCGTGGAGGACATGCTCGATTTCCGCAGGGGCCACCTGAAACCCTTTGCATTTGATCAGTTCTTTGAGCCGGTCTACGATGTAAACGTACCCGTCTTCGTCCTGGCGGGCGAGGTCGCCGGTGCGAAGCCAACCGTCCACCAATGCCTGCGTTGTTGCTTGAGAATCCTGATAATACCCTTTCATCACTTGAGGTCCGCGGATCCACAGCTCGCCGGTTTCTCCTGGACGAACCTCCTGAGTCGTCACAGGGTCTACGATTCTATGCTCGGTCATAGACACGGGAGTTCCGACGGAACCGACTTTGATCTTATTCAACGGAACGGTGTGCGTGGTGGGCGATGTTTCCGTGAGGCCATAACCCTGTATGACAGGCACGCCGGTGAGGCTCTTAAAACGCTCCTGCAAGTCGGGAGACAAAGGGGCGCCGCCCGTGTTCACGTACCTGAGAGCGCTCCAATCCATATTTCGCACCTTCGGGTGGTGGCAGAACTCCTGCAAAATGAGAGGCACAGTAAAAAACAGGGTCGGGCGATACCTTTCGAATAGCGACAGAAACTCATCCACCGGCCTGAAGCGGCTGGCCACAATCTGCCTGGCGCCTGCCAGAATCGCAGCGCCAAAGAGCACAGTCATGCCGTAAATGTGAAAAAAAGGGAGCTGATTGAGCATTACATCTTCAGGTCCCACGTCGTGTGCCTGTATCACTTGAAAGAGATTGGATAAAAGATTGGCGTGGGTGAGCATCACCCCTTTTGGGAGCCCCGTGGTCCCGCTGGAGAACGGCAGAACGGCCAGAGTCTCCCGAGGGTTTAATCCAACGGATCTATCGACGCGGTCCGTCCCCTGCAAGAGTGAGGAAAAGGAGACTACCCCTCGCGTAATAACATCATCGGTGTTTGCTGTGATGGCGATTCGGACCGGCAACCCGTCTGTCACAGTACTCGCTTGGCTGAAGCGGTCTTCTGACGCAATAAGGCCCTTCGCTCCCGTTACCTGAAGCTGATGAGCAAGCTCCCGTTCCCCAAAATGGGTGCTCACCGGTACGATTATCCCGCCGGCTTTAAGGATTCCGTAAAAAGAGATGACATATTCCGCGCTATTCTTGGTCCATAAGGCCACACGGTCTCCGGGCGACACTCCGTGGGCCGCCAGCGACCCTGCAAGGATCGAGGACAAATCTTCCAGCTGGGCAAAAGTCAACTGACGGTCTCCCGATTCAGGCTCTATTAAGGCCACCGAATCCGGAAGCCGCTGAGCCGCGTGGCGGAGAGCAGACGACAAAGGCTCGGGCGGAACGTGGACAGGCGGGCGACGGGATTTCATCTTTCTGCTCCAGGCACGGTTTTTCGGATTCGATGTCCCAGGAGACCGGACGGAGCCCAGACAATCACGAGGACCAACAGCAGGCCAAAAAACAGCGTGTGACCTGTTTCAAACAGCCTCTTGAAAAGGAAACTGCTGAGTACGGCAAAGAGGGTTGTCTTGCCGGCCCCATTGGGGCCGATTACGCCCACGATCTCCCCGGGCTGCACCTTGAATGAAACCGAAGAGACAGCTCTGAGGCCTCCAAAATGTTTCGAGATGTCGCGAACTTCCATGAGAGGAATCGTGCGTGCATTAGCGGTCATTCGCGGCGCGGCGCTGGGTTTAACCCCTGTCATCAGGCAGTTCCTTGGTGGAGTTACGCGTGCTCATTCGCGACATGCTCGTGAGTCTCCCAGCCTCATTCTCAGATCGATCACACCTTGTGCCCCGCAGTCTGCCCCGCCTCAAAGGCGTCACTGATCCAACCGCCTGGGTGAATTTGAGATTGACAGCGGTCATAACCACCCTGTTGGGCAGAGATATAGGGCCGAGAGAAATGGCTCGAAAAGTCTGGTGACCACCAATGCCTCCGGATTGCTCAATCGCAGTCTATTCGGCGAGAGACGAAAACCGGCCTCCGGGTCCAACTTATTTCGGGGGGATTTTTCGCGTTCCGTCAGGGTTGTACTCGTACCAGCCTTTTCCCGTCTTTCGACCGAGCTGTCCTGCCATAACCTTCCTCCGCAGTATGGCCGGAGGAAACCAACGAGGGTCTTTGGTCTCTTCATAGATTGCTGTGAGCGCCCCACAAGTCACATCCAGTCCCACCATATCACCCGTCTCGAATATTCCCATCCTCCGACCTGAGGCCAGGCGCAGCCCCTTGTCAATATCTTCAACCGTTCCCACTCCGGCCTCCACCAGACGCATCGCCTCGATGGTCGCAGGAAAGTTGATGCGATTGATGAGAAAACCGGGCACATCTTTGTGGACCAGGATGGGCTCTTTGCCGATAGCTTCCACAAAGAATTTCCCCATAGCGAAGACTTCGTCGCTGGTGAATTGGCTCCGCACAACCTCCACTGCTTCCATCATCGGAACAGGGCTGAAGAAATGAATGCCCAAAACCCTTTCGGGGTATGGGACTCCAGCCGCCAGAGCGCTGATGGGTATCGCGCTGGTGTTGCTGGCCAACAAAGTTTCCGGTTTCACGACCGCGGCCAGTTTTCCGAAGACTTCCTGCTTCAAGTCCAGTTTCTCGAAAACCGCTTCGATGCAAAGATCGGCCTCTGCGGCCATGGCTACATCATTGACCGGAGTTATACGGGCCATTATGGCTTCCAAAGGCCCTTCAATCTTCTGCTTTTCCACCAGCTTTCCGGCAGACCAGGCGATGTTCTTAAGCGCACGCTCCACCGCTTTAGGAGCTACGTCACACAGAATTACCTCAAAATGCGCCGCGGCGCAGACCTGCGCTATGCCGGAACCCATTAACCCCGCGCCGACGACAAATACTTTTCTTATCTCCATGTGGCCCCCTGATCTTTTAGAAGTTCGCGTGCAATGACCAGGCGCTGAATCTCACTGGTACCCTCATAAATGCGAGTGAGCCGCACATCCCGGTAGAAGCGCTCCACAGGGTAATCCTTCATGTAACCCATTCCGCCATGAATCTGAACTGCCATATCAGCCACTCGGTTAGCCATTTCAGAGCAAAAAAGTTTGACCATGGCAGCTTCCTTTACCACGGCTGTGCCAGTGGTGTCTCTCAGCCAGGCCGCGTGGTAGACCATCTGGCGAGCCGCGTAGATTTGGGTGCCCATGTCAGCCAACATTGCCTGAATGGCTTGAAAGTGGGCAATGGGTTTGCCGAATTGCACACGCTGCTTGGCATAATCGACGGACAGTTCCAACAACCTTTCCGCAGACCCGAGAGCCGAGGCTCCAAGCGTGAGCCGACCCTTGTCCAGAATCTTCATCGCGGTCTTGAAACCGTGGCCGATGTTTGCTTCACCCCCGATCACGTTTTCTCTCGGGACCTGACAATTATCGAAAATCAGTTCGCACGTATGCGACCCCCGCATGCCCATCTTACGCTCAATGGTGCCCACATAAAAACCGGGAAAGGTCTTCTCCACTATGAAAGCCGTAATGCCGCCTTTCGCCCTCTTGGTTCGGTCGGTCAGAGCAAAAACCGTGGCCACGTCGGCCAAATTACCATTGGTGATAAAATGCTTGCGGCCGTTTAGCACCCAGTGGTCGCCGTCGAGTTCCGCCGTAGTCTTCAGGTTGGCCGCATCGGAACCGGCCTCCGGTTCGGTCAAACCGAAGCACCCGATCCATTCCCCGGATGCAAGCTTTGGTAAATATCGGCTTTTCTGCTCCGGCGTGCCGTCCAAGACAATGCCTTGAGAACCAATGCCGTTGTTGGTGCCAATGCGCGTGCGAAAGCAGGCATTGGCTTTGCCCATCTCTTCGTAAACCAGACACTCGCCCAGGCATCCCAATCCCAGCCCATGGTATTCCTCGGGTATCGCCAGACCGAAAAGACCAAGGTCACGCATTTTTTGGACCACATCCTCAGGGATGCGGTCCTCTTCCTCCACCTGCCGACTAATCGGCTCCAGATCCTGCTTCACAAAGCGCCTGACGGTATCTACCATCATGCGCAGATTTTCCGGTATCTCGAAGTCCATTCAATTCACCCCAGCATCAGGTCGGATGGTTGTTTTCCGACACAAAATGATTCTGCTGCTATGGAGCAACTACTATGCCAAGAGGGGTTCGATAGCCGTGCCTTAAATGAAACCAAGGAATTTCAGTGCCTGTTTGGAGAAAGCTGCCCTTGTTTGTTTAGCCTATGGACTGTGGACCGGTCTGTAGAGAATTGTATACAGGTTAACAACACAGGAAGCGGAGGGTATTATGATTCGGGTTATAGCGCCGTCGGTGAAGCGACATGTATAAAACTCAGGACATGTAGATAATAATATACAGCACCTGGTTCGTCTGCTCCACAAGTCACGGCCTTTGCCTTGACTCCAGTCCATAGCGCTTCATTTTCTGATACAACCCGGTCCGGTGTATGCCGAGGAGACGCGCCGCCTCGGCCCGGTTGCCGCGCGTGAGGCTCAATGCACGCTGAATCGCCCGGCGCTCTGCCAAAGCCGTCTCATCCTTCAGAGTCTGGGGGGCATTTTCGACCACAGGAGCCATGCTCCGGCAATCGCGAATTTCCAAAGGC
>Ga0172371_10012738_pt1 | contig 11035 bp, 9 predicted proteins | sample Lak12m_FD_114543 | JGI IMG/M metagenome (GOLD analysis project Ga0172371, IMG submission 114543) | Freshwater microbial communities from Kabuno Bay, South-Kivu, Congo - kab_022012_12m | ecosystem: Environmental > Aquatic > Freshwater > Lake | place: Democratic Republic of the Congo: South-Kivu... | reverse complement strand
TTCGCGCCGGTGTACGCGGCGGTTTCACAGGAAGGCTGGAATCCGCAGAATTATAGCAGTACGGGTTTGCCCAACCCGGAAGGAGGTTTCCAGACCATCCTTTTGGCCGTGATTGACTACGCGATCATCATCGTCGGCATATTATGCGTGCTGGTATTTATTTACGCGGGCTTCCTTTACCTGACCGCCCAGGGAGAAACCGATAAAATCGAAACTGCCAAAAAAGTGATGATTTACGCGATAATAGGAGTGGCGGTCTCCGTTATCGGCTTGGTCGTGGTGTTCACTGTGGATCGGCTGTTGAGAGGGGAAAATCCGTCAACCGGCGGTTCAAGCGGCGCTCCGGCGGCGGCTGGCGCCCCGGCAGCCGCACCCGGTCCGGCAGAAGCGCCCACACCGCCTTCCGGAGGCACGACTGCCCCGATGCCGGTCGCACCGGGGATGATGGGCCAATAAAGTTAAAAATAAATAAAGAAAAATGAAAGACAAAATAACCAAGCAGCTTGTCAAAACCACTCTTATGTGGGAATCTGTTATGGGGCCCTGGGGAGGCGTGGGAAATTTGCCTGATCCGGGGGCCAACGGCCAAGGCCACCCGATTGCCGAAGTTTTGAATCGAGTGCTGATGTGGCTGTTAGGACTTTTCGGATTATTGGCCATCATATCGTTTATTGTTGCCGGAGTGCTCTACTTTACCGCCCAAGGGGATGAAAACCGGATCGGAAAAGCAAAAAAGGCGGTGATATACGGAATTGTGGGAGTGGTGGTCGGCTTAATCGGATTGGTGGTTTTGAATACAATCACTTCCTTGCTGGGAGGAGGAGCGCCGGGAGGAACGCAGGGAGCAGTGCAATAAGAATAATAATTAAATAAACTCTATGGCTTTAGAAGTAACTGATTCCAACTTTAAATCAGAGGTTGAGGACGCGAAAGGCTTGATTATGGTGGACTTTTGGGCGCCATGGTGCGGTCCGTGCCAGGCGGCCGGGCCAATCATGGAAGCGCTGGCCAACGATTTCAAAGACAAAATCAAAATCGTTAAATTAAATGTTGACGACAACCAGAATACGGCATCGAAATTCGGGGTGATGTCAATCCCCACCTTTGTTTTCTTGAAAGACGGAAAAGAAGTGGAACGCAAGGTAGGACTACCTTCCCAGGACGTCCTCAAAGAGATTATTGATAGGCTAGCCGGCTAAAAAGATATTTAAACTGTTTTTAATTACAAAAAAAGCCGAGCATATATATTATTTTACCTCGACCCCGCCATGTGGCGGGGGAAGTCCTGTAAAATAATATATATGCTCGGCTTTTATCAATTTCCTATTGTTATTTATTAAAATATTTGTATATAATATCAAAAGTTATTATCTGCTCGCCGCAGAGCAATTTTATGTTTAGGTGAGGTTTATAATAACCCAATCGCCACCTTAGCTCAACGGCAGAGCAACTGTTTTGTAAACAGTAGGTTGTCAGTTCAAATCTGACAGGTGGCTCAACGTAAAACGTCAACCGCGTATGAAAAAAGAAAACATTACTCCCCGAATCCGCTACTTCCTGGATATTGTGGAGCAGGAGGCGAAAGAGAAAAAGAAAACCGAGCGGACCATTTTTAAGCTCGAGACTTCCGAACTGGCCGGGCAAATGGCGATTTGGTACGAAAAGGTGCGCACGGCCGTTCAGTACAAAGAAGAACACCTTTTGAGAAGAGCGGCCATTTATCGCATTCTGAAGCGTCTGATTGCTATTGAGCAGAGGAGGAAAAAACGTCAAATCACTTTTTCTTTTTTCCTGGAACTGGCTATGGCCGGCTACATCAGCCAAAACGACGCCACCGACAAAAATTTCCGCGCGACCGAAAAGATAATCGCCCGCTATCTCAAAGCCCTGCCTTGGGTCGGTGAAATCGCCCGCAACCCGTCGGAATCGCTGGAAGCCAGAAGATGGCTGCTGAATTTGGCGTCGGACGAGATTGAGAACCAACTCAATCCACAAAAGGAAAGAATGGCTTTCATCTATGCCGTTTACGAAACATTGCGCCCCAAGTTGAGATTTACGCTCGAAAAAATCCCTTATCCGCTCAAAGGTTCGAAAGTCGGGGGATTCCAGAATATGGCCGAAGAATATTTGGGAGTGGGATCATTGCTGGAGCCGGTGGGAAGCATGTTTTCTCCCAGATTCCAGATGCCGGAATCCCGCGAAAACCGAGTTAAACTGGAAAGGTTGTTGAACATGCTGACTTATATCTCCATTTTCCGCAACTTGCGGCGTTCCGATCTGGCCATGATCAAGGCTTTGATATTTAACATTTATTTCCCGCGCTGGACCAGCTTGACGGCGGACGACGAAGATGAAATTGAAAAGACCGTCCGGAAATTTTTCAAAAAAATGGAAGAAATGAAGGTGATTGCCGAGCACCCCTTGATGGCCAGAATAATGTTTCCGATAAAAAAATACATGTTAAGCGCCGCGTTTTTCTTTGACGCGGTGATGAGCAACTCCCGGGAGGCGAAAGCCATTGTTTCCCAGGAATTTTTGCTGGGCCAGCAAATCCGGCAGGAATGCAACCAGCGTTACGCCCAGGAAAAGAAAAAACTGCGCAAGCGGATTCTAAGGGGCATTCTCTATGTGTTCTTGACCAAGATGTTGGTGGCCCTGATCCTGGAAATTCCGTACGAATTATACAAAGGGCCGGGCGCCATTCAATACCAGTCTTTAATAATCAACTTATTATTCCCGCCGTTCCTGTTGGGGGCGATCGCTTCTTCGGTTAAATACCCCCAGGACGACAACACCAAAGAAATAATTAAGAACGCCGAAGTGCTGGTATACGAGCAAAAACAGGAAGAAGAACTGAAGAACATCCGAATAACCGACCAGGAAAGCGCTTTCGCCGAGAGGGTGCTGGACTTGTTTTACATCATTCTTTTCTTTGGGGCCTTATTCACCTTGATCAGACTCTTGGGATATATCGGATTCAACTCGGTTGCCATGATTATTTTTGTGATTTTCACTGGAACCGTAAGTTTCTTTGGCGCCCTTATCCGGCAGTCAATCCGGGATTTGGTGACCACCAAGGACAAAGAGGGCTTCTTTAGTTTGCTTTTCGACACCATTCTGCTGCCGTTTGTCCGGCTGGGAAGGCTGCTCTCCGTGAAGTTTTCCCAGATCAACGTGCTGATATTTATCTTGGACTTTCTGGTTGAAGCTCCTTTTAAGTTTATAATTCGCGCTTTTGAAGCCTGGTTTGACTTTTTAAGGAGAAAAAGGGACGAGATTGAGAGACAGCTGGATTAATTAAAATTTTAAATAAACCGCCAATGAACCAAAAAAAACTAATCTGGATAGGGGCTTTAATCATCGTGGTGATTATTGCGGGGTACGTGGTTTGGAGCAAAAAATCAACCCAAAATCAAAATGGGCTAAGTCAAAGTGTACCGTCGGCCATAAACCAAAATATAAATGAAAACCCAGTCGGATCAAGCGGAATGAGCTCCGCCGACAACAGTCTGGGAGGCCAGGCCAATACGGATGTTTCGCCTGATGAAAAGCGCAGCGACGAAAAACCCGATGAAGCTTTCCGGCAGCAAGTTATGGCCTATGTGAACAAGAATTTGAACAAATTGGCCTCTGCGCCGGCCAACGACAAATGGGACGTGCCGACTTTTTACTTCGTCGGCAACAGCAATGTTTATGTTGAGCTTTACGCCATTGACACCGATTTGGCAGGCGCCAAGATGCTTTACAAAGCAGAGAAAGACGGCAGCGGAAACATTAAGCTCACCGAAGTTGCCCGCTATAAAGAAGGCGAAGACGATTGGATATTGAGCTCCGGGACCGACACCTACGCCGATTACGTCATGGAAGAATACGATTTGAACGAAGACAACAACAAATGGGAAAAAACCGACGAATTCTCGGAGGATTTGTATTCCGAGGATGATACTGATTCAACCGGCAACTCCGCCACCGGAGGAGTCCTTCCGTAACAGAGGAAATATTTTTTAGGAGGTAAGGCCAATCAATGAAAGCAACAAAAATAAAAATCACTGTCAATAACAAAGAATATACGGTTTCCGCCGGGAAAACGATTTTGGAAATTTGCCAAAAGCATGACATTCCTATCGCCACTTTGTGCCGCCATCCCGATTTCAAAAGCAGCGAAGCGGTCTGCCGGTTGTGTTTGGTAAAAGCGCTTGCTCCGGGAACGGAGCGGGAGAAAATTCTGCCGTCTTGCGCTGTCCGGGTTGAAGACGGAATGAAAATCACCACCGAAGATGCCGAGATCGGCCGAATCAGGAAGACAATTTTGGAACTGCTGTTTATGGAGCATGCCGGCCTGTGCCATAACTGCTACCGCAACCTCAATTGTGAGTTGCAAAGCCTGGCCATAAAATATTCCATCGATGAATTTCGTTTTGTTCCCCGGGTGGCGGAGATGGAAAGCGAAGAGGCTTTGGAGCGGTTGAGAGACCGTTTAAGCCGCAAGGTTTTCGATATCCAAAACCCCTCCATTGCCCGGGATAACGACAAATGTATCGAATGCCGCCGCTGTGTCAAAGCATGCGCCGAGATTCAAGGAGTGAAGGCGCTGAACACCCAGAAAAGGGGAATTGAAACGGGGGTGGGAACGGAGCACTACACTCCGTTGGAATGCACCTATTGCGGACAATGTGCCCTCCATTGCCCCACCGCGGCCATTATTGAAAAGACCGAGATGGTACCCGTGGTTAAGGCTCTCAAAGACCCCAATAAGATTGTTATTGCCCAAACGGCCCCTGCGGTCAGAGTTTCCCTGGGAGAGGAGTCCGGAATGCTGCCCGGGACAATCGTAACCGGTAAAATGGTCGCGGCCTTGCGCCAATGCGGGTTCAAGTATGTTTTCGACGTCACCACCGGGGCGGATTTAACCATAATGGAGGAAGCCACCGAATTACTGGGAAGGATTAAGAAGGAAAGCCGCGAAAGTCCCCTGCCCCAGTTCACCAGCTGCTGTCCCGCTTGGATTTTGTATTTGTCGCAACACTTTCCGCAACTGCTGTCCCACCTTTCCACCACCCGTTCGCCCCATATGATGATGGGGTCGCTCATAAAAACCTATTTTGCCGAGAAGATCAAGGTCGATCCCAAAAATATCGTGGTGGTTTCCATCATGCCCTGCACGGCCAAAAAATATGAAGCGGCGCGGCCGGAATATTCCACCAACGGAATAAGGGACGTCGACCATGTGCTGACGGTCAGGGAATTGGGGCACATCATCCGTAATTTGAAAATTCCCTTTGCGGATCTGCCCGACGAAGAATATGACCCAGCTTTTGGAATAACCAGCGGATCGGGGGTTATTTTCGGAACTTCCGGCGGAGTCACCGAAGCCGCTTTGCGCACCGCCAGCCATTTCCTTACGGGAAAAAGTTTGCCAAAATTAGATGTTAAGGAAGTGAGGGGAACCGAAGGCATCCGGGAGGCCAGCGTGAAGCTGGGCAACAAAAAAGTCCAAGTGGCTTTGGTAACCGGTCTTGGCAACGCGCGAAAAATTGCGGAGCAGGTGCTGAAAGGGAAGAGCGATTACCATTTCATTGAGGTTATGGCCTGTCCGGGCGGCTGCGTTGGCGGCGGAGGACAGCCGTGGCCGGTTAGCGACGCGGTGAGAAAGTCCCGGGCCCAATCCCTCTATTTGGCCGACAGGCAACTGCCAGTGCGGGAATCCCACAAAAATCCGGTTGTCCAGCAAGTTTATCAAGAATTCCTGTACCAGCCGGGGAGCCGCAAAGCCGAAAAATTCCTGCACACCAAATATCATCCCTTCGAATTCAAATTGAGAAAAGAGCATATGGGCAAAAGTAAATAATATTTTTTAATGGATATTTTAAGAAAGCGTCATCCGGGCCACCCGTCAAAAATCGACCAGATCAAGGAAAAAAAGGTTTTTCCCCACGCTTCGGGAAGTGAAATCCTGAAAAGCTGGGAAGCGGAGGAGTTTTCGTATTACGAAAAATCCCGGTCCTGGTTTTTGATCGGCGGGATATTCTTTTTCTTGGTTGTGGGATATTTCACCTTTGTGAAAGAGCTGATCACGGCCGCCACTTTTTTGCTGCTGGGCATCACGGTTTACCTTTTTTCGCTGAAAAAACCGCGGGTGATCACCTGCAACATCACTTACCAGGCGATTTTGGTGGACAATGTCACTTATCCCTTCACCGATTTGGAATCGTTTTGGATTTTTTATGAACCGCCCGACTTCAAAGTGATCAGTTTGAAGCATAAAAAGCCCTATTTACCCCATATCCACATTCCCCTGGGGGATGCGGATCCGATGGAAGTGAGAAAAATTTTGGTGGAATTGCTGACTGAAACCGAACAGGAAGAAGCTTTCAGCGACAGGATGGCGAGGTATTTACGATTTTAATTTTTATAGCTATTTAGCATGGCGCTCGAAAAATCATTTATTGAAAGATGGTCCGACTGGGTGCTTAGGAAAACCACTTTTTTGTGGCTGCCAATCACGGCTCTGCTAAGCATTATCAAGCGAATCAAAAAGCAGAGGGAAGAAAAATAATTTATTTATATAAATATGAAACGGATTGTAAAACAAATATTGATAATTGTGGTGGTTATTTTGGTGATTGGCGGGTTGGTGTGGGGTGTCGCTTGGCTGACCCGGACCAAGCCCACCTGTTTTGACGGGCTGAAAAACGGGGAGGAAGAAGGCGTTGACTGCGGGGGCGTTTGCAAGGTTTCCTGCCCCACCCAGAAGCCGGACGCCAAACCACTGGTGGTGAAAAGCATCCAAATATTGCAGGGAGGCGACAAATGCGACGTGACGGCCACCGTCAATAACCCCAACGGCTCGCTCGGCGCCCAGCATATCCCCTATTCCTTGAAATGGGGCACGGTTCAAAAACAGGGGGAATTCTTCATTTATCCCAGCGAAGAAAGGTATTTGGCGGAGATGAATTTGCCTTGCCAGACTGTTGAAACCGCCCAACTGGAAATTAACGACCCGCCCGAGTGGAAATTATTCAGCGGCTTCGAAAAGCCCAACTTGGAAATTTCCAATTCAAAATTTGAATATTTGGAAAACTCGTATGAATACGCTGAAGTATCCGGGATCATTACCAACCACAGCCCATTCGATCTCAAAGAAATCCAGATTTTTGCGATCGTGAAAGATCCCACTGGCAGCGTTATTGCCATCAACCGGACCACGGTTAACAGCCTCAACGTTTCCGAGAAACGGGAGTTCCGCATCTTCTGGACCCACCCGTTCCCCAAAAATGGCGTCGGATCATTCTATACCACTTCCAACCTGTTCGACTCGGCCAATTTCCTGAAATCCTACAGCGCCGAAAGCGGCAAGTGGGAAACAGACGGACAAGGCGTATCCGAGTAGAGCTATTTAGTTTTGCCAATACACTGCCCTCCGCTCAAACACTTGTCGGCGGGGCATTTACACGAGGCGACCAGGTTGCCGCCGGAAGGAGTGCATTTAACAGCATCGCAAGCTTGCTGCTGGGCGGTGCAAATGTCGGGGAAACCGTACCACGTCCCGTCGCTGGCAACACATTGTTCCACTTTGCCTATGGCCTCGAGCACCGAGTTTACGGTGCCGGCCTCAGGCCGGCCGGTGATTACCACAAAAATATCATGTTTGCTGGCAATTATCCTGGCGGTGATTTGCGAAATTTCCGAGACCAATTCCTGAATGGCGGCGTCAACGCCGGGATCAGCCGCGTAAGCCGGACTGACCAATAAGCCGACTTTGTCTTGAAGTATGCTGTTGATAGCGGACTGGTCAACATACAGCAATTCGGGCTGGCCATTCTTTTTCCCCACCGCCATAATGGCTTTTCTGTCCCCTTTCAACTCGGATTCAAAGACCAACATATCCGAAGATTGCAAATTATTCATCAAATTCAAAATGTCGCCTGCTTGAGTGTTGGCCGCCAGTTTTCCGGATAGCGCCCCGCCGGACTTTTCCGCTTGGGAAAGCGTCGAAGCGTGGACTCCGGGCAAGCTTTTGATGCTGGCGATGGAATCCGCCCCGCACTCGAATTTGCTCCACATGCCTCCTTCGCTGCTGACGCCAATCACCTGAACCAGAGTGTTGATTGCCAGGAAAGCCAAAATCGAAACCGCGAATCCGCCGATTGTGTACATAATCCCTCTTTTGGCAAACGACATCCAAGTTTCATTGCCGCGCGAGCCAATATAGATGAATCCCCCGATAATCAAAAACAACACCGCAATCGGGAAAGCGATATACCAAGTCAGGTAGTAAAAAAGATTGACCACCATCTGCACCAGGCTGCAGACGGTGCAGTCCTGGCCGCCGCAAGTGACAATTGCGCTCTGCTCGGCCACTCCTCCGGCGCTACTGCCTAAATTACCCACGTCAGTAGCGGCTTTTGCGATAAGATAAAACATTTATTTTGGTTTTCCCGCTTATTATTTTTGCATCAAATTTATCGCCTGTTCGAAAGTAGTGCGGCTGTTCGCGATAATAACGTATTTGCCCACCACCACGTAGTTTAACGAAACTATCCCATTATCCGAAAAGTCAACGTAGCGGGCGCCGCGGTAGATGTTGCTGTTTTGAAAATTCTTTTGGCCGGAAGCCGCCACGAAGTCCTTCTTGAGGCCGATTAACACGAACGATCGCAAGTCATTGACCATGGTGCTTTCCCAATCTCTCAAATCTTTATCCAACTGGGCTTTGTCCATTCCAGTTGAAAACACGATGGCGGTGCCGGGACCATTTTCATCCTTGCCGCGATACATGAAAATCCGGTAGAAATTATCCATACGGTTGAATAGGTCGCTGGGCATCTGGAGCTTGGTTTTGTCGGTAAGCTCGCCGAAAGACAACTGTTTGTTTTGGGCGTTGTACAGGTTGACCTCCATCAAATTATAAATTTCCGGGGCAATGGTGTGCAGGGCGTGAAAAGGGTTCTCCCGGTCGTCGATCATCAAGCTTTTTTGAATGGGAGTGCCCTCGATGGATTTGCCGGACTGGTCAACCGGCACCCGGGCCCCGCTGGTAACCGCGGGATAGGGCTGGGCGGGTTCGCCGGCTTTTTGGGCGGTGGCCGAATTGGGATCCCGGCTGAAATCATCGGTGTAAGCGATTTGCGGCTGTCCGTTCTGTTCGGTGGCCGATGGCTCGCCGGCAGTTGGCTGGGCCGCTTGTTTGTTCTTGCCGGCCACCAAGGACAGAATGATCGCGATCACGATGAGCACGACTGCCACAATACCGCCAATTATTAAAAGCTTGCGATTGCCGCCGCTTTGGTCGTAGTCTTCTTCTAATTCTTCGATAAGCTTGTCTTCAAGCTCGTCTTTTTTGTTGTTTGCCATTTTAAAGTTTTAATTATTTGTTTTAATTTTAGGAATCAGAAAAATTTCAATTACGATTATTTTAATTGATATTTATTCTTTGGCAAATTTTTTCCTAAAAATTGCAAGCAATTTTTTCCTAAAAATTGCTTGCAATTTATGTGCCGTGGGGGAGAGTCGAACTCCCAAGGTTTATTCAACCACTAGCTCCTAAGGCTAGCGCGTCTACCAGTTCCGCCACCACGGCAGGCTATTCACTTTCAATCATCGGTTGTTTCTCTTTCTTCCTGTGCAGCATTTTCATGGCCAGCTCAATCTCAAAAGGTCCGAACTCCCGTAGTATATATAGCAAAAATACGTAAAAAGCCAGCAAGATGACCGACCAAATGGGAAAAGCCAATCTTTCGCGGGGGAAAGCGAACGACGCTCCATACATCAGTACGGAAGCCAGAATAATTTTGAGAAAACTGGTAAAGCGGAATAAATATCCGAAATATTTATAAGTATAAACCAAAATCGTGACCATTACAACGAAAGAAGTGATGGAGGTGCCCACCACCGCGCCGTAGAGCCCGTAGCTCTTAATAAGAAAATAAGTGGCGATTATATTCACAACCAGGCCCGCGAATGAAATCACCATTGGCACCTTGACTTTTCCCGCGCCGTTAAGCACGAAAGTGAGCACATAAAAAACGGTCAGGAAGCCCACCCCAAAAACAAAAATGGACATCGGCCCGGCCGCCGCGGCAAACCGCTGGGAATAGAAGATGCGGATGGTGGGGACGGCGTAAATCGACATCAGCACGCAGAGCGGAACCAAAAACATCACCATCAGGCGCAGGGATTGGCTGACCAGCTTTTCTGTTTCCTCCCGGTTTTGGCTGGATGTGGATTTGGAAACGGCCGGCAGCAAGATGATCGTCAGCGCGTAGAACAAGTAATAGGGAATTCGGCCGACCGTAATCGCAGCGTTGTAAATGCCGGTCAGGTAATCATCGCGTAAGATTCCCTTGACCATATAAAGGTCGATGGTGATCAAGAACTCGTAGGCGATCATGAAAAAGGTCACCGGCCAGGCGTATCGCACCAATTTATGCCAATCAAATGTCCCTTCCGGCTTGTGTTTCCGGTAGGTATCATACAGGTTGGCCTCGAAGAAAACTGACAAGGGGACCAAAATATAGCCGACAATCGCCCCTTCCAGAGCGTAACCCTTGGAATTGAGCAGCCAGGCCAGGCCCAGAATAAACACGATTCGCGCCACCGAGCGGGTGGTCTTGAGCATCGCCTGGACGTTAAATTTGTGCACGCCCGTGTAGTAGGAAAAGTAAAAGGAGGCCAAGGCGAAGGCGGGAATCACCAAAGTGGAAATTTGAAAAAGGCGGGTCAAAGTGGGGTCGCCCAGTGCGTAGGCAATCACCGGGGCCAGGAGGAAAAATATCACCGTAACCCCGCCAATGAGAATCGCTTGGGCTGTCGCCGCCTGCTTCTTTATCACCGGCACCAACCCCGGTTTTTTTTCAAAAATCTCGCTCAAATATTTGGCCATCGCGGTGGGGATGCCGTTGCCAATCAGGATGATGATCATGGTGGTAAGTGTGATCACCACTCCGTAACGGCCGTAAGCCGCCGGACCCAAGATCCGGCCCATGCCGCTGTGGACCACGTAACTGGACAGATTGTATAGGATTTCACTGATCAG
>Ga0172371_10012737_pt1 | contig 11036 bp, 8 predicted proteins | sample Lak12m_FD_114543 | JGI IMG/M metagenome (GOLD analysis project Ga0172371, IMG submission 114543) | Freshwater microbial communities from Kabuno Bay, South-Kivu, Congo - kab_022012_12m | ecosystem: Environmental > Aquatic > Freshwater > Lake | place: Democratic Republic of the Congo: South-Kivu... | reverse complement strand
GACCTCCTGGCCGTTGACGAAGATGTCCGCGGCCAATGCAGGCGTGGAAGTCAGGACAACGGATACGAGCGCGATCGAGAGATACCTTGCCATCTGAACTCCTCCTGCCGGGCTCAACGCGTCCACTTTTCGTGCGACATTTCTGCGCCCAGCTCTTTGTACCGGGTCCACTTTCTTCGGGCAGCATCCTTGGCCTGGCCCGCGGACGACATGAACTCGTAGATGAGCGGACTTGGAGCGGCTGCGGTGCCCGTGGCCGCGGCGATCGGCTCTTGTGCGAAGTTCACCCAGACGTCGGCCCTTCCCGCTTCGTCGCACGACTCGACCAGCACGACCGGTTCGAGCGGGCAGGTATCCGCGCTCACCCTGGAATGCGGAATGAAGCTCTCCTCATCGAATGCCCACAGTTGATCATCCAGGCGTGCGGCCTGGCTGGACGAGCCCGCGACAACGACCACCGAACGTCCCGCGTCCACCAGCTCGTTCACCAGGCGCCCGAGCTTCGCAGGGAACGCGGCACCTTCCTTGGATTCCACCTGGATGAACACCACCTTCGCCATGGCGGAGCCGGGACCCGTTCCCGCATCAATCCAGCACCGACAGCCGCGCGCAGAAACGCTGACTGTCGTACAGTGCTGCCACGTCTACCTTCTTCACTTCCTTCAGGTCCTTGGGAATCGGGATGGAAGTAACACGGCCATTCTTGAAGATTACCATGCGGCCGAACTCCCCGCGTTCCAGCAGGTCCACGGCGCCGATGCCGAACAGCCGCCCCATGCGGCGGTCGTACGAGCTCGGGACGCCCCCACGCTGCAGGTGCGAGAGCTGCACCGACCTGACTTCCAGCCCGGTCCCCTTCTCCAGTTGCTTCTCCAGCGTCTTTCCCACTCCCCCAAGCGTCGGATGCTCGAACCCGTCGGACGACACCGCAGCCTTCTCCGTCCGCTGCCCGCCCTTCTCCTTAGCTCCTTCCGCGACGATGACGATGCTGTACCTGTGGCCCTGCTCCTTGCGCTGCTTCAAAGTCTTCACCACCGTATCGACGTCGTACGGGACCTCGGGGATCAGGACCACCGGTGCGCCCGCAGCGAGCCCGCCGGCCAGTGCGAGGTGCCCGGTATAGCGTCCCATGGTCTCTACGACGAACAGCCGGGAGTGCGACTGGGCCGTCGTGCGGAGCCGGTCGACCTCCTCTACGATCACGTTGACCGCAGTCTCGAAGCCGAGCGTGTAATCGGTCCCCTGGAGGTCCCCGTCGATCGTCTTGGGGATGCACACGACGTTCACTCCCTTGTCCGAAAGCTTCGATGCGATCCCCAGCGTGTCCTCGCCACCGATCGCCACCAGCGCGTGCAGCCCGAGCTGCTTTACGTTCTCGACCACCTGGGGCCAGGTCTCCTTGCCCTCCTTGAACGGGTTGGTGCGGGAAGAGCCCAGCCTCGTCCCGCCTTCGCGGTCCCACCTCGTCACCTCCGGCTCCACCAGCACCCGTGCGAAATGGTTCCCCCCACCGAATTCGGTGCGAGGCGGCAGGACCGGGAACCGAGGGTCGTACTTGACCAGCCCCTTCCATCCGTCCCGGATGCCGATTACTTCGATCTCGTACCCCCGCTTCTCGGTGAGCTTCGCATCCGTGGCCCTTGCGACCACGGCCTTTATGGCGGGGTTGAGGCCGGGGCAATCGCCGCCGCCGGTCAGAATTCCGATTCTCTTCATCATGGCGCCATCCCCCTTTCCGTTACAGGATTGCGGCCCGGCGGGCGTTGTAACGGTTGGTGTCGTACTCCCGGTCAAGGTCCACGGTCAGAAGCGGTCCGTCGATATCCGTCAGCGGCGCAGCAGTTACGCGGCCTTCACGGAGCGTGACCATCTTGCCCCAGTCCCCCTTGCGGCAGAGGTCCGCGGCAGCAGCGCCGTACGTACGGCCCATACGCCTGTCGTACGCACCTGGTGCGCCTCCACGCTGGAGGTGCGACAGGTTCACCGACCGCAGGTCCCAGTCCGTCGCCTGCTCGATCTGTGCGCGCAGCAACTCGCCGATGCCGCCCAGGGCCACGTGCGCGAAGCCGGTGTCGCGAAGCGACCCGCTGGAGAACGGCTCCTTCATCGTGTCCGAGCGGGCACCTTCCGCGATGACCACGATGCTGTAGCGTGCTCCCTGCGCTTTGCGGTCTGCGAGCAACTTCACGACACGTGCCACGTTGTACGGGTGCTCCGGGATCAGGATGATGTAGGCCCCCGCGCCGATTCCGCCCTGGAGTGCAAGGTGCCCCGCATGCCGCCCCATGGTCTCGATGACGAACGTGCGGCTGTGCGAGCCCGCAGTCGTCCTGACTCTGTCCACTTCGTCGGTGATGATCTGGACCGCGGTCTCGAAGCCCAGCGTGTACTCGGTGCCGGGGAGGTCCTTGTCGATGGTTTTGGGTACGCCGACCACGGGCACGCCCTTGCGATGGAGCTTGAGCGCCACGCCCAGCGTGTCCTCGCCGCCGATCGCCACCAGGGCGTCGAGCTTCATGGCCTCGACGTTGCGGATCACCTGCTCCTCCCGCTCCGCTCCCTTCTTGTAGGGGTTGGTCCGGGACGACCCCAGGTTCGTCCCTCCTTCCGCATCCCACGACTCCACGGCCTCGGGTGTGAGAATCTTCCAGAACTGGTCCTTGCCGAAGAACTGGTCGGGCGAGGGCCCCATCCGGGCCAGGTCTTCCTGCACCAGCGATTTCCATCCGTCGCGCAGGCCGATCACTTCGATGTTGCCGGCCCCATGGTGTGCGCCGAGCACCAGGCCCTTGAGCGCAGGGTTCAGACCGGGGCAATCGCCGCCGCCGGTCAACACGCCGATTCTCTTGGCCATCTCCTCCCTCCTCCTCGGAAGATTCGCGCCGTGCTCTGCTTCCGGTGCGAATCGACAGGTGATCATGCTACAGGTCGGGAAACATGTCCATCCGGAATTCGATCTTGACCGTGTTGGGTCGTTCGGCTATCCTCACCGCAAATGTCTTGGGGGTTATACCCATGATGAGATTACAGATATTCGTTGCGCTCGCGGTTGTGGGCCTCAGCGCGTGCGCCATGGAGGAAGACACAGGGCGGTGCATCCCGTTCGAGGTCAGCACCCAGGCCCTCAGCGCGTCACCGTGCTCGTCGACGAAGGCGTCGAAGCCGGATGTATCGAGCGTGCGGGTCAAGATCGTGGACCAGACGGAAGCCGGCTTGCAGACCGTCGCGGACGAGCTGTTCAGCGCGGAGAGCGGTGTCTACGAGATCTGCGACGTCCCGGAGAGCACGTCGCTGGAGCTCGTTGCGCTCTGGCTCAAGGCCGGGGCAAAGGGCGGAGAGCCGGCCTACTACTCCAAGTACAAGCACCTGTCGGTGGCCAAGAACGAGACCAGCGACATCTATGTCACGCCGATGCGTTACGGGGACTACACGTGCCCTTCGGATCCCCCGAAGTCCGCTCCCAACGTCATGTTCCCCAGCGTGGTCAACCTCCCCGACGGCCGCGTTCTCATCGCAGGCGGCTTTGCCAAGGTGGTCGAAGAGACGGGCCGGTGGCAGCTTACAGGGGCTTCGGACCTGGCCTACATCGTGGACCCGACCGGCGGGAAGATAGCGCAGATCGGCTCACAGATGAACAAGGGCCGCGGCGCCGCGGGTGCCGTGTATCTCCCCGCGGAAGACCTCGTTCTCATCGTGGGAGGCGCGGAAGTGATGTTCATGGAGCAGCCCAAGGACAAAGCCGTGGCCTGCTTCCCGTTCTACTATCTGAAGGACAAGGCCGGGGCCGTGGGCTTCACCTATGAGATCTTCGACCTGAAGACGAACTCGTTCTTCCAGTGGGACAACGGCTGGCCCGACATGACGCATGAATTGGTCAAGCAGGCACGCAGAGTGTTCCCTGCCCTGGCCCTCGGCAATGACGGAAGCGTCCTGGTCACGGGCGGCGGGCAGTGGCCATCGTGCCAGACGCAGATGGAAACGGATACCGACTACCGGGGAGCGGAGTTCTATCGCCCCACCAGCGAGTTCGGCCAGTCCGGGTTCGTTGACAACTTCAATGCGCTCACGATGATGGCCATGCGCTCCGGCCACACCGCCGTGTATCTGGAAACCAAGGACAAGCTGAACTACACGCTGTTCTGGGGAGGCAGCACGGATGGAGCGGAAGCCGAGATCTACAAGGAATCGTCCGCGCAGCTCGAAGGCAACTACGGAGCTTTCAGCGAGGTCGTCTGGCTGGACAAGTCGGCCTACAAGGGGAAGCGCCCGTTCTTCCACAGCATCACGAGGCTGCGGGATCGCACCTTCCTGCTTACCGGCGGCGTGAACTACAAGAGCGGCATCAAGCCGCCCTCCGCGTCCGACGCGTTCCTGATCAAGGTCACCAGCGATCAGAAGGTGAACATCTCGGAAGTCAAGGGGCTGGGCATCGGGCGCTATTTCCACACCGCCACCACCTACGACGACGAGCACGTGATCGTCATCGGCGGCTACTCTTCCGCACAGGTCAAGGATGACCTGACGTTCGGGACCACGGCGTCCGCGGACGTCCGCTTCTTCAACCTCACGGCCGGGCAGTTCGACGGCACCATTCCCGATGCTCCGGGGCTTCCCCGCGCCGGCCTCGGCACGGTGCCGCTCCGCAACGACTGCCTGCTCCTCGTCGGCGGTGTGGACACTTTGAAGGAGGGCCTGGAGTTCGGTGGGAAGACGGTCCAGCTCCTTCTCGAATCCTACTGCCCCTCGACGGTTTGTCCCGAAGGACTCTGGGCAACCGCCTGCTACCCCGCGGACTGAAGGAGAAGCCATGAACGTCATGAACCGCAAGAACGTGCTCTTCTCCTCCACCGCCGTGCTGACGCTGGGGGCATTCCTCTGCCTCCAGGTCGCTCAGCTCGGACTCGCGGCGCGCATCAACCGCGCCGCTGCCCAGGAAACCGCCACCACGAAGAAGGTCGCCATCTTCGTGCTGCCCGCGTCCGATTCCGAGGTCAAGTCGGCCCTGCTCCTCAACCGGGTGCTCAGGGAGAACGTGCGCGGGCTTACCGCGATCGAGCTGGTCGCACCTGCGCCGGTGCTCAACTCCGGAGCGCTTCCCGAGCTCCAGAAGCTGGTGGAGGACGCGTACCAGGCCCTCAACGCAAAGCGCGTGCCGGACGCACTCGGCAAGCTCACGCAGGCCAAGCCGCTGCTCGAGCAGCTCCTGCCCGCGGTGTCAATGCGCACTCTCGCCCTGTTCTACAAGTCGTGGGGCGTGGCCCAGGCCCTTTCCAACAACCTGCCCGAAGCTCGGTCAGCGATCGAAATCAGCCTCATCCTCTTCCCGGACCAGACCAACCTGGAATACGCTTACAGCGTCGAAGTGCTCAAGATGTTCATGGAGATTAGCGCTGACCTCGAACGACGCCCCTCGGGCATACTCAACGTAGAGAGCAAGCCCGAAAACGCCGTCGTCGTCGTAGACTCCAGGGAGCCCAACCTTACTCCGGCCAGAGTCGCAAACCTGCCGGCAGGCCCGCACCTCGTGAAGGTCGTGATGGACGGATACGAGCAGTGGGCCGGCTTCGTGCAGGTTGCAGGCTCCGAGACCAGGGACATCAGCGTCCCGCTTCGCCCGATCTCCGAAAAGGCATTGTTCGACGAACGGCTTGTCGCTGTCTCCAAGGTGATGAAGAAGGACCCGGACGTGGCAGCGCCGGCGCTTGGACAGCTCAAGGCGTTCCTGGGTGCGGACGAGGTCCTTGCGCTGGAATGCTCAGTGGTGGGCGAGAGCTACGAGCTCAAGGGTTTCCACGTGAAGTCCGACGCCTCCGTCCTGCCCGTCAAGCGCACCCTCGCCCGAGATGCGAGCTTCCTCGCAGGAGTGAAGGAGTTCCTCTCCGGCCTCTTCGAGTCGTTCTACGAGATCGGCAGGAAGGCGGAAGGCCTTGGCGGCCCGCCCATCGACCCGGTCGTGCTCCAGAAGGCAGGCGTAACGAGCCAGCAGGGCACAACCGTGTTCGACCCGGACAACCCGGTATTCCCCACCGTAGACCTGGGCGGCAAGAAGAAGGAGTCCATCTTCGACAAGTGGTGGTTCTGGGTCGGAGTGGGCGTGGTCGTCGCCGGCGGTGCGGCCGGCGGGTATGCGATAGCTACTTCGGGCGGGGGCAGCGGCGGTCCTACCGGGTGCGTGAAAGTCAACGTCGTACCAATGGAATAATCTTTATCTCTGTGAGGTCTCAGTCATGGCGAAGTACAAGGCAGAAGACGTTCGGAATGTCATCCTGGCCGGACACGGCGGGAGCGGCAAAACCACGCTCGTGGACGAGCTGCTGTTTGCCGCGAAAGCCAACAATCGAATAGGGTCCGTGAAGGACGGCACAAGCCTCTCGGACGCTGCGGAAGACGAGATCGAGGGACGCGCATCGATCGACCTGTCCATCCTGCATTGCAGCTTCGGAGGTAAGCTGTTCCACCTGTTCGACACTCCCGGCCGCAGCGACTTCGTCGGCCAGTACGTGTCCGCGCTCGGCGCTGCCGAGAACGTGCTCATCGTGGTGGACGGCTATTCGGGAATCCAGGTCAACACCCGCAAAGCATGCAAGATGGCCCGCGAGGAAGGCAAGACCGTATCGTTTGTCGTCACCAAGCTGGACATGGAGAACGTCAATTTTCAGAAGGTGGTGGCCGATATCCGCAAGCTGTTCGGGAAGGCGTGCGTGCCGGTGTTCGTGCCTGATGCGACGGGTCCTGGGCTCTCGAAGGTCATTTCCGTGATGAGCCGTGAAGCGGGAAGCCCGCTGGTGCAGGAGTACTACGAGCCGCTGGTGGAAGCCGTGGTCGAGTCCAACGAGGAGCTGATGATGCGCTACCTCGAGGGCGAAGACATGTCCGCGGAGATCCCCAAGATCGCCGCAGCGGCGATAAAGGCTGGGACCCTGTTGCCGATCTTCTGTTTCGGCCAGAAAGGTTCGGTCGGTGCGAAGGAGTCGCTGGAGTTCATGGCGTCGTACCTGCCCTCTGCCGCGTTGGACAAGCTCAAGGTGGTCAACAAGGCGGAAGACGGCACCAAGACCTTCGAGGAGGTCCCCGCGGACCCGAACGCGTTTTCGGCGCGCGTCTTCAAGGTGGTGGTGGACGAGCACAAGGGGCGCATGGCGCTCATGCGGGTGTTCTCGGGAAGCACGGTGCCGGGTGCGACGTTCCACAACGTGTCTGCGGCCAAGTCCCGCAGCGGCAAGTTCGGAAAGCTCTTCAAGTTCTTCGGCGCCAAGCAGGAAGAAGTGGACTCCGTCGGCGCGGGCGAAATCTTTGCGGCCGCGAAGATCGAAGAACTCGACGTCGGCGACACCGTCAGCGACGGCACCTGGACCCGCACCATTGCACTGCCCAAGTTTCCCAAGCCGATGGTCGCTCTCGCCATCCGGCCCAAGTCTCGCGGGGACGAGCAGCGCCTCTCTCCGGTGCTCCAGCGCTTCGCGCTCGAGGACTCGACGTTCCGCTACGAGGTCGATTCCCAGAGCAAGGAGATGATCGCATTCGGAGTGTCCGAGCTGCACCTCAACGTCCTTCTCCAGCGCATGAAGAAGCGCACGGGAGTCGAGGTCGAGACCAAGCTCCCGAAGATCTCCTACCGCGAGACGATCACGCGGGAAGTCGCAGACTACTACCGCCACAAGAAGCAGTCCGGCGGGTCCGGCGAGTTCGCCGAAGTGCACCTCAAGCTCCGCCCCTACCGCGGTGAGGAGAACTTCGTGTTCAACGACGCGCTGCGCGGGGACAACGTCCGGCGCCAGTTCGTTCCCTCGGTCGAGAAGGGGTGCCGCGCCATCATGGCCGAAGGAATCCTGACCGGCTCGCCGGTAATCCGCGTCGAGGTAGACTTCTTCGACGGCAAGGACCACCCGGTGGACGGCAAGGACTCTGCGTTCCAGAAGGCAGCCAAGGGCGCTTTCAAGAAGTGCTTCCTGGCCGCAAGCCCGGTCCTGCTGGAGCCGACCGTGAACCTGGAGGTGACGTTCCCCTCCGAGTTCGCCGGCGAGGTCAACCAGTACCTCAACTCCCACCGCGGCCGCATCCAGGGCATGGACATGCTGGGCGAGGAGCAGGTCGTGCGCGCCGGCATCCCGCTGGCCGAGGTCCAGACCTTCTCTTCCGACCTCCGCGCCATGACCCAGGGCCAGGGCAGCTATGCCATGGAGGACGCCGGCTTCGACCAGGTCCCGTTCAACGTGCAGCAGCAGGTCGTCGCCTCCTTTGCCAAGACCGAAGTCGAAGAAGAGTAGACGCCTTGACATCCCGGGGTACGGGAATAGAATCGCGCCAGGATTGCAAGGAGGGACGCCATGAAGAGCTTTGCCTGGCTCCTCGCATCGGCCATCTTTCTTACTACGTTGCCAGTCTTCGCCCAGGAGAAGACCGACCCCAAGGATATCGTGCTGGGCGTCGTGATCGTCAAGCTCGATTCCGAGTACCCGATAGTCGAGGCCGACGGAGCGCTCTGGGAGGACTTCTTCTACGAAGACGACGGCTTGTCGCTGTACGTAGAGCAGATCGACCGCACCAAGGACCACACCATCAGGCTCAAGCCGATCTACGACGACCAGAAGTTCGCTGACCTGAAGGTCAAGCCGAAGGACTGGAAGCTCGCAAAGCTGGACAAGGAAACCCGCCAGTGGCAGGCATCCTTCAAGGTCGGCTTCAAGAAATGGAAGCCCGGCGAGCGCGAGAAGTTCCTCGAAGAGGAGGCAAGGAAGAAGAAGGCCGAGCCGCCTCCGGAAGAGAAGAAGGTCGAACCGCCGGCAGAAGACAAGAAGGTCGAACCCCCTCCGGAAGAGAAGAAGGTCGAACCGCCTCAGGAAGAGAAGAAGGTCGAGCCGCCGGCGGAAGAGAAGAAGGCCGAACCCCCGAAGGTCGAGCCGCCGGCGGAAGAGAAGAAGGCCGAGCCGCCGGCGGAGCCCGTCCCCGTCGAGGACACGGCAGCGGAGGATGCCCCGGCCGAAGATCAACCGGTGGAGAAATAGGGGGTGCGGATGTGCCGTCTCGAAGGCTGTTGTGGATGTGCCCCCATCGCGGCGCGCCGTTTGGATCATCCCAATCCTTGCTAGCCCGCCCACCGGGCGGGCGAACTACCGGCGTGTTCGTTACCCATGGGCCCTCGCCAGGCCAGGGTCAACGACCCTGGTGGGGGTGCGGATGTGCCTGGATTGCGGGGGGTGCTGATGTGCCGTCTCGAAGGCCGTTGCGGATGTGCCCTCGCTACGTCTCTGGCCCTTGTCTGCCTGGCATCTGCCATGTCACTGCCCAGCGCCGAAGGAGTTGAAGCCGCGGCCCCCACCTACGCCCTCCCCACGTGCGACGCGGTCCGTGCGCTTTGCGAGGATGCGGAAGTCCTGCGGGACCACGCGCTCGACCCTGTGGCCCTCGGGTGGGACGAAGTCTGTCGCGCCGCGGACGCTTGCCGACCATCGACCCCTCGGCCCGGCTCGGGACAGGCCATCGACCATCGTCCATCGTCCATGGGGGCCTCTGCTGCCTGGGAAGCCGCTGCGCTTGCCACGATGAACGCGATGCTTGCGGGCAACCCCGGTGCGGAAGAATTCGTGCGACAACGGAAGCCGGACCTGGCGAGAACGCCGTCCGCGCTGGTGTCGCTTGCTGCCCCGCGGACGCAGGCGTACTGGAACCTCGTCGCCGCGCGCAAGCGCTACGCGGGGTACGTCGCGGGCGGCAGCTTCCCCACCGTGGGCAGGGAAGTCTGCAAGCTCAAGCGCGGCAAGCGCACGCATGCAGCACTGGCCCTGCGGCAACGGCTTGCCGCAGAGGGATTCGGCGTGCTCGATGCCGAGAGTGGCGACCGGTTCGACAAGTCCCTGGCAGACGCGCTCAAGGAATTCCAGGCAGCGCACCTGCTGAAGCAGACCGGCAGGGTTGGGCCGCAGACGCTGGAACGGCTGCGGCTGACCGCGGGCGAGAAGCTGGCCCGCATCGACCGGGCCCTTACCGTAATGCGCCGGAGCATCGGGCCGTGGGAAGCCGGCTTCGTCCACGTCCAGATGCCCCAGGCATTCCTGGAGCTGTACGCGGACGGGAAGCTCGCCGGCCGCTTCAAGACGGTGCTGGGGGCCGCGTCGGAAGGAAGCCGTACCGTCCCGCTGGACTCCGCGGTCGTCAGCGTCATTCTCAATCCCAAGTGGCGCGTCCCGAAGAGCATCTCCGAGGCCGAGCTGGACCAGAAGTCCAAGAGCAATCCGGAATACTTCTCGGAGCACAACTTCGAGGTCCGGGGTGCCACGGGCAAGGACCGCAGGTTCGTGCAGGAGAGCGGGGACGAGAACGCGCTCGGTCGGATGAAGCTCGTATACCACAACGGCCACGGCCAGGCGATCCACGGCGCTGCCGCGAGGAATCGAAACCTGTTCCACGAGACAACCCGCCTGTTTTCTCACGGCTGCATTCGCGTGCACCACTCACTTGATCTGGCCGCGACGATCCTTTTGCGCGACCAGGGCATGAGCCGCAAGAAGGTGCGCGAGATCCTCGACAGCGGCGAAGAAACCGAGGTCAAGCTCGCAGTCCCGGTACCGGTGCACGTGATCTACTCGACCGCCGCGGCGGACTCGGAGGGGCGAGTGTACTTTACAGAGGACTACTACGGGATCGAGTAGCGGCCGTGCCGGCAACACGGCCCCGACTCCCCCGTCGCCCTTCGGGCGCCACCCCCTCGCAAGCGAGGGGGACGGCGCGGGGACTTACGACTATGCAGATCCGGCTCCCGCACTCGCGGCCGTTCCCTCACGCGGGCTGGGGAGCCTCAGGTCGGGGGCCGGGCCAGCCCTTCTTGAAACGCAACGACCACTGGTTGGCGCTGTTGGGCCCTATGGACAGGCTCTCGACAAGGACGAGCGGGAACTTCGACAGGTAACGAATGGCGTCCCGGTCCGAGTGGTTGCGGAGGTGCTCGCGCTTGCCGCCGGGCGGCAAGGCAAGGATGCTCTCCTTCGAGACCTTTGCCCGCACAACAGCAAACGGCACGTTGTCCACCACGACCAGCG
>Ga0172371_10012736_pt1 | contig 11036 bp, 8 predicted proteins | sample Lak12m_FD_114543 | JGI IMG/M metagenome (GOLD analysis project Ga0172371, IMG submission 114543) | Freshwater microbial communities from Kabuno Bay, South-Kivu, Congo - kab_022012_12m | ecosystem: Environmental > Aquatic > Freshwater > Lake | place: Democratic Republic of the Congo: South-Kivu... | reverse complement strand
CGAAGCGCATCCGTATTTGATGACGAAGCAAATTGCCATCAACGGCGCGCAGGTCTACGCCCAGCGCGTCAGTTACGCGGGCGAACTCGGCTGGGAGTTGTATGTCCCGTACAATCGTGCCACAATGGTCTGGGACATGCTGCTCGAAGCAGGCAAGGGATTCGGCATCGAGGTCGGCGGCTACAAAGTGTTGGACGCGTTGCGTCTCGAAAAAGGCTATCGTTACTACACCGCCGATGTTACGCAACTGGAAACGCCCTACGAAGGCGGCCTCGGCTTCTGTGTGGACTTGAACAAAAAAGATTTCATCGGCAAGGCCGCGCTCGCCAAACAAAAAGCCGAAGGCGTGAAGCGCAAACTCTGCACGCTGATCGTGGATGGAAACGAGTATACCCAAATCTACGGCGGCGAGGCGATCTACCACGAAGGCAAAGTCCTCACCCGCGTCCGCAGTGGCGGCTGGGGCTACACCGTGAAGAAAAATATTTTGTACGCCTACCTGCCTGTCGAACTCGCGAAAGCAGGCACCCGCTTCGAGGCGGAACTCATCGAAGGCCGCAAGATGGTGGAAGTCACCGCCACTGTGTTGTTCGACGCGAAAGGCGAGCGGCTGCGTGCGTAATTTTTATGCCATTGCGAGGGCGTTAGCCCGAAGCAATCTTCGGTTAAACGAGAGCATCTTCTCGATAGGATTTGTCCATTTGCCAGGAGATTGCTTCGTTGCACAGAGCGCTCCTCGCAATGACATGAAATGAAAAATATGCCTAAACCAAAAATTTCCACATCTCCTCCCGCCTACGTTGGTTTTGGAATGCTGACCCCGGTCGCCATCATGGTGATAGACCGGCTTCCCAAACACAATACCGGCGCGCTTGTCAAGGAACTGAGCGAATTCGTATTCGACGATGCCGCCATCATCGCCTGCATCCTGCGTCAATGGGACATGCCTTCGGGCATGATCGGCACTGCCGTCGGCGACGACCCGCGCGGCCACGCGCTGGCAGATCAATTAAAAGAATGGGGCGTGCAGGGCCGGGTGCGATTCTCCAAAAAATTCAAAACCCCGCTCGAAGTGGATGTTTCCGACAAGACGGGCGCACGCACCTATTTCTGGCAAAGACCGACAGAAGTGCTGAATACCCTCGATACTGCCGACCTGTCCCTGCTCAAGGGCGCAGGCCTGATGTATGCGGACTGGTACGATGGCGATCACATCATCCGTGCCATGGATGAAGCGAACCGTTTGAACGTTCCAGTGTTCCTTAATATGGAGCATGGTCACAAGGAGCCTGCCATCCTGAAAAAATATGCGGGACGCGTCACCATTTGCCAGGCGGTGACCGATGCCGCGCAGTTGGGCAGGACCAATGCCATGCTCAATGTCGCGAGGAAACTATTGAAGTCCGGCATGCATACTGCCATTATTACGATGGCAAGCCAGGGCTGCCTGGCGATGCAGGGAGAGACCATCATCCGCGTGCATGCCCCGAAAGTCAAAGCCGTGGACGGGTGCGGAGCGGGCGCGACGTTTTCAGCAGGTTACATTTACGGCTATTTGAAAGGCTGGAGCCTGGAAGAATCCATCCGTTTTGCCGTTGCCGCCGCGTCGCTCAAGGTCACACGCGCCGGGCTAAAGATGTTCCCGGTCAAGGAGATCAAAGCCCTGGGGCGCACGCTCGAGGTGGAGCATGTGCTTTACAAGGATAATCAGTTTTTCAAGATCGACAGGCTGCTTCCCTTCCAGGAAAACGACATCATGCGGGAAGGGCGAAAACTCGCCGAGAAACTGCTGCCGAAGAAGAAAAACCACGACAAGGAAAAGCCGATTCGAAAGAAGCTTGTTTAATCTTTATAACCAAAGGAACCTTACATGACATTTGCATCCCTTCTCACCCAGGAACAGGTTGAACGCATCCATGAAGCGTCGCTCGAGATTCTTGAGAATATCGGTTTATTGGTGCGAAACCAGGAGGCGCGGAACATCTTTGCACATCACGGCTGCAAGGTGGATGAAGAAACCCAGATCGTCAAGTTTCCGCGCGCCGTTGTCGAAAAAATCCGCGCTGTGTATCCCGCCAGCTTTACCTTTCGCGGGCGCGATCCAAAATTCGACAGGACGATCCCGCAGGACAGCCCGATCATTGTCACAGCCAGTTCAGCGCCCGATTTGATCGACCCGGTCACAGGTCGGGAAAGACGCGCCACGTCAGATGACATTGCCCGCATCGCGCGCCTCATCAATGAATTGCCGGGCTACGATGTCTTCTCCGTCTCCACCCTGGCCGATGACGCGCCGAAGGATCAATTCACGGTCTCGCGTTTGTACCCCGCGTTGAAGCATTGCATGAAACCGATCCGCATCACGACAACGAACCGGGCGGATACCGATGCGGCGCTGAAACTTGCCCACATGATAGCGGGCGGCGAGGACGCCTATCGCGAGCATCCATTTATCACCCATCATTATTGCCCGGTCGTTTCCCCGCTGACAATGGACCACCTTTCGACAGAGATGACCATTCTTTTCAGCCGCATGGGACTGCCGGTCTATCCGAGCATTGTGCCGAATGCCGGGCTGACCTCCCCCATGTCGCTGGTGGGTACGGTGGCGCAGGGCAATGCCGAATTTCTTGCGGCGGCCACGTTGATGCAGATGGTCAGGGAAGGCACGCCGCTGATTTACGCCACCCTCCCGACTGTCGCGGATATGCGGACGGGCGCATATGCATCCGGCGGCATCGAGTGCGGCATGCTGCACATGGCTTTCGCGCAGATGGCGCGTTTTTACAATGTACCGTGCGGCGGTTATGTCGGCCTGACGAATGCCAAGATCAACGACGCGCAATCCGGTTACGAGACCGGCATGTCCACCATGGGCGGGATTCTCGCCGGTATGGACATGTTCAACATGGGCGGCCTGCTCGACGCGTTGAAGGCTTTTGATTTTGCAAAAGCCGTGATCGATGATGAGATCGCGCTGATGCTCAAGCGCGTCAAACGCGGCGTCGAGTTCAGCGAGGAAAACCTGGCGATCAACGTGATTGCGGAAAGCAAACCGGGCGGGTCGTTCATCACCAACCCGCACACCATGAAGCGCATGAAGACCGCCGCCCTGCTGACCAAACTGGCTGACCGCGACGCCCGTACCATCTGGGAAAAGAAGGGATCCCCCGACACCCGGACGCGTGCGATGGCGCGCGTGCGCGAGATCCTGACAAAGGATGTTCCATCCCTGATTTCCCCCGATGTCGAAGCCCGCATCCGCGCTGAATTTGCGGGGCTTGTTTCCGGCAACCTTGAAGTTCCCGAAGGTTTATAGTTGGTTTGGCAGGCTTCGGAAATCTTTTCTGGAGTCTTTACGGTGTGAGGTCCTTCTAAAAGGTTTTCGAAGTTCATTTTCAAAAAGGAATTGCCAATGAAAATATTTTTCGCAACTGACGTACACGGCTCGGAAGTTTGCTGGAAGAAATTCATAAGCGGCGCGAAATTCTACGAGGCGGATACCCTCATCCTCGGCGGGGACATGACCGGCAAGGCCATCATACCGATCATCGCGCAGGGCGGGGACAAGTACAAAGTCACCCTGCTCGAGCAGGAATCGATCCTCGAGGGCAGGGAAGCGGTGGATAAAATGGCTGCGACGATCCAGAACCGCGGTTATTATCCGTTTGTGACCACGCCGGATGAAGTGGCTGAAATCTCCTCCATCCCGGGGCGCTCGGATGCGCTCTTCATGGACCAGGTAATGACCACCGTTCAAAGATGGATGGAGTACGCTGACGCCAAACTCGCGGGCACAGGCATCCGTTGCTACGTCTGCCCGGGCAACGACGACGTGTTTGAAATCGATGCTGTCATCGCGGCGTCCAAACTGGTGCGAAGCGTCGAGGGAAAGGTTATCGAACTGGATGAGCATCACGAGATGGTCAGTTCGGGCTGGACAAATCCAACCCCGTGGGATACGCATCGTGAGGAACCCGAGGAGGCCTTGCTGGCCCGTCTCGAAGCGGTCATCGCCCAAGCGAAGAATCCCTCCAACGCGGTCTTCAATTTGCACGCGCCGCCCTACGGAAGCGGACTCGACGAAGCCCCCGAACTGACGAAGGACATGCGCCCGGCATATGCCGGCCGTTCGCTGGTATCGGTTGGAAGCAAGTCGGTGCTGGCAGTACTCGACAAATACCAGCCCCTGCTTGCATTGCATGGTCATATCCACGAGGGAAAAGGCACGCGCAAATATAAGAAGACCCTGTGCATCAACCCGGGCAGTATGTATGAACAGGGAATTCTGCACGGGGCGATTGTGGAACTTAAACCGCAAAAAATCGGCACATATGTCCTGACAACAGGATAAGGAAGATGGAATTTTTCATGAAAGGAGGCCGCCTTTTGAAATACTAGCAATGCTTCAAACCAGTAAGTGGATTCGATCCGTTTTTGATTTGCATCCCAATTGACATGGATGCGAGAAGGAAATTCTTGCAAAGGAGATACAGATGAGTGAAGTGAACCTGTTCGTCCGTAAGGCAAGCGGATTGGTGCGGGCCTGGTCAATCTTTGACGCATTCATATATGCGACGTTTTCGATCAATCTGATCACGCTTGGCCTGTTTATTTTCTCGTACTGCTGGTATTTCGGGGGGAGTTTGGGGACCGCCGTCGTGGTGGGCGGTATCTTTACGATCTTCGAGGTCATCGTCTATGCCAGCCTGATCTCGGCGATGCCGCGCGCAGGCGGCGATTACGTATGGCAGAGCCGTATTCTGGGGCGCGGCATCGGCTTCCTGCTCAGTGTCACGGGTTGGTGGTTCATCCTGTGGCTGTGGGTGCCGCTCTATGGACAGATCCTGACCTATGAGTTTCTCACCCCAATGGCGGCCCTGCTCGGCGCGCCTGAAGCCGCCCTCTGGCTTACGGGGACGCCCATGGGTCTGCTGGTCGGCATGTTGCTGGTCTGTCTCATCGTGTTCATCTACATTGCCATCGGCATGAAATGGTATGCGCGCGTCCAGAAGGCCAGTTTCTGGATGGGCCTCGTCGGCCTCGTGATTGTCTTCGGCCTCCTGCTCTTCAATGACAGGGAAGCCTTCATCGCCGCGTTCAACGCGGGCATCCCCGCTGTCTATGGCCTGCCCGCAGGCGTGGACTATTACGCCGATACCATTGCCGCAGGTGTGGCGGCTCAGGCAAGCTACGGCGATCTCTGGACGATTGCCCTCGGCGCATCGATGGCGATGGTCCCCATGATGACCTTCTTCAACCTGTGGCCGAACTGGGGCTCCACGCTCTACGGCGAGGTGCGCGGCGCAAATGATTACAAGCGCAACTTCTGGGGCATGGCCGCCGCCATCATCGTGACCGCTGGCCTGGCGCTGGTCTTCTTCGCGCTCATCAACAAGACCATGGGCTGGGACTTTTACATCAACGCCAACGGCGCGTTCTGGAGCAACGTCTTCTACGGGACGGATGTGCCGATTCCGGTCTGGCCGTATCCTGTGCAGTTCGCCGCTTTCCTGACTGGAAGCCGCGGTCTGCAACTCCTGATCGTTTTCCTGGTCGGGATGTGGTGGTTCGGCTGGTCGGGGACGGTCTTCCTCTCCTCGACGCGCGTCATCTTCGCGGCCGCCTTAGATCGCATGTTGCCCGAATGGGTTTCCAAGATCGATTCGCGCACGCGCACGCCGATCAACGCGCTTCTGTTGATGGTGATTCCTTCGATCATCATTTCCATCCTCTACGCGTGGGACGTGGTCAGTTTCAAGTCCATCGTGCTGGATGCCACCCTCGTCATCGCGGTGACGTTCTTTGGCACTACGTTGGCGGGCATCCTTCTCCCCTGGAAGCAGAAGGAGATCTTCGACGGCTCGCCCATCGCCCGCTATATCATGCCGTCCTGGTTGTCCTGGCTCGTGACCGTTCTCTTCGTGGGCGCGGCGGGCTATCTCATCTGGCTGACGGTCAACCTCGGCGGACAGGTCTTCGCTGTCTGGGGCGACCAGACTGGCCTCACGAAAGCCATCATCGCCCTGCTCGCCATTTTGAGCGTGGGCAACGCTGCGCTGCTGGTCTACGTGGTGGTGTTCGTCGGCCAAAAGGTGCTGGCCGGGCAGAATCTCCCGCTGATCACGCTGGCGGGCCTGGTCTTCTTCGCTTTCCTGGACTGGCTGTTGGTGGTCTGGTTCTGGGATCCGGGTTACCTGTATGGCATCGGCTGGCAGAATACCACCTCGATGGTGTTCATGATCATCATGTACGCGCTGGCCGCGGCCATTTACTTCGGGTTCAGTTCCTACCGCAAGAAACAGGGCATTGACGTGGACAAGGTTTACAAGGAGATTCCGGTCGAGTAACGCAAAATTAATTTTGCGCTAGAGGGGCGCGGACGCGTGGGAACGTCCGCGCCTGGCCCAAGTCCGGATGGAAACGCGTGCGCGTCCGGCGGCATCGCCATTTGGAAATTGAAGGGTATAATGGAGGATGCTACAATGTTTTTCTACATGAAAGGAGGTGTCCGAAAGGAATAACGACAAGTGTTCTTAGATGCTGGTTTCAAATTCCGAAAACGACAAGGAGATAGAGAAATGCGTACCAACAAGTTTATGTTCCAGATGTTCGCCCTGCTGATGGTGGTTGCCATGGTGTTAGGCGCTTGTACGCCCAAACCCACCCCGCCGCCTGTTGTTACTGAAGCCCCGGTTGTCACCGAAGCACCGGTTGTGACCGAAGCCCCGGTGGTCACCGAAGCGCCCGTGGATCCAATGGTTGCCCTCTATGAGGCCGCGAAGGCCGAAGGCATGCTCACCACCATCGCCCTCCCGCCCGACTGGTGCCAGTATGGATTGATCATCGAGAAATTCAAGGAAAAATATCCTGGCATCGAGGTCAACGAACTGAACCCCGACGCCGGTTCCGGCGATGAGATCGAAGCCATCAAAGCCAACATGAACAACAAAGGCCCGCAGGCTCCTGATGTGGTGGATGTTGGGTTCTCGTTTGGCGAACCGAACAAAGACCTGTTCATGCCCTATAAGGTTTCCACCTGGGACTCCATTCCCGATGGCATGAAGAGCCCGGATGGCTACTGGTATGGCGACTACTACGGTGTCATGGGCTTCCTGGTGAACACCGATGTCCAGCCGGATGTTCCGCAGGATTGGCCCGATCTGCTCGATCCGAAGTACAAGGGCCAGGTGGCCCAGTCCGGCGATCCCCGCACCTCCAACCAGGCCATCCAAGCCGTTGAGGCCGCCGCGCTTGCCAATGGCGGCACGCTCGATGACCCCATGCCCGGTTTGGAATTCTTCGCCGAACTGAACACGGTTGGCAATCTCATCCCGTTGGTTGCCAATAACGGGTTGGTTGCCAAGGGCGAGATCCCCGTCCGCCTTACTTGGGACTACAATGCGCTTGCCGCCATCGACTCCTTTGCCGGAAACCCGAAGGCGACCTTTGTGGTGCCGAAGACCGGCCAGTTTGCCGGTGTGTACGTCCAGGCCATCAGCGCCTACGCCCCGCACCCCAATGCCGCCAAGTTGTGGATGGAATTCATCTACTCGGACGAGGGGCAGTTGCTCTACATGGGTGGCTATTGCCATCCCGCCCGTGAGACCGACATGCGCGCCCGCGGCGTGGTTCCCGAGGAACTCTCCGCGAAACTGCCGGATACCTCCGGCGCCGTCTTCCCGACCGCCGAACAGCTCATCGCCGCCAAAGAGTTGATCACCACCCAGTGGGATGCCATCGTTGGCGCGGACATCAAGAAAGCTCCATGAGCAAGTAATCGCGTAGTAAGATGAGACACTGCCGGAAGACAGTGTCTCATCTTAAAGGAAAGATCTGAGGTGAAAATGACCCAGACCGCACTCCCTGCCTCCCGGATGCGCACCCCGCGCTCCAAACTCAGAAACTGGATAGGCGTTATTCCGTTTTTTCTGTTCGCGATCCTGTTCATTTTCCTGCCGTCCGTCCGACTGTTCATCGGCAGTTTTACCAATGAAGCGGGACAATTCACGTTCGAGAATTTGGTCGAGTTGTTCTCGCAGGATTACATTCGCAATTCGTACCTGTTGAGCATCCAGATCAGCGCGGTGACCGCACTCGGCGGCGGCATCTTCGGTTTTTTGCTGGCCTATTCCGTCACGGTGGGTGGATTGCCCAATTCCCTGCGTTCCGCGTTGGTCACGTTTTCGGGGGTGGCATCCAATTTCGCCGGCGTTCCGCTGGCGTTCGCCTTTGTTGCCACATTGGGACGCACGGGGTTCGTAACCGTCGTTCTCAAGGAAGTGTTCGGGGTCAGTATCTATGACGCGGGCTTCAACCTGTACAGTTTCCTTGGCTTGAGCCTCACCTACATGTATTTCCAATTCCCTTTGATGGTTCTGGTCATGACGCCCGCCCTGGATGGTTTGAAGAAGGAATGGCGCGAGGCCGCGGAAAACCTGGGAGCCAACACCGTGCAGTATTGGCTGCGAATCGCCCTGCCCATCCTGCTTCCTTCCATGTTGGGAGCGATGATCCTGTTGTTTGGAAACGCCTTCGGGGCCTATGCCACGGCGTATGCACTCACCGGCGGAAGGCTGCCCATTATCACGATCCAGATCGGGGCGCAGGTGCGCGGCGATGTGCTGCATAATCCCAACCTGGGCAACGCGATGGCCATGGGGATGGTCTTCATCATGGCGATCTCGCTGGCGGGCTACTCCTGGCTTCAAGGCAAGACGGAAAGGTGGCTGCGATGAAACTGGCGACGCGTGTACGAAAATTCCCGTTCTGGAGTTGGGTGTGGTTTATCCTGGGCGTACTCTATTTTGTTCTGCCCCTGCTGGCCACATTTGAATTCTCTTTGACCATGGAACGGGATATGATCGGTTTCAAGGCATACCAAAAGGCCTTTGCCGACAAGGATTTCTGGTCCACTTTCGGGTACTCCATTTTCCTGGCGGCCATGACCATCATCGTAAGCATTATTTTGATCGTGCCGACTGCCTACTGGATCCGCCTGCGCCTTCCCGAAGCGCGCAGGCTCGTGGAGTTCATCACCCTGCTGCCTTTCGTCATTCCGGCGATCATCCTGGTGTTTGGTTTGATTCGCGTATACAGTTCCCCGGTAACCATCCCCTTCACGGAAATTCCCCTAGGCCAGCCGCTGACCAATTTCAAATTCGGCACCAACGTTCTTATCGTTGGAGGCTACATGGTACTTGGGCTGCCATACATGTACCGATCGGTGGACACAGGCATGCGTACTGTGGATGTGCGTACCCTGACCGAGGCCGCCCAAAGCCTCGGAGCGAATTGGTACGTGGTTGTGGCGCGGGTGATTCTGCCCAACATCCGCACGGCGCTCCTGAGCGGCGCATTGTTGACGTTTGCCATCGTGGTTGGTGAAGTTGTGCTGGCTTCCTTCCTGGGCGTCAACACGTTTGGCCCTTACCTATTCCTGCTTGGACAGCATCGCGCCTACGAACCTGCCGCGCTCACCTTCACCACCTTCCTGCTGACTTGGGCCGCGATGGGCATCATTCAACTCATCACCGGCGGCCAGGGGCAGGCTTCTGGCGCGCACTAAATCATTGACGGAGAACCGTATGGCACACCTTGCACTTTCCAATGTTTCCAAACTCTATGGGGATTTTTCCGCCGTCAGCGACTTCAACCTTGAAGTTGAAAAAGGGGAGTTCGTCTCTTTCCTCGGCCCTTCAGGTTGCGGTAAAACCACCACCCTGCGGATGATCGCCGGGTTTGAACTCCCGACTGCTGGAGTGGTTTCCATTGACGATGTAGACATTACCAATAAAGCGCCCAGCCAGCGCAATGTGGGGATGGTCTTCCAGGCCTACGCGCTCTTTCCGAACATGACCGTCGCCCAGAACATCGGCTTTGGCTTGCGTATCCGCAAGGAACCGGAGAATGCGGTCAAGCAACGCGTCGCCGAGATGCTGGCGCTCATTCACCTAGAGCAAAAGGGCAACAGTTATCCCTACCAACTCTCCGGTGGACAGCAGCAACGCGTTGCCCTGGCGCGCGCACTCGCCATCCGCCCGCAGGTGCTTTTGCTCGACGAGCCGCTTTCCGCCCTGGATGCCAAGATCCGCGTCGCCCTGCGCGCAGAGATCCGCGCCATTCAGCGTGAACTGGGAATCACGGCCATCTACGTCACGCACGACCAGGAAGAGGCGCTTTCCATCTCCGACCGCATCGTGGTGATGTACGAAGGACGGATCGAGCAGGTCGGCACGCCGTTCCAGATATACAACTTCCCGGAGACCAACTTCGTGGCCGGGTTCGTTGGGACGTTGAACACGGCCGAGGCGGAAGTGATCGATTCTGCCCGTGGTTTGGTCAGCATGGATGGCGTCCAGTTCGTTTCCTCCGACGACTTGAGCGGAAGTAAGAAAGGCGACAAGGTCCGCATGTCCGTCCGCCCCGAACGGTTCAGTTTCGCCTCCGAGCAGAAGAAGGACAACGTGCTGGATTGCACCATCGAGAATATCACCTTCCTCGGTTCGGTGGTCCGCATCCAGGTGAAGATCGGCAGCACCAAGTTCAACATGGACACCTTCAACAACCCCTTCCTCGAATTGCCGAAGATCGGCGACAAGGACCAGGTGACCTGTTCGAAAGAGGCTGTGCTCGTTTTGGATAGTTAGCCTTTTTTTCTTTCGCGAAGGTACAAGGCCCGGGGTGGACGTTTCAATATAAAAACGCAAAACGCAGTTTTTGACGCGTTTTGCGTTTTTTGGTTTAATTTTCTATGCGTCAGGCGTTGCCAGTTTTACACCTCATATTCCCCGGCCTCCTCCTCCACTGTCATTACGGGTTCATCGGCGGGTTTCCTGTCGAGGAACTGCAGGCTGAGGGCGACCACCTTTGTGTGGTATTTCGTCTCGCCTTTGTCTTCGTATTTGTCGGTTTTGAGGCGGCCTTCGATGTAGACGAGACTTCCTTTCTTGAGATATTCCTGGCACACCTCTCCCAGGCGTCCCCATGCTTCGATGTAAACCCACTCCGTGTACTCCTTCATTTCGCCGTCCTTT
>Ga0172371_10012735_pt1 | contig 11036 bp, 10 predicted proteins | sample Lak12m_FD_114543 | JGI IMG/M metagenome (GOLD analysis project Ga0172371, IMG submission 114543) | Freshwater microbial communities from Kabuno Bay, South-Kivu, Congo - kab_022012_12m | ecosystem: Environmental > Aquatic > Freshwater > Lake | place: Democratic Republic of the Congo: South-Kivu... | reverse complement strand
TCCGGAGATTGGCTTATCCCCCCCGTGTGGGGCATTGATGACGCTGGCAACTATGTGCTTCTACAGCAGGGTGTACGTCGGCCAGCGGAGACTCTTGATGTGCCTGCCCCTGCCCCCGCCGGCGGAAACTCAGGCGGTGGAGGCGGTGGAGGCGGTGGAGGCGGTGGAGGGTCGCCTTCGCCTGCGGCACATCAGTCCATGGAGGACGAGTTCATCAGGTGGTTCGGTGAGGACGGTTACTCCATGTCTGTCTTCAACACTGCCGTGGCTGAAGGTTGGACTAGCGACGACGTGCGTCGGTATGCGGTAAGCCAAGGGGCGGCTGGTCCCTTCGCTCGTCAGGTGTGGGACAGCGTGCGTCAGGAGCTCCGCAACGGAGGCATCACCGACGCACCGGCATCTCTGGTCAGGGACATCATTTACAACGGGTACTACGAGGACGTTGACTACTTCACCAACGTGTACATCCCTAGTCTCGCCGGCTTTGATGTCACAAACTCCTCGGACTTCGGCAGGTTCGCTGACTATTGGAGTGAACAAACTGGTGTTCCCATGTCATACACGGCCTTGACGTGGCTGACCGATGCGATCAAGCAGTATGGCGTGGACGGAGCCTACGCCCGCTGGCAACAGTGGGTGCCAACCACATACTCGGCAATCAACGGCAACCTTGGTGCCGCCAAACGGGACGACATCACCGACATAATAGGTAGCATTCTGCACCGGGCGCCCACAGCCGAAGAGCTCGACCCAAAAGGTAGCCTGTGGAACATGAACGACGATGCCCGCATGGAGTATCTGCGTACGCTGCCAGACTATGAGATTCAGTATGAGGGCAAGCCGACGTGGATGGACGAGGAGACGTACAACGCTATCAGCCCAGCGTTCGATGACGCCTACCGCAGAATCTACGGCATCCAGGTGCCTATGCTAGAGGAGGCGCCGAGGGGCATGATCGGTGCAGGTGTAGGGGCGGGTTCTAGGACTGGCCCTGGTGGGACTGGCACCACTGACCAGCAGAAGGGAGGGAACTTTTCTGATGCGGCCACCATGCCTGCGTGGCTCAAGGAGTATTATCTAAACAACCACATCACACCAGGCATGTTGTTGCAGCAGGCCGCGTGGCTGGAGGACGCCGAATACATGAAGGGCATACTCAACCCGCAGCTTATTGAGACGACCGGCGTGGGCTTCACGGACGAAGAACTCTACATTCTTGCTTCTGGAACAACGGGTACTACGAGGACGTTGACTACTTCACCAGCCAAGGGCTATGGTGAGCTCAGGGTGCGTGCCATACAGGCACAGAACACGATACAGTTCCGCGAGGTGTTCCGCAACTACACCGGCAGAGACCCAGGCCCGAGCGACTACGACTATCTCAACGCGAACTTCATCAGCCCGAACGAATACGCTCGTCGCATGGGCGCGAAAGAGGAGGCCGCAGCTCGACTACCAGAGATCAACGAGTTGTTCAATCGGGTGTACGGACGCTCCGTCTCGCAGGCTGAGTTGGAGAACATGGCCATGGGTGGAGAGGGCTCTGGTGCTCTGCAAGCGCAGATCAACCAAGCCACGCGCCTTGACGCGTACCGCTGGATTCATAAGCAGTACTACGGCGTCGAGCCGACAGCCTCCGACTACGCCAAATACGCGGGTTTCGCAGGACCGAACGAGCTGCTGCATCAGATCAGCACAACGGAGAAGATCGCTGAGTACAGGGACGACTTGCAGAAGCTCTGGCAGGAGGTGTACCAGACTCAGCTCTCCGAAGACCAGCTCACCACGCTGTTCGGTGAGGAGAAGGGCTACGGAGCGTTGCGTGCGCAGTGGACCGAAGCCAAGAAGAAGAAGTCGGAAGCGGAGATTGCCGAAGACGCGGCCCATTCGGGAGCGCGGGGAACGGCCATCATCACACAGGCCAAGCAGGGTGGCATCAAGACTGGATTCGGGTCGATCGACTCGCAGGAGTTCTAGTTGCTTAGGTGAATCACTGTTGATAGGCTGTGTGCAGGGCAAAGCTATCTGGAGGTATGAAGGTGAGATTCTCGGACGAGTTTATTCAACAGACACGAGAAGCACAGGGAGATGAAGCTGCCGATCAGCTTATGATGGCCAACCGAGAGGACTCTCACAGAGAGCTCTTGGCCAGCGTTCCCACTCTAGTGAAGGACAAGTACCCTCGTGTGGAACGTGCTGTGAAGATGGGAGCGTTCTCGCTGCCTCCCACCATCACAGGCGATGGTCTCGATGCCTACCTGGCATCGCAGGAGGAGCACTACACGTTGATGGGCGTCTCTCCCACGGACGCGCCGGCAGTGCCCCCGCCACCGATTGTGGAGCCGCCTGCTTCTGGGACAAACGTCTCCGCCCCTCCCGGGTCTCAGCCCTGGATAGTGCCGGGCACACCTGGTGTGGCGCCGCCGACCGAGGCTGTTGTCGAGTCAGAGCTGCGTGACCTAATGGAGGGAGAGGGTATCGACGGCTCCAGCAGTCGAGCAGACCTGGCCCGCAGACGCGCTTTGGTGGGGGCCATCGAGATCGCCAATCAGCAGCCGAACGGGATCGCTCTCATTGAGGGAGTCAGGTCTGAATACGAAGACCAACCGATGTTCCTCGATTGACGCAATTGATGCGTTTGGCTTTGTTCAATGAGGGTGAGGCAACGCCAAGCGCAGTCGTGGATTGGCTTTCTCAGGACGAGGCGGAAGCTGTGGTCTGCTTCATCGACGAGATGCGTCTACTCACCAAACTCGGGGGCCACGGGTGCATAGAAGCTGTCACCAAAGATGGCGTCTTCGTGGAGTTTCGCACCACCAGGAAGAAACGCTTGCGCGGATGGTCTGACGTGTAGTACCATCATGAGCGAGGCCACCCGAAGCCACGGGAGCCGCAGTCCTATGACTGCGGCTCTTTTTATTGCGCTCGATGCCATGCGCTCGATGCTTCCAACGGGGCAAGGTGACCGTGGCACACACGCACGATTGTTAGGAGCGCATGATGTCTACTGCTCACAGTTACTTCTCCACCCTTGATGTCACGGCGAACACGTTCGTCAAGGACTTCTCCCCCTACTTCTTCCGCAAGCGCCCAGAGGGCGCCGAAGGCAAGTTCATGGACCTCGTGGCCAAGCGCCAGGACGCCACTGGCGAGTCGATCACGTGGTTCGAGGATCAAGACATCCCGGTCACCTTCGTGTCCAAGGACCACGCTGACGGCGACCTGATCGCAGACGCGGGCGACACGAACCTCGTCGTAGCGACCGGGGTAGGCGTGTCGAGCTTCTTGCGCGTTGACATGCTGTTCAAGGACACCAACACGTCCTACGATTCCGAGGTCATGCGCATCACCGCCATCTCCACCGACTCGCTCACCATCGAGCGGGGATACGGGAGCTCGACGCCGCAGATACACTCTCGCGCCACCACCTACCGAATTGTCGGCACCGTGCAGTACGAAGGTTCGGACGCCGGCACGTTCATCGGAACCAACCGGGTGCCGCTGACGAACACCTTCTCGGTCATCGACGATCAGTTCCAGCTCACCCGTTCCCAGCGGCGTCAGCTCATGCAGGGCCCGTCCGACAACTGGACGTTCCAGCAGGAGCGCGTGCTGCGCCACTACGAGCGCATGCATGAGGGTCACATGATCTGGTCTCGGGGCGTCACTCGCGACAGCACGCATCCGGGTTCCTGCAAGGGCATCCTGCAACTGATTCGGGACGCGTCCGGCAACACGCTGAACAACGCGGCCTTCGGTGACTTCACGTACGCGAAGTGGGATGCCGTGCTGAACGACTTCTACGACATCGGCCACGGCGAAGACTCCGATCTCGTCATGCTCTGCCCTGCTGTGGCCCGCACCAGCGCGGCCTACATCCATGAGAGCATGTTCAAGGCGGACTACCTGGGCGAGACCACGCGCGGCATGCGTGCCGACACGCTCGTGTCCACTCAGGGACATAGGGTGCCCATGATCCCGGTGGCCGGCATCGGCAATCGCTTCGTCATCGGGCCTCTGTCCAAGGTCATGCTGCGCTACGTCGATACGCTGCTCGTCTACGATCAGCCGCTCGGCTGGGGCATGCAGGACCGCTCGGCTCGCCGGTACATCAGCGAGTTCACGGTCGAGCTGCACGAAGCCTCGACGGACTGGATGCTGGCCGAGGCCGTCAACTTCCCGATTCCTGCCTAGCATAAGAGCCTGCTGGGGGCCGTGGGATAGTCCTGCGGCCCCCGCTCAACCTGAAAGGAGAGCAGCATGACTCTTGTCAAGAAGAACGTACAGCACGCGGTTTGGAAGGGTCGCACGTTCGAGATCACAGACCAGGCTGACGGGACCATCCCCGGCAACCGACTGGTGGAGATCGACCTGACCGGCGACTTGGTGGTGGGCACCGACGCTTCCCACCACATCGTCGGAGTCAATCTCACCGACGTGTCCAAAGCGGACGGCGAGACGGTCCAGGTAGGGGTCGGCTTCCAAGATGTCATCTCCGCTACTCCCATCCGCGCCGGTCGCCCCATCAAGTGCGCTGACAACGGACGGGTCACCGAGTTGATGACCGCTGAGATTCTGCAAGAAACCATCTATGCCACGGGGGCCGGTCTCGGGTTCACCAACCAGCCGGCCAACGATGGCATCGAGATCGTCTCCGACGACAACGTGGACGACATCGGTCAAACAGTCACCATCATCGGTACGACCAACGGTGGAGTGGTCGTGGTCGCAGAGGACATCGTTCTCAATGGCACCACGTTTGTTCCATCCGTCAAGGTGGACTGGGGTCTGATCCTGGCAGTCAAGGTCTCTGCGGCCCTCGTGGGTACGCTGACGGTTCGCGAAGCATCTGCTGACCAGACCATCACCACGATCGCTGCGGGCAATCTGAGCTCTGGTGTCGAAGCGGTTCCGACCGGCGACCAGGGTGCCTTCAACGTCGCGCCCACCATCGTAGGTTCCGCCGCCACTACCAAGGTGCTCGGCTACGCCTACCTAGCACCTACCGGATCGGCTACCGTCGTGCGTGAAGCCAAAGCTCTGAACGGCACGACCGACGTGAACATGGTCAACGCCGCACGTCTGATCACCGAGGTGTACACCGGCGACCTGGAAGCGACCCGTACCGCCATTGTGCGTGTCGGCCTCGAGGAGGACGAGCAGCACAAGTGCGGCAAAGCCCTTGAGTCGGCGACGGCTGAGGACCAGCGCATCTTGGCCTTCATCGTACCGTGAGCCGTTGCGCTAAGTGCTGGTCACCCACGCACTCGACAGAGAACTGCAAGGCGTACGCGCCCTCCAACGAGCGCAAGGTGAAGTGCCCGAAATGTTGGAGCTCCGTCACTGTGACGGAGCTGGAGCTGCATAACTCGAAGGGCTGTCAGAACGTACGTCAAGCGCAGCACATAGCGGAGGTGCGTGGTGACAGCCGATGAATTGGTCGAGCGTGTTCGCGACGAGCTTGACGACTACGGCGACGTAGGAGACTCTCCGCTCACCCTTCTGAACGGGGCTCTCGCTGACACCACCGGGCAGTCTGTGGTGGTGGACGACGAGACCGTGGCCGACGTGGGCGACTGGCTCTATGTCGACTTCGAGTGTCTCGAGATCACTTCTGTGGACGCTGGCACTCACACGTTCACTGTGCGGCGGGGGGCGCGTGGCTCTACAGCGGCCACGCATCTCGACAACACCGCAGTGCGCGTGAACCTCCAATACCCGCCTCACCGTGTGGTGCGAGCGCTGAACAGCGCTCTCTCGCACGCGTTCCCTGAGTTGCACAAGATGATGTGGGACACCACGCTGGTCGTTGTCACCGGGCAGCAGTTCTACGAGCTTCCGTCTGGCATCGACATGATCCGTTCGTTCTGGATGGAGACCGACGTGGGCAGTGGCTCGTACGAGATATGCCGGCTGCTGGAGCTCGAGTCGTTCGGCAACGTCGCCTTGTACGACGGAGGGTTCGAGTCCGGTTTGCATATCGGTGTCCGAGGCGTGAGCAGGTTCTCCGCGCTCGCGTCTACGCCTGAGTCTACGCTTGACTCTGACTTTCCCGACAACGAGGAGGCTATAGGCTACCTCACCATGTATGCGGCTGGCGATCTGCTCATGCGCAAGAGCGCGGCAGACGCCACCAAGGGCGCCGACTTGTCACAGTGGGATGCGTCAGGGTCGGGAGACCGATATGTGGGGATGAACCACGGGAAGCAGTTGAGGAGGGAGGCAGACGTGCTGTTGCAGTCGATCAAGATGCCTCTGCCTGCGCTTGTCACCGCTCGTCCTGACCGTCGCTACTACGGCGTGCCCAGCTAGACGGTGGCCAAGCGATACGACATCTACCTCGGTGGAGTCGGGTTTTACCTTGATCCCACCGAGAGGTCGGGGGCCTACCAGAAGCGACCACAAGAGGGCTGGATCGGCCAAGAGAGCGCCACGTCGTTCTGGCGCACGTGGGCCATGCGCAGTTTCCATGGAGGGGAGCGTCAACATCGCATTCTCTCCCAAGAGGATCTCAACTCCTACCAGTACGACACTGCCGCCGGTCTCGACCTCACGTCACGCTGGGGCGAGACCAAGTTGCAGCCGGCGCTTGCCAGCGCTTTCACGACCAGCACAGGTGGAGCCTGTCCCATGGTGGTAACGTCTGACGGAACTCGGGTCATCGTGGGTCTTCCAGCGACTCCCTTTATCACGATTTTCTACAATGGCTCGTGGGCTGACGCCACCTCGGTCGCAGGCTCCGGTGCTGTCACCGACCTGTCGGTCGCAGGCACCACCATCTACGCAGTGCGCGGTGGGCACGTCTATCAGTCCACAGACAACGGCGCCAACTGGACCCTGGTGGCGGGCACCGACCACACAACTGCCGTGGCCACGGCGTACGTGAACAACAAGCTCGTGGTACTCACATCCACCAAGTGCTACAACCAGACGGACACTGAGGACATCGCAGCCGCTCAAGGCGGCACGTGCATGTGCACGCACAAGGAAGACATCTTCTGGGGACAGGACCGACGCCTCTTCCGGTGGATCGGTCGGGCATGGTTCGAGTACTACGCGTTTCCTCCGGGCTTCCAGATCGACGAGCTGGTGTCATACCGCTCGGTGCTGTGGGTGCTCGGCAACTATCGCGAGCAAGGCAACTATCGTGGGGCCGTCTATGGAATCTCCCAGTCAGGAGAGGCGCATCTTTATTCGCTCGAGCCCACAGCCTCTATGCCCAACTGCTCTGTTCGCGCAGCAGCCGGCAGCGACGACGAAATCTTCATAGCCAACCCCCAGCTCGGGGGATGCTCGAGGTACGACATCAGCAAGGGCGGGCTCACCAGCGGGCCGCAGCTCAACGCCTACCGCTCCATCCCTCGCCGTGGCATAGCCTACTCGGACGGGTACTTGGTCATCGCCTTGGACAACGGCTCGACCCTCAACGTCTACGTGGCCAACCTGGCCAACCCCGCGACGTACATAGCCACTGGGATACTTGAGACGCCCGAGTATGACTTCGACTTTCCCAACGATCTCAAGTTGTTGCGTTCCATCGAGGTGCTCGTCAAACCTCTGACGACTGGGCAGACTGTGGCCATCGCCTACTCGGTCGACAGCGGCGTATCATGGACTACAGCGGGCACCATGGACACGGTGGGGCAGACATCCTACGAGATTCTGCCGGCCGACATCCAGTTCCAAGAACTCAAACTCAAGGTGACCTTGGGGGCGGGCGCAACAGCGACCACCACACCTACCCTCAAACGCATCCTCGCGCAGGCGGGTCCGGTGTCGGATGCCAAGTGGCAGTGGACGCTGCTGGCTATGGCCGACAAGGTGGCCACCCGCAGCGGACGCCCGAGCCGGGGTTACGACCGGCTGGCTGCCTTGGAGACGGCGCACGCCACACGACTGCCTGTCACCTACATCGACCGGCTGGGCACCACGCATGAAGTCGTCATCGAGGACTTCACCGAGACGGGCTTGGCTCGCAGCAAGCGGCAGGTCAAACTCTCGATCAGACTGAGAGAGGTCTAGCATGTCCAGCGAGGGCAAAGTCGACTTTCGTGTGACCGGAGTCATCGAAGGGCAGGGCCCGATCTCCAACGTGGCCACGAACCTTGCCGACATGGCTGCCGAAGCCAAGATGAACATAGACGGCAAGAGTGTGCGCCCCGAGGAAGTCATCACCAAGCGGCTCTACCTCTCCGAAAATATACAAGTAGGCGGGGAAGGTGCATTCGTTACTATTGGAGACGGAACCATCACCGGACAGATGTTGGTCTCGACCGAGGCCATCATCACCAGTGGTGTGCAGATTGGTAACGGGCTGGTCACTGCGACCAAAGTTGACATTGCTGAGCTCTCGTCGATCAGCGCCAACCTGGGAACCATCACGGCGGGAACGATCAACACCAACAACGTGACCATAGGCGCTGGGGGCAGCGGCGCGCCTACGACCGGCGTCGGCATCACTGCCACTCGCATTGTAGGCACGGTCGATGGTGTCACCAAGCTCGACATCGACACTGAGGCGGGCACCTACTATTTCAAGGGCGAGGTGGTCGCCGACAAAGTGACCATCGTCTCGAACGCGAACAACAGTGTCGTCTTTGGGACCAGCATCACCATTGATGGTGAACTGATAATGAAGGCGAGCAACACCGATGGACGCATACGATTCGACGGAGCCTCCGGTACTCGCTACCTCGACTATGACGAGACCTATGCCACCTGGGGTGCCTCTGTCTTGGCGTTGGTGAACGGTGGGAGTGGATCGGTGGGCATGTTCCAGGGTGGCTCGGTATTCGCTGACGTGCCGCATATAGACATCGAGGGTGGTGATATTGTCATCACCAATTATGCCTCTGGAGGCGACTACGGAACTACCCGGGGCATCATATTGTCGATTGGCACAGCAGCGGGTAACTACTTCTACTTGAACCGCGGCGCAACTACCGTGATGTATTTCAACGGCAACTCCAGTAATGTCACCTTCGCTGGAAAGATCACGTGCCTGGGATTTGATAACGGAGGAGCCGTCATGGACACGGGAGCGCTCTACTCCGTGGGGTCTGTGAAGGGTGTGCACAAGACTACCGCCGCCAAAGGCTCTCTCTACAAGGCCGACACCAGCTTTTCATTCTACGCCGCCTCGACGAGCGGAGGGGCAGTGAACAAGCATCATACGGTCACGTTTGTTGACGGGCTTATCACCTCGTGGTCAGTAGTCTAAATGCCGACAGAAGGAGAGCAGTCAATGGGTGATGAAGAGATGAACGTGCAGGAAGACGAAGGAACTGATGCGACGGCGCCCCCTCCCCGCCCGTACATCACGCTTACGCAGGACATGCAGGGCGGCTGGAAGATGGACACCAATTTGCAGGTCGGTCAGGCAAAGTGGACGTTGTGTGAGATGGCGGCGGTGCTGATGGCCGAACTGAAACCCAAAGGATGACCTATGCCCACCGACCATTACGATGGTCCAGACCGTAGAAGGGAGCCTGGCACTGTGATTCACGTGTGCAACCAGGAGCGTCGTCTTGCAATTATGGAGGCGCACCTTGCGGACATGGACACTTGGCAGGCTCGTCAAAACGGGAGCCTACAACGCATGGAGACTACGATCGAAGAGATGCACTGCATAGTTCTCGAACGTCTGCCTCAAGACCTGCCTTTGCGCCTGCGAGACCTGGAGGCAGCAGGCAATCAGCGCAAGGGGGCGGTTGAAATCACTCGATGGATGATAGGTCTGTTTGGCGTGGGTAGTTTCGCGGCGATCCTGACGTTCTTGTTCCGCGAAGGTGGGCCGTTCCATGGGATAGGGCATTGGCTAGGTTTGTGATGCGCGTCGCCATCCTGCCCTCGAACCAGCATCAGAACCAGTACGCGGGCATGACTGTGACTGAGGAGAAGTGGTCGGCAGCTACGTGTGCGTGGCTGCAGCGCAGGCTCGGTGAGCATGGCGTTGAGGCAGCCATCTTCCATGTACCAGGCGCCGGCGCCAAGAGCACTGACGAGCTCTCACGCATGCTCGCGCAGGCTGTGGCCTGGAAACCAGACTACATGGTGAGTGTCCATTCGGATGCCGTGGGCGACGTGAAGACGACTGGCATCCTGATGCTCATGTGCAGGGAGCTCGACCGCTACGAAGGCATCGCCTTGGGCAAGTCCATCGCCCTTCGGGTGGGCCTACCCTTCAAGGGCTGCTGGGTATGGGGCAACGAGGCACGCAAGATCAACTTCCTGACGACGCTGCGCGGGCACAGCCTCGATGGTTGTCTCGTGGAGGTGGGCGAGCACGCCACAGTTCTCGAGGCCGGCTGGAACTGGCGGCACGTCAAGGAGATCGGCGTTGGTATCGCCGATGCGCTCGCGGCAACGTGTGGCTGGAATGGCGTCAAGGCTTTGGACGAGGAGGAAGAGATGACGAAGGACGAGCGGAACCTGCTTCGAATCGCCGCCTACCGTGCGCTGGCAGCGGCCTTGCGTTCCCAAGCAGTGATCGCCGAGCTCCGGGGTGACAGTGCGAAGGCCGACGCGCTCATGGCGCAGGCCGATGCGGATGTCGCCAAAGAGAAGGCGAAGCTGGAGCCATGAGTCATGCGGAAACGGCGCCTACGTGGAGAGTTCTGTGGATGGGACGGCTGGCGTCCCGTGGCTCAAGAGCTGACCGTCGTGCTGTCCGATGGCTACCGCGCAGTTCTCTGTCGACACGCCTGCCAAAATCCCCACAACTGCATTCGCAGGAAGAGGGACCAGACTCTTCTACCGTACGGGGGGAGGTAGAGGTAGAAGACCGGGAGTGACCAATCGAATCGCAGAAGGGACACGTATGGACACAAGTAACCTAATCATAGCCAGCGTCACCGGCGTGCTGTTGCCCTTGGCAACCGGCCTGCTCACGAAAGCCCGGTGGCCCGAGTGGGTCAAGTTCATCGTCGTCGTCGTCGTGGCTGCGTTCGTTGGCGGGGTTGAGCTGGCCGTCAAAGGTGAGTTCTCAGACCTCACGTTGCAAACAGCCTACGCGCACCTCGGCGTCCTCTACATGG
>Ga0172371_10012734_pt1 | contig 11038 bp, 7 predicted proteins | sample Lak12m_FD_114543 | JGI IMG/M metagenome (GOLD analysis project Ga0172371, IMG submission 114543) | Freshwater microbial communities from Kabuno Bay, South-Kivu, Congo - kab_022012_12m | ecosystem: Environmental > Aquatic > Freshwater > Lake | place: Democratic Republic of the Congo: South-Kivu... | reverse complement strand
CGGGCCAGGCGGCGCAGTGTCCCTTTCTTTGCCAGCCGGTGCAGTGCCAGGTCCACGGCTTGCCGACTCCCGAGGTCCGCAAAGTCGCCTGGGGTAACGACACAACCCTTCCCACGTCCATAGATGCGGCTTATTATTTTAGAATCAATGCTTTGCATGATAGACCTGTATGAAATTTTGTAAGGAAAAGTAGCATCTTTTTCTTACAAAAACAAGCACATCTTCACGATGAATTTGGGATGTCAAATATCAGGAGCGACCCTCTGGCCCGGCAAGAAGAAACAGATCACGCTTCGGCTCGATCCCGACGTGGTGGACTTCTTCAAAACAGAGGGCCGGGGCTATCAGAGCAGCATCAATGCCGCCCTCCGCCGTTACATGGAAGCGTATCAGCGTTGGATGAAGAGCGCCTAAGATCTCAGATAGTCAGCCCCCTGGGCGTTGCAGAATGTTTCGTTTGCAAAAAGGGCCACTTTTCGTCACTATTTGCAAACAATCCATGCAATGAACATTTGCGGGTTGAGTTGACACTTTAAAGCGCTCTGGGTAGTATTTTTACCCGTTCAAACACCAAACGCCAACCATCGAGGTTGCAACACAAATTAAGGATCCTCAGACCGCGGCCCAGGCCACACCCGAAGAGCAGCATCGGCCAACTTTTCACCCCGTTGTTTTATAATCTCTTCTGTCCAGTCATTGTCTTTGTAGCCAAGCAAAGGGATGTTAAGCCGCAGAGTCGTGTTAGCAATAAGCAAGTCCCGTTTTGTTTTGAACGCCTTATTCTGTGCCTCACGATTGACGCTGAGATTGAGTAGAGTCAGGTTACCCAACGTCGGTATTCTCCCCTGCCTTGTCAGGATTGCAGTTTCTCGTTCATTTAACGAATATCCTGCAAGCTGTTTAGCCTGAACACTATAATTATCGCTCCATGTTGCTTTGCTTTCATCTGGTAATGGCCAATGTTCGAACCAAGATTGGGGCATTATGTGATCAATATCGAGTTGGCTAAAGTTCTGCACGATCACGGCTTCCGTCCTCACAGTCTTCCGAAGCTCTAATTCAATTTCTGTCAGGGTCGCACGCATTTTTGGAGTATCCAACCTTCCCGGATAGAGCGGCGCATTGATGCAAGCGTTTCTGAATTCCGAGTCGCTGGGCCATCGGGCCGCATCCCCTTTGAGGGACTCAAAGGCGTTTCGCAAAACCTGCAAAGATATGCCCGACTTTGATAGATTGCGGAGTATTGATACGAAAATATTGTTGTAGTTTTTTGGAGTAAGGCCGCAGACGGCACGACGGACGATATAGGAAACGATGGTATTGAGCATTTCCTCTTGTTCCTCAGAAGATAGCGGCGCAACACCGAGTTTTAACGCGAGTGGCTGCAAGGTTGTAATATCGAAGGGCGCGATCCGCCAGCCGAAGCGCGACATGGGGGTGCTGTCCATTTTGCCCTCTACCAGAGAACGGTAAGGGACAGCGTATTTCGAAAGGGTCGTTAATTGGCTCTCGGCCGTCTTCGGTTCATGGCCGGTAAAAACATAGCGACGGTATTCGAAATACAATCGCCCTAAGTCGATTTCTTCACTAAGTTCGGCCTGAAGCGCCGCATGGATGAACCATTCCAAACGAGGTTTCCGCAGACGGCCGCGCCTCTGCTCCTCATTCCAATAACTCCGTTCAAATTCTTGCCACAGGGTATCATAAAGGGTCTTGGAATCTGTTTTCTCTCGATCCGCCCTCATGAATATGAAGTTCCGAATCAGGTCGGTCGAATGAAGTTGTGCGCCACGTCCATTTAACGTCTCAAAGATGACTTGTGCATCGTCATTATCGTCCAAAACAATCGACACAATTTTAAGGTCTTGCAGAATGGATCTAGCAAGTGTTTCGCAACGAGCTGCCCTCTCTTCGTGGCCGCCTTCAGCAATCCATTTTTCAAAACATTCTGTAAAATACCATATCGCTTCAAGTGCCGGCGGATGGTGGATCCCAATCCTGCGCAGTTCATCTCTCTGGGTAAAACTTTTTGGAAAGGCCTTTCTCAGGGCATTACGATTATCGGCTTCAAGTGCGAGGCGATAGTCATCACGGTCGCGAAATGTCGGCCATACTTTGAATACTTCAACATTTGGATTTCGCATTGTATCTGGATTGCTGTTCTTGAGGCTACCAGCTACGATCTCGGCGATTGCTGTTGAATTTACTGATCTTAAGAGCAACAGTGCGGATTTCAGAATGAACTGAAGCGTAGCGAGGCGTTGCTGACCGTCGATAATGTGCAAGGTGTCAACACCGATCAATCCCTCCTTTGGCTGTGGGTCAAGAACAACTGCGCCAAGGAAATGAGGCCCGGCTTTGCTACCAGTGACTCTTGATTCCGCTTTGACACGAATATCGTCCCATAGCTGTTCCCACTGGCCGGAGCGAGTCCATACATAGGCACGCTGATAGAAGGGCACCATGAACTGTCGGCGATCCTGGAAGAGTTGCTGAATCGTAATATCGTCTGATTTCACTTGCCGTCCTCCTTGGAAAACCTAATGCACCCACCGAGGCAGGCTCTTCCAGGCCTCTCTCAGCCGGCGGTCCCTCTGTTTATACTCGGGCACATAATGTTGAACCAGAGCCCAGAATTTCTTCGAGTGATTCATCACCTCAACATGGCAAAGCTCATGGGTCATACTGTATTCAACCAGATCCGGCTCCAAGAATAACAGTTTTACATTCAGGGAGATGGCCCGGTTTCGTGAGCAGCTCGCCCATCGCGTTCTCTGACGCTTCATAAACACCCGACTGAAGCGCAGTCCCGTTTTCTCGCTGATTCCTTCGAGGATGGGGATAAGAGAATCGCTCGCCTGGCGGTGCAGCCAGCGTTGAAGAGCGGCCACACATGCTTTCTCATCCCCGATGTTTCCGAATACAAGAAGGCGGCCGGAGGCGACCTCTCGCACGGCCACAGCAGCAAACTCACTGGCCCGGCTCTCAATGTGCCATGTCCGGCTGATGGCCGACAAGGTGATGCGCGTCGGCAACTGCCAACCCGGTTCAGGATCAATGAACTTTCGATACAATTCCGACCGTTCAAGGGCGGCCCTGATCCAGTGCCGTTTCCTGTCGAGGATGGCAGGCACCTTGGATTCATCGTACCCTTTCGGCACGACCACTTCCAGGCCGTGCCGGAGTGTAACCTTCAGCCGTGGGTTCTTCGCCTTCGGGCTGATGCGAACCGTGTATTGGAACAACGCCTCAGTCATCGGTTTTGCCCCGATAGTTTGCCCGATGCAGCAGTTTGATGCACCGATCGACGAAATCCTTATCGCGGCCATGCAGGCCCGCACCGGGGTACTGCTTGGCAAGAAGCTTTGTAAATTCTCGGAATAGCTCAACGTCCACATGTTCCTGGTCGGTCCAGCCAGGGAAGACTATCTCATCAGCTTTCTCCAGAAGCGCCTTGGCAATCGTCCCTGCATCATCATCGGATAGGCCCGGATTTCTTTCTTGTGCCGCCCGCGCCAGACTTTCCGCCAATGGCCGACTCGCCTCTTGAATCAGTGCTACCGTTTCCTTGGCCAATTCCTCAAGTTCCTTGAGCAGGGCCATCCCCGCCAGCGTACCGTTTCTTTTCTGTTGAACGATCCGCTTCAATTTTTCGCTCAAGGGTTCAAACTCGGCGTCTTCGCCGGAGCGGAGCTGCAGCTCGGCGGCCAGCATCGCCTCAATATCCAGCGCCTTTGAATCCGGCGGATTATCTTTGATCTTGGTAATATAATCGGCATCCAGGACATAGACCGGCATGTTGCGTTTCAGCTCTTCAATGTCCACGTGCTGACGGATCAGTTCCCGCGTTTTGGCGCCATCGGCGGGGTCGGTCTCATACTTCATGGCCTGCGGATAGAATGCCTTCGCGTAGTACAGCCATAGCCGCGACAGCCAGAGATAGTTGGCCTCATGATCCACCAGAAAGGGATCGGGTTGCAGCGTCTCCCATAAGAGGCTGAGGTTTCGGTAACCGAGCTCGAATTTTTCCCGTTTGGGTTCGTTGATATTCAGCCAGGCAAGGATTGCCATGATGGTGTCGCGGTCGCCTTTCTTCTCAAAGTCCGCGAACAATTCCATTTGCCACTGCATCTCCAGCTTGAACTGTTCCCGCAACCGGGTCAGGGGGAAGGCGACTTCGCCCAGTTCATCCTTATCGAAATTCAATGCATCCTGGAGCTTCTCGAAAACCCCGAAGTAATCGATGACAACGCCGACCTTTTTCAAGTCGTTGTAAGGCCGATTCACCCGCGCAATGGCCTGAAGCAGGGCGTGATCGCGCAACCCCTTATCCAGATACATCGTCTCGAGAATGGGGGCGTCGAAGCCGGTCAGGAGCATATCGCAAACAATCAGTATCTCGACCTTTCGCCATTTGTTGTCCGGCTTGGCCTGTTCTTCGGCCGATTCCGGCTTCACCTTCTTGAATTCGTCTATCGCCTTTTTCCGTCCCGCATCGCCCAAGTAATGTTCTTTGACGGGTGGCTTGTCCTTTTCCGGGTCCTCCGAGTAGATGCACAAAGAGACTTCCGGCCCCAGCAGTTCGTCCAGGGCAGCCTTGTAAAGGGCGCACGTTTCCTTGTCATAGGTCACCAGCATGGCCTTGAAGCCATTGGGACGGACCCGCTGCCTGAAGTCCAGCGCCACATCCTCGGCAATCATCTTCACCCGCTTGGGGTGTTTCAGGATAACCTCCAGTTTGGCGTTTTCTGTCTTGAGCTGCTCGCGCTCACCTACCGGTAAATGGGCAAACTCGCGTTCAAAGACGGCGTCGAGTCGCTCACCCCATACCGCCCAATCACCGACGCGCGGTTCGTAGTGAATCGGCTTCGTTGCTTCATCACGGATAGCATCGGCAATGGAATAGCGACCGCCGGGCTGCATGTACCGTTCGATCCGTTCCGCTCCCTTTTCATCCTTCCCCAGAATTCGCCCGAAGTTCACCGGGGTGTTGTGGTCGTCATTTTCAATAGGCGTACCGGTAAAACCGAAGAGCGACGCCTCCGGCAAGGTGGCCCGCATCCATTTGCCGAATTCCCCCTCCTGCGATCGATGGGCTTCATCCACCAGGCCGATGACGTTGCGCCGCGGCACGGCAAACCGTTCATAACCGCTGAACTTGTGCATGATGGTGATGATCACGCCCCGGAATCCGTCGCCGTCACTCAACAGGCCGATGAGATCCGCTTTGCTTTCCGCTATGCGGCAAGTTTCCGTGTTCGTCTGAATGAACTGCTTAATCATCTGGTCCTGCAACTGGTCGCGGTCGATCACGATCAGGATCGTCGGCTGTTGCAGCGTGCGATGATGCCAGAGCTTTTTGGCCGCAAAGAGAATGGTCAGGCTCTTCCCGCTCCCCTGGGTATGCCAGACCAAACCACGCCGCCATTCCTGCGGACGCTCCAGATCCAGAGCGCGCTTGACGATTTCGTTGGCTGCGGCAAATTGCTGGTAACGGGCAATCTTCTTAACGGGCTGGCCTTCCTCAATCTCAAAGACAATGAAATTTCTCAGGATATCCAAAAGATTGCCGCGATCCAGGCTTCCATATACGGATCGCCTCATCCGGTCGGTTTCCGGAATATGAATATGCGGCGCCGAGTCACGCCATTCGTGCCAGGTGTGGAACTTCGTCCCTGGTATCCCATAGCGGAAAACCAGCTCGTTCACCGCGCCGCAGAAGGCATTGGAATAGTAGAGCTGCGGGGCCTCTCGTCCATAGCGGGCGCACTGCTTGGCCCCCTCCGACCAGTCGATGTGCCAGTCGCGCCCGGTGGTCTTGGCCTCGATGTTTACAAGCGGGATGCCGTTGACAAAAAGCAGGAGATCTGTCCGGATGTTGTCCTTGGGACCTTCCACACGGAACTGGTTCGTGACGAGAAAGTCATTGGCGTTGATGTCATCGTACGCCACCAGCTTAATGTTTTCCTCCATCTCATCGACGGAGAACTTCATGGTTTTTTCGCCGCGCAACCAGCGCAGCCATTCGCTGTTGTCCCGTTCTGCCTGCAGCCGGGAGATGACCCGCTCGGCCCGCTCATCGTCGGTCACGATGCCGGGGTTGAGTTCGATTAACTTCTCCTTGAGGATGGGGAGCAACAACACCTCCCGCTCGTCCACCGTGCCGTCGGCGCGGCGGGCACGGTATGCGCCGGCAACGCTCTTGGCATCCTCATAGCGCCAGCCGAGTTCTTCGGTTTGCAGCCAATCCAGAATGGGATTCTCGACGGTCCGGGCTTCATTGGGCAGTTCAACACGGGCTGAGGGCAAGCTCATAGCGAAGTCTCCAATGGTTTGACTCTGACTTTGCCGGTCAGGAGATTCTGCAGCAGAGAACGCTTAATGCGCTGTAAAGCGAAAATCTCCTCTTGCACCGCTTCGATTGAATCCTCCGCTGCATCCACGAGAACAACAATCTCCCCTTGCTCCTCAGGCGACGGGCGCGGAAGAAGAAACTGTTTGATGGCACGTGAACCAAGGTTGTGATTTCCGGCAGACGTATTTGCCATAGCAAGACAGAGACGGCGACCCAACGGAGAAGCGAGAAAATAATTCAGATAACTGCCAGTAAGTTTGTCTTTGTTAGTGCGTATTCTAATCAAGTAAGAGGCGTAGATGATATGTTGTTCAGTAGCCTCATCGCCGATCACCGTGGATTTGCCTATATAGTCTGCATTACCGTTCGTTCGAATAAGCAACACATCATCAGGCTGAAGCCTGAGAGCATTTGCCTCTGCATCAGGCACTTCGGCGTAGGAACATTCGCCGAGGCGAAAACGAGATGCAATTACTTCCGGGATTGCTACAACTGGAAGTCCATGTTTGCCATCATTGGAAGGCGCATTCGTCCCATACTCAACAGAGAGGACACTACCACGAAGAGGATTGATGTCCCAGGCGACCGGTACTTCAAGCACGTGATGAAAGACGCTCGCGAGTTTGAACCGGCCATGCCGTCCTGGAATGCCACGGGTGAAAAGCTGCTGCATCAGAGCCATCTTCAGCCGCCGGGCGGCAGTCAGTTTTACTTCCGCGGCGGCAAGAACTTCATTGGTAAGACTCAATATGTGTGAGATCGTTTTTTGTTCTGTCGGGCTTGGCTTTGGAAGATATACTCTCAGGTAGTCGCGATAATCCAGATTCCGCATCTGTGTCGTCTGGTGTTGAAGCCGCTCGATAATGCCGCTTCGATTCAACTGAAGCAGGACCCACCCGAGGAATTCGGGATCAATTTTCGCTTTATCCACTCTGAGTAACTGTACGAAGTTTGAAAACCAATATCCTGGGAGGTCACTTGGCACAAAACCGATTCGGCCGACCGGCTGCGATGGCCCTCCGCCTGAACGCTCCAGCAGCAAGTCATTTTTTCTAAGACCAAAGGTCTGTGCTTTTTCACTTTTGAAGAATCGGATAGCAACATCGCCAAAGTCGAGGGGGCCATGATCTGTGAAGTTGGTACTTCGTAGGACGTTTATGGCAGCCTCCCCGTCATCATCACCCCAATCACCACCCTGCTGCTTTTCCAAAAGATTACATAGGAGGTCCCGATCCCACTCAGCAGGAGTATCACCGAGAATTGTCAGAGCGCGGTGAGTAAGCATCAGTGGTCACTCCCTCCGTTTGCTTTCAGAAGACTATTAAGTTCCTTGCGCTTAAGATCAAAGACACGACTTGCCATATTAAGGTCGTTCAATGCAGTTCCAATCTCAATCTTCTCCTCCGGCCCGAAGGTATCCACGTACCTCGGCAGGTTGAGATTAAATTCATTCTTTTCAATTTCAGTCCGGTCGCTGACCACGAAATACCGTTGTGCCTCTTTGGGATCAGCACAGATACGGGAAACGGCTGCTGCTGTTTCACGAACGAGGGTTATCTCGCGCTCGGCTTGCTGACGAACTGCGGCCTTCCTCTCGTCGGCTTCCGTCACGAGCTTCTCCAGTGACTTCAATATGCGCTTCAATTCCTTGAGGCGTGCCGTATTGGCCTTCTTCCGTTCTCGGAACGCCTTGCGCTCTTCTTTGTTCTCCGGTGGTGCCTGCTCAGCAAAAACTTCGCACGCAGCGAACTCCTTTTGCAGCACCGGGAGCGGAGAAACGTACGGTGCATAAGCCTCCTCCAGGTCCTTTAGCACAGTATCCCGCTCACGCTCGATATCGGTAATGAGCTCCTGTTCATGTCTCGGTACGAGGGCCTTGCACTTTTCCAGGTCCCCGAAAGCACGCCAGGGGACCAGGACGCGCAGGCAATCGGCCCGCCGCAGGATGTTCTGTGGGTTCGACGACTGACAGTCCCGTGAAGCCCAGATGAGAAGTATCTTGCCCTTGCGCTCCGGGGCTTTTCTTTTGTTGAGCACGACCAAGCAGCCGGGTACGTTATTACCGTAAAAGAGCTTGGAGGGCAGCACGATCACGCACTCGATCAGGTCGGTTTTAATAAAGCCTTCGCGGATGACATATTCGGCATCGGCCTTCTGGTTGCGGCCGTCCTCAGCCTCGGTCTGTTCAGGCTGACCGCGGAACAGGATCCCCTGGGACATGACGATGATCGCGCGCCCGGTGGGTTTGAGCGACTTCGCCACTTGCTGCATCCAGGCGTAATCGCCGTTGTCGCGCGGGGGCATACCGAAGACCAGGCGTTCATAGGGATCGCCACCGACAAAATCGTCATAGCCCCAGGATTCCAGGGAGAAGGGCGGATTCATGACGATCCGGTCAAACTGACGCAGACGGCGGGTCTGTCCTTCACGGAAAGAGGGAGCACGGAGACTGTCCAGCGGCGGGGCCTGATGATAGCCGCGGACCCCGTGCAAAATCATATTGATCCTGGCAATGTTGGCCGTCGAGGGATTACTCTCCTGCATGTAGAAAAAGAGACGGTCGGCCTCCTTACGCCCAAAATGGCGCTCGACGTAGTTTCTGCACTGGAGGAGAAGGCCGGCGGATCCGGCCGCCCAATCGCAGACATGGTGCCCGGGCTTGGGCTCCACGATCTCCGACATGAGATAGGCGACTTCTTTCGGCGTATAGAATTCGCCGCTGGATTTCCCCGCCTTGGAGGCAAAATTGCGGATCAAATATTCATAAGCATTGCCGAAGAGGTCATCCGGCACGCTGGCGCGGTCGAACATGCGGCTGCCGAAGTGATTGATGATCTCGACAAGCTTCTTGCGCGGCAGACGGTCCTGGGCGTTGAAGTCAACGGTGCTGTTGGCGAGGATGCCGTCGAACTTGGGCTCGTTGGCTCGCTCGATGGCGCGCATGGCTTGGTTCAATTCCCTGCCGAGATCGCGCTCCGTGGTCCGGGCCACAGTGTCCCAGGTACAATCATCGGGCACGACGAAGTCATGCATCCGCAGGTCCCGGGCCAGATCAGCATCGCCGAGTTCTTTCTCCAACATGGCGACGTTTTCCAGGTAGACGTCATTGATGCGCTTGTAGAAGAGCAGTGCAAAGACATAGCCACGGAATTCGGAATGATCAACTCCCCCACGCAAGAGGTCTGCGGCCTTCTCAAGAAACGCGTCGAGTTCGGCTTGGGTTATACGACGTTGCGGTCTCGTTTTGACAGAATTATTCATGAGTCCTCGTATACTTGTTTTGCCTCATCAATGATATTACTTTTATCCCTGCAATTGCCACCCATTGGTATCCTTATCATCATTCCAGTTGTTTTTTGTTAGGGCTATCAATGTCTTGAATACCTTAGGTTCCGAGTCGCACCATGTTGCACATCTTTCATGCCTGTAAAGACCCCATATTTCAGTATCCCTTTGCCAAGGGTGAATCATGAATAATATCCCGGATACCATATCAAAATCGGGATCGACAAGAATGCCCGACTTTTCCATAGTTGATTCGACACAAGGGTTGCCTTCAAATTCTGGGGTACAAAGGACTGGCGTTCCTGGGTGTGCAAATGCCATCATCCAAAGTTCACCACTTACGGCCTTCTTGAACAAGAAATCATCGCAGTATGCAGGTTTAAGCACACAGTTCTCGGTGCGAAATGGAGGTATTACGCTAAGGTTCAGGACGAGAAATGATTTACTATTTGGAAATTGACCGGATTTGATGTTTTGTCTCGTTTTTTCTATCAGGGTTTCTATGACGGCAGTTATTGTTCCCTTGCCTTTTTGATAGGGTTTTTCTCCATAGGGTTGATCAACAGAAATACCTGTAGCAATTCTTTTCCCTTGCTTTAGCTGTTCTTCAATATCGATTTGTGCAGCCAAAGAATCCTCTAACGATTTCTTTATGCCAAAACCACCGGAAACGACCGACGGTGTTTTCACCTCAAAATACATATCCTGCTTTGCACACCTAAAATCAGGTGTCTTATCGCTTTTTTCCTTTATTCTTGTGAGAGCGACACCGCTATTCTTGCACAATAAATAGAAATGCGCTTCGCCAATGACTTGGGCAAACTCGTTGGTCTTGTCTGAATCCAAAGCAAAATTCCTTGCCGATGCAATTGCCAAAAGTTCTTTGTTATATTCAGAAAGAACGCGATCTGTTTGTGACGCTCTTGAAACCTTTTCAACGGCACTCCTGAGAAAGGTAAGATAGCTATTGACTGCAACACGGGAAGTGGCTTGAAGTGCTTCAATAAATGTGCTGTTCAAATCATTCATTGCGTAAATATTCCTTTTTCGCTGACTAACTTGCCAGGGTGGTCAGACATGGTAAATTCTCTCCAGTACGTCTCACCGCTGAGTCAAGACCATCACGCCATCCTTCCCCACGTTCAGCATATATCCCACCTTCGGCCTGGTGAAGATGAGCGTTTCCAGTTCACCCGGTTCGATGGTGATTTTTCCCGCGACGCCCTTCCTGATCTGGGCGATGAAGCGGCGCTTGTGGTCGGAGATCTGGCGTTCATAGGGTTTGTTGGACCCGTCGTACTTCATGGGACCGGGCCAGAGGCGGCGGTAGATCTCGTCACGGGCTATGATCTGCTTCGGCTTTCCCGCCAGGATCAACAGGTACTGGAAGCTGGCCGG
>Ga0172371_10012731_pt1 | contig 11040 bp, 9 predicted proteins | sample Lak12m_FD_114543 | JGI IMG/M metagenome (GOLD analysis project Ga0172371, IMG submission 114543) | Freshwater microbial communities from Kabuno Bay, South-Kivu, Congo - kab_022012_12m | ecosystem: Environmental > Aquatic > Freshwater > Lake | place: Democratic Republic of the Congo: South-Kivu... | reverse complement strand
CACAGCCAAAGGCCAAGAAATAAAAGCCTGCCCTTTTCATTTTCTTTAATAAATCTAAATTAACCCTATCTACCCTTAAACCGTTGTAACATTGGAATTTAACATCCAATCCCTCATCTATCACTAAATCGCATATTTTATTTGCCCGCTCTATATCCAAAGAAAAACAATCATCATTAACATCAAACTCCCTGTAGCCTTCATTGAAGCGCTGTTTTATTTCCCCGACCACGTTTTCGGCAGAACGTTTTCTAAATATCTTGCCCATAGACAACAAGGTCGAACAATATGTACAGCTGTAAGGACAGCCACGGGAAGTAACCAGCGGTGTGGAATGGTGCTCTGTACAGAAATATTGTTTAACATCAAATAAACTATAATCCGGAAACGGTAAATTATCCAAATCATCAAGAAACGGATTATCTGGATTCTCGACTATTACACCTTTCTTCCTCCAGAGTAAATTCCCTACCCCTGAGAAATCTGCATTCCTTTCTTCCAATCTATTGGCCAATTCCAATAAGCTATATTCGCCTTCTCTCTTGATGGCAAAATCCACAGCGGAATCTTCAAAAACGGACCCTTTAGCCACAGAAACGTGAGGACCGCCTAAAACTACAGGGATATTAAAATGAGATTTTACAGTATTTATACAATCTAATGCATAATCATAGCAATAACTAAAGGACGTTATACCTACTAAGCCAGGGCTAAATTCTTTAACGGAATCCTGTAAAGAACACTCATTCCTCAGGCCATCATCATAAACTTTAACTTCATGGCCATACTTCTTCAAAAATGCCCCCAGATAAGCAATCCCTATATGAGGGTGCCCCGGCGGGGTATATTTATGCCCTAACAGAGACTTATTCTTGGGGATTACTAAAAGTATTTTCATTTCTTTCTATCCTTTAAAGACAAGATAATCCCGCTCACAGTTGCAATCCCCTTCACAAAATAAAGATAAAATAGCCCCATAAACAATAAAGGATTGTTTAGGGCTTTGAGTTTAAAATAAGAACGCCGGGGTAAACTATGATTAAGCACCAATCCAGCATCTTTTTTCAACGCAGGAAGATAATAATAACCGTATCTTTTGAATTTCTTGAATACATCCCTGAATGTCGGCGTCTCATAATGGTAAATATGAGAATCTATAAACTTTACCTTTGCGCCCATCTTAACTATCTCATTATGAATCATAGAATGCTCAAAGGTAATCGGAGGATTATTCAAAAAGTCTATCCTCCTCATATATTCAGCCTTAAAAAATCTGGGAATGGCTGTGCCGCGAATAGGGTCATCGTCATGCAAAGAATGGAATAACCATTTATCATAAGCTATCACTCTCTCTGCGAATGTATTCTTGGTTATCTTTGTTTTCTCAAAAAGAGTAACCACATCAAATCCTTCTTTCTCGCATGTCTCTACGCATCTTTCCACCGTATCCTTATCAAGACTCTGGTCAGAATCAACCAAAAAGATATACTTGCCAGCGCTATTTTCCACTCCGACCTTTCTTGCCAAGGCAAGGGAATCAGCATTAAATATTTTTGCGCCGTACTTTCTGGCAATTTCCAAGGTTCTATCTTTGCTAAAAGAATCTATAACGACGATTTCTATATTTTTATATGTCTGGCCGGCAACTGAAATTAACGTTTCTTCCAGAGTTTTATCGGAATTATAAGTCGGGATATTTACGGAAACTATCGGCGCGTCATTATTCATTCCACTCTCTCCCTCCAGTAATTTAATAAATCAAGCAGCGTCTTTTCTAAGGGAATCTGCGGCTTCCAGCCTGTTTGTTTTCTAAATTTACTGCTGTCGCCCAATAGTATCTCAACATCCGACGGCCTTAAGCGGCTCGGGTCTTTCTTTATAGATATATCCATATCTGTAAAACCCAGCAATATCCGAACCACTTCTTTAATAGTTACGCCCCTGCCGCTGGAAATATTATATACTTCGCCGGCTTTGCCCTTTTGGAGCGCCAACCAGTAACCTTTTATCATATCCCTGACATCGGTAAAATCCCTTATGGCGTTTAAATTCCCTACCTCGATAACCGGTTTCTGCCTGCCCTTTTCTATCAATGCTATCTGCTTGGCAAAGTTAGAACTCACAAAATTCTCTCCGCGCCTAGGGCCCGTATGATTAAAGCCCCGGGTCCTTACAACAAATAAATTGTAGCTCTGGTGATATTGATACCCCAATAAATCTTGCGCCACCTTGCTCACAGCATAAGGGCTCAACGGCCTCAAAGGATTTGTTTCTTTGATAGGGACCTCATTTTTATAAACCAAACCGTATTCCTCGCTTGAACAAGCTATCTGGATCTTGGTCTTGAGGCCTAATTTCCTTACTGCTTCGAAGATATTAAGCTGGCCCACGATATTGGTCGTCAGCGTATCATGCGGCGCGCTCCATGAAGTAGGCACGAAAGACTGCGCAGCTAAATGGAATATAAGGTCGGGCTTTATTCTTTCTATCACTGAATTTGTAGAAAATGGATCAGTCAAATCGCACTCGATAAGCTCTATTTTATCCTTGATATGGTTAATGTTATCCAGCCTGCTTAACCACCTGTCGATGCCAAAAACCTTAATGCCTTTTTTGTTAAGCAGAAACTCTGCCAAATGGCTTCCCACAAACCCAGCTATGCCTGTGATCATAACTTTCATTTTTCCCTCCCTTGCAACCACTGAATCACGGAACTCAGGTTAACGACATCCTTACGGAGAACACGGAAAATTCTCCGCGTGTTCCGTGAAACAGTATATTTTTAAACTATTCCGTGACCTACGTGGTTACTTAGTTCATAATTCTCTTTATTTCTAACTTTTGTCCTGCAAAATTAAGTATTAATCCAACTTTCTTATCTGCTGCCTTTAAGTACGATATCATCTGTGCTTGATGGATATTATTTAATTCGGAAACGGCTTTAAGTTCAACGATAATTTTATCTTCGATAACCATATCTACCCTTTGGTCACCTAATAAAATTTCGTTATATACAACCTGTATTAATTTCTGCCTTTCGTGATTTATATCGATCTTGTTCAATTCATATGATAAAGCTTTTTCATAAATTCTTTCAACAAAACCAGGGCCTAATTTCTTATGTACCCTTATTGCTAATTCAATAACTTTATCCGTTAAATCTCCATATAAGAATTCTGCGTGTTTCCGTGAAACTATATTATTTATCACTGTTCCGTGCCCTCCGCGGTTGCAGTCGTTCATAGTCATCTTCAAAACGTTCTATGTCATCCTCACCTAAATATCTGCCAGTCTGCACTTCTATAAAAACTAATTTCTTATCCTGCGTGTTCTCTATACGGTGTTTTTTACCACGTGGAACATAAATACTCTGGCTGTTCTTTACATAATATATGTTACTGCCTATCGTCACTTTGGCGATTCCTTCTACAACTATCCAGTGCTCAACCCTCTCCTTATGAAGCTGAAGGCTCAGGCGTTTATGCGGCTCAACCTCCACCATTTTAGTCTTAAACCTGCCTGTATCGTTCAAAACAAAATACCTGCCCCAAGGCCTGTTGACCAAGCGCGGCGTCATATATTCAAAACGATTCTTTGTTTTAAGTATATCCACCACCTCGGAAACTCTTTGCGCCTGGTCTTTAGGACAGACCAAAAGCGCATCAGGAGTATCAGCAATAATAGTATCCTTCAAACCCATGGCAACTACCAAATGGTGCCCGCCCCATACAGTAGTATTTTTTGTACCTACAGCCAAGACATCCCCGTAAAGGGCATTTTTATTTTTATCGCGCTTAAGTACGAAATCTATGGTATTCCAATTGCCCAAATCAGTCCACCCGCAATCCAAAGGCATAACATACAAATCACTCTTACATTTTTCCATGATGCCGTAATCGACGGAAATACTCTTTAATGCATTCCATTTTTGCACAACCAGTTTTTTGTTATCTTCATTCAAAACAGCGTAAAGCTTGGGCATAAATTTTCTTATCTGCTCCAGCAAAACAGACGCCTTCCAGACAAAAATCCCGCTATTCCAATAAACTCCGCCCTGGCTAATCAGCTTCTGCGCGCGGTAAGCATTTGGCTTTTCAATAAATCTCTCCACTTTAAAAGCACATTTTCTCAAAGGCGGTATTCTTTTATTGGCTTTGATATATCCGTATGCACTCTCTGGGCGTAAAGGTTTAATGCCAAATATAAGCGTCAGGTCAGACTTAACCAGCGCAAAAGCCTTCTTCAAAATATTTAAAAAAACTTTTTCCTTCTTGATGAAGTGATCTGCCGGAAAGACAGCCAAAATTCCGTTTTTATCTTTGTCGTGGATGATTTTTGCCGCCAAGCCTATGGAAGCGGCTGTATTCTTAGGAGAAATTTCTATAATTATATTCTCCGAGCAAAACCCCAACTCCTTCAGCTGGTATTTTATGGTATTGGCGTAATCCTTGTTAGTTACTACATATATATTGTCCGGCACAACTACCTTGGATATCCTAAGATAAGTATGCTGCAACAGAGAATAATTGCCGAAGATTTTCAATAGCTGCTTTGGCTCCTCCTGCCTGCTCAAGGGCCAAAACCTAATCCCTCTTCCACCCGCTAAAATTACAGCGTAATTCATGATAATATTCCTCCCTGTAACCACGGAAACACGGGACTCAGATTAACGACATCCTTACGGAGAACACGGAAAAATCTCCGTGCGTTCCGTGAGATTATCTATTTTCTAATTGTTCCGTGCCTCCGTGGTTGCAAAAGTCTAATATATGCGCTGAGGCTTTTTTAAAACCTCTTACGAAATACAAAATATCAGATATGTCGCGTATTGAAGCTATTCTTCTTAAAATAAACTCCGGATTATAGGCAACGCTATAAATTCCCTGGACCAATTTAGACATTTTGTCCTCTCCAAATAGAGTCTTCATAACAGGCTTCTTCATATCATAATCATCCCAATCCTCAGTCACCAATTCGCCGCGCTCCTTACATTCATCAAATAATTTACTGCCTGGATAAGGCATAACTATAGTAGCTTGCACTGTATAAGCAATACCTTTCCTGAGCAGCCACTTTCCCAACTCCAGGGTCCTTAGCGCATCTTTGTATGTCTCCCAGGGATAACCAAACATAATAGTTATATGAGGATAAAGCCCTGCATTCCTGGCCATCTTGCAGGAATTAATTATATCCTCGACCTTTAGGTTTTTGTTAATCCTATCCAGCGTTTTCTGATTTGCCGACTCAAGACCAAAAAGTACCAATCGGAAACCAGCCTTTTTCATCAGAGAATATTCCCTCAAATTCAATACTCCAAACCTCATATTGCAGTCAAGAACGACTTTTTCGCTGAGTTTTCTTTCTATCATACCCTCGCAAAAGTCAGAAAGCCATTTTCCTACAGGGAAAGTTCCCGTGTCATCCATTATCTCCTTGACGCCGTATTCTCTGCTTAACATGCCAATCTCATCGAGCACATTATTGACGCTTCTCACCCTAAATACAGGATAGAGCGTAGGCCAGGAACAGAACTTGCACTTCCCCCACCAGCAATCGCGCCCGGACATTATGTAGGTTCCAGGAGTCTTTTTGAAGTTGCCATTTTTAAAAGCGTACAATTTCCACTGTGTTAGGTCTCTGTCAATAAAAGGCAAATCGTCTAAACTATGCCTCAACACAAACTGCCCGGAATTCTTTATCTGGCCGCCGTCTCTATAGTAAATACCCGGTTCAAGATTAATATATGGCTCACTATTCTTTAAAATGCGAGATAGATTAAGCAATAGGAAGTCATAATCGCCTCCGGTTAAAACAAAATCTACACGTGAATTCTGCATTGATTCCAAAGGCAAGGCAGTTACATGGTCGCCGCACAATATCGTTTTAATACCCTCTTTTAACCCCTTTATTTCATCTATAATTTTCCAATGCTGCTTAACCACAGGCGTCTTCGTCTCCATCGCCACAACATCAGGATTTTCCTTTTGTATAAAGTTTAAAAAATCTTCCTTATTCAAATTCTCTGCGATGCAGTCTTTCCAAATTATATTAAAACCGTTTTTCTTCAATAAAGTAGCCACATACGCCGGAACCACAGGATAAATGTATGTCGGGTTCTTAAAATATTGAAACTGCCTGTTCTGAGAAAGCAAAGGCGTGCCTTTTGCAGTATTAAGCGGAGGATAAGCAAAAATTATCTTCATTTATTCTTCTTTTAGCTTTTTTGCCAAGATGCCGCTGATAAAATTAATACCATAGGCAAAATGGGTTAATATAGTACCGATAAAAACATAAAACAATAATCTCGGGTCTTTATTAAGGCTGAATAATAAAACTACAGAAAAATATGCCAACCACACATAAAAGAAATTGACATTTATAAACATGGCTAAAAATAAACAAAACAACAACGTAAGCACAATAAGAGACGGGATAAAATACCCCAATTTGAATGAATTCTTTGGATAACGTTTCAAGAAATAACCTCTATGCTTGGCATAATTAGCCACCTGGCTGGTGTGCCTTGCAAAAAGCTGCCTTCTGTGGTGGTATACTAAAACCAAAGGATCGTATATAATTTTTTTGCGTAAATTATATACCACTTCCATGCAAAGTACCGTATCTTCTCCCGGCCAAAATTTTGTTTTGAAGCCGCCTATCTTATGGAACACATTTTTTCTTATAAGAAAGTTACAAGAAGGAAAATCATCTGTAAAACGTTTCTTTAAGGGTAAATAACGAAACCTCGCCGGGCCGCTTACTATAAAAGACTCGAATACCAAGCCGCCGGCTTTATTTAATAAAGGTTCATTCTTTGGAGTAACTGCCGGGCCGCATACGCAAGCAATAGAATCATCGCTAAAATTTAACACGGCCTGTTTTAACCATCCTTCGCAAGGATAAGTATCATCATCCAAGAAAGCCAGAATTTCGCCATTGGCATTCTCAGCGCCTATGTCTCTCTTTGCGGCCGGCAAAGTGTTGCCCGTAGAGATAACCCTTATTCTTTTATCGTTATAAACACCCAGCATCTCATCCGGCAAGATAATAATTTCATAGAATGGGTAATCTATTTTCAAACAATTATCTACGCACTCCTCCAAAAAGCGATTGTTTTTCTTAACCGGAATAATTATAGAAACAGAAGGAAACATAATTCTCAATTTTTATCGTAATATCTTAATATATGCATCCTGTAAAATATTGCCAGGGTATCCATCCATGTGTCAATGACCTCGCGTATTCCTATGCGGCCGAATTCTCTTTTTGAATCAATATGCACCGGCGCCTCGGCAATTTTATAACCCATTCTGTGGACATTGGCCAGAATCTCTAAATCAAAAGCAAAGGCCTTAACTACTATCTTAGGAAAAATTTTCTTTAATACTTCTCGTTTGTATAATTTAAGCCCTGTCTGTGTATCCCTTACCGGCAGACCAAACATAATCTTTATAAGAAAATAATAGACATTGCTCATAATTTTTCTTCCCGGAGGATAATTCAATACGGAATTAGGATGCCTTTTGGAACCGATGACCACGTCAACATTATCTAGCTTCATAATATCGAAGAAAGTCTCTATCTGCGCGGGATGCAAATCAATATCTGAATCCAAGAATACAATAAAATCACCGGTGGCAATGCGAAAACCTTTTTTTAAGGCTCTGCCCTTGCCGTAATTTTGCATATTTCTGGTAACCTTTACCTCAGGGAATTTATCAGCCAGTTCCTTAATCTCCTGCCATGTATTATCTGTCGAACCATCATCAATTACTACGACTTCAAATTCTTTGCCGAAATTCTTAAATGTCTTTATTGTCTCATAGACATTTTTTTTGATAACCTCCGCCTCGTTAAAGGCCGGCATAATAACCGAAATTTTACCTTCTGCGTCTATCATATCTTCTCTTTAGCAAAACTATACATACTTCTCAAGCCCAAATAAAATACCAACAAGGACGAAATGAATAATATTGCTATTATCTCATTAAGAGTATTATGAAATAAAAGTATAGCGACAATCTGCAGCAATGAAATCGTAAAAATGTATGCTATAAAACGTATGTTATTGATAGAAAGATTATAAAATATGAGGATGTAATTCAAGGCAAATAATGCCATAGGGAAAATAATCAATCTTACCAAGGGGATGCACTCCGGTAAAGCTCTGCCGGATATAACCTTCAGAACGAAACGAGGAAAGACAAAAGTAAACAAAGCCGCCAATATACACATTGTCGCTACGAAAAATAAACTCTTTTTCAATAAAGGGGCTATATTCTTATTTTTGGTCCTATGATGTATTGTTACAGGGAAAAATACAAGCGCCAAAGCACCGGGCAAAAACAACAATATTTTGCCGACTGTTTGAACGATAGAATAAATGCCAGCATCCGATTCACTGAAGAAATGCCTAACGAATATAACGTCAGTATTAGTAAGAAGCGTATAAGCCATCATAGCTATACCCACGGGCAAAAAATAAATATATATGTCTTTTAACTTAAGATTTATTTTATGGCACAAATACTTCTCCCTATTCATCTTAAATAACCATGCCGGAAGCTGGAATAATGATAAAACAAATGCGAGTATAGCAGATAATACAAAACCCAAAAAAGCGCCTAAAACCCTAAACCCCAATATAACTAACAGTATGCCTATAAAGACCTTGCTAATGGTTTGAAAAATAGAATTAATAGCAATCTCGTTAAATAGCTGTATACCCTGCATAGCCCCTCCTGTTAATACTAACAAGTTGCTAAAGAACATGAATAAAACAGAAAGGTAAATAAGTATCTTGCTATTCAGATTCAAGAAATTAGCTATATTTCCAGCATAAAATAGCAAAACAAGAATAATTGGAACATTAATAACGACTATTCTCTTCAAAAAAGCACGAAAAAGGGCCTGGGTTTCTTCTTTTTTATCCAAAGCGGTGAACTCCGAGAAATATTTTGCCAACACTGTCTGAACGATAATCGTAGGAAGGCCCAATATCATTAAAAAAGAGATCATGGCATTTAACATGCCATAATCTACGTGAGTCAGTTTCCTTAACATAAATAACCAAAACACAAGATTTAGAATATTGCCTAATAATGAAGATAAAAATATTACACTGCCATGCTTTATTACAGTATCATTTAAAAATAGTTTTATGACATGCATTCCCTCTTTGATTTGGTCTTTTAAAATAAACTTAAAAAACCTCACGGTATCTATTATGGGATTTATCTGGCTATCCTGGCCTTCGTAGATGCTTTTGATAGGAACGGATGTTATGCGGTAGTTTTTCTTTGAGGCCTGCATAAGAATCTCAGATTCAATTTCATAATTAGAAGTGGAAAAAACCATATCTTTTAACACATCTTTTTTAATAAAACGAAAACCGCACTGGCTGTCGGGTATATAGGTTTTACAAATAGATGAAATTATCATAGACATGATTTTGTTGGTTATCCAACGATGAAATGGCATATTTTGCGGGAAATCCATCCTGTTGCCTACGATAATATCGCTATTAGTAGCAGAGAATTCACGGATAAAACTATCGATGTCTTCCGGGCGGTGCTGACCATCACCATCCATAGTAATGACAAAATCATAATCATCGTTTATAACTTTGTTGAAGCCTGTACGCAAAGAAGCGCCTTTGCCTATGTTCCTGGTATGCACTATAACCTGAGCCCCTGCTTTCCTGGCAAGCTCGGCTGTGTCATCCCTGGACCCATCATCCACAACCAAAACATCTAAACCAAAAACCTTTATCTTTACGATAAGGTCGCGGATAATCTTGGCTTCATTAAAAGTAGGTATTATTACACAGCCCTTCATTCTTTCCAAAACTCCCTAAACATCAACCACTGAGAAGGATATTTATATATATACTCTTCCATAATCTTGGCATATTTTTTGATAACATCCAATTCGCTTGAATTATCACAAATATCCAAAGCAGGCAGACATTCTATTTTAATCTGATTTAAACCCTGACGGATAACAAAAACCGGCACCAAAGCAGCGCCTGTGCGCAGCGCCAAAACCGCCGCACCGCGGGGGATAATCTTCTTTCTGCCTAAGAAATCCAATTCGTAACCGGATTTGCCAAACTCCCTGTCGCTCAATAAAGCCACAATCTTATTATTTTTCAACCCACGATAACACTGTTTTACAGAACTGCCTAAAGAAACAACCTCAATGCCCTTGCTCTGCCTTCTCATTTTAAAGAAATTATTAATCCTCGGGTCTTTATGATCCAAGGCTATTGCCATTAAAGGGTAGCCCAATAACGACAAAGCCATACCGCCCAATTCCCAATTGCCAATATGAGCAGTTAAAAAAATCAAACCCTTACCTTTCCTCAGGGAAGAATCAATATTTTCTTTACCTGATATAATGAAATGCTTATCCACATAAACGCGGTCTATTCTTGAGAAGCGGAAAAACTCCACCAGATACAAACCAAAATTCACAAATACTTCTTTTGCCTTTTTCGCTATTTCATCTTCATTTTCATTCGGTAAAATTACGCGCAGGTTATTAATTACCGCTTCTCTATCCTTGCGGGATATTAAAAATTGTAATTTTGCCAAGAAAGCCCCTACTTTATAGGCAAAATCCCAGGTGAAAATACAGGCTAAAAATTCACCCACTTTATATAATAAATAATTCAACATAGGCTCAATGCTAATTCGGCAATCCTGGAAGAAGACGAAGGCAACGCAAGCTTCGCTATACCATCCTTCAAAACTTGCATTTTGTTTGTATTGTTCAAAAGAAGAACTAAATTATCTACTACTCCTTTAATATCATCTGCCTTATAAACAACACCCTGCTTCAATAAAAAATTGGTATTATTCTGCTCCTGGCCGGGCAAAGGCTTAACTATTATCATAGGAAGTTTTTTCGCCAACGCCTCTGCCGTAGTTACCCCGCCGGGCTTTGTCACTAAAATATCCGCTATAGTCATCAACTTATCCACATAATCTATATAACCGTAAATATATGTCCTATTCTTAAATTTACGCTTCTTAAGCT
>Ga0172371_10012730_pt1 | contig 11040 bp, 10 predicted proteins | sample Lak12m_FD_114543 | JGI IMG/M metagenome (GOLD analysis project Ga0172371, IMG submission 114543) | Freshwater microbial communities from Kabuno Bay, South-Kivu, Congo - kab_022012_12m | ecosystem: Environmental > Aquatic > Freshwater > Lake | place: Democratic Republic of the Congo: South-Kivu... | reverse complement strand
TAACCACGATACTCCAGGCGTGATAAACCTTCGAGAATGTACTGCCGACACGGCTTTTCGCCGACGTAGGCAACTATTCCGCACATAAAAAGCTCAGTATTTCGTTTAAAAGATTAACGTTTAACGAACTGGAACTTACGTCTTGCAGCTTTTTGACCGTATTTTTTACGCTCTTTTACACGGGAATCTACAGTTAGAAAGCCGTGTTGACGAAGAATGGTCTTCAAAGCTTCATTGGTTTCCAATAATGCACGAGCAATTCCAAGTTGAACAGCACCGGCCTGACCAGCCATACCGCCACCTTGAACGTTAACTAAAAGATCAAATTTTTTCTCGGAATTAGTGAGTTTCAAAGGTAATTCAACCAATGAACGGTTCACATCAGTATCAAAATAATCAATATGATCTGTACCGTTGACTTCTATATTTCCGCTGCCGCTTCTAAGCCATACACGAGCTACGGCTGATTTACGACGACCAACGCCATGCACCTTGTAAGGTGCTTCGCTTACTGAAGTTTTTGTAGTAGCTTTTTTCATAACTTTTGTAAACCTGCAAATTTTAGACTTACTAAAACTCAAAAAACATTTAAACAACGCGATTTTTCAATATTATCAAATTTGCGACAAAACACAACTCAAAAATTGGGAGGGCTTTTGACTGTAATTAATTTTTTTGAGATTATAGGCCTATAAAACGCAGAAATGTGTGTCTAACTCGGAGGTTATTCACAACAAATCTTAACAAAAATCAACTTTGTTCAATTATTCGATTTTTATTCAAATGGGGGATCTAAAATGAACAAACTACGTATTATTATTTTGTCAGGCCTAATATTGGGCGCTGTATCAATCCAGTCGGCAAACGCTGGTATTTTTTCTTGTTTTGGTGAAGGTTTTGGCAAAATCAAGTCAAGCATTCAGCTATACAAAGACAAGCAAAAAGTAAAAAAATTGTACGAAATATATGAAGAAAAACTAAGAACATGGGAATATGCTCAAAATAAAGCCAATCATGTTAAAATTGCTTACGAAGCACTTGTTTCATACAGCAACGGTTCATACAATGCAGCTCTGGCTGAGGCAAAAAAAACAATCATCGCGAATCAGCCTAAACACATGAAAAATATAAAAAAACTCGTCACTGCTTTTTTCAGTTCAACAATAAAAACAACAATGAAGGACTACCTTAAATCATTAGCAACATCCTCATTACACTCTATAATTTACAAATACTTACCAGAAATTAGTCGACAAATACAAGGCAAAGCATTATTCACACCACAAGGTTTACAAATCGCTAAAGCATCTTTTTACCTAGATTTTCTCTATTTTATTCAAATCTCACAAGATTTATTAAGCGTTGCTTCTGAATATTCAAGAGAAAATAACAAACTTGGAACTCATAAATTTAACAATCCTTGCCTTACACTAGAAAACGTTCAGTTCTTAAAAAAACAAATCGCTGAATACAAAGAGATTTCACGAAAACTAGAAGATTTATAAAAATCAATTAATCAATCTAAGTAAAAAGGTCGTAAGTTTTTGACTTACGACCTTTTTATTTTCTGGAGCCGATGATCGGATTTGAACCGACGGCCTGCTGATTACGAATCAGCTGCTCTACCACTGAGCTACATCGGCAAAATTTGCTTATAGCTTAATATAATCCGCTTTAACAAATCTTTGAAGCCCTATTGTTCAAATGCTTCCTGACATGCAACACATCTGGCTGCATAAGGAAATGTCTCTAAGCGTCTTTCAGAAATATGCTCACCGCATTCAATGCAAACTCCATACTCCCCCCTGCCAATCCTCTCCAGCGCTTCATCAATAAGCCTTAGCTCATCAGCTTCTGCACGCTGCAAAGAATTTTGTAATTTCTCCATTGAAACGGTCAAAGCTTCATCACCCGTATCTTGGACCTGACCATCAGAAACCTTGTCGGCTGATAGTCGGCTTAACTCACTCGTCATCTCTTCGCGTTTTTTTGCAAGATTTTGCTTAATTCGCTCTAAAAAAGTTGTCCTTTGCTTCACTGTTCTACCTTTCCCTTTTTACGGACACTACCAAAAAACTGCTGCAACAATTTAACACATTCGTTCTCTAGAACGCCGCCATGAATTTCTAAATCCTTGGCATAAGATGGCTTTTTTTCAATCTCTCCAACCGCACCAAATAAAGGTGATTTACCGCCAAAAACTACTCCTTTCAACCTGCTCAATTGAATCAACCCGAGGCACATTAAACAAGGTTCAAGGGTAACATACAACCAACAGTCATTCAATCGCCAGCCCTCTATTTTTTTGCAAGCCTTACGAATAGCAAGACACTCCGCATGAGAACACTGACATTGATCTTTTTCAATTTTATTGTATGCACGCGCTAAAACTTTACCGTGAGCGTCCACCAAAACAGCTCCGATTGGAACCTCTCCTCGCCTCAGCGCTACTCGAGCCTGAGCAATGGCTTTTCGCATGTTACGTTCATGATCCAAAATTTTTGCCTGCATACACTCGCATCCAAATAAACTCTTTTATAACTACACTAATCTCTTTACTTTTATTAGCCGAATCAGACATCTTTTGGTATACTACTAAAAATTATTTTCTTTTTAAAAGTGTCTAATTTTTGTTGTTTATCGCGCTGCGTTATTGTGGAGTAATTTTATGGAAGAAAAAGATAAAGTAAATAATCAATCAAATGCAACATCTGAATATACAGCTAGTGCAATTAAAGTTCTGGGTGGGATGGAGGCAGTAAGAAAACGTCCTGCTATGTACATAGGCTCCACATCAGCTGCGGGCTTACACCACTTAGTTTATGAAGCAGTAGACAACTCTGTTGACGAAGCACTTGGCGGCCACTGTAACCATATAGTCGTAACAATCAACACAGATGGTTCTTGCTCGGTTGATGATAACGGTCGAGGTATTCCTGTCGACATGCATCCAACAGAAAAAGTTTCTGCTGCCGAAGTTGTTTTAACAAAACTCCATGCGGGCGGAAAATTTGAAAAAGAAAGTTACAAATATTCCGGTGGTTTACACGGTGTCGGTGTGTCGGTTGTTAACGCTTTATCAAAGCGATTCGAAGTAAGAATTTGTCGCGGTGGTAAAGAATACGAACAAGCTTACGAACGCGGCGTTCCTTTGTACCCTCTGAAAGAAGTTGGGCCAACAACAAAACGCGGAACATTTGAAAGATTTTATCCAGACAACGAAATATTTGAAACCGTTGAATTCAACTTTGACACATTGGCTACAAGAATGCGCGAGCTCGCGTTTTTGAACAAAGGTTTGAGAATCGACATCAAAGATGAACGCTCTGGCGAAGCTCACAATTTTTACTTTGAAGGTGGAATCGCCTCATTCGTCGAATACATGAACACAAAAAAAATTGTCCTTTTTCCTGAAATTATACAACTACACAAAGAAGACGATGTTTACATGTTCGATTTTGCTATGCAGTACAATGACGGTTACAACGAACAAGTATTCAGCTTTGTAAACAATATCCGCACAATTGACGGCGGAACTCACGAATCTGGAGTTAAATCCGCTTTAACAAAAGTCAGCAACCGCTATGCACAAAAATACAACATGATAAAAGAAGAGCCTCTTTCAAGTGAAGATGTTCGTGAAGGTCTTGCATGCGTCATAAGCATCAAGGTTCCAGAACCTCAGTTTGAAGGACAAACAAAAGGTCGTCTCGGCAACAGTGAAGTTAAGGGTCTTGTAGATTCATGGGTCTATGCATTTTTAGATTCATATTTTGAAGAAAATCCAAATATCGCTAAAAAGATTTTACAAAAAGCTATTGTAGCTCAACAAGCAAGAACTGCTGCAAAAAGAGCACGCGAACTTACACGTCGTAAGAGCGTTCTTGAAAGTTCAATCTTGCCAGGTAAGTTGGCTGATTGTTCGGAAGTTGATGCATCAAAAACAGAACTTTACATTGTAGAGGGAGATTCTGCAGGCGGCTCAGCAAAACAAGGTCGCGACCGTTTTACACAAGCTATTCTTCCACTAAAAGGTAAAATTTTGAACGTGGAAAAAACTCGCTTGGACAAAGCTCTTACAAACAATGAAATAAAAGATTTGATCACAGCAATCGGAGCCGGTATTGGCAACGACGAGTTCAACTTAGAAAAAGTACGCTATCACAAAATTGTAATCATGACAGACGCGGACGTTGATGGCGCACACATCAGAATTCTTTTGTTAACTTTCTTCTTCCGTTACATGAAGCCGCTAATCGAACAAGGCTTCTTGTACGTTGCGCAACCACCACTTTACAAGGTTAAGGTTGGCAAGGTAGAACGCTACCTCAAAGATGATACAGAACTTAAAGCGCTTTTGTTTGAATGGGCACATGATCACGCATCATTGACTATCGGCGGTAACCAAGTAGATCAAATAGCTTGGAAACAAACTTTGGCCGATGCCTTGAAATACGAAGTAGAAACATCTCGTATAAGCAACTTATTAGAAGTATCACAATCTCATTGTCATGAACTGGTAACCTTCTTACATGAAACAGGTTGGCAAACAAATGCTCACACAGACCAGGAAATAACTGATAAACTTTCAAATTACTTTTCAAAATATCAAGTCAAACTTGTTGTGGAAAGCGACCTAGATACAGCAGCGCCAGAAGGTCAAGCAGCTACAAAATCATTTATAACATTCAAAGAAAATAAAAAAGAATGGGCTGTCCCTGTTAGCTTTTTTAACTCTGATGAAACAAAGAAATTATTATCCCTGTTCGTTCCTGTAAGCCAGCTAGAACAAACTCCATGGAAATTTGCGCAGACAGGAAAAGATAATGGAATCACCAACACTGGCGTTTTAAATATGTGTCAAGCTGTTGTAGCAACAGGTAAATCATTAATGACAATTCAGCGCTATAAAGGTCTTGGTGAAATGAATCCGGAGCAACTTTGGGAAACCACTATGGATCCAGCTCGTCGCACATTCTTACAAGTTTCAATTGATGACGCAATCAAAGCTGATTTGTGGTTTAGCTCCTTGATGGGTGAAGATGTTGAAGACAGAAGATCATACATTGAAAAACATGCTCACTTCGTCAAAAACTTGGATGTATAAGGTTAATAATGATAAGCAATCAAGTTATTAATGAAGTAAAAAACAGGCTTATAAATACTTATAAGCCTGAAGCAATTTATTTATTTGGTTCATACGCATGGGGAAAACCAAACGAAGACAGCGACCTTGATTTATTGATTGTTATAAACGAAACAAAACTACCACCACACAAACGCCCCGTTGCTGGTTATCTTGCCCTGTATGAGATAGATGGGCCACCAACAGATATATTGGTTTATACAAAATCAGAGTTTAACACTCTTATTAAAAAGACTTATAACTTGAGTTATAAAATTAAAACCAAGGGAAAGTTGATTTATGCAAGAGCATGAAAAATGGTTAACAATCGCACACCAAGATTTACACATAGCAAAGCTATGCTTCAACGATACTACATATGCTATTTTGGCACCGGCATTTTTCAGCGCTCAGCAATGTGCTGAAAAATCTATGAAAGCATACTTGGTGTACAAGAAAATGTTACCACCTAAGATTCATGATTTAATTAAACTTTTACAAATGTGTGTAAAATACGACAAAGAGTTCGGATCACTATTAAAAGAAGTCAGTGAGTTAAATCCTTACTCTATTACAACACGTTATCCTGACGAACTATTCTCAATTCCAGACAAAACAACTTTAAAAATAACAATCGAACAAGCAGAAAAAATTTTGCATTTTATTGAATATAAAATTCAGATAAGATCTTGATCTTTTTTTAACATTTTAGATACTTAGGTATGCGTTTTTTATTCCGGGGCTGTAGCTCAGTTGGTAGAGCGTATCGTTCGCAATGATAAGGTCAGGGGTTCGATTCCCCTCAGCTCCACCAAAAAACGTATGTCGTTGTTAAAAAAAGGGAGAAGATCTATGACACGTTTAAAAAGGCTGCTTTCTGCAGCCGCAATAATTTTTGTGAGTATTCAAATTTCAGCATCCACAAATATCCGAGACTCTCAAGTGTTTGAGCGTTGGATAACGCAACAATTTATTTTTGAAGAACAAGATCTAAATAATTTTTATATCAATCATCAAAAAGTCTTTACCCACGCATTCAAACAAACCTACACGCAAAACGTCTCTCAACTAAGAACACTTGTTCCATTTTTAAGCAAACTAACAAACAATTGCATCAACGAACTTGGATATAAGCTTGAACCTCAAATGGATGTTCAAATGGTAGGCAACTTGCAAACTTTACAAAACCTTATTGAATCAAATACGCCCGCATTTATTGATTGGTTAAAGGCAAGCAATTTTGTAGACAACAAGTTAGAACTTGAAGAAGTCAAAAAAAGCTCCAAATATGTTTTAGAGAAGTACAAAATCTTATCAAGTTTATTATTTTCAACTCAAAATTCAGTTACCCAACAAGAAACACTTTTCACTTTCGCAAACAGCCTATTCGAATATTGTTTTAACGATGCAACATGTGAACATTACACGGAACTTCTAATGACGCCAAAATACCATCCGATAGCTCGATACATAAACACAACCATGTGGTTTAACCTAGTCGGTGAAGGCTGGAAACATTGGCATAAAGATTGCCTTACAAATTTAAAGGCTGACTCTAAAAACGGAAAAGAAATCGTCTACATTGCAGGCGGCTGCGATTTTTATGAACTTTTAAAGCAAGGCATTTATAACATAAGAATCATAGATCCGTTCATACCAACACAAGAAAAATATTTCTCCGAAGGTTGGCAATTTTTATTGGATGGCAACATTGGCGATGAGATTAATTTTGGCTTTGATGCAAAGGAAATCACACTCATCAGAAACCATGACGAATCTAGTTTTTACATTTCTACAACCCCGGTCAACCAAACTACTGAAACAAATAAGCTTCCACAAACTATAAAACAAAAAACAATCACTTGGCTTGTGGTAGATAAGTTTGGAAATGAACTTGGCAATGTCATCATTGAACGACGCTTTGCAACCAAAAAAGATTTTGAACCTTCTTCTACAAAAACTTTGTTAATGTCCTACTGCGAGGCAGTTTACACATCATTGCCATCGATTATTGAAGGATGGGACATAGATATCTCAAGCTTTGATAAAGATTTTAAAATGTATGTAAAACAGCTTCGTAAACCAATAACAAAAAATCACATGCTAAACATCAGGCTTGCTAGTGTCATAAATTTGGCGAGTCTAGAATTTATAAACTACGGCTCAAACCCAAACTAACTTAGATTGGATTTTAAAATGTTTAAAAAAATATTTTTTTTAATTTTCACAATATTTTCGACAAATTTATTATCAACACCAACAATAAAAAATGCTGAAACTGATATCTTTAAAAAATGGCTTTCATGGCAAAAAATTTATACGGATGAAGCTTTAAAGAATATTGGCTCTAACATTGACGATGGTTACCTAAATTACTTTAAAACATTTTATGAAAAAAACTTAACACTGCTTTCTGAAAAAACAAAATACTTATCACACATAACTCATGGTCAAATCAACGAAAATGGATATCAATTACAAAGTAAAATTGATGAAAACTTTAAAACTAATTTGTGTAAAATTTACGAGATGTTAGACGAAAATATCCCTGGACTAGTCAAACACATGCAAGAAAATGAGTTTACTGACGCAAAAGAATCACAACAGGAAACGCTTGCCCCAAGCAGTGAAATTATCGAAAAGCATGAAGCCCTAACATCTATGTTGATTACCGCACCAAGTGACGAAGTCGGACGCCAGCGAAAACTTGCATTGGCCAACAGATTGTTTGAATATAGCTTTGCTTCAAAAACCTTTTTTGAATTTGAAAGATTGTCTATGACAAATGCGACACAACCTATATCACGCCTTTTTTATTCGATAATGTGGAAAAATTTAGCGGGTGAGGGTTGGTGTTACTGGTTAAAAGAAAATATAACAAAACTAAAAAATTACTCCGACCAAGGCAAACAAATAGTTTACCTGGCTGGCGGTTGTGACATTTATCAATTGATCAAAAATGGAATTTACAACATCAAAAACATAGATCCAATTTTACCATCGCAGACAAAGTATTACTCCGAAGGCTGGGACTGGCTTGCAAAAAGCAATGAACCCAAAAATGGCATCGGCGACAAAGTTGTTTTTGACTGCGGCACAATTATGGAACGTGTAAAGTACGAAGAAAATGGTTCATTCAAAGCCAGGATTGATAACGGAAAAATTATTCAACTTCCTAAGGCCACTACAATTTGGAAAATTTCAAATGCTGAAGGAGTTGAGCTTGGACAATACATTCATGAACGTCGTTTTATTGAACAACAAGATTTGACGGTTAGCCCAGATAAAATTTTTATGATGTCTTTTAACGAACTTTATTATCTTGCTCTTCCAGATTTTTTAAACGGTTGGCAAATCGATACATTCAAGCTTGATGACAATTTTGAAATTATCATAAAACAGCTACGCAGGCCTGTAGACAAAAAAACAATGTGCAACATGAACATTGCAAGCATAATCAATGCAACCGACCTACATTATCTTAATCTTGGCACCTGCATTAATTGATCATAAATATTTTGAACGCTCTTAACATTTTGGGAAATGTGAAACTTTTGACAGCAATAATCGTAGGCATTTTGCCCAAAATCACTTGCCAATTGATTTGATGTGAGTAATAAATAAAGCTTTTGTGACCATAGATCTGTTTGATTTGGATCAACTAAAAAGCCAGTCTTGCCATCAATTATAAGTTCGTCCAATGGAGAAATATTTGAAGCGATTACCGGCTTTTTCATAAATCCCGCTTCAATAACAGGTCTTGCAAAATGTCCGACTGTTGCAGGAAAAACTAAAACATCAGAAGAGGCCATTGCTTGTGGAACATTTTTTATAGGCCCAAGAAAAATTACATTGTTTTTAACTTTCTCCAAGATAGTTTTAACCTCTGTCTTAAATTTATGCGCGGGAAAAAATTTCTTAATGCCAAAGCTATCAATCTGACTTAAATCAAAATAACCAGCTATAAGTAATTTCGCTTTGGGTAGGCTTTGTAAAAGTTTTTCTAAAGCTCGCAAAATCACCAAAGTACCCTTCTCTTCGGATAGACCGCCCAAAAACAAAATTGCAAGATCGTTTGAAACATTTTTATTTAAATTAGATATTTTATGATCAAAAAATTTATCGTCTACGGCATTGTAAACAACATGCGTTTTAGGCAAAAGCTCCCATGGCTTAGAATCATTTTTACATATCGCAACAATAGCATCGGAATATTTTTCAACACATTTTTTTATAAATTGTTTACGCAAACCGATATATCCATCAGCCAAAGGCTCGCGAATATGCCACACCACAGGTATACCTTTTTTTTTAGCCACAGCACCCCAAGCAACAAGCGAACTTGTATTCAGATGAACAATGTCTGGTTTTATTTTTGTATACCAACAATCGGCAACACGGCTCCATGTTTTGAATGTATGCCAAAAATTTCGACAAATATGATGTGCATGATACCACCTCAGCCACCAGATTTTTGTATGCGAAAAATCATACAAATTTACAGGCCCTTCAATCGCAATACCACGCTGTCTGTACATATCCATTGCATCAGAATCATGCAAAAATAAAACAACTGGCTGATACCTTGTTTTATCCAGGCCTTCGATTAAATAAAGTAGGCTTAGCGGCGCACCGCCAAGCCCTTTGCCATGATGAATAAATAAAATTTTTTTTAACATTTTAAAACTATTTTTTTACTTTGCCGCACATTCATATTTATGACTTCGCGCAGAACAAACTTGCTCGACCTTTAAAAAGTTTGAACCCAAGTTTCTTCCAACGCAAGTGTATGATATACCAGCCAATTTCATTTGTTGAGGTGAAAAACAATTTCTTCCATCAAAAACAACACCGTCTTTAACTTGAACAAAATTTTCAGGTTTATACGCCAAAAATTCTTTCCACTCGGTTAAAATTGCCAACGCATCACATTCGTTTAAAACATGCTGAGCGGTCGAAACAAATTTTACACTGTCACCAAAAATGGCACGAACATTATCAGCCGCAACTGGATCATAGGCAACAACAGAAGCACCTTTTTCAAGCAAAGCTGGAATCACATCAAGTGACGGCGCATAACGAATATCATCTGTCTCGGGCTTGAATGCAAGTCCCCAAAGACCAATTTTTTTACCCGCCAAAGAGTGACCATAATATTTAATAATTTTATCAATAAACCAGTTGCGCTGCTTATCATTCACATCATCAACCTCTTGTAACAGCGTCATTGGTTGGTCATTTTGAATTCCCATGTGAATAAGAGCCTTGATGTCTTTTGGAAAACAACTTCCACCATACCCAATGCCTGCATTCAAAAAAGCGCCGCCTATACGCTTGTCACGTGACATTCCGTTTTTAACCTGTAAAATATCGGCACCAACTTTATCAGCCAAAAGCGCCATCTGATTCATAAAACTTATACGAGTTGCAAGCATGGCATTTGATGCATATTTTGTTAGTTCTGAGGATTCAATATTCATGCTCAAAAATTGATCGTCTGTTTTCAAAAATGGCTTGTAAAGATCGAATAAAATTCTTTCAGCGCGAACACTTTCAACACCAACAACGACTCTGTCAGGCTGTAAAAAATCATTTAAAGCATCGCCCTCTTTTAAAAATTCAGGATTCGATGCAACATCAAAATCAATATCCAAAGCTCTCAAGTTTAATTGATCTTGAATGATTGTTTTTACAGCTTTACCAACACCCACAGGAACAGTGGATTTATTAACCACCACCATGTATTCACTCATGTGCTGACCAATTTCGCGTGCTACAGACCAGACGTAAGATAAGTCAGCAGAACCGTCTTTAAGACTTGGAGTTCCAACGCAAGAAAAGATTACCTGTGCATCGTAATCAAATGCCTGAGATATTTTTTCGACAAAAATTAATTTTTCAGTTTTGATTCCATT
>Ga0172371_10012729_pt1 | contig 11041 bp, 6 predicted proteins | sample Lak12m_FD_114543 | JGI IMG/M metagenome (GOLD analysis project Ga0172371, IMG submission 114543) | Freshwater microbial communities from Kabuno Bay, South-Kivu, Congo - kab_022012_12m | ecosystem: Environmental > Aquatic > Freshwater > Lake | place: Democratic Republic of the Congo: South-Kivu... | reverse complement strand
ACTATTTGAACGCCATAAAGTAAACAGGCGCCCCTCACCGGATGGACCAAGGCTGGTTCATGTTATATCTGAAGACGATCTCGAGCTTATCGCGAATGCTCTCCGTGGGAAGCACGAGGGTTATTGCCCTATGCTCGCGGAAATCCGTGCTCGAGGGCGTCCCGACGATACTGCGCTCGAAATGCACCGGCACGCTCAGCTTTCTTATGTGGCGAAGATGCGAGCCATTATGGCCAACGCGCTCTCTTCGCGCAACGTGCATCGAATGACTGAACTCGACGCCGGACTGTACCGCTTGCCGTTTCCATATGCTGAGATCTTCCTCCATGAAGCGGGACGCCACCGGCAGCACATCGGAACCGATGAGATGCGTGAGATTCAGCTTCATGCCCGTATGCATAGCGATGAACCTGCGGACTATCTCGATTGTGTCGGCGTTCGCGCCAATATCGAGGGGAAGAATGAAGGGCTCGAAAAGTCCGGCCAATTGCATTTTCGCTATTTGGTATCTGAAGGCATAGTCCGTCTTCTGCGGCTTGCCGAGGTTCGGCGAACCTTCGGGTACGATTATCACGATATCGGAATGATTGTGCGGCGATGCGAGCAACCTCAAGGCTATGGTGAGATGGGTGAGTTGAAATGGATCGAAGGAGCCTATGTATATCGCGACGCGCGCCACTCCGCCGGGATACCGGACTATCTTCGGATAGTCCCTCGTATCCAAAGGCTGAATGTCACCTCGGCGAGCCTTTTCGTCGATATCGTAGAGCGCTTTGACGATCAGCTTTTCATAGTAGGAATAATCGCTCAGTTCGAGGGGCCCCAGATAGCCGAGATGGGGGAGTGATTCAAATATCTTTTTCAGACGCCTGGCGAGAAGATCGACTTTTGGGTTTGAGAACTTTGATGGCCAGAGACAGGGAAACTTGTTGGCAATAGTGCGTGAAGACTCATGTCCCTCTCGTTGATCCATTCGTACAGTATTCAATGAAAAGTACAATAATGCAACAAATTTTGTTTCATCAGCGCGTTTCTTAAGCGCCCCGCGACATGGGTGATCTGGGTGTTTTTGTTAATAGATATTTTTTTATTCATAAATTTTGTTCAAAGACAAATCAAATAACATTTTTTATATTTATTACATTTTATCGATATATTTTTCTTGACAAGATAAAAAGACGGTGCATACTGCTATCATAAAGGAACCAATGGTCAACGAAAACCTTTGCTTCGGTTCGGTCGGCAAGGAGGCAGTATGCCATCGATCACGGTAAAGCAGACGAGTTCCGACATTGAGCGCATCGTCCGCGACAATCTTGGAACCCAGGGAAGTCTGCTGAAAATTCTGGAACAAGCGCAGGAGAGCGATCCGAAACATTACTTATCCGAGGAAATGCTCAGGCGTATCTCGGAACTCGTGGGGGCGCCGCTGTCACAAGTCTATTCGATGGCGACTTTCTATTCCTTTTTCAACCTCAAACCTCAGGGAAAACACTCCATCGTCGTATGCAGGGGCACCGCCTGCCATACCAGGGGCTCACTCGCCCTCCTCAATGAAGCCCTGGCCCGTATGGGCATCCGCGGCTTCAAGGAAGAGGAGGAAAATTCCGCTACGAGCCTCGATGGGTTCGCTTCGATAAGGACAGTGGCCTGTTTCGGCCAATGCGCTCTCGCGCCGGTCGTCATGATCGACGGCGTGGTGAAGTCAAGGATGACGATCGGCAAGCTGGTCTCGCTTCTCGACAAGATCAAGAAAGAAGGTAACAAATGAACGCCATAACCGATCTAGGCACTCTCCGGAACAAGGGCTTGTCTCACCTCGTCAATGGGACTCCATGGATCTCGGTCGGGCTGGGCACCTGCGGCATAGGCAACGGCGCCGACGAAGTCTTCGCAGCGCTCGCCGAGACCGTGAAGATCGCGAAAATCGACGCCAAGGTCAGGCGCGTCGGCTGCTTTGGGTTCTGCGCCGCCGAACCGATCGTCATGGCCTACCGACCGGGGAAACCTCTCCTCATGTTCGCCGACGTCAAGCCATCCAAAGCCGCCTCCCTCGCGAAAGGCCTTGCGGATGAAGCTGCCTTCGAGAAAATCGCCAAACTTGCCGAGGCCAAGATAGAATCCTGGGATTTCAGGACTCATTCCATCGTTTTTGGAAGCGATTACCCCTTCCTGCCCACATGGAAAGATTTGGCCTTCTTCAAAGGCCAGGAAAAGCTCGTATTGCGCGACTGCGGCCTCATCGATCCGGAGCAGATTGAGGAGTATATAGCAGTGGGAGGTTACTCAGGTCTCCTCAAAGCCCTCACCACGATGACGCCTGATTCCCTGATCGAGGAAGTGAAGAAAGCGGGGCTTCGCGGTCGCGGCGGCGCGGGATTCCCCACATGGAAAAAGTGGCGGATCATGCGGGACAACGTGCTCGCCAATCCCGGAGATGCCTACGCGATATGCAATGCCGACGAAGGTGACCCGGGCGCCTACATGAATCGCAACGAAATCGAGTCCGACCCCCATATGCTCATCGAAGGGATCATCATCGGAGCTTACGCGATGGGAGCCACCCAGGGTATCGTTTATGTCCGCGCCGAATACCCTCTGGCGGTCGAGAGACTCAGCAATGCGCTCAATCAAGCTAGACACGCTGGCTTGCTTGGCAAGAATATCCTGGGGAGCAAGTTCAATTTCGACATCGAAATCGTGACCGGAGCCGGCGCCTTCGTCTGTGGCGAGGAAACCGCCCTCATCGCATCCATAGAAGGAAAGGCTGGACGACCCGCGCCGCGGCCCCCCTTCCCCGCCCAGAAAGGCCTCCATGACAGGCCGACGACCATCAACAATGTCGAAACATGGTGCAATGTGCCCGTCATCATAGCGCGCGGAGGGGAATATTTCGCTTCCTTCGGCACGCCTACGAGCACGGGCACCAAGGTGTTCTCTTTCGTCGGCAAGGTACGAAACACAGGGCTCGTCGAGCTTCAAATGGGCTCGACGCTTGAGAGCGCCGTCTACGGCATGTGCGAGGGAATGGGACCAAAGAAGAAGATCAAGGGACTCCAGTCCGGCGGACCTTCGGGAGGATGCATTCCCGCCTCCCTTTTCAAGACGCCGATCGACTACGAGCATCTGGCCGAATTGGGTGCCATCATGGGTTCCGGCGGCATGGTCGTCATGGATCAGGACAACTGCATGGTCGATGTCGCCCGCTATTTCATCAGTTTCACGGCGAGCGAATCCTGCGGCAAATGCACCCCCTGCAGAGAGGGCACCTCGCAGATGCTCAACATCCTCCAGGGCGTCGCGGACGGGGACGCGAGCGAGCAGGATTTGAAGACGCTGGAGAGCCTCGCCATTTCAGTGAAGGATTCCGCTCTCTGCGGGCTTGGGCAAACGGCGGCAAATCCCGTCCTGACGACGCTCAAGTACTTCAGGGACGAATACATCCAGCACATCAAGGCGAAGCGCTGTCCGGCTGGCGTCTGCGAAAACCTCTACGTGGCCCTCTGCGAATCTTCCTGCCCCCTCCACATGAATATCCCCGGCTACCTCCAGCTTCTCAAGGAGAACAGGATAGAAGATGCCTTCGAACTCACCTTGCGCGAGAACCCCCTGCCCGGTTCTCTGGGGAGAATCTGCCATTTCCACTGCAGGATGCGCTGCAGGCGCGACATGCTCGACGAGCCCGTCTCGCAGGGCGAAATCCACCGATATCTGGCCGATTCCATGTACAAGATGGGCAGGGAAAAATCCATCTATAACAGGCTACTCAAGGAAAAGCTGCCGGCGACGGGCAAAAAAATCGCCATCATCGGCGCCGGCCCCGCCGGCCTCGCGGCATCTTTCTGGTTGTCCAGTCTTGGCCACGAGGTGACGGTCTACGACGCCTCGAGCGAGGCCGGCGGCGTGCTCATATGGGGCATCCCATCCTACCGGCTGCCAAAGGATGTGCTCAAGAAAGAGATTTCCTTCGTCCAAAAGTTGGGAGCGCGCTTCATTTTTAACACAAGGATGGAGACGAAGGAACAGTGGCAAAGGCTGCTCGACGCTTCGGACGCCGTTGTCGTCGCCACAGGGGCGGGAAAGGAAATCAACCTCGGCATTCCAGGGGAAAACCTGAAAGGTGTCATTCCCGCGGGTGATTTGCTCAAAAAGATCAGTGAAAACCAGAAGCCGAAGATCGGAAGCGAAGTGATCGTCGTTGGAGGTGGAAACTCCGCCATCGATGCCGCGAGATCCGCGCTCAGGCTGGGCGCTCATGTCACGCTCGTGTACCGGCGAGCCCGATCGGACATGCCGGCCAACATCGAGGAGCTGAGCGGCGCCCTCGATGAAGGTGTTTCCCTTGTCTGCATGACCCAGCCCGTGGAAGTGCTCGGCAACGGAAACAAGGAGGCGCCAAAAGCGGTAGCCCTCAAGGTCCAAAGGATGAAGGCGGGCCCGGTGGATTCGACTGGCCGCCCGACTCCCGTCCCGATGAACGATTTTTATGAGATCCCTTGCGATTCGATCATCGTGGCCATAGGCGAAAAAGTGAGCCTGCCAGGGCTCGAGGCCATCGATGTAAGCGCCGAGCGCGATGGCAGGGTGAAGATCGATCCCTTCTCGCTGCGCTCAGCCAATACCAAGGTATTCGCCTGCGGCGACGCGGCGATGGGCCCGGCTACGGCCGCAGAAGCCATGGGCCAGGCCAGGATCGTCGCGGAATCCCTCGACGAGAGCCTCACCGGCGAAAAGCGATTCCAGAGCCTCTTCAGATCCTTCGATTACAAGATGGAGGTGCCCGTCAAGCTGACCAAGGCGAAGATGACGCGAGCACAATTCATCCCCGTCGACGCGCGCAAGAGCAACTTCATGGAGATTTCCCTCGGCTATACGGGAGAGCAGGCGCGAATCGAAGCCGAGCGCTGCCTGCGCTGCGATGTCCGCGAACGGAAGCGCCAAACCTACAGCGCGCCGCTGGAAGAATAAGGGGGATGCCATGGAAACGAAAACAATAACGATCAGCGTAGATGGGCGGAATCTGGAAGTCGATCCCGACAAGAATCTCATAGAGGCGTGCGCGAAGGCGGGCGCGAAGATTCCCACGCTCTGTTTCATGAAGGATATATCGTCCAACGCCTCATGCGGCGTATGCGTCGTGGAGGTCGAGGGAGCCAAGGCTCTCGTGCGGTCCTGCGTGCAGAAGCCTTCCCCCGGGATGAAGATACATACCGCGAGCTCCAGAGTCTTGAGCGCGCGAAAAACCGCGGTGGAACTGCTCCTGGCCAACCATCCGACGGACTGCCTCTCCTGCATCAGATCGGGTAGCTGCGAGCTTCGAACTCTCGCCGAGGCCCTCGGCGTCAGGGCTTCGCACTATCCCAAGCTCAAGAAATTCGCCCCGCCCGACACTTCCTCCGATGGTCTCGTCCGGGATGATTCCAAGTGCATCCTCTGCGGCCGATGTGTCGCCGTTTGCGCCGAGGTCCAGTCGGTTCACGCGATCGCTTTTTCAGGAAGAGGAGCCAGAACTCGCGTCACCACTTTCATGGACAGGGGCCTGGGGAATAGTTCCTGCGTGCAATGTGGTCAATGCTCGGTTGTCTGCCCGACGGCGGCGATTTCCGAAAAAGATCAATCGCTGGAAGTCATGGCTGCCCTTGCGGCTCCTGGCCTCAATCTCGTGGTGCAGACGGCACCAGCCATCCGCGCCTCGCTCGGTGAGGCGCTGGGAATGCAGGCGGGCAGTCTCGTCACGGGGAAAATGGTCGCCGCCCTGAGGCGTCTTGGCTTCACCAAGGTCTTTGACACTCAGTTCACCGCCGACCTCACCATCATGGAGGAGGGCACAGAGCTCATCGAGCGGGTCAAAGGCGGCGGAACACTGCCGATGATCACTTCCTGTTCGCCTGGCTGGATCAACTTCATCGAAGCTTTCTACCCGAGCCTCCTTGGGCATCTCTCCACCTGCAAGAGCCCCCAGCAGATGTTCGGGGTCGTGGCCAAGACCTATTATGCGGAGAAGACGGGAATCGCGCCCGAATCCATGCGGGTAGTCTCGATCATGCCCTGCACCGCCAAGAAAGGCGAAACCAAGCGCGCCGGCATGGACTCGGCCTACACCTGGTGGGAGGCCAAGGGCATCGCAAAGCCCAAGGCGAAAGGATCGTCACGCTACCAGGACGTGGATTGGGCTCTCACGACGAGGGAATTGGCACGGATGATACGCATGTCGGGCATAAATATGGCCGAATTGCCCGAAGAGGAATTCGACAACCCGCTGGGTGCCTCGACGGGAGCGGCAACGATTTTCGGCACGACGGGCGGCGTCATGGAAGCGGCCCTTCGCACCGTTTACGAGGTGCTCGAGGGCAAGCCATTGCCGCAGACCGATTTCACGCCGGTCCGCGGCTTGAAGGGAATCAAGACTGCCGAAGTGCCCGTGGCGGGAATGACGGTCCGCGTCGCCGTGGCGCATGGCCTCAAGAACGCTAGGGTCCTCCTCGATGAGATGGCGGCGGGAAAGAGCCCCTATCACTTCATCGAAGTGATGTCCTGTCCCGGCGGCTGCATCGGCGGCGGTGGACAGCCGGTATTGCCCGACATCGACAAAAAGATCGCGAGAAACCTCTCGCTTTACACCGAGGATCTGAGGCTTCCCGAAAGGAAGTCGCACTTGAACACCGAGGTGAGCGCGCTCTACACGGAGTTCCTCGGACAGCCCGCGGGGCACCTGTCGCACGAACTGCTGCACACGAAGTACGCCGCAAGGAAATTCTAGGGGAGCGCCCGGAACGGGTGGTCCGGCGAGGGCGCCCCGCTGCGCGGGGCGCCCTCGCCTTCTCCTCGCTTCGCCTTGAATCGTACCGCGCGGCCGATCCCCGTTTCTGGACAAAGCCCTCCTGGCAAAGTACTATGCAAAAGTGAATATCAAAGCCGTTGGGTTCGATTTGGACGGAACGCTCTATCCAGCCTGGTGGATGTACGCCGTTTCCGCGGATGTTGGAGTGCGACACCCCTTCCTTCTCCATGCGTTCAGCCGGGTTCGCAAACTGTTGAGAAAGCGGACAATCGCCGAGGCATTGGAGTTGGATACGGCTAACGCGAAGTCCATGACCGTATCGGAGGCTTTTAAGATTCGACAGGCCTCCTTGGTCGCGAAAAACATGGGCGCTGATCCCGCTGCCATCGCTCAATCGATAGACGCTACCGTGTATTCAGCCATAGAGAAGCGATTTCTTCTCGTGAAGCCGTATCCGGGGGTTAGGTCTTGCCTGGATACGCTCCGCCGCTCCGGTCTTCACCTCGGGTTGCTCTCTGATCTTCCCCCTAGAAAGAAAATCCAATTGCTGGGCTTCGAGGATTATTTCGATCTTGTCCTTTGTTCCGAGGACTTTGGAGCTCTCAAGCCCGATCCGCGCCCCTTTTCGGCGCTCTCCGCCGGCTTTGGCCTCGAGCCAGAATCCATCCTTTATGTCGGCAATAAACGGGAATATGATATCGCCGGGGCGAAATCCATCGGCATGAAAACCGCTTTCATCGGCAGAAGGAAAGATCCCTGCGCCGATTTCTCCTTCACAAAGTGGGCAGATCTGACTCGCTGGATTCTCGACCGCAAGTCTTGACTCAACGCTGAGCCCTATACGGCGAGCTTGGCGCAAGGGCGTTGCGCCAAGCTCGCCGCCTACAACGTATATACATCACCGCTTCTGGCGAAATCCAACCTGCTTCCGACAGGCGGGTCCGTCCTGAAATGCGTGGCCACGAGCTTCGTGCCAGGATCAAGAAGTGGCAACACGAGGGATTCGATCTCTTCGGGGCTCAGGTGCACGCCGCCAAATCCGGAACCCCCGCTGTCGCAAAGCACAAGCTTTCCTCCAATTGAGAAAAGCTTCTCGAGGCGGGGCCCCCACCGCGTATCAGACGTGGCGATAAATGTGGGTTCCGAGCCAGCGCCTTCCCCGAAGCTGATGGAGTACGTTGGGGGCGAATGCTCGCTCCTGAAGAATTTCATCCATACCTTGTCACCCACCGTTACTGCCTCATCTTCCAGGATTTCCCGAATATCGAGGGCGGTAAGACTCCATTCCACATAGGGGTGGTCGGGGGAAATCGCGAGGCCGAGCATTTCCTTCATCCATTCGCGCACGCCTGCCGGGGCAAAAAGCCTTAGCGGCTCGCCCTTCAGGATGTCGCGCTCCAGGTAAAGATTGAAAAGAAGGAAGGGCAGCCCGAAACAGTGATCGCCATGAAAGTGGGTTATCACGATCGTGTCGATATCGCCGATGCGTATTTTCTCGCGCCTGAGCGACTGCAATATATCGGGCGGAGTTTCCACGAGAAGATGCCCGTCAACCCAAAAAGCATTGAATGGCAACCCCTCATTTTCGAATCCTCCCGTGCCGAGAATCTTGACTTCCATGACGGCTCCATCAATCACGCTGGCGTGCTAGTCTCGCCAGACTTCAGCCACGAGAGGTTGTGTCTTCAGATACGCCACATCCTTGTCGAGGGCCGAGCATGCTATGTGCGCGCCTGCATTCACGATCGCTTCTCTTCCGTTTTCGGCGAGAGGTAGGTGGAAGATGAGGATGCAGGGGCCATGAAGTGAGTATATCGCATCGCGGAGCTCGATCAAGGTTTCTTCATCATACTTTGAGCCCCCCCCCGCCGGGACGAGCCTTACATGAAGTTCCCTCCATGCTTTTTCCTTCAGCGAGGCTGGATCGAGCAATTCTTTTACCTGGAGCGAGGGTTTGCCCCGGGAGGCATCGAAAGTCCCCTTGATGCAATACACTTTATCGGTGACAAGCCGCGATCTGAGCTGCTCCAAAGTATCGGGGAACACGACGATTTCGATGGACCCCGCGTAATCCTCCAGGAGGCCGAAGGCCATCTTTCGCCCGGCTTTTGTGATGATTTCACGAAATTCCATGAGCATAGCGACGACAATGTATTCCTTGTCCTGCGTGGCATGCTCGGGGTGACCCAAGTCCAGCGTCGACGATCTCTCCCAGATCAGTTTGTACTCATCCATGGGGTGACCGGTGAAATAGAAACCCAACAGAGCTTTCTCGAAATCGAGCATCTCCTGGCGGCCATATTCCTCGCAGGGTTCCATGGCGAAGGGCGGAAAGACGGTTTCATCGCCTGCGTCGAAGAGGCTCCCCTGACGCGAGGATTCATGCTCGACCTTTGCCGCGACCCACTCCAGGGCGCGTTCCAGGTTGAGCATCAGTTCCTTTCGCCTGCATCCGAGCGAATCGAAGCAGCCGGCGTGGATCAGCGATTCAAGAATTTTTTTGTTGAGGCCAGCCGAAGCCATGCGCGAGAGAAAGTCAACGAAACCGGTATAGGAACCATGGGCCTTCCTCTCATCGACGATGGCGTTGGCGATACCGTCGCCCACGCCTTTTATTCCGAGAAGCCCATAGACGATCTCGCCTTTCTCGACGCTGAACATGGCTTCCGAAAAGTTGATATCGGGCGGCAGTACTCTGCGCCCGATCGCCCTCGCCTCGCTGATATATTGGGTAAGCTTATCGGTGTTGTTTATCTCGTTGGTGAGGTTGGCCGCCATGAACTCAGCGGGATAATTTGCCTTGAGGTAGGCGGTCCGGTAGGCGACGACGGAATATGCCGCCGCGTGCGATTTGTTAAAGCCGTAGCCCGCGAACGGCGTGAGAATATCGAAGATTTCCTCGGCTTCCTCGCGTTTGTACCCTCTTCCGAGGGCGCCTTCGATAAAAGGGCCCCTCTCTTTCGCGAGGATTTCGGGCTTTTTCTTTCCCATCGCCCTTCTCAAGAGGTCGGCGCGCCCTAGCGAGTAGCCGGCCACTTCCTGCGCGGCCTGCATGACTTGTTCCTGGTAGACGATGACGCCATAGGTGGCTTTCAGGTATTTCTCAAGCGAGGGATGGGGATAGGTGATGGGCGTCTTTCCGTTTTTGGAGTCGATGTACTTGTCGATGAAGTCCATCGGGCCGGGGCGGTAAAGGGCGTTCAAGGCGATCAGGTCTTCTATCGAATTGGGTTTGGCGCGTTTCAGGATATTTTGCATGCCCGAGGATTCGAATTGGAAAATCGATGTGCTTTTGCCTTCGCCCAAGAGCTGGAAGGTCTTCCTGTCCTCCTCGGGAATGTCGCTTTCCACGAGGTCGATGCCCCGCTTCTTGAGGAGGTTGAGCGTGTTCTTTATGAGAGTCAGGGTCTTGAGGCCGAGGAAGTCCATTTTGACCAAGCCGCAGTTCTCAAGGTAATCCATCGTGTATTGGGTGGAGATATTGCCCGTCTTGGGATCTTTGTAGAGGGGAACGAAGTCCGTGAGCTCGGATTTGCCGATGACGATGCCGGCCGCATGGATGGAGCTGTGTCGGTGCAGGTTTTCGAGGCGCAAACCTATTTTGAAGAGTTCCTGGTAGCGCGGATCCTCGGCAAGACCGCGGAGTTTTGGCTCCATGTCGAAGGCTGTCTCGAGGGTCATCTTGGGGTCTTCGGGGATGAGCTTAGCGATGTTGTTGGCGTCCTCGAAGGATATATCGAGGGCGCGCGCCACGTCCTTTATGACGGCCTTCGCTTTCAGCGTACCGAAGGTTATGATCTGCCCCACCCTGTCCACGCCGTATTTCTTGGTCACGTAATCGATGACCTCGCCGCGCCGTTCGAAGCAGAAGTCGACGTCGAAATCCGGCATGGAAATTCGCTCAGGATTGAGGAATCGTTCGAAGAGGAGATCATATTTCAGGGGATCGATGTCGGTGATCCTGAGGGCATAGGCGACGATCGAACCGGCGCCCGAACCTCGCCCTGGCCCTACGGGGATATCATGCCTCTTGGCCCAATCGATGAAGTCCCACACGATGAGGAAATAGCCCGTGAATCCCATCTTGATGACAACTGAAAGCTCGTATTCAGCCCGCTTGACGATTTCCTCGTCGGCATTGGGGTATCGCTTGGCCAAGCCTTCGAAGGTGAGATGGCGCAGGTAAGCTTCGGGCGATTCGTACTCGGGGGGAATGGCGTAGTCCGGAAGCATGGGGCCGGGGAAGTCGATCTTCAGCTT
>Ga0172371_10012728_pt1 | contig 11041 bp, 7 predicted proteins | sample Lak12m_FD_114543 | JGI IMG/M metagenome (GOLD analysis project Ga0172371, IMG submission 114543) | Freshwater microbial communities from Kabuno Bay, South-Kivu, Congo - kab_022012_12m | ecosystem: Environmental > Aquatic > Freshwater > Lake | place: Democratic Republic of the Congo: South-Kivu... | reverse complement strand
GCATCCGGGAGATCGACCGCTTTCAGGCGGCCGGAGTACCGGAGGGCAACGGGGGTCAGACAGAGCGAGAGGAGCAAGGCGGGGAAGAAGATCAACGCAAGGTTATTGTGTTGCAGAAGATCTCTCAAGCCTTGAGGCCCCCTTCAACTACAACTTCGATGCAACGACAATTTATGGCAATTGTTGATTCTTGGGAAAAGATTAACCAAATTCGGAACCGAAATGGAAGAATTATATGTTGCTTACGCGCGGTCACCCCTATGAATAGAATCATATTTCAAGAGGATCTCCGAAATTCGCTCCGCGGTTTTCCCATCCCAAGGCGCCGATAACTGTTCAGTTCGGTCTAGGTGGTCAGATTGCATGGTAGAAAATCAATAACCCTCGGCTTGGACTCATACTCTTAATGCATGGTCGTAAGCAGCCAGAAGATGCGGCACTGAGTACGGCCAAGAAAGTTTCGTTTCCACCCGCTCTCTTCCATTCTTTCCCATTTCTTCCCTGATGGCCGGGTTATCGGCAAGAAAAAGAATCCTTTCTGCAAATTCCTCGATTTTATTCGGTGTCGCATACAGGGCTGCATTACCGCAGGAAACCTGGGTTTCCTTGAGGCTGAAAGCGACTACTGGTTTTTCGAGTGCCATATATTCCATCACCTTGTTCATGGTTGATTTGTCGTTCAGGGGATTATTTGGGTCAGGCTGTACGCATATGTCGCAGGCGGACAACGTCGCCAGCATTTCATCATCTGGCACCCGTCCAGTGAACGTCACGGATTCATCCAAACCCATTTTTTTCGCCATTTCCATTAGCACAAACCTGTGGCTCCCTCCGCCTATGAGGACAAATTTTATGTCCTTCCTCCCATTTTTATTACGGATGCCTTCCGCCGCCAAGAGAAGGTAATCCACTCCGTCTTGGATATTCATATTCCCCAAGTAACCAACGAGGATTTCTCCATCCATCTTGAGACCATTGCGAGGAGGAACCTTCCGAAACTTGTTCAGGTCAGGCCCGTTTCGGACCACGAAAACTTCCTCAGGAACCTTCCCACCCCTTTCAATTGCGATTTCCTTGTAAGATTCATTAGTTGCGATTACAGCATCAGAAAATTGGTACGATTTTTTTTCCAGGAACTTTAGAAGTTTATATGGCAAATCACTATCGGAGCCGCCCTCACGAGAAAGGTATAATTCCGGGCAAAGGTCGTGATGATCAAATATGAACTTTCTCCCAATAATTTTATAAGGCAGAGCAATAATCCAACAAATGTCCATAGGATTGCATGCTTGAAATACTGAGAACCCGTTCCGAATAAACACCCAAAACGTAAGTAATGAACCGAATAGTAAAGAAACACTATGTTCTACACCATGCCACAGATTCCCCTTTGCGTTAGGTTTCGGATAATAGTATGCCCTTAGTTTATCGTTGTATTTTTTATAGAAATGATCCTTCGGATATTTTGGAGAAATAACGGTAACTTCCCATCCTGCCTCTAATAGAGCGTCCGCCTCGCGTATAACCCTGTTGTCATATGTAAATGATCCGTCCTCGATAAATATTAGTGTCTTTTTTTTCATTGTTGTCTTTTACCAGGAGATTCCTTCATAATTAGCCTTTGTTTTCAAGCCCGGAGATATTCTTACCAGATCAAATACATGTTGGTCGTCGCGGACTTTATTTAAAATATCTTCAAATTCAGGACTTTTATTTCCAATCACAATGACCTCGCTATGATCGATTATTTCACTTATGTCCTTCACCATGAGTTCCGCGATATGCGGAATGCGTGTCTCGATAAATTCTTTATTTGCACCGAAAACCTTCGCTAGGCTCACGTTGCTGTCATAGACCTTAATCGAATACCCCTTCCCGAGCAAAGTCTCGATCAACTCCACAATCGGTGACTCCCGAAGATCATCCGTCCCCGCCTTGAAGGAAAAACCGAGAACCCCTATCTTCTTCTTCCCGAATGCCATCACTCGTTTCACAGCGTTTTTGATCTGCTGTTCATTGCTGGATTGAATGGACTGGATCAGGGGCATTCTCAGATCGAGTGACTTGGCTTTGTAAGAAATGGCATTGAGGTCTTTTGGAAGACATGAGCCACCAAAGGCAAACCCTGGTTTGAGGTAATAGGGAGACAAATTCAATGTTGTGTCCAAACAAAATATATCCATTACTTCGTGGGAGTCGATTTGCATGGCCTTGCACAAATTTCCGATCTCGTTTCCGAACGTAACCTTTAGTGCATGGAACGTGTTGTCCACATATTTAACCATCTCGGCCACTCGAAGTGATGACCTCACAAGGGGAGCCTCGATCTTCTTGTAGAGCACGGAGACGGAATTAATGTCCCTGTCTCGAAAAGAACCAATAACGGTTTTTGGAGGGTTAGAGAAGTCATGCACCGACGTAGACTCTCTCAGGAACTCCGGATTGAACACGACGCCAAAATCGATGCCCTCTTTTTTTGTTGACGTCCTTTCCAGTATCGGGATGACGATATTTTCCGTTGTTCCCGGCAGCACCGTAGAACGAATAACCACGATGTGATAACTGTCCTTCTCTTTCAGAACCTCTCCTATTTCTCCTACAACCTTTTGCACGTACTTCAGGTCCAAGGAACCATTTCCCCTGGAAGGTGTCCCCACACACACGATCGAGATATCGGAACCAAGAATTGCCTCGCGGCTCTCCGTCACGGCTTTCAGCCGCCCATCCTTCACGGCACTCGCGATCATCGGCTTCAAATCTTTTTCAATAATGGGAGAACGTCCACTGTTGATGATGTCGACTTTATTTCCGTTGGGATCCACCCCCGTGATCTCGTGACCATCATTTGCGAGACACGCCGCAGTGACTGCGCCTACATAACCGAGACCAAAGATGCTAATTTTCATCATTCCCCTTTCCCAGTCCACCGTCGATGAAGATGCGAAACCACAGTTCCAAGTTGATGACAGTCCATAGGGCTTTAGAACTATCGATTCTCCCAGAGATATTTCCTTCAAATAATCTCCGCAGAACCTTATGATCAAACAGACCCCGCTGCCGGCATTTTTTAGAAAACACGACGTCCTCCACCCAATCCCGAAGTTCCCGGCGGAGCCAATTGGCCAAGGGGGTCGTAAATCCGACCTTTCCTCTTTGGAGAATCTCCTTAGGAAGAATGCCGCCCAACGCCCCCCTCAGAAGTTTCTTCGTGGTGAGATGACTTATTTTTAATTCCAGAGGGAGCGAAAAACAAAATTCGATCAAGGCATGGTCCATAAACGGCGCTCGCAATTCGAGGGAGTTCGCCATCGTGATTCGGTCGGCCCGTTCAAAGAGATTGTCGGGAAGCCAATAATTGAGGTCGATGTAGAACATCGCCTCTGGACCTTTGTATCCAAGAAATCTAAGTCTCTTATCCATCTCTTTCGGAGAATCGAATGCATGCCTCCTGAATTCATCGCTCACTATGCCCTCGTCGTCCAAAGATGCAAACCAGGTGAAAGCTCTCTTGATATCGTTCTCGATATCGGCGGCCGCCAGGTATTGGTTCGCCTTCTTGAATCGGAAAGGAAGATATTTTGGCATCTGTCGGCATATCCACTTTATCGCTCCCGGGAGTGCCCTGTAATATCGTGTATAGGGATCGAGAATGTACTTGTAATAACCGCCGAGGATTTCGTCGCTCCCCTTTCCCGAAAGCACGACCTTCACCTTCTCTCCCGCCACACGGCTCATCATGTAAATCGGAATATCCGCCGGCTCGGATACGGGCATTTCCCTGCACCGGATGAGATCCTCGATGTTGTCTTTGAAATCCGTATGGTCGACCAGAACTTCGTGGTGGTCCGTGCCACAGGATTTCGCCATGAGGCGTGCGTACCCGAGTTCGCTTTTCCAGGGGGGCTTGAACCCGACAGAGTAGGTCTTTATATTCTCCCCGGCGTGCTTGTGCATAAAGGAAACAATAGCACTGGAATCTATCCCGCCAGAAAGGAATGCGCCTACGGGAACGTCTGCGATCATGCGTTTTTCGACAGCGAATTCGAATCTATCCAGGAATTCCCCCTCCAAATCAACCTGCTCCTCTCGCCGTCGCGGCAGCGAGGGCTGGATATCCCAGTACCGTTGGACCGCCATCCCCTTTTCCGACACAACGGCGAATGACGCTGGTGGAAGTTTATAAATGTTCTTGAACATCGTATGGGGGCCAGGAACGTATCTGAGGTACATATAGTCGCGTAGTTTTTCCGTATTCTGTCTGGATTCGACATCGGGATGCCCCAAGATGGCCTTGATCTCTGAGGCGAACAGGAATTTGTTTTCGTCGGAATAATAAAAGAATGGCTTCTTCCCCGCTCTATCCCGAGCGACGAAGATCTTCCTCTCCTGCTCATCCCAAACTGCGAAGGCGAACATCCCTTCCAACATGCTCAAAGAAGTGGAACCATATGTCATATATAAATACAGCAGAACTTCGGTATCACTCGTTGAACGAAATTCACAACCTCTTTTCCTAAGCAGGGACTGAAGCTCCCGGTAATTGTAGATCTCCCCGTTAAAGACGATCCAGTAACGACCTGAAGGATCCCCCATGGGTTGATGACCACCGAGTGACAGATCGATGATGCTGAGTCTCCTATGGCCGAGAGCGGCGACGGGAGGATTCGTGCCGCTTACGTAAACACCTCGGTCGTCCGGTCCCCGGTGTGCCATCGTATCCGTCAAGCGTTCGATCACCCGCAAGTCTTTATCCGTTACGCCCTGAAAACGGAGGATCCCCGCAATCCCGCACATGTCAAAAACAAATCCTGGTGGCGAATTCGCCGGAACCCCTCATCCGATTTCTTCCAACGATAGTGAATGTTTTTTCCTTTGACCCATAGACCCGGGAGAGCCAACCGAGTGGCAACACATCATTTCCGTAGTAGATGGAGAGTTCCATCCGTGGTTCAACCCGCACAATGATATTTCCCCCGGCAAGGCATATTGAAACGGTGCCCCTGTCGATAATTTCCGGGATGCACTCACCCCCCAGATGGAAGAATTGTTCGACAAGATGTTCTCTTGGCGACTCGATACGATCCATAATGGACAAGGCCTTATTATCAATTTCGAACGTGATTGCCCGGCTGTGCACAGCCGGGCTTCGCAAGAATCCATAACCCGTGTGTTTTCCCGAAACCTGTTCGCCCTCCGTCCAACCGGTACACTCCGCCTCCGCATGCCGAATTGCCATAAAAGCCCCGCCAAATTCCGACTGGTCGGCGCCATCGATCCTCACGGTGTTATGAGCGGAGGTCCCCCGGAAATAGTCTCTCCACCTATTTCGAATGAAATAGATATACGTCCCGGGATCAATGAAAACGGGATCGTTGTCAACATGGAGGATAAAACTCAAAGCATCCGCGTGACCGTGGGCCGCCATTGGCTTCATGCCCAACGGGCCGCAGTCGAACGTGACCGTGATATGCCGGTCATTCAGGGTGTTTTCCAGAATGTAGTTGCCGCTCTCCTCGAATGCAAGTCTTCCACAAACCCCACGTTTGCCGGCACTGCCTGTCAACTCCTGGAATCGAGTCGGCCCAAGAAGCCAGAAGCATTTTTCGTCCTCCCGGACATCCGCTTGAAGAATATCCGCGTTTCCCGTAACGCATGAAGCAATATTCAGTAGAGTTTTTATATTGCTGTATCCGTTCGAAAGTCTCAGCACCTCTCCGGAATCACTGTCACCTGAACAGATGGCGTTATCCCCGGCGTTCAATAATGATTGGAGGAACAGGGATCCTCGTTCGAGCCCCCGCAATATTTTTGGCGAGATAGCATTCCCGACTGCCAAAGCGAACAGCAGATAATATTCTATGGTGTGAGAGAGGTACGAAGGTGATTGTTCCGCACCAGCACCATCCATGAGAATCTGCCTGTCCACCTCTTCTTCCAATAGACTGGCGGCTTTATCGACCCAATCATTTTGTCCCAAGCACTTGCCCATCAATGTCATCCCAGCAAGTTCACTGATGAGATGGTTGTTCGCGGAAGAATAAAAAGAAAGGTTTCTTGCAATGTGGGAAGTCTGGAGGTACATATTATTTGCGATTTTGTTTTCCATCTCTGCTGTTAGGCTTTTGGATCCATTGATGAATCGAAGGGCCAACAACCACGAGATCTGCCTCAGGGCCAATTCAATTCCATTAGCCCAGTTGATCCCCTGAAAAAGGGGATTCCCATTGATCCACGACCCGATCAGCGAGAAGACCTTCCGGGCATACCGCTCGTCACCCGTCAGGAAAAATGCCTTTCCTAGCGTTGGGAGAAACTGGTGCCGGTTGAGCTCCCATACATATTTAGGATCGCTATCCTTGGAGAATCGGTAATCTGGTCCAGAGAGTGGCCATCGCCGGCCACTAATAAAATCCACATTCCAATCAATGATATTCTCAAAGAGACTTTCCTTTTTAAAAAGTATAATACGGTTCTCAAGGATTTTTTCAGCCTCCGCGACAACATCGCCTTTCATCTTCCCGAAATGCGCTAAATAATAATATCTGGTCTCATCTTCGAACGGTATTAAGAAAAAAGAGAGGGCATCTGGGACAACTGGATTTGATTTAAAAATATTATCTCTTACAAATCGTCCGAGCCTCATATAGATGATTTCCGAAGGAGACATCATCTTAAGGCGATTCATATACCAGCCAATAGATGGCATAATCTATTATGTGCTTAGATAAAATATTGTCATGACTTATTAGATAATAATAATCATAAAATATTAATTTAATTATTTGTTTAAATAATTAATACATTAATATCGCATTTCTGTTCAAATCTACTTCTGGCAAGTAAAATATACAGATGGCCAAAGAATGTTTTTCAACACCGGTGTACTTGTTATTAATCTAATTACGATTCTGTTACCATATTTTATTAAATAATATCTATCCGTAGCATCGTGGAGGATAGGGAAAAAATATTCCAAGACTCCCTGGAGCTCCTTTCGTGTAAAACCAGCATGTGCTCCGAAGCAATTTTCAAACTTTCCTTTCATTCTGGCGACATAATCATTAATATTCCATAATATTTTCTTTTTAATTGGGGTACCTTTTATAAATATATAACTAAATAGGCGAGATTTATTTGGTACTCCTAAATATAGAACTCCCCCTCTCCTAAGGACGCGATGTATCTCTGAAAGGGATTTATTGTACTGCGGTATGTGCTCAAGAACATGAAAACAATAAATTATATCGAAGCTATCATTTGGAAAATTCATAGCCGTAGCGTCTCCCAGCTTTACATAGGGTTTTGCTTCATCTGATACATTGTGGTAATCAGGCTCTATAGCAACAATGTTTCTAAAATGACGCCTCAAAGCAAGGACCTCGTCCCCTTTTCCCGCTCCCACAACGAGAATCCGGGAATTTTCTGCGAATTTGTTTCCGATTAATTGAAGAAATATCGATATAAGATTATCGTATCTATTTTTTAACAAAAATATCTCCTAAAAAATTAATGTTTCCTACACCTATGATTTCGCGGGAAAGTTTTATGCTTAGGAAGAGAACTAATTAACTAAAACCTTACGATAAATCTCATTAATCCTCGAAGCAACCTTCGAGGCGGTGAAACGGTCCTTGGCATAAGCGATATTATGTGCACGGATCTTGGAACGCAGATCATTGTCGAAAGCGAGATCGCAAAGTATTCTTGCATAATCTTCCGGGGATTTGCTTTGGGTGACGAACCCCATTTTCCCATCCTCGAAGAAATCCTTTATGCCTCCAACTGGTCTTGTAATGACAGGCAGCCCGTAGGCCATAGCTTCAAGGACTGCGATGGGCATCCCCTCTCCATAGTAGGTCGGGAGCAAGAAGACGTCTGCTCCGGCAAAAACGATATTTTTTGCCTCCCCCCGTATATAACCCGTAAATTCAACCCCCTCAATTCCACGATTTCTGACATAAGCACGGACGTTCAACAGTTCCCCCCCATCACCTGCTACGGTCAGTTTGGCGCGAGGATATGTCGATCTCATGATAGCAAAGGCGTCAATGGCCTCGTAAATTCCTTTCTCACGCTCGATGCGCGAAAGAAAGAGGATCTTGAATTCTCCGTTGTGTAATGGTTTTCTGGATCTGACAATTTCCTCATCAGTGCGAGTGAATATTGCCTCGTCAACTACGGTTGTCTCTGTGAACGCTAAATTCCGATATCCCATGTCGACCAACTTATCCCTGAACTCAGAAGAGAGGACGATGAAAGCATCGGCTTTCAGGTAAGTCATGCGAAACAAACTCAAGAAGTTCTGGCGGAGTACTCTCTCAAATCTTTTATCCCACCCGTGCATGAAAACAATCACCTTTTTCCCCATCGCTTTGGCGATCAACAGAAAGATCCCGTCCCGTACGATTGCCCTGGAAAGTAGCGAAGGATTGAGATGCACGAGATCATAGTCCTCCGTCCTGAGCTTCCTGATGAAACCTAAGTAGTCCTTTATCATGCGGACAATAACACTGAGGATTCCTTTTTCGCCACGGGGCCCAATAGTGAAATATTCGACGCCTTGGCCCAGAAAGGGCCTGACTACACTGAAGTAATGGGCCACGCCGCCTTCGATGTCCAAGGAGACAGTATTCAACAGGATTCTCAACATACCTATCTGCATTAAGGATTAGGCCGAAGCATCAGGCAATACAATGCGCTGCCGCAAGCTTCTGGAGATTGCGGGACCGGTCAATAGTACTTTTGAACCTAAATTGTATCTCGCAAGTCAAGGGGTGAATTTTTCCCGGATATGGCGTTATCGTTTCTTATCTAGCATGTGCTTGCTCGATCACTCTTATGGTCTTCTCCACCATCACATTTTTAGTGAAGTTGTCCAGCACCGTCTGTCTCGCGGCAATACCGAACCGTTCGCGCGATTGCGGTTCACGCAGGAGCAGGTCGAGTCTGTCGACCAATGCCTCTACATCGCGCGGTTGGACGAGATAACCGTTGCCGCCGTCGGAAATCATCTCACCGGTGCCGCTGATATCAGTTGCAACCACTGGTTTGCCCATCGCAAGCATTTCAAGAATAGCCATGGAGAAGGTTTCGACGGAGGAGGAAAAGAGCACGCCGACATCGAAGATGCTGATGTACTTTTTCGCATCGTTGGTAAACCCTGCCCAAATCACCCGATCGCTGATGAGAAGTTGATAGGCCTTAGTTTGCAAGAAACGGCGTCGTTCACCGTCACCGACGAGCAACAGTTTAGCTGGTAACCCTTGTCGAACTAGTCGACTGAAAGCGGTGAAGACCTCCTCATGGTTCTTTTCAGGACGGAATCCAGCGACCATGCCGATGACCAGTTCGCCTGTCTGGATACCGAGTTGTGATCGCAGAGATACCTTTGTTTCATTATCGAGATCATCGATAAAATACTCGGTATCGATACCATTGTGAACGGTCGCGAGTCGCTCGTTCAGAAACGGATATTTTTTTGCCCAGTGAGCCTTCTGACTGTCGCAAACAGCGATGATCCGATCGCAACGTCGCATGATTGACACATAAATCAGTCGGTCGAAAAGCTCGGCTTTGGCATCGCGATTGGTCGTCGTATGTATGGCGTCGATTAACTTTGGTCGACGCTTCGAGCGGCGTACACCGAAATAACCGAAGAGCAGAGCAATCTGCAGGGTGCAATGTACGATGTCGATCTCTTCGCGATCGATAATCTCAGCGATCCGGCTGATGTTTGAGAAGTCGAATTTATAACAACGAGGATGATTGTAATATTTCACCCTAGTTCGATCGAGAACCTCAAGAAGATCGAGATTGCGCTCGAAGGTGAAGAGGTGAATGTGGTACCCCTGCTTCGCCATGGAATTGACAAGATCGACCGTCTGCCGTTCGGCGCCGCCCAGTCTCAGGGAGGGGAGGACGAATAGTATGCTGATATCCCTCACCTCTTCACACCCCAGGAGAATAGACTTCCACAGTCCTTTTCGCGATCACATCCCACGACAGCTCTGTTTCCGCCAAACCCTGCGCGTTCCTCCCCATCCTCAGCCGCAATTCATCGTCCTTCAACAGTCGGACGACCGCATTAGCCAAGGCGGCGGAATCGTTGGGAGGGACAACCAAACCGGTCTTTTCGTGTTCGACGGTCTCGGGGATGCTCCCCACATTGGTGACGACAACCGGCTTGCTGAATGCGTACGCGATCGACACGACACCGCTCTGACTCGCCTCCAGGTAAGGGAGAACGACGACGGAGGCCCTGCGGAAGAAACGGGGAACTTCGGAATTCGGTATGAATCTGTTATGAATCTCGAAACCGGTACCGTCGTCGATGAGGCCACGGTACTTGCCGAAGTCGTCGCCCCTGCCCGCGATGATGACTTTGGCATCGGGGACTTCCGCCTTGATCAGCCTCTGCCCTTCGATGAGGACCTCGATTCCCTTGTACTTGGAGATCCTCCCGAAGAACAAGATGGCATTACTCTCTTCGGGGATCCCATTGCAGTCCCAATTCTTGTAAATTGAATACGCCCCATGAGGCACAACTGCGATTCTCTTGCTGCGCGCCAGCTCCGGATACCTCCGCAGGAACTGGCCTTCAAGGTACTTCCCGTGAACAATCACCGCATCGGCTACGCGAACCAACATCCTCCACAGAAAGTACTGAACTCCGCGCGATTCGCCGAGATGACTCATGACGTCATGTACTGTGAGGACAATCCTCTTCTTGCCTTTGAAGGACGCCGCCAGAGCCAAGATTCTCCAATCGACGGTATCCTGGATGTGGATGACATCAGGATCGAAAGCCGCTATGGCACATTTCAACCTCGACACTTCCGACAGGTTCCTCACGTCTCGCCTCTTGTAGCGCAACTTTTCTCGGGTAATGTCCCCCTTCAAGGTACTATTCAGGAATACATCGAGAGATACAGGGGCTTCGGTCGAAGATACTTCAAAGTTATGATCCCTGGTGATAAGCATCACGTCATTGCTTTCGCACAGAGCGTTAGCAAGATCCACAGTGTAGTAAAGATGCCAATCG
>Ga0172371_10012726_pt1 | contig 11042 bp, 9 predicted proteins | sample Lak12m_FD_114543 | JGI IMG/M metagenome (GOLD analysis project Ga0172371, IMG submission 114543) | Freshwater microbial communities from Kabuno Bay, South-Kivu, Congo - kab_022012_12m | ecosystem: Environmental > Aquatic > Freshwater > Lake | place: Democratic Republic of the Congo: South-Kivu... | reverse complement strand
CCCAATCGAACCATTTTCTTCTCGTTTTCTATTGCAGATTCGAGTAATGGTTTGCTGGCGCTTAAGATTTTGCGGTCTTCGGTTCTAATCGTTACCTGCTGATCCATTTCTGCCGCCTTTCTATAGGTAGGGTCATTATAACGCGATTGGGCGGGCCTGGGCGATGGTAAGGCGCTCCACCCGATATGGGTAGAAGCAATCCGGTTGATGGCGCTGGCGGACGGTATTTTTGAGAATAAAAATTTGAAAAACAATGAGGAACAAAAAAAGAACGATCGAATGAGACAAGGCTAAAGAGGGGGGTTTCCAAGGGTCAATGCAGCGGAGGATCGTTTTCATCTTCGTTGACGATTCGGAATAGTATGGGGCCATAGTAATTTCTGGCCCGGGCGATTCTTCGATTAAGGCGATTTATGAACCAGGCTATCATGATCTGGCTGGTGGAGATCTGCCAATCTTCGTTCAAAGGCATTTTGATGTGGACATTGTATCGATAGCCATACGCTTTCATGTTTATTAGCCCGAGCAAGATCAATTCACGAAAATCATAGCCGCTTTTTTCCTCGAGGTGCTGGAAGAGAACATCATATATCTTCTCCATGAGACCGATTCGCTGCCAACGGATGTAATGGCGGTAGCAGGTCTGGTAGGAAGGGTAATCGGCGGGGAGGTAATACCAGGGGTTCGTGGTGCGGATTTTCCAGAGGATGCCATTGAGGACACGGCGCTCGTCGCTGGGTGGACGACCGCGCAAGGCGGGGGCGGGGGGAGGAAGGAGGGGCTTGACAAGCGCCCATTGTTCGTCGGTAAGGTCCATCGGATTACCTGGTCGAGGGTCTGGTGGAGGATGTCTGGCCGACATATTTTAGAATATTTGTTCTATTTTGTCAAGCCGGGGATTTGGGAAAGGCGCTCAGTAGATGGTCGAATGATTCGATAATTATCCTTTTGTCCAATAATCCGCGAGTTGGGAGGCCTGATCTAAAACTTTATTGACTGAGACTGTATATTCTCCGGTGGTCGGGTCATCCGGGGGATACTTGTGTTTTCTCAAAATACGTTTGACCAATACGCGCAACCTGGCCTGGACGCTTTGTTTTAGCTGCCAGTCAATTGAGGTGTTTTTTCTCACGCTTTCAACAAGTTCATGAGCGATTTGCTTAAGAGTTTGATCCCCAAGCAGTCTCTCTGCATTGGGGTTATCCGCCAGCGCGTCATAGAAAGCCAGTTCGTCCGGGCGCAGGTTCATTTTCTGGCCGCGCTCATCAGCAGCACGGATGTCCTTCGCCAGTTGAATCAATTCATCCATGATCCTGGCAGAATCGATCAACCCATTCTGGTAGCGTTTGACAGCCTCAGCCAGCATTTCGGAGAATTTGCGCCCCTGCACCCTATTCATTTGGGCGCGGGTTTTGATCTCATCATTGAGCAGGCGTTTGAGCAATTCAAGGGCGAGGTTTCTGCGTTCCATGCCCTGAATTTCAGCCAAAAATTCATCCGATAGGATCGAAATATCCGGCTTGCTGATACCGGCTGCGTCGAAAATGTCGATGACTTCGCCGGATATGATCGCATCGTTGATGATCTGGCGAATGGCGGTCTCGATTTCTTCGTTGGTGCGGGTCTGCGTGGTTTCATCAAACTTGGCAAAACGGGCTTTGATGGCCTGGAAAAAGGCGAGGTCATCCCGGATTTCGAGCGCTTTTGGGTGCGGAACAGCTAACCCAAAGGCTTTTTGTAACTTGACGACGTTCTCCTTGAATCTCTCTTTCCCATTGCGGACGGTTGCGCCTTCTTTTACTTCAGACAGGTCAGCAATGAAATTGGCTGCGTCAAGGATGAAGCTGAGTTTTTCTTTAGGCTCTAATGCGAAATAGCGGCGATAATCAAAACGCCCGAACATATCCACCACAATTTCGTAATATTCGAGCATCCTGGCGACCGCTTCTTCCTGGTCGAAGGTGATCTGTCCTTTGCCCTGGCTGGCGGCGTAGACCAACAGCGCGTTCTTCAAATCCTGGGCAATTCCGATGTAGTCGACAATCAACCCGCCTTCCTTGTCGCCAAAGACACGGTTGACCCGGGCGATGGCCTGCATGAGGGTATGGCCATTCATGGGTTTATCCACATACATGGTATGCAGGCAGGGCGCATCATAACCGGTGAGGAACATATCCCGGACGATGAGCAGTTTGAGGGAATCGTCCGGGTTTTTCAGGCGGTTGCCGATGGCTTTGCGCCGCTCTTTGTTGCGGATATGCTCTTGCCAATCGAGCGGATCGCTGGCGGAGCCGGTCATCACAATTTTGAGCGCGCCTTTATCATCATCGGCGTGATACCAGTGAGGTCGCAGCTTGATGATTTCATTGTGAAGGGCCACACAGATACGGCGACTCATGCAGACGATCATGCCTTTGCCGCGGGCGGCTGAAATGCGCTGCTCAAAGTGGCGGACGATATCTGCGGCCACTTGCTTAAGACGATCTGCGCTGCCTACCACGGCTTCCTTGCCGGTCCAGCGGGCAAAGCGTTTTTGCTTTTCGGTCAGTTCATCATCTTCGGTGATTTCTTCTACCTGCTGATCGAGCAGCTGCTGGTCTGCGGCGGAAAGTTCGATCCTGGCCAGGCGACTTTCGTAGAAGATGCGCACGGTCGCGCCATCTTCTACGGCTTGCTGGATGTCGTAGATATCGACGTAATTGCCAAAGACTGCCTGGGTGTTTTTGTCCTCTTTTTCAATGGGAGTGCCGGTGAACCCGATGAAGGAGGCGTTGGGCAGCGCATCGCGCATGTAGCGGGCGAAGCCGTCGATGAAATCGTATTGGCTGCGGTGGGCTTCATCGGCGATGACGACCACATTGCGGCGCTCTGTCAGGGTCGGATACACCCCGCCGTTACCTTCGGGCAGAAATTTTTGGATGGTGGTAAAGACGATCCCACCGGAAGCCACCGAAAGCAATTTTTTCAGCCCGGCGCGGTTGGCTGCCTGAACGGGGGTTTGCCGTAACAATTGCTGGCAGTTGCTGAACGTCTCGAATAGCTGCTGATCGAGATCATTGCGGTCGGTAAGCACTACGATGGTGGGGTTGTTCATCTCTTGGGCAAGCACCAGTTTTCCGGCATAGAAAACCATGGAGATGCTTTTGCCGCTGCCCTGGGTATGCCAGACCACGCCGGCGCGTTTGTCGCCTTTGGGCTGGTGATCGACGCTCGGCAGACCGTACACGGCCGGGTGTTCAGCCGTAAAATGACCTGTCTCATTTGCCGAAGCGCGTAAGGTGGAAAGGATGGCTTTGTTGACGGCGAAATACTGGTGGTAGGCTGCCACTTTCTTGATGGTTTTCTCTTTGGTCTTTTCAAAAACGATAAAGTGGCGGATGACGTCGAGGAGGGTCTTTTTATTCAGCAACCCCTTGATCAAGGGTTCCAGTTCGGGTTGGTGTTTTGAATCGACCACCTGGACGCCATCCACGCTTTTCCATTCCATGAAGCGCGAATAATCACTGGAGATGGTTCCGGCTTTGGCAAACCAACCGTCGCTGATGACCTCAAAGGCGTTGCAGGTAAACAGAGAGGGGATGACCTGTTGATAGGTTTGCAACTGATGAAAAGCTGCCTGCACATCCGCTTTTTCATCGGCGGCATTCTTCAACTCGATGACGACCAGCGGCAGGCCATTGATGAAGAGAACGATATCCGGCCTTTTATTGATGTTATTTTCCACTACGGTGAACTGATTGACTGCCAGGAATTCGTTATTATCGCTTTGCGGGCGCTGAAAATCCACCAGCCAGACCTTGTCGGAGCGGCTTTTGCCGCCGCCAACAATGAATTTCACATCCACTCCCTCAGTCAGCAGGCAGTGGAAGGCTTCGTTGTTGTCGATGACAGTCAACGCCTGGGCGCGGAGCGCTTTTTTGAAGGCCTCTTCACGAGCTTCTTGCGGGATGCGCGGGTTGATGCGGTCAATGGCTGCGCGCAGGCGGTTTTGCAAAACCACTTCGGTATAGCTGCGTTCGGGGGAAGCGCCTTCCAACAGGTCGGGGCCGTAGGCAACGGTGTAGCCGTTCTCGTCGTGCAGCAATTCGAGGGTGATTTGTTCGATTTCGGATTCAGTCATTCCGCTCATTTCAAGGAACTCAGGCCAGTCAAGAAGGTTTGAAAACTCTTAGAGCGGTTACGACCTGGATCCATGTGAGTAGCAATGGCGCGGGCTGCTTCAACTTTGCGATAACCGCTCTTATAATATCCGTATCGCTGCAAGTTTTTTTCCAGGGTTTCCCAGGTCCCTGTGTGGATCGCATCCGGGTCGCGAAATCTCGGCACTCGGGTTAAGGACTCGGGAAGACGGGGATATGCTTGACGAAGCGCTTCGATATCGCCCAAAAACCAGGCTTCCAACTCTTCGACAGCGATTCGATTCAAGACTTGAAAGCGCTCGCCGCCCGAGCTGGTTTTTGTGGAAAGCCCCGCCTTTAGCGCGGCGACTTCCATTTGGCGTTTCAGATCATGACAGTTTTGGCGGTCTTCATCCACAAGGACAACAATCCGATAATCCTCGGTAATCCAGGCAGCGTAGGCGCGCAGCCGGATGGGGAGTTGCTCAAGGAGATTCTGCTTGCCTTGAAAACTGATCCATCTGCAGGTCGTTTCAGGCGGGAGCAGACGTGGAAGTAAAATCTTGAGCGCCTCTTCCATGGATTGTTCTTCAACCATGAATTCGATGTGCATGGCAATCCCCTCTATTGGTAATTGTTGAGCGGGCTTCCTGAATGGGTGAGTGGATCGCCCACCCCGAAATAACCCTCTGTCCAAAGATATCCTAACAGCGCGCCTGCCTCTATGAATTCCTTAATCCCGTGGATATCACTGGCTCGCTTGGCCTGGGTGAACCCCTTATCATCCCGATAGAGGATCCAGGTCTCGTCCGGATGTAAACCGTTCACAAAGAATGGCGAATGTGTGGTGACCATCAGTTGGGTGGCTTCGGATGCGGCCCGGCATTCCTCGGCTAATTCCATTAAGAGGCGAGGGTGCAGATGGTTTTCCGGCTCTTCAATCCCGATTAGTTGGGGCGGCTTTGGGTCGTATAAAATTGTCAGATAGGCCAACATTTTGAGGGTACCGTCTGAGGCGTATTTGGCGAGGATCGGTTCGCTGAATGGCGCATCTTTGATGCGCAACATCAGGCGACCGTCGGCCAGGAATTCAGCATCGACTTTCTCAAGACGTGGAACACGTTTGGAGAGCACGGCGAGAATTTTTTGCAAACGTTCAGAATGTCTTTCCTTCAGATATTGAATGACATTGGGTAAGTTGTCGCCGGTTGCAGAGAGACGTTCCTGGGGGCCAGCTTCCGGTACGCCGCGGGCGCTTTCAGCCGTGAGGTATGAGAGATACCAGCCAGTGATGAAGCGCCGCAACGCGCTCACGCGCGGGTGACGAGCCAGTTGCCCCAGCGCGTTAACGGCCAATGCATCGGGCGAGTCTAACGTCTCCGAAATTCGCTCATCGCTCTCTTCCGGCATCTCACCTGAGATGACCTGACCTGATCCGTTCTTAAAATCCAGGAATCGAAACGGGCGGCCTACCTGTCTCCCACGGCGCCATTGCAGCCACTCCTCCTTGACGTACGGCCCGGTTAAGTCTTCCTCAATACTGAGATGATAGGTGATGATGGGCGTTTCAGGCATCTCACGATATTTGATTTCGAAGGTGATGGGGCCGTTTGCGCCGCGGGTGCGCAATTCGCGAAAGCGGCCGCGTTTATCCCAGGCCCGACGCAGGCCGGAGGTAAAACTCTCGGAGAGAAAAGCGAAGACATCAAAGATGGTCGATTTGCCACTTCCATTGGGACCGACAAAGACCGTGAGCGGGGTCATCTCTTTCAGTTCGAGATCACGCAAGGCGCGATAATTTTGGACACGCAGGTATTCAATCCGGGGGACTTCAACGGTTTGGGTCATATATAACTCCAGCCTTCTGATCGATCAGATCATCATTATAACCTGCGCTCACACTTCAATCTCCCCGTTCATTAATTTGGGTAAGAGAGCGTCGCGAATGGCAGCGAGGGTTGAAGATTGTTTGAGGTTGTCTTCGATGAAAAAAAATATTGGCGTCATAAGTGTATGAAAGGAATCAATTAAGCGGGTATCAGGGATATTCAGTTCAAAATTCTTTAACATCTCCTGGCTAATATTTTGCTGAGCTGATCCTACTGCCCTTGAAATAATTTCATCTTGATTAATCTTCAAAAATAGGTAGATGAAAGTAAAAGGAAAGTTTTTGTTGGGGATAAATGCACATATTGCCTGATTTGTTGTTGCTTCAGAACTAATTAAACCAACTTGACCAACAGTAGCACCGTACATTGCAACCAGGACTGAATGTTTTGGTAATAACTTAGCAGAAGAATTTTTAATTGCATCGTCAGAAATCTTTTCTTCTGTATCTGTAATGAACGATCCATTTAATTCTTTCGACTTAACCCATTGATGATATCCATTTTCATAATACTCATTTTGGTCTCTTCTTGGGGTACCTCCTGATCTAGTCTCATAAATATCTCCCAACCTTCCTACCCGCCATTCCTTTGGAATCAATCCTAATTCGCTCTCGATTATCTCGCCGGTCGCGCCGGGGAAGTTGAAATTGACAAACCACTCCTTGAAAATGGTCTGGGCGATGGCTTCGAGGGTGGCGTTGGTCTGGCGGTTGAGTTCGATTTTGTCATCGAGGGCGGAGAGGATTTCGGCGATGCGGCGTTGGGTGTGAAGTTGGGGAATCCTTATTAATAGGTTATTAAGTTGTTGACTGGATACATTTGGAAATGTTGAGCCCGTAGCTTCTGTCAAAAGAAAAGGCAGATAGTAATCAATCAGAGCTTTTAAGAAAGGTTGGTATTCCCCTCCTTTTTTATGCCTAATAGCTGCGATACCTCGGCCTATTGCATATACCCGATCGGACCAATTCATTCTTCCAGTGGTCGATCCTCTTACGCAGAAAAGCAAGTCGCCATAATTTGAAGTTTTCTTAGGATCAGTAGTAAATTGTACTGGGCTCGGATGATAATTCCCAAATTCTGTTGGGCCATTGAGTAGAGGTAACCCATTACCAACCTGATTACATGTTTTTCCAGTCGGGGACTGCCCCATGATTATTTCGGCAATCTCTCCCAATAATGTTTCTTTCCACTCATTAGAGCGCATACCCAACCCCGGCTCAACATCCGAAGATCTCTTAAAACCTGCAGGGTCTTGAATCACTTCATAGCCCTGCTCGATCAGCCTCTGAAATTCTGGCGAGATGGCGCGCCAGTCGAGCACATCCACGCGGAAAGGCAATTCGCTCTCTTCAAAGGCTTCCCGCAGGGCTGCCATTTCTTTCAAGGTGCGCTTGCGCTCGCCCAGAATGACCAGGTCCAGATCGGAGTAATCTTTGGCAGTCCAATGGTAGCGCGAGCCGAAGGCGCGCGCCTGGCAGCCGGGCGCGTAGCGGGCGAGGATTTCGAGGATGGTTTCTAATTGGGTTGGAGATACGTCAATCATTGCGGGCTTTCAGGTTAGCGAGAAGGCGATGGGCAGCGCGGATAAAATCCGCCATCACGTGCAGGGTTTCTTCTGCCAGGGCGCTGTCATATTGATGGGCAGTCAGGTTGCGGGCTGTGTGATAGCTCATCCATTCGTCTACATCTTCAATCAGGCGATTTTCCGCGCCCAGCCGGAACAGTTCACGGCGGGTAACGCCATCCACCACTTCCGGGTTGATGTTGTTTTCTAACCAGCGCTTGATGGATTTCCAACATAATTCGTAAGTAAACTCAAAGTTCTGGATCAATCCAGCCTGCAAACCCAAACGAATGACGTTATCCTGCGCCGCCAAAAAATCGTCCGCGGTAATGCGGCGGTGCAATTGATCCAGAGAGACAATCGCTCTCTCCAATGAGGAAAGGTCTTGCCTGGGTGGGTTAAAATTCATAGCCGATCGCCTTTAAGTTCTCGCGAATGCGCTGTTGTAGTTCATTGCCGCGGGAAAATTGTTCAGTAAGCTGAGAAGTAAGAATATTCTTTATCATGCCAATCATTCTCCCGTCATATTGAGATCTTCATGTATTAATTTCGCAAAAAATCGTACATGATACGTTTGTCATGTATTCATTTTGCCAAATTTTTTACATGACAAACTCTTTCCAGCGCTCCTTCACATCCCAAACCATCATTTTCCCTGCAATAATTCGAACAGAGGTTGGTTGATATAGTAGTTGTTGCGCCAGAGTTTTTGCTTGTCTAAAAAGCCTTCACTGGCTAAGGCGTCCAAATAACGTGCAGCGGCGGCCCTTTGCACGCCCACATCCCGGATGACAAACTCAATTTTGGTGTAGGGATGTTTGAACAGGGTATTCAACAAATCGAGCGAATAAAGCTTGGGCAGCTGCGTTTTGATCCTTTCCTGGTAATCAGCCATCAGGTCTCGCAACTTATGAATGGTCTCGATGGTTTCCGTGGAGGTTAACTCCACGCCGCGGAGCATAAACTTCAGCCAGGCTTCCCAGTTATCATCCAATGGGTCCGTTCGAAAATGAGCCAGGTAGGCGCTTTTACCCCGGACGATGTAACGGCTGAGGTAAAGAATGGGAAGATCCAACAAGCCATGCTGCACCAGGTAAAGCAAATTTAAAATGCGGCCGGCGCGCCCGTTGCCGTCATAGAATGGGTGAATTTTCTCGAACTGGTAATGGATCAATGCCATCCGCACCAACGGGTCAAGCCCACCATCGGCAGACTCGTTGAAAAAGACCAGCAGCCGCTCGAGCAACTCGACGATCTGGTCATGGTCTTGCGGCGGCGTGTAAATTACTTCACCCGTGGCCTGGTTGACCACTTTCGTCCCCGGCCTGGTTCGGATGCCCGGTCCTGGTTCCCCAATGATCAAGACGTCTTGAATAGCGACCAGATCATCCAGAGAGAGTTGCTCTTTGGAAGCGATTCGTTCAAACCCAAGTTTAAGCGCCTCTGAGTAGCGGCCAACTTCTTTCGCGGCGGCATTGTTGAACTGGGGGATGTCCAATCCCTGCTTGAACAACTCATCGTGCGAAGTGATGATGTTCTCCAATGCCGAACTGTCCTTGGCCTCTTGCAGCGCAAGGGTGTTCAGTAAGATGTCCTGGTTGGGCAGCAAAGGCGCGACGCCTTTGAGTTCAGCCAGCCGGCGATGCGCCATGATCAGCTGAGCGGTGAGGACGTCAGATTGAGCGATTCTTGCGGGAGGAAACGCGTATAAATCAGAAATCATAGCCGATCCCCTTTAAATTCTCACGAATGCGCTGTTGCAGTTCATTGCCGCGGGCGAACTGTTCGGCCAGTTGAGCGGTCAGCGCATTCATCTTTTCTTCGAAAGGCACGCCGTCGTCCTCGGCTTCTTCCGCGCCCACATAGCGCCCCGGCATCAGGACGTAGTTATTGGCGCGCGCCTCGTCCAACGTGGCGGCTTTACAAAAGCCGGGCTGATCTTGATAACTGCCGCCCTCGCCGCGCCAGGCGTGGTAGGTTCCGGCGATTCTGGCAATGTCTTCATCCGTCAATTCTTTGTTGCGCCGGTTGATCATCGTCCCCAGTTTGCGGGCGTCGATCAACAGGATTTCATTGGAGCGGTCGCGGAATTTGTGGTTGGTCTTGTTGCGCGCCAAGAACCACAAACAGGCCGGGATCATGGTGTTGTAAAAGAGCTGGGCGGGCAGCGCAACCATGCAATCCACCAGATCGGCTTCGATCATGTTCTTGCGAATCTCGCCTTCGCCGCTGGTGTTGCTGTTCATGCTGCCGTTGGCCAGTACAATCCCGGCTATGCCGGCGGGGCTGAGTTTGTGCGCGAAGTGCTGCAGCCAGGCATAGTTGGCATTGCCCACCGGCGGCAGGCCGTATTTCCAGCGGATGTCCTCGCGGAGATGCTCGCCGCTCCAGTCGCTGATGTTGAAAGGCGGATTGGCGAGAATGAAGTCGGCTTTCAAGTCGGGGTGGCGGTCATTCAGGAAGGTATCGCCCAATTCCAGCCGGGCGTCGATGCCGCGAATGGCCAGGTTCATGCGCGCCAGGCGGAGGGTAGTGGGATTGGATTCCTGCCCGAAGATCGAGAGGTCTTTGATATTGCCCTGGTGGTTGCGGACGAATTTTTCGCTTTGGACAAACATGCCGCCGCTGCCGCAGCAGCCGTCGTATACCCGGCCATTGAAAGGCTCGATCATTTCCACCAGCAGTTTGACAATGCTGACGGGGGTGTAGAACTGCCCGCCTTTCTTGCCTTCGGCGTCCGCAAACTGGCCGAGGAAGTATTCATATACTCGACCAAGTAAGTCCTGTGATTGATGCGCATCCTGGCGGAAGCCAATCGTCCCGATCAGGTCAATCAACTCCCCTAATCGTGGTTTGTTCAGTTCGGGATCGGCGTATATTTTTGGGAGCACACCTTTAAGCGGGGGGTTAATGCGCTCGATGGCATCCATGGCATCGTCAAGGAATTTTCCGATCCCAGGCTGTTTGGCGCGGTCTTGCAAATATTGCCAGCGCGCTTTCTCAGGCACAAAAAAGACGTTATTGGCAAGATATTCATCCGGGTCTTCCGGGTCTGCGCCTTCATACTCCCCGGTGTTGTCTGAGAGTTTTTGATACAAATCATTGAAGGCATCGGAAATGTACTTGAGGAAGATCAAACCCAGGACGACGTGTTTATACTCGGCCGCGTCCATATTGGAGCGCATTTTGTCGGCTGCTGCCCAGAGCGTTTTTTCCAGTTCGTTGTTATCTGCCATTTATTTCTCCCATCATGGATAACCCGGCGCTGCGTCGATCCAATTGGATATGACCCAAACTTACCACATTGTATCATTTATGCTATCAAGGCTCAAAGCAGTGACATTGAGCGGCTTGCGATAGACCCGGTAGCGCTTGTAGATCTTCGCGCCCATGCGCTCGGCCAATCCAGGGGTGGCGGGGTTGTCAGCGCTGGTGAGGGAGAGGTCCACCCAGGTGTAGCCTTTGCCCTGG